>Ga0070728_10001205_pt1 | contig 41064 bp, 31 predicted proteins | sample tdDd471_FD_66723 | JGI IMG/M metagenome (GOLD analysis project Ga0070728, IMG submission 66723) | Marine sediment microbial communities from the Atlantic coast under amendment with organic carbon and nitrate - tdDd47.1 | ecosystem: Environmental > Aquatic > Marine > Coastal > Sediment | place... | reverse complement strand
TGGCGTAATATTTGGAATTGGACTAAATATCCTTATCTTTGTAAAAACTTCATCCATGAAAAATCGGATTATTTCCAACTCAATTCTGGAAAAAAACAGCTCTAGATTTGGTAGGATCATTGTTATCACCGGTGCCCGCCAAACCGGAAAGACAACATTGATCAGGGAATTATTTCCAAACTATCCCTACCTTTCAATTGAAGACCCGGTTACTGTTGAACAATATAAATTGCTTACGGCGGCACAGTGGGAAGAGACTTATCCTAATGCCATTTTAGACGAAGTTCAAAAGGAACCTCAATTGATAGAAAGTATAAAATCGGTTTACGACCAATTTCCTGATCCAAGGTATATTCTGCTAGGCTCATCACAAATCATGCTTTTGAAAAAAATAAGGGAATCGCTGGCCGGAAGGTGTCAGATTATTGAAATGTACCCGCTCATTTTACCCGAATTATTGACCAATAGTTGGCAGGATGAAGTGCAACTTTCCTGGTTTCAAAAGCTGATGTTGAATAAGGGTGTTGACGATTTGCCTTTTCTTTTGGATGCAAACCACGTAAAAAAGTTAAAGGTTTATAATGATTATCTCCAATTTGGAGGGTATCCTGCTATTTCTGATGCCGACATTCCTGAAGATGAGAAATTTGATTGGCTAAACAATTACATTAAAACATACCTGGAAAGGGATATCAGGGATATAGCCGAATTGCGAAACCTGGAGCCATTTATCAAAACCCAAAAGTTGATAGCCATTAGCACCGGGCAACTCATTAACAACTCACAAATTGCTGTGGAGGCCGGGGTTACTTCAAAAACGGTGCAGCGGTTTATCGAATACATGAGCATTAGCTACCAAACCCTTCTACTTCAACCCTGGAGCAGGAACTCAAAAAAACGATTAGTGAAATCCAAAAAAATTCATTTTCTTGATGTAGGTGTAATGCGAGCCATTTTGCAAAAAAGAGGTGAGTTGAATGGACATGAATTTGAAAGTGCCATTGTTGGCGAGATATTAAAACAAATAAAAACAATAAACATTGATGTACAGGTTTATCATTTGCGTACTTCAGATGGCCGTGAAGTTGATTTACTTATCGAAACTGAAGAGGGTTACATAACCATCGAAATTAAAAAAAGTACGGCTTTGCGCCCGGTTGATGCTAAACATTTACGCAACCTTGAAGATATTTTGGACAAACCAGTTTTGCACAAAATTGTAGTTTCAAACGATTTAAATAACAAAAATTTGGGAGAAGATATTATGGCAATCCCTGCAGTGAAATTTCTAACATGAAACGAAAACTAAAAATGACCTTCATAATAGTAGCCATTGTTATTGGAATAATTGTAATCGGGACTGCTCTTTTCCTGAATTTATCACCTCAATTTGGTGCATCCAAAAAAGCCATTCAAACCACAAAAGTGGTTAACTCTCCAAATTTTAAAGATGGCAAATTTGTAAATACTGAAGAGACTACAGTGATGACTAAATTTAAAATCAGTACACTTCCCGAATATTTTAAAAATGAAGGTAAGGTTCCTGATTTTTCAATTCCTGTTGAACGAATCTCTTCTTCTGTAATCAATAAAATTGATGACAGTCTAATGCGCATCACCTGGTTTGGCCATTCAACAATATTACTTGAAACTGAAGGTAAAACGGTTTTTATCGACCCAATGCTGGGCATGGTTCCGGCACCCATATCATGGGCAGGTTCAAGCCGATTCAATCCTGACTTACCCATAAATATTGATGATCTTCCATTCATCGATATTGTTTTAATCTCTCACGATCACTATGATCATCTCGATTATGGAAGCATCATGCAGTTAAAGGACAAGGTTGGACAGTTTTACGTTCCATTAGGTGTTGGTGCTCATTTGCGCTCCTGGGGAGTAAAAGAAGATAAGATCATTGAAATGGATTTATGGGATAGCGAAACATTAGGCGAACTTACATTTGTTTCAACTCCATCGCGGCACTTTTCGGGAAGAGGATTGTTCGACAGAAACTGCACACTCTGGTGTTCCTGGGTAATCCAAAGCGAAAATACGAATACTTTCTTCAGTGGCGATGGAGGTTATGGAACTCACCTAAAGGAGATCGGTGATAAATTCGGCCCTTTCGATTTTGCCATGATGGAATGTGGACAATATAATGAGCAATGGTCAAAAATTCATATGCTGCCTGAAGAGATACCCCAAGCCCTGTCGGATTTAAATTGCCAGGTTTTTATGCCCATTCATTGGGGTGCTTTTAAGCTGGCACTCCATGACTGGACGGAACCTGTAGAGATTTTGAAGAAGTCAATTAAACCTGATGAAATAAAAATGGCCACACCAAAAATAGGAGAACAATTTGTTTTAGGCGATTCCATTCCAGGCGACGAGTGGTGGAAGAGATAGCTTTCGCGAAAATCTTATTCTGGATGAACAGGATTCAGTCTATGAATTTGAATCATAACTAAAAACTTTATTTATTATTTTTACAGCTTAGAACAAATCAATTATTTATTGAAACACTTACAACGATGAACAAAACTGAAATAATAAACAGGCTAAAATCTGGAAACGAACAATTTGTTAATGATAAATTAGAATCGAAAAATCAGGATTCGAACAGAAGAAAAACCCTGACCGAAGGGCAGGATCCTTTCGCGATAGTTTTGAGTTGTGCAGACAGCCGTGTAGTGCCCGAACTGGTATTTGACACTGGGATAGGAGAACTGTTTGTACTGCGCGTTGCCGGAAATGTGGCCAACACTTCCACCATTGCAAGTATTGAATATGCTGTTGCGCATTTAGGAACCCCGGTGATAATTGTACTCAGCCATCAAAGTTGCGGAGCTGTAACAGCAGCTGTAAAGGGTGGTGACAACGGTTACAACCTGAACCATTTGCTCACCCACGTTTTACCCGCTTTAGAAGCGACTTCGGATGATGCAAGTATTGATGAGGTGATAAGGAAAAATGCCAAATTAACTGCAAAAGAATTGACCAAACGGTCAGAAATTATTGCCGATGCAATAAATTCAGTTAATTTAGAAATACTACCGGCTTATTATCATCTGGACACAGGATATGTTGAGTTTTTGGATTGATTTGATTATTTCATTTCAATCCCAATCGGGTGGTAGTCCGAACCACATCGTTTATAATTCAAGCAATTTGTGTTGAAGTTAAGATTAACAAACTCACCATAAAGTAATCAATTCTCCAGCCATCTTTTTTGGCCTAGCTCCTTCACAATAACTCCGATGTAAACAGGTTGAAATTATTTCTAGGTATTTTTCATCCTCACTGAAAAGTTACTACAGCTTAGATGGCTTCTGTCAATACAGCATTGGATTTTAAATTCAGGTCAAGTAATAATATCTCAAAGACGTCTCAGATTTGCACAGATTTAAATCCGTGAATACCTGTGTAAACCATTGGAAACATGATTAGAAAGACATACCCTAATAAGCTGTGTCCATAATCCTGTAAACAACCTCCAGGGCCTGGTCAGCCTCAATCTGGTAATCACCCTGGGTATTTGGAAAGGCCGTCATGACCACGAGCAACTTTTTGGATGGAACAATAAAGGCATACTGTCCACCGTGGCCATTCATAAAACTAATGTCGTTCGATGGATCAATCCACCAGTAGTAGCCCATTACATAATCATAATCATCCGGTACTGCCTTTGGAGTCGTCATTTCATTAATCCAGTTGGCAGAGATTATTTGTTCATTCTTCCACCTGCCACTATCAGCTACACACAAAGCAATTTTTGCAAGTTCACGGGGTGTGGTTTCTATGCCGTATCCCCCATGGGTTATACCATCTTTGTACCTCACCCAGTTGTAATTTTCGAAGCCAATTTTTGAAAACAGTACTTCATCAGCCCAGACATCAGTAGGTTTACCCACTTGTTTCTGAATGATTGCGGAAAGTAAATGCGGGTCGCCATCTTTGTAATAAAAGGATGTGCCCGGCTGGGCATGCATACTTAACGAAAGTACAAAATCCACACTGTTTTCAGGAATTTGCCTTAACATTAGGTCTGTCTCTCCACCACCTCCGTCGTTGTTGTAATCAATCCCCGATTGCATGGTAATTAACTCATAAATTGTAATATCCTTCTTGTCGGTATGGCCCTCAATTTCCGTAGTTAAGTATTCTGAAATTGGGTCTTCAAGAGAGGTGATTATTTCTTCTTCAAATGCAATTCCTGTGAGGACTCCCATCACTTGTTTAGTGCAGGACCAAATCAGATGCCTCGTTGTAATGTCATTTTCATCCTTGAAATACGCTTCCGAAACCAGTTTGCCATTTCTAAAAACCAGCATGCTACGAATCGACCAGAGGTCGGGATTGGAGTTGACGCTCTGGTAAATACCGGACAATGCCAAGGAGTCCATTGCCTCAGCTGATGGATTGGAAAGAGAGTGTCCATCGTCAATATCCTGTGGTACAAACGAATGGTAGGGGAGATTGAGTGGGTCCTCTTTCAAACATCCTGTCAGGAGAACAACCAAAAATAATATACTGATTGAGTTTCTCATATTTCAATTTTAATTTCGTCCAACCTTCCAGATAAGATTAATGGAATGTGCCATATAACTCAGCCTGGGGTCATCAAAATACCCAAAGTATTCAAACTCATATCCAATAGACATTTTTTTGTCTTTTGCGTGCGCTAATGCTATTTCGAGGGTGGTGTGATTGAACAGATCAAACGAACCAAATTTCATATTGCTGTGGGCATTGTTTACGAAGTCGGAAAACGTTAGTGAATAAAAATAAGTTTCTGTAGCAGGCTCCGGCCTGGAGGTCCATCCGGCCAGTGAATTTGTTAGTGTAATCCGGAACACTTTACTTTTTATGGGTGTAGTGAACAAGAATCTAGGTCCGAATTCTAAAGCGCTGAACCAAAACATATGCCCACTCTGCAGATAAGGATAAAGTTGCCAGTTGTAGTTGGTGGCAAAATAGGGCCCGATGGTCAATGGTTTGGTTTCAGATTTATTTACCTTCCATCCATAAAACAAATCAATCGGCTTGACATGCCATGCCATCGCAACGCCTTTGTTAAACATAGCACCAAAGGCAAGGTCGGGGTTATATGAAAAGGTGAATTTATCAGATGACAAGACAAACGAATAGCTTCCTTTCAGATTTAATCCATTGTAAACCAACCCATAATTAAATGCATCTTTAATTTGAATGAATTGAGTTTTGAAAGAAACAATATGCTCCTTCTTTGTTGGTGAGACTTGAGCATTCAATACAATTGAAAACAGGAACAAGAGAAGTATGAAGTATAGTTTGTGAGGTTTCAATTATTATAAAAATAACTTATTAAGTAATTTGTTACTGCAATAATACAATTAAATATTAGACGCTACAACCTGCTTTTCGTGACAGAAACTTTTATTTTCTGTAAAATTCTAATTTAGCGGAAGATTAAAACAATTTATTTAAGAATATGGACACTTTACTTTGGACGATTCAGGCACTTTTGGCTGCGGCATTTTTAATGGTTGGTTTTATGAAAGCCACCCAGCCGAATGAAAAACTTAAAGATAATCTGGGACAGTGGGTCGATGGTTTTTCTTTAACTCAAATCAAGATAATTGGAATCCTTGAAATTCTTGGCGCTGCCGGGCTCCTTCTTCCGATGTGGCTAGAAATCTTTCCAATTCTAACACCCATTGCTGCGCTAGGCCTTGCAGCCACAATGATTGGTGCTATGATGACACACCTGAAACTAAATGAAAACAAGCCTGCCCTGTCAAATTTAATCTTGTTTATTTTATGTGCTTTTGTTGCCGTGGGGAGGTTGTGGATTGTTCCGGTAATTTAAATCATGTATCTGTGGCTTAGTTTGCTTCGATTACCTTTTTGATTTCAGAAATATTGATCTCATCGAGGGACGGTTCGGTTCCGTAATCCACCTCCACCCTGAGAGCCCTTAAACCAGATGCACCTTTAAGGTCTTCCAGTTCAAAATCCTCAACTTCACCTTTCAGGTGCCCTTTAGCCATCATGTAATCGATGTATTTTTTGTATTCCTCTATCTCTTCGGAATGTGAATAAATAATAGCGATTTTGCCCACCTGGGTCACCCGTTCATGGGTTCCTTTTACCACCGCCTTATCAATACGTTTTTTAGTGATCTCATAACGGATGTTATAAGCACCGGCAACATCAAATTTTTTCTCATCCTGCCTGAATGCAATACTCAGCGGATTGCTATGCACCAGTATCAATTGGGTTACATCAAGTTCAGTCCTTAATGATGGCATCAGTTCCCTGATCTTACGGGCAACCCTGACTTTTACGAGCAACTGCCACAATCGAATATTTTTAAGGTAGATCTCATTAAATTCAAGATCCTTCACCATCGATTGCCCGATATATGCATTGTATTCTACTCCATCGGTACGGTATTTCTCAAAGTAATGTGGAAATACCTGCTGGGCTTTCGCCTGCTCGAGATCCAATATTTCACCAATGGTATCATTGATCATGCCCAGGCTGTCCTCGAAGTCTTTACGTTTCTTATAGAGCACACCTAAATCCGGATCCATTTTCTTGAAATAACGATCAACCTCGTTAGCCATCGATTCATCCCTTTCCTTTAATTGGGCAAACACAGGATCGATTTGCTTCCTGAGGAATTCAAGTAAACTAACCTCATCACCGGCTTTCAAACCCGAATTAACAGTCTGCAAGTGCAGATCAATTTTATAAACCAGATGGTCGAGCAAGGGCATTTCTTTATTTTCCATGCCCTTAACAAGAATCTCTTTTGCCAGCCCCAGGTGCTCTGCCAGGTCTGACTGTATGGCATAGTTTCTTTCAACCGAGGAATTGCGAATATCACTGGCACCATAAATCGGGACCACATCATTGAAAACAATGGATTCCATTTTTGCGGATTCACCCTTCAAATTGCCATCCAGCATTTTTGACGCTGCTTCATAAAAACGCCACTCAACCGTAGGATGAATTGCCGTGCATTCTTCCTGAATTATGGCCTGAACCCTGTCATCAAGTTCATCTTTCGATCGTTTAAGGGCAATGGCAAAAACCGGGAAAAGCTCATGAAACCGTTTGATTTGAGCCATGTGCAGGCGACCTGGTTCCTTAGAACCAAACTCCATCATTCCTACAATCTGCTGGTCGATAATCAAAGGAATAATGGCATGACTACGAATACCCTTTTTCACAAAAGCATCGACAAGGGTGTTCTTTTCTAAATCTGCCATATCATCCGTTACAACAATGCGGCGCTCCCTGTATGCAATTTCAAACTGGGTTCCTTCGTAATCATTGCATTTTACTTCCGACTGTGGAATAATGCTTTTCCAAATTACATTTTGATTGACTACCGAATCGAAATCACTGAAAGCAGCAAGTCCAAATTCCAGTTTAGGAATATCCATCAGTGCACTTACTTTCTCTTTGATCCGATCAAAACCAGCCTGTGAAATTATAGCGTGTTTGTCGAGCAGGTCTGATTTCATTTGAGAGACAACGTACTCGTGGGTAATATCTACAAATGTAAATTTCAGGAATCCGGTAAATTCAAATTGCTCAAGGGGGATAATTTCATTCCAGTAGTCCAGGTCAGAACTGCGATCAAATAAACCTTTGATTTCCTGTTTGCTCAGATTTTTAAGTTTCCCATGCACCTTTACAACAGTATATTTGGGATTCACAAGCATCTTATAATATTTGACCGAACCATCATTTTCATCAGTCAATTTATAGGTAAACGGAATATCAATTTTGAGGTCGAAATTGTAAATTTTGGTCAGGATAATCAGGTAGGCCTGGTAAATCACTGCCAGGAAACGCATATTCTTTTCAAAGTCTTTGGCTATCTCAAGTTTCTTGTTTTCTCCACGGAAAGCTTCATCAAATAATTTCGTAGAATAAAAGGATTTCGGGTAAAATGGTGCACTTGCTGACGACTTCTCCACATTGTCATTTAAGGGATTAAATACAAACGACATCAATCTATTTACAAGTTTCTGGTTGTTTTTAACAACAGAAAAATCGCCAATGGATTCCTTCAATTCCGGAACTTCCTCGAGACTCTTCATCAAACTTACAGCCGACTCATGCATGGGCTGCTCTGGATTTCGGGCAATATTTTCGACGAAGGCAATCAGGTATTCAAAACTTAAGGAAGATTTGAAAGGTATTTCAGTAAAACTGCATTTAATATCTTCATTTATCATGATGTGGTCGAATTAAAGGTTATGTATGAAACAAAAAAACCAGAAGAATTGTTGTTAATCAAAAACTGTTCCCAAGCTAAAATCACTTAAAAACATGTCAATATTTCCTGCTCGTCCCTACTATTTTCAGTGATTATTTGACTTATTCTACAAAATAGCACACTAAAGTTAATAACCATTATATGCTATTAAAACACAAAATAGGTGATCTTGTTTTTGATAAACATGCCGGACCTGGTTTCAATTATGTAATATCCATCGGGAACAAATTGCCCTGCTTCATTTTTCCCATCCCAACTTAACTCATAATCTCCTTGAACTTGATTTTCATCAGTCAATTGCCTGAGCTCTTCACCTTCAAGATTATTTATCTGGATTTTTACTAGTGCATCAAAATTTAAGGAATAGGTTAAAGTTTGGATGTTGGTTACAGTATCGTAGGTAATTTGCAATTTATCCATAGGACCCTTTCCATCTTCCGGGAAGGATCGTGTTGGATTTACAAAATCGTAGTAATCTATCGCCCGGAGGATCATATCGTCTCCACCAAAAATAATTTTCTGATCCGTTAAAACAGGAGAATTGAAAATATTTCCGTCAATGTGAATCATATTCTTAATTGACCCATCACTCCTGCCTAAAGCATACAGGTAGCCATTCCCCAGATAATTTCCGGAGAAAGCATAGGCATCTCCCGTGGTAAAAAAGATCAAATTATCCTTAACAATGGGCTTTGAAAAGTTGTTAAATAAAAACTCATAATCCCAGAATATATCACCAGAATAGGTATCAAAGGCGATAAGTTTGTGGTTGTCTGATCCACCAATATACAAAGTATCACCAGAAACTTCAGGATCGCCCGAAATCCAACCACCGTCCGTTTCAACATGCGACCACACTACCTTACCTGTATAAATATTCAGCACCTGAAGTTCGGGATTACGTGCCCCAAAAATGAGCAAGGTATCATGAACAATCATTTGGGTGTTGATCATGCCAAATGTTGAGTAGGGCTGTTCGTAATATGTGCGATGTGTCCATAAGGTATCCTGAGTTTTGATATCAACGGCATATACCAGGCCGTTCCAATCACCAAAATAAATCACACCGTTCTTTATTGCAGGAGTAGACCGAACAGGAGAATATTCCTTAGCTGTATAGTTGAATCTGACCTTGCCATTTTGAAGATCAAATCCCAGAAGTGATCCATTCCCAAAACCAACATATACGTTGGAACCATGAATCACCGGTGATCCCTGGTGATAATCCCATGGATCTATCGTCGCTGATCCGGTAGTATCTTCACAGCTATGAATCCATATTTCTTCACCTGTAAACTTGTTCAGAGCAAAAAGAACATTCCCGGTTGAGAAATAAACCATTGCATTTTCAATAACTGCTTTCGACCTGACCATATTCCCGGTTTCTCTTTTCCACAGTAATATTCCTTTGGATGCATCAACTGCGTAAAAAAGGCTGTCGTTACATCCAAAATAAACAATTCCGTCGCTGACAACAGGATTAGATTGGATACGATTGTTTACCTTTAATGACCAATCGGAAAGTTCCTCTTCATAATTTTGACAAGATAAAGAGATTGCAATAAGCAACAAAAAAGAGATGACCTTCAAAAAGAAATTGTGCCGAATTATTGATATTTGTTTCATAATTTGATTTTTAATCCCTGAAGAGTTCACACAAATGTATAGATAAAAACTAAATTCTAAATTGTATGCATTATGTTGCAAGCCGATACGCTCACAAACCACAAACAGGCCAACATATGGATATTGAATTAAAATCAATCTAAAGGTTGGTTATTGCTATATTTGTGGGAAGTTAAAACCATGAAAAAAAAGAACTGACCTATGCAAAATCACAAAATAAAACAGCATGAGCATTGAATTACAAATTATATTATTTGCCGGCTTTGCTGGCATTACAGTTTTTATGGGTGGTTTGTTAGCCAACTTTTTCAATCACCATACAAAAGAAAGCCCTGCCAGATATGAAATAACTCACACATTTGTAGCTTTTGGAGGTGGCATTATTTTATCGGCATTGGCACTTGTATTGATACCAGAAGGGATGGAAGAACTGGAGCTTGTTCCACTGGTTATTTCCTTCAGTTGCGGTGCAATAGTCTTCTTTTTTATCGATCGATATCTTTCAAAAAAAGGTGGTAAAATGGCTTCGCTCCTGGCCATGTTAATGGATTTCATACCTGAATCCATTGCCCTGGGTGCAGTGTTTGCTGCCGACACGCCAACTGCTGTATTGCTGGCAATTTTTATCGGACTTCAAAACCTTCCTGAATCTTTTAATTCTTTCAGGGATCTTGTGCAAAGCGGATTTAAGATAAAAACAGTACTGATTATCTTTTTCTTTCTGAGTTTTTTCGGAGTTATAGGAGCAATGCTGGGTCATTTATTTCTTCGCGAATCTCCTGATATTACAGCTCACCTCATGATTTTTGCCAGCGGTGGTATATTATACCTTTTGTTCCAGGACATTGCCCCGGATAGCAAGTTAAAAAACTCATGGACACCATCGCTTGGTGCCACCCTGGGATTTATTATTGGTATTAATAGGTGAAAAACTAATTTGATAGAATGATCCTATTTTAAAGGACCATAAAAACTGCAGCCTCTTTAGCAAATAAAATGTAACTAAACAAAAATCTTCACGTCATACCTGATAATATATATTAGCGCGTATGATCTACAACTTCCTGAAAATTGCTTTAAGAAACTTGCAAAAACACAAATTGCATTCATCTATAAATATCACCGGCCTTGCCCTCGGAATGGCAGCCACTATAATTATAGCCTCGTATGTGTTTTTTGAGCTCAGCTATGATAAGCACCACAAAAATTATGATGACATCTATCGAATCTATAGCATAATCAGTTTGCCCAATGGCGAATCGGTTGAAGGTCCATCGACAATAGGAACCGTGGCCCCTTTGATTCCTGAGCAAATACCTGAAGTTACTTCATCGGTTAGAATGACCAGCTTCAGGGAAATAGAAATTCGTTACAAGGACAAACAATTTTCAAATGATAAACTTTTATGGGCCGACTCTTGTTTCTTCGACATTTTTAGCTGTGATTTCATTGCAGGAAATCCAAAAGCGGCACTTACCGAAGTCCGTTCCCTTGTATTGACAGAAAGTACTGCCAGGGCCTATTTTGGCGAAGAAGATGCTTACAACAAGGTAGTTCAGGTACATGATAAAAGTTATAAAATCACCGGAATCATCAAAGATTCCCCAATCAATTCTCATTTTCATTTTGACATCCTGGGGTCATTTGTAACAAAGATGACCGGCAAATATGACATCACCAAAGATAATGGCTTCAATTTTTACACCTATCTGGTTTGCCCCGGTTTTGAAGCAAACAAAGAACAAATTGAAGAGAAAACCAATGTGCTAATCAATAAAATTTCGAATGAGCGTTTTGGCGATATGGGCCTTACTGTCGATTCATATTTTCAACCACTGAAGGATATTCATTTGAAATCGAATTCGATTTTCGAACTCGGCAACAATGGAAACATCAACAATATTTACATTTTTTCGGCTTTGGCCATTTTCATTATTTTAATTGCAATAGTAAATTTCATAAACCTGGTAACAGCAAATTCAGAGACACGGGCCAAAGAAATTGGCCTGAGAAAAGTGATGGGGGCTCACCGGAACAATCTTTTCAGACAGTTTATCGGTGAATCTGTACTCACATCATTTTTTGCTTTTATTCTTGCTTTAGGCCTCACACAACTGCTGATCGGTTTGTTTAGTCAATTGATGGACAGCCCTGTTGTCCTCCCCTACTCTACAAATCCTGAGGTAATGATCCTCATGCTTCTTGCTGTTATTATCATCGGTTTTATTTCAGGAAGCTATCCGGCACTCTATTTATCAAGATATCTCCCGGTTGATGCATTAAAAGGAAGTAAATCATCAGGAGGTGCTAAAAACACAATTTTGAGGAAATCCCTGGTTGTTTTTCAATTTTCCATAGCCATATTTTTAATGATCAACCTGGCTCTATTATACAAGCAGGCCTCATTTTTAAAAACAAAAGAACTGGGATTTAATAAAGACCATATTGTTGTGGCTAACAATTTTACTCAAAAAATTCACAACTCCTTTGAATCGCTAAAAGCTGATTTACTCACTAATCCAAATGTACTTTCAGTTACGGCTTCACAGGGTGTTCCGGGCGAATTGGGAAATATTGAAGCAGCCTACAAGGTCGGCGACAATCCAACCTCCAGTATCGCCATACATGAGAGCCGGATCCAGGATGATTACATGGAAACATTCGGGATGCAATTGGCTGAAGGTGTTGATTTTTCACCTGATATGGGGACCTCGAAACAAAAGATCATTCTTAATCAAACTGCGGTTAAGAGAATGGGCCTGGTAGATCCGCTACACAAGAAGGTGGTCTTCTTCACGGATACCCTCCAGGTAATCGGAGTTGTTAAAGATTTTCATTTTCAATCTTTACACCAGAAAATTGCTCCTCTGGCGTTAACAAAGCGAAGAGATTGGTTTGAGGTGATCAGCATCAAAATTAATGGTAATCAGGTATCACAAACCCTTGATGAAATTGAAGCAGGTTTCACTGCAGTAGATCCTAACAATACTTTTCAATACTGGTTTATCGACCAGAATTTTGCTGAAATGTATTTGACTGAAGAGAAAACAAATCAGTTGATTACCTACGCGGCCATTTTAGCTATTATCATTTCGATGCTCGGGTTGTTTGCGCTTACTTCTTTTACGATTTCCCAAAAAGTAAAGGAGATTGGAGTGCGAAAAGTTATGGGCGCTTCAGTATCGCAGATTATGAAATTATTCGTTACCGATCTTGTAAAATGGGTTCTCTTCGCCGGACTGATTGCATTTCCGCTTGCCTGGTTTTCGATGACGAAGTGGCTGGAAAAATTCGTTTATCATACCGAAATATCCCTCTGGATGTTTCTGTTTGGAGGATTTCTGGCGTTGATCATTGCCATTGCAACGGTAAGTTTCATCTCCTTCAAGGCAGCCAGGGCAAATCCTGTCAATTCATTGAAGTATGAGTAGGGTAAAGTATTAAGCGTTTGGTGTTTGGCGTTTTGAGTTGTGCATCTGGTTGAAAGCACTTTATCTTAAAGTATACTTCCCTCTCGTTCTCTACTGATTTTTTTATGAAAAGTTTAATGTGGATTATGAATTCTGCCATTACCTATTTCAACACTTGGAAATTTCTTCCAGAAATATTTAGTGTCAATAGTTTCCATAACCATGATGACTGCAAGATAAGCAATGAACAGAAGCAGGTAATAGCCAATGTTTTTAATTGAAATTTTTATCTTAAACTTTCGCAACCATAATGCCAGGATAGTAACTGAGAGAACTAAAAACAAGACTGCAGCAACATAAAAATTTAGTCCGATCAATTGCATGCAGCTTTCAATTTCACCCCCATCATTTTTAACCCATCCCAAAAGGCTTCTGAAAATTAAATAAAATGAATTGGCAACAATAACTGCTGAAAAAAGATTCCATTTGAAAGATTTTTTTTCTTGATTTCGCACTAAAAAATAGGCACCAAAAATCAATAAAATATTAATTAGCGGCCCACCTGCTGACCCAATCCCATATTGTTTGGCTGTGATGTCAACCAAAGGGAACTCCATAACCAACGACATACTTGCCGGTATGCCCTGAATCCAGTAAAAAATACAATGTCCAAATTCATGTAATGAAGTGGAAATAATGCCGGTGACCAGCACCAGAAGTAAAAACTTGATCCTGTATTTCATTCTTCTTTCACTTTTAACTTTACAGAAGTGGATTGTCAGTTAAGGCAATATTCACTTTCAGTCTACCCAAAAACGAACCAACATAAGTTTTTAATACTTTTAAAGTTAAAAATATAAATTGTTTGGAAGTATCAGTTGATGATTTCAGTTGTCCTTAGTTGTAGCCTCCCATCATGCTTTGCTAAAATTGCTGTATAATCACTCAATTTGGAATTGTTCAACTAAAAATTTCCTTAATTTTGCATGTAATATTTCAGAATGAAAAATATTTTTTACATCATATTAATCACTCAATTTTTTCTTGGGATTAACTTTAACATTCCATCGGCATTTTGCCAGCTAACCGATTTGGATAAAATGGGATTAAAAGATAGTGTAAAATCTATTAGAATAATTACCCATTCAGTTTCTGATGATGTAAATACAGGGAATGATGAGAAAGTTGTGTCTGATCAATTAAGCATGTATAATATTTATGGAAATGAGATAGAAAAACATATTTACAAGGATGGGAAGCTGTTTTCGAAAATTATATTTGAGTACGATGAGAATAACCATAAAAGAAGCCTGAAGGATTTTACCGCTAATGGTGAACCTTACTTAACCGTAAGCTACACCACTGACCAGAAAGGTTATATAACTGAAGCTTTATGGGACAGGTCGTTGCAAAGGCTATATGATGATGAAAGAAATCCTATAGATGTTGAATTTGAAAAGATTTACCAGAACCTGTATACAAAAGTTACCTATAAAAACAGTTATAATGGTAAGGTTCTTACCGAAGAATACTTTAAACCGGATGGTAGTAAATCAGGCAAATATGCTTTTACATACGACCACAAAGGCCATAAAAAAACCTCTGCTTATTATAACTCAAAGGGCGTTTCAACTTCAGATAAAAAATACTACTACAATTCAAAGGGCCTGGCAGAAACCTGCAAACTCAAAATCAGACATCGGTTGGCTATGACTTCGAATTTTAAATATATCTACGATGAAAAAGGGAATTGGATAAAAAGAATTGAGAATAAGTACATTATAGAAAGTATCTATACCCAGGATTTTGACGATGGCACAATTATTACATACAGGGAAATAGCATATTATTAGCGAATCTAATTTCACTTTTTAATGGAATAATTTGGTTAATTTAAAAAAGTATTAACTTTACCCTCCAGTAAAACAGCAAAAAAGATAACTTCATAAAGAATTGTGACCCCTAAATAAGGTGGGCAGAATTATGAATGTTATTAAATCTGTATTTGTTTTTAGTCTTCTATTCCTGGGTTTTTCAACTTATGGTCAGATAGGTATTTCGACAGCGAACCCGGAAACATCAGCAGAACTGGATATCACCTCAGGTACTAAAGGATTGTTGATTCCACGAGTTGAACTTAGCGCTACTCTTGCTAATCCAAGCCCGGTTTCTAATCCGGCCACAGGACTAATGGTTTTTAATATTGGCATCAAACAGGAGCAGGGGTTCTACTATTGGACCGGCTCCAGTTGGAAATTAATAAAATCACCTTCCGCTGACCAGGTTACAGGACCAGCATCGTCAACCAACAATGCGATGGTACGATTTGATGGTACATCGGGCAAAGTAATTCAAAATTCACAGGCCTTGATTAGTGATGCCGCAAGAATCTCCAACCTCAATACCCTCACTGTTCTTGGATTTACAATGACTACAAATCCATCAATCGGAAAACTGCTGGTTTGTGATGCCTTTGGCAATGCTTCATGGCAAAATGCCCCACCCATTGATGTAGAAGAAAATAATATTCTCGTAACCCCCAATGTGAATACGCTGAACTTTAGCCAGGGGGTAAGGGTTCAGGATCTGGGAAATGAAACTGCAACAGTAACCTTTTACAAAAATAACGTTAGCCAGAGTTTAATACAACTATCCTCGAGTGACTCAACTGATTTAAATAATATGTTTGAAGGTGTTGCAGTACCATGGAATGTAGTGCAGCAAAAGGATTATGGAATATTTATTCATTCCACCACAAACCAGCCCAGTCGCATACAGGTTTTAAAGCACGGAATATATGAGTTTAATTATATGTTTGCTACTACCAGTAATACTATACAAAGAAAAACTTTGAGGGCAAGGTTAAGAAAAAATGGAACCACCTTCATTCCAAACGTAACCTGTTACTCATTTTTTTACAATATCGAAGATATCAAATCATCTCATGTTAGTTCATCCTTCTTGGTTGAATTAAATGCCAACGATTACATTGAACTTGTAACCAATGGGCAAACCAATCCCGGTCCATTAACGATGGTACCAAATGAAAATGTATTTTTTGTAAGGTTAATGCGAGATTTAGAGACTGAAAAATGAAAATTAAGATATGAACCTATCAAGAAGAAATATTGTACTCTATAGATGCAAACTGAAATGGCAAATTTTGCATCACATCCGGATTCTCCTATTACTTTTTACATTTGCTGCAAGCGGGAATTTTGTTTTAGGACAAGTCGGCATTCAAACCGATACACCTGATCCTTCATCTGCACTGGAAATTGAGTCGACAGACAAGGGACTACTGATTCCCAGGGTTACACTATCTGCCAATTTACTTAGTCCGAGTCCGGTTACTGCACCAGCTACCGGATTACTCATTTATAATTCAGGGCCCAACCAGGAGCAAGGCTTTTATTTTTGGACTGGCTCAATATGGAAAATGCTGAAACCGGCTGACACAAATGATGTGGAAGGACCAGCATCTTCAACAGACAATGCCATTGCACGATTTGATGGCACAGACGGTTCAATGATTCAGAATTCATCAGTAATACTTGATGATGCAGGAAATATGAACGGAGTAAACAATATTACAACTTCCGGATTTAGAATGCCAACCGATGCTGGTGTCGACAAAGTACTGAGCTGTGATGACAGTGGCCATGGAACCTGGGAAGATGCACTCCCATTGGATGTTGAACAGAGTGGTGTACTTGTAGCGCCTGCAGTAAGTACAGTGAATTTCCAGGGTGCTGTGGATGTGGTTGATAACGGGAACAGCAAGGCGACTGTGACAGTTAGCCAGAGCATTAGCGAAGAAGAAGTAATACAGGTGGGTTCAACATCATCTATAAACGTTAACAGTCTTACTACGCCTGTAGCCATTCCCTGGAATGTGGAAATGTTTAAGGATGCTACTACATTTAGCCATTCCAATCTTTCAAGGCCAGGCCGGATTACGGTTTTGTCAGGTGGTACTTACGAGGTAAACTACATGTTTAGCCTGGATAATACTGAAAATAAAAGGGTAACCCTTTTATCCAGAATCAGGAAAAACGGAACCACATACATCGAAAGTAGTTCCGCCTATGCATTTTCCTATAGCAAATTTGATGATAAATGTAGCCTTGTCAGTAGCTCATTCCTGATTGATTTAAATGATAATGACTATATTGAAATAATGGTAAATGGTAAAACCAATAGTGGCGTTGTGCAATTGATACCAAACGAAAGCCTGCTTTTTGTACGGATTTTACGGTCGTGGTAAATGGAGACAAAAAGAATACATATTATTTTTCTCATTGCTTTGCTGTTTGTAATGGCAAATCCTTTATTTGTTTATGCTCAGTTTGTTGTCAACCCCGGCAGTGCAATCACGATAACGCAAGGATCAAGTGTTTACATTAACAGCGAAGTTATTTTAAAATCCGATGCCACCTCATCAGGTTATTTTGTCGATCAAACTGTTAACGGCGATTATACAATAACAGGAAACAAAACTGTTGAAAGATACCTCACTGAAGATGGATGGCACAATACTTCCTCTCCGGTAAGCAACGAACAAAGTGATGTTTATGTCGGTACCGACCTGGTTTTTTATTATAATGAAACCATTATTTTAAATGACTGGAATTTTGGGTGGGTTATGTACCAGGGCCTGCTCAATGTGATGAAAGGTTATGATGTTTTCTTACCATCCGGTACAATAACAGTAGAATACCAGGCAACAGCTGCCCAAAGTTTAAATACTGGAGCCTACAATATTGGGATAACACGGACCAATGTAGCCAATGGTGAAATCGAAAGCCGCAAAGGCTGGAACCTGCTCGGCAACCCCTACCCTTCACCGGTAGATTGGTTAGCAGAATCCGGTTGGAATAAATCGGACATCAATGATGCCAAATACATCTGGGATCCGGATAACGACAATTACACCATATTCCTTGGTGGAGATTTTCCAATTGGTATAAACGGCGGTACACAATTCATTCCCTCAAACCAGGGGTTCTGGGTTCAGGCCATAAGAAATGGCAACATTCACATTAACAACAGGTGTCGGGTCGGTCAGATTCCAGCTACCCCCGACTTTTATAAAAATTCTTCTTTTAACTACCCTGTGGTTTCCCTTGAAGTATCGGCAAACGAATATACAGACCAGTATATCGTTCGATTTATTGAGGGGTCGACAGATAATTTTGACCTGAACCTTGATGCGGTAAAATTATATAGCCGCGATCCTTTGGTACCTCAGATTTGTTCCACCTCCGGAAAAAGCACATTGGCAGTAAATTCACTCCCTGCAGTAACAGACGAATTAGAGGTAGATTTACAATTCCGGTGTGCGACTCCTGGCTATTACACCTTAAGCCTGCACGAATTGACGAATCTTGATCCTTCTGTTTCACTATATCTCAAAGACGAGATAGATCAAAATGTTATCAACCTGAGTAAGTGTGTCACCTATGGCTTTTCTCATGAACCAAATAATATGCGGTCAAGGTTTAAAATCCTTTTTAATCCATCTTATGATGTAATTAACAATATTACACCCGAATCTGCTTTTTCGGCATTTGCAAATCGAAATATAATTTCTATTATTAAAAAAACGCAAAATGAAGTTAAAGGAAAAATTATTGTCTACAATATGTACGGACAACAAGAATTAATCCGACCATTATCAAATGACATTCGCACTGATTTTTATGTTGATTTAACCACAGGCTATTATATAGTAAGTATTCTGTCGGATAAAGTTGTTTCAAATTTCAAAATTAGGATCAGCAATTAGCAACTGCGAGAATTAATTCGTAATCCAAAACTCATTTAAATATTATCAATACAAATTTATAAAATATACAAATACATAGTCTGAACAGGCAAAGAATAGCTTATTTGGAGTTAAAATAAAAAAGTTAAAAAAAGTGAATAATAAATTATTATTCTATCTTTGCCTTGGGTAAATGCTTAGCAAAAAGGAAACTTAAACTTAAAAATTATGAAGTTATCTACTATTTTTCTTACGCTTTTTATGATGTTCTTTATAGTCAATGAGAACGTAAAATCACAAGAGCTTGAAGTTACACCTGGCACCCTTATGTTTGAGGTAAATCCAGGCGCTTCACAAACACAACAAATTTTCGTCAGGAACAAAGCGAAAACAGAACAATCTTTCGTTTTTAACCTTGCCGACTGGCTAACGGATGAAATGGGAGAGGTAAAATATTTTGCCCCGGGCACCACAGGGCGATCATGTACCGAATGGATTACGGTAACACCTTCTCTTGTTACTTTACAACCCAATGAATCGGTTAGGGTAAATGTAACCATGTTGGTTCCAAATGATAATCCCTCAACTAAATGGGCTATTTTATTTGTCGAGTCAGCAGAGGAAAAAACAGGCCCTGCTGCTATTGATAAGGATATTCAAATGGGGCTTAAGGTTTCTGCAAGGATTGCCATTCCCATCTACCAGTCTCCAACTACCAATACATTATATAATGGAACAATTGATGGATTGGTTGAAACAATTGGTGACGATAACTCAAGGACGTATAATTCGATGGTAATAAATGTTGGTGATAAAGTATTAAATTGTAAGGTTTTCTTTACGATCCTGAGCCTTGAAACTGCTGAGGAATTTACCTCTGACCCAATAGAATTTTCATTGCTTCCGGAATCGAATAAGAGCGTTGATTACAAACTTGATAAGCCGCTCGAAAAAGGACGCTATACCGTGACTGCCATTCTCGATTACGGATTCAATGATGAATTAGAAGGTATACAACTTGACATCGACGTTAAGTAAACCTCCAAAATGGTAAAGCATCGTGTCACAATACTTGTAACCTGGTTTTTTTTAGCAACAAGTTATTGTATTGCACAACCGATTGACTTTACAGATACTACTTTCCGGTTTGGTGATAACAAATTAATCGAATCGATCGTCAGCTTTCGCATCGTTGACTCAGACACCTTAAAGCATGGTCAGGCTTTTTACTACTATGTAACAAATAATTTGTGGCAAAAAGGTTCATATGACCATGGTGAAATGGAAGGGACCTGGGAAACCTTTTATCCTGGTGGTACCATAAAACGAAGGTCGATTTATTCGAACGGGTTAAAAAACGGTTCTTTCGTCAACTACTATAAAACTGGAAATATCCAGAACGAGGGCACCTATGTTGATGACTCGCTCAATGGCTTAGTTACATTATATTATCCCACAAGCCAAATTCAGGAAACAAGGTTTTATCGGAAAAATAAACTGAATGGCTTAACCACAGGCTATAACCCGAATGGTAGCTTTAATTACCGCTTCTATTATGTCGACAGTGTCCAGGAAGGTCTCCATGAAAAGTATTATGAATCCGGGAGTATAAAAGAAAAGGCTACTATACAGGATCAATCGTTCATCGACACATACGAATCATATTATGAAAACGGGCAGTTAGAAAAAACATATCGGTATAAGGTTTTTAATATTGATGGCCCTTACAAAGTCTTCCACGACAATGGACAATTAATGATCGATGCTTCTTATGTTGATGGAAAGCCCGAAGGCCTATGGCAGCAATATTATGACGATGGTGTGTTGTATGAATCGGGCAAATATTTAAACGGCAAAAGGAACGGTATCTGGCATACCTATTATTTTGATTCTGCACTTTACATGGAAGGACAATATTTTAGTGGCATTGCTGAGGGTAATTGGAAAGTATATCATCCCAATGGAAAATTGAAACAATCAGGAAACTTCAAAACCGGAAAATCCGATGGAACATGGCTATTTTACTATGAAAATGGACAAAGGCAGCTTAAAGGATCCTATACAGATGATTTAGAAGAGGGTCATTGGGTTCATTTTTATGAGAGTGGAAAGGTAAAAATGGACCTTTATTATAAACAAGGATACCTGGAAGGAATTTTAACAGCATATGATGAAGATGGCAAAATTGTTGAGCAGGCCGAATATGTTGAAAACAGATTGGTAAGACAAATAAAGTAGTTTGATTATTGAAACCTAAAATCCTAATGCTGGTAAAAGGATATTTAATGGGAAGTAAAATTTATATTACACTTTTAGTGTTTTTGGTTGTGTTGGGCAGTTTGAAATCCCAGGATATTCCACCACCCAATCCTTCACTTGTTATAAGTATTGTATCCGGACACAGTGTTGTTTTTGTTTTTGATGAAATTGATGAATACAAGAACGGCATATTAAATGCCGGCCAATCAACTTTTATTCGAATTGGTGCAGTTGCTGATTGGAAATTACAATTTAATGCAGATCAGTCCATATTTTATGGTGGCAATAACCCGGCAAATCAAATGGAACTAAACAATGTAGGGGTTGTGGTAATATCAACGGGAACACATCAGGATGACGGCACTAACATTATTAACTATGCGAAAACAGCACCTGTGGCATTGGAAAGTAACGCCATAACAATTATGAAAAAAGGCACATTAAGCAATAAAGGATATGGGATTAGAAACTCGTTTACCTTTAATTGGGAAATGGGTACAGGCCGTGGAAACATGAATAACCAGAGTATGCTGGAGCAGTTTTTGGCTGCTGATACATACAACATAAACATAGTTTTAACTTTATCATTTTTTCCATAAAGAAGTTTATAACACCACGATACTGAGGTAAACCACAGACAAACTTTAATGTCAGCTTATATCAATATAATTTATAACATTTTAAATTAATTGCGGGATTCTCAAATGTTCATATTACATGAGTCAATATGAGGAGCAATAATGCTGAAAGTATTACAGATAAGTGAAGAAAATTTTAGCCATAGATGATCAGGACTTCTACCTGGAATTACTTAGAATTTCGCTAAAAAAGTACATTCTGGATTGTGAGGTAGTTACTTCACTTTCAGGTGAAGATGGCATAGAACTGGCTAAAAAAGAGTTACCCGATGCTATTTTACTTGACATCTCAATGCCTGGAATGAATGGTTTTGAAGTTTGCAAAGTTTTAAAGGAAAATCTGTTAACCAAATCAATACCTATTCTCATGGTTTCCGTGTATGGAACGGACTCCAAAATACGAATTGAGGGCCTTAATGCTGGAGCCGATGCATTTATCTCAAAACCCTATGACATTACAGAATTGGTTGCCATGGTAAATGTGATGCTAAGGATAAAAAATGCTGAAGATCTTTTGAGAAACCATAATGAAAACCTTGAAATATTTATTAAAAAACAAATCAAGGAATTTAGTGATACGGAAGACCGGTTTCTGCAAATATCCGAATATGCACTCGAATTTTTTTGGGAGGTGGACAGTATAGGTTTGTTCACTTATGTGAGCCCGGTCATCGAAAAGATATTGGGCTACAAGATGGATGAAATAGTAGGTAAAAAACATATTTATGGTTTCTGCCACCCCAAATATAAAAATGTAGCCAAAAAGGAATTGTCTGAAGTTTTTAAAAAAAAGCAGAATTACAAGGGAAACGAAATACTCTATTTACGTAAAAATGGCAACAAGGTCTGGTATGCTGTAAGTGGCTTTCCAATATTCGATTCAAATTCAAATTTTATTGGTTACCGGGGAGTAAACCACGATATAACCCAGCGAAAACTGGCTGAAGAGGCCCGCAATAAAAGCCTCCTTGAAATTGATGCATATCAGAAAAAACTAAAAAAATTAAATTCCGAATTAACATTTGCTGAAGAAAAAGAGAGAAGCAGAATCGCAGAGTATATCCATGACAGTATTGGGCAAACACTTTCTATTGCTAATCTAAAATTATCCTCGCTATCAAATTTAGATTTATTACCTAAAATTAAGAGGATTATCGAGGAATCATCTGAGTTGATAAATAACGCAATTATCGAATCCAGGACCCTTACCTCTGATTTGGTTCCACCTATATTGCATGAATTTGGAATGATTGCTGCCATAAAATGGAAACTTGACCAAATTTCTGAAAAGTTTGGTATAGACACATTTTGGCAAAGCAACGAGGAATCTTTAAAAATTGATAATGATGTAAGCATTTTACTCTATCGCATTGTTTGCGAGCTATTAAACAATGCAATCAAGCATGCTGGTGCGGACCAAATTACAATTGAGTTGAGCAAGGAATTGAACAAAATAATTGTTTTGGTGATTGATAATGGAAAGGGGTTTAATTATAATTCAAAAACCAGTTTAACCGATCATGGAGGTTTTGGCTTGTTTAGCATTAATGAACGACTCGATTCAATCCAGGGCTTGATGGAAATTGAATCAGGGTCAAATAATGGAACAAAAGCCAGGATAATATTCCCCGTTTAAAATAAATATTATGCCAATAAAAATCCTTATAGCCGACGATCATCAATTGTTCCGGGAAGGTTTGGTAAATTTACTTTCCGAATCCGACGAAATTGAAATCATTGCCCAGGCCGAAAACGGTAAAGATGCCATTGAGATGGCAAAAACAAATTTGCCGGATATCGTTATCATGGATATTGGAATGCCAGTGATTAATGGTGTTGAGGCGACTTCAATTTTAAAAGAAGAGTTACCCGGAATTAAAATTATTGCACTCTCGATGCATACAGAAAAACAATTTATCAAGGGTATGCTGGAGGCCGGAGCCTCAGGTTATTTGTTCAAAAATTGCACCTACAATCAACTCATCGAGGCTATTAAAACTGTTTATGAAGGTAAGAAATACCTGAGCAATAAAATCACGGAGGTTTTGATCGAGGATTATCTTGGTAAAGAAGATGATCAAAATGTACCCACCCCGGAACTTAGTGATCGGGAAATGGAAATCCTCAAACTATATGCCGAAGGACATACTACCCGTAACATTGCTGAAAAAGTATTTGTAAGTATTAAAACAGTTGGTTCTCATAAACAAAACATACTAGAAAAGCTGAATTTAAAAACCACCACGGACCTGGTAAAATTTGCCCTTAAAAAGGGGATAATCTCTTTGGACTAACCTTCAGGTTTCAATGATATTAAATTTTTTGAGACTTCTTATAATCCATCCCGGGTTAATATAAACTTCATTTTACAACATTACTTTCATATTGAAGTATTGATATACATCACCAATAAATATTTCAGTTTTTCTGAACCCCAATTTCAGCATTCTGAACCCTATTTTAAGCACTCTGCCTATGTGCCACCACAGTGAATAGTATTAATATTGATGTCCGATATTTAATAGGGTATTAAGAACACAAATTATTTTAAGTATGAATCAATAATATTAGCTATGAAATATTTTGTACACATAATAATCTTCTTGCTTATATTACAAACTTCAAAACTCTATGGGCAAACTGATAACGAGACAGTTAACTTTACAGCAGTCCTAGCCTCGATACTTAACATTAATGTTACCTCGGGTGCTACCCAAACAGCCACTTTCGATACTCCTGCCGAATATAATTTTGGTATTGATGCTGTGGGTACAACTACGGTTACCATGGAATCAACGAGCAACTGGAATTTAAAAATCCGGGCTGCAAACTTTGTAAATGGTGGTGCATCCATACCAATCAATAACCTTGGAGTTTGGTGCCAGGCAACTGGAAATCACTCATTTGGAAATGAAGTAACCTGTACATTTACCTCCCTGGGCAATGCAAAAGGAATTACAACCAACGACCAGATATTAATGGATAACCGTACCAACAACCGTGGAAATGCTGCCGATAACACCTTTAACCTCAACTGGACGATGGGAACGATGAATGGAACAATGAATGGTAACAGTATGTTTTCACAAGTGGCAGACGGAACCATATCAGCCCTGGGTACATTTAATACTACAGTGCAACTAACATTAACAGCAATACCATAACGCACTATAACCTATATAAATAGCCAGGTAATTCATATTCATCAGTTCATATATCAAAAATAACTAAACCAAATTTAACCAAATCGTTCTAAAAATTAATTAAATCAAATTTATAAACATTTTAAAAATTTAATCTTATGAAAAAAATTGTACTTTTATTAATGCTTGCCTTTGTTGTTCAGTCAACAGGTCTCTTTGCTCAGGTAACTGGTGAGGTTGCCTTCACTGCAATTCTGGAAGATGTATTGAATTTAACAGTTATACCCGATGGTGGTGAGAGTCAAACTGCTACGTTTGATACTCCGGACCTGTATAACAACGGTATTGATGTTGTTGGGCAAACTCATATAACTGTGGAATCAACCGCCAGTTGGTACCTCGAAATCAGCGCTCCTGATTTTTCAGATGGTGGTGGAAATATCATCCCGATCAACAACGTGGGAGTTTGGTGTGAGGCCACCGGTGTTCACCAAATTGGAACTGAAGTATCGTGCTCCTTCACTTCACTTGCAATGTCCTGTGGTGTTACAGCAGGTAACCAGACATTGCTCAACGATGCAGGTGGTAACGGTGGTAACGGTGGTGCTGCGCTTGATAACGCATTTAGTTTGAACTGGACCATGGGAACCATGAATAATACCATGAATCCGGCAACTATGTTTGCCCAGCTTGCTGATGGTACCATTGGAGCTGTTGGTACTTATACAACTACAATAACACTTACATTAACAGCACAGTAAGCTTCCTGGAAAAGGATTTGTTTGCGAATTTTTTGGTGGAATAGAATTTCACGATTACATTTGTATGTATTATTAATTGTTTCATCAGAATGAGTAAAATTTTTATACCTAAAGAATTATCAATTCTATTTTTGATATTGATAATACCAATGGTGATCTGTGGACAGCAGTTCCAGCAGGAAACAGGTGTAGAAGCAAGGCTCGAATCGATGCTTATTTTGAATATTGATCCGGAAATTAAAATTGATTTTGGTATTTCGGAGGTCAGTGATCATCTTTATCAAATCACCAGCCCACCCGATGATGTCAATTTCAGTGTGGAATCAACAGGCAACTGGAACCTTTCCATTACAGCATCTGAGCCCTATTTTACAGGTGTTAACGATCCAACACAAAAAATTCCTGTTGACTTTGTTGGTTTCTATATCGAAAACAAAGGCAACAACTGGGACAACGGGCTCTTTTCCGATATCGCCAACAGAACCAAAGACACAGTATTATCACTTTCGGACGACAGAAAAATGGTTATGACCAATGGAAATCAAAATAATATTGGTGGTGCCGAAAAAAATTCATTTGTATTGCGCTGGAAATTCATTTTTGAAGATGATGCAGCGAAAGTTAGAAAGTTCGCTGAAATGGATATCCAGGATGACCATTTTGTTGGAAGGTTTTACATCACCCTCTCTGAAAGCAGAGTATCGGGCACATCACTAAATATTCCTGACATCAAGAAGACTGTTGAACCCGTTGAAACTGAACCGGTAATCATAAGCAAACCCAAATCGAACAGAGCCGGGTATATGGAGGAGGAAGAAGAAGGAAATATCAAGTAGCAAAGCAAACATTAACTTGTATAATTTGAGTTAAATTACTTCAACTACTAAACAAATTGGTGCATATTGTAAAGGATGAAAGACAGAAGGGATGGGGATAATAAAAAAAGCTATGTGAGTATGTAGATAATGTTCACATAGCATTTTTTTAGCCATCCTTTTGATGATATTGCTCTTTCTTCAGAGACGAAACACACTAATATTCATTCACACCTGGTTTGGTTTGTTGCGAAGGCTAATGGTTCCAAATGGAAAAATGACTATTATTGTACGACGGTCGCATAAATAAATAAGGTGGCCTGTTTATCTGGCGATTTCATGGTATCGATAAAGGGCGATAAATTGATTAATTATCTCAGCACATTGTGGGAAAGAGCAAAGCATGTAGGAGATTATTTTTTATCAATCTGGCAATACTACTTTGCTCGTGCTTAAATATTTCTGCTCAATACTCAGAACCACCAGCTAATGTTAGCAGTTTGGAATCATCTTTTGTCAAACCAATGGTTTATCAAAAGTTAGGCGAACTTTGCTTCAATGTAGTTCGAATATACAATCCAACTGACAGCGTTATTCGTATAAAACCCATCCTGAATATCCCTGACGATTGGGCCTTATTTGGCAGTTCGTTTATAGACACATTGGTCCAGCCCAACCAAAGTATTTCATTATCTTTTAGCCTCAGGGTTTCTTCGGATGCATCCTCTGACATTCAGCACCAAATTGACTTCAATGCATATTCCGACAACAACAGGCTATTGTCGACAAGTAGTTTTTTGGTACAACTTGAAGCCATGCATAAATGGGATGTCATTATGCCAGATAAAAGGGTGTTTTTTTACCCCGACTTGAACGAAGCCCGGTTTGAAATGAAAATCGTTAACATGGGCAATGTTGCAGAAGTCATTTCGATCGATATACAACCAGATAAAAAGATATCGCTTAAAAGCATGAATGGTTGGGAGTTTAAGCAAGATATAAGACTCGCAGCACATCAGGATACGATAATTGAGTTTAAAGCAACATACAATTATTCAGATGACCGTATTTTTGATATTGGCAAGGTACAAATTTATGCCTCTGCAGGTGATGAAACAATTTACAGGAATATACTTATTGAAAAATATTCTGACATCTACTCCCCCTTCAATATCGACCGTACCCTTCAACACGAAACAGAATTGGGAATGAGGGGGTTTACAAAGAGCGAACGTCCTTATCCATTTATTAAAGCCAGGGGGGCAATGGATTTTAGTGAAGAAAGTAATTTCAGGTATAATTTTACCTATTATGATCTAACAGAAACTGAAGATGTCATTGGCAATACATATTATCATTTTCTGTACTCACGTAAATCACTCAAAGCCGGTATCGGAGCTTTTAGCTCCCAATTGGGACGAAACCTCTATAGCAGAAACAGTGTTATGGTTTCGAATGCTCTATCATTGAGTCCAGCCAGTACTCTTGAAGGATATATCAGTTATAGCTTCCTGTCACCCAAAACAAGTGCCGCGATAGGCTATGGTTATCAGAAGGAAGATGTAAACATGCTTGGTTCGGTTTCATATGATTTAGATGATGTAAGAAAGGTTAATACAGGCTCAGTAGTTTATCGTTTAAACAGTTTGAGCCTTACAAAGGATCATTTGATTAATGCAGTTTTATATGGGTACACGGAAGACCACTACCTGACCAAAAAATACACACTGGCCGGCATTGCATGGGATATTAACTACTACGGAGATATTGGTAAACGGCTTAGTCTTCAATTTACAAACAACTATGGCTCGCCCGATATTCCGGGAAACCAGATGGGACTTCTCAACTTTTTGGTGAAACTAAAATATTTACCAGATAATGAAAAGAGATATTTTTCAACCAAATATTTTAACATTTCGCGCGATTATTATAACATTAGTATTACAGGTGATAAACTTCCAAATATTCTATTAAAAGACCAATACGCCAATATTTTGTATCATACTGATGCAAACAGTATACACAGATGGTCTCTGGGCCCAAGTGCTGAGTTTTATCAAAAAGTAAACCCTACATCAAATCCTGAAAACCAGATAGCATTCGACATTACTAAATTCCGCCTGGAGTATCGTGGATATATTGGAAGGAGTTTGATGATTTCGATGAAAAGTGGTTTAAGTTATTTTCATTACATCGATCCTGTGGATTACAAAACGGATAAATTTGATTTTCACTTGCTATCCGATTATCACAAGAATGGGTATGGCATACGTCTAGCTTACAACTATGGCCCTATGGTAAACACCGGCCTGTACCAATACGCCCTTGATGCAATTACCAATGGAATAAATATTTCACCATATGCTATTAAATCCTTTTTAAGTGGTAGGATTGCACTTACATTTTTTACGAATTACACCTACAGGTTCGATATGGAATACGGGAGTATCAATGTCAACCCAAAGATCGAAGCCTATGTGTTCAGAAACTGGTATTTCGTTACGAGTGGAACCTATAATTATACACACCAACAGTACAAAGAACAGCAAGTAGGAAATTCATCATACTATGTTGAATTTTCAATAAAGAAAAAGTGGGGGAAATCACATGAATATCAATCCGGCAAAGAGTTGATAAGACTAAAGGTTTATGCCTTTCAGGATGATAATGGCAATGGTAAAAAGGATAAGGGCGAGGCAGGAATACCATACATTAAAATCCGCGCTCAACTTACAAATGTTGCAGATCAGCGTGTGATGCAAAGTTTACCCTATGATTTTACTTTATTAACCAATGAGGATGGCATGGTAATATTCAATGGTATGCCCAAAGGATTTTATGATCTTTTGATAAGTCCATTATCGGAGTTAAAGGAGTACTTTTTTGTAAGCCAAAGTGCTGAAAAGCTTGAGTTATCGCAAAAATCAACCTATTATGTTCCTTTCCAGAAAGCCAGTAAAATTACAGGACAAATCGTTGTTAAAAGAAGAAAATTTCTTAAGGAAGAAGAACAGGGAATGGATATAGCAAATGTCAGGGTTTCCGCTTTTAATAAACAAGGTGAAAGCTTCTCAGACCTCACCGATGAAAATGGTAGATTTACAATATTTGCACCTGGCAACAATACCTATTACCTCAGGATGAAAAATGTTTTTGGAAACAAGTTCAAAATCCTGAAAAATGATATTCCGGTAACCTTATCGGACTCAATTAGTGAACCCGCTGTATTTAATGTGGTTGAGCTAGATCGTCAGCTTAAGCTAAAAAAAGCGAAACCCGCAGTAGCTGGAACTTCTAAACCATCATCTCAGAAATTAAAAGTGTTATCGGGTGACCTGTATGAAAAAACGGGTGATAAAGGGGCAGATAAAGATGCAGCACCTGACTTTAACATAAAAACTGCACCTGTTCTGGATCAGCAAATGATTCCCGGAAAGTTTTATGTTGTTGTTGCTGAGGTTGTAAGCAGGCTCGAGGCCTTAAGGTACAATGTAATAATGAAGGAGCAGGGAATAAATACTTATGTTGGGGTAACAAATAATCCGGAAAAATTTTATGTGTTCACCAATCATTACCAAAAAAGAGCAGAAGCAAAGTCTGAAGTTTCACTGATGACAAAAGTCGGGCTTAAAACAATTTGGGTAATTGAGTATAAAGAGTAAGTAATATTTGATATTCTCATATAATTGAAAGAGTAAGGCTTAACTACCTCAAAAGATTACATCTTACCTTTAAACGAATTTTTTACATAAAAAAACCCCTCACTTGTCAACCTTTATTAGTTTTGTCGGTTTTAAATGATACGGTAAAATATTTACAACTTCTGATCTGCACTTACTATGGCAAAATCAAAACAAAAGACGGGTATTTTTCAACGGATGTTAAACTGGACGGAAAAGGCAGGTAATGCCTTACCACATCCAGCCACGCTTTTTGCATTATTTGCCCTGGCGGCGTTGGTTCTTTCAGCAATTGGATATGCTTTGGACTGGCAAGTTGTTCATCCCGGCACCGGGGAAATAGTGAGACCTGTTAACCTATTGTCTCAGGAGGGCATTCACCGTGTCCTGCTTGAAATGGTGGATAATTTTACTGGATTTGCCCCACTGGGAATTGTGCTGGTTGCCATGCTCGGAATTGGAATTGCTGAGCAAAGCGGATTAATAAATGCTGTAATCCGGCTTCTGGTTCTGAATTCCCCAAAGCATCTGTTGACCTTTGTTGTTGTGTTCTCGGGTATTCTTTCGAATGTTGCTTCTGATGTTGGATATGTTTTGCTCATACCGCTGGCAGGTGTGATTTTTTTGGCTGTGGGCCGACATCCGGTGGCCGGAATGGCTGCAGCTTTTGCAGGTGTATCCGGTGGATTCAGTGCAAACCTGGTTCTGGGAACCGTCGATCCCTTGCTGGCCGGACTATCGCAGGAAGCTGCCCATATCCTCGACCCATCCTACGATGTTAACCCCACTGCAAATTACTACTTCATGGTAGCATCAACTTTTGTTATTGCTTTTGCCGGAACCATTGTTACCGATAAAATTGTTGAGCCCAGGCTGGGGAAATATACCGGCGAGGTTGAGCACCAGGAAAATTCATTTGATAAACCATCAAAAAAGGAGAAAAAAGGTTTACTGATGGCCCTGCTTGCCTTCTTGGCCATCATGATTATTACCCTTTTTGGCATTATTCCTGATGATGGCTTTTTCCGTGGAAGCGACGGAGGCTTACTCAGTTCGCCATTGATTCGTGGTGTTGTAGCCATGTTATTTATTACTGCAGGTGCCATGGGTCTTGCATACGGTATTACCACAGGGGCCTTTAAAAATGATGCAGATGTAGTTAAAGGAATGGCATCATCCATGAAATCGTTGGCTACCTATATTGTTCTTGTGTTTTTTGCGGCGCAGTTTGTGGCCTATTTCAAATGGAGTAATCTTGGGATTATCCTTGCTGTAAAGGGTGCAAGCATCCTGATGTCTGCTGACATGGGGCTCATTCCATTAATGGTTCTCTTCATCCTTCTGGCGGCTTCAATCAATATGCTGATGGGAAGTGCATCAGCTAAATGGGCCATCCTTGCTCCTATTTTTATTCCCATGTTTATGATCATGGGCTACTCACCGGAATTGTCACAGGTTGTTTATCGTATTGGCGATAGCGTTACCAATGTAATCTCACCGATGATGAGTTTCTTCGCCCTGATTATAGCCTTTGTTCAAAAATATGAACCAAAAGCAGGTATAGGGACCATCATTGCCACCATGGTCCCCTACTCTATTGTTTTCTTCTTTTTCTGGGTTTTGCTTTTGGTTGTTTGGTTACTTGTTGGCATCCCGCTTGGCCCGGATGCAGGAATTCATTATGTGTTGCCGAAGTAAGATTTAGAAACCTCAGGGGCACACAGGGAACTCAATCACCACATCTTTATCAACCTTCACGAAATAGGCCTTTCCGGGAATAACTTTATCCAGAGTCACAATACCGAATTCTGGCCAATAAACCTTTGAGCCTGCAATTTCCATCGCGATTTGAAGGTGGTCGCCAATTTGACTGAAAAGTTCAACAACATTGTTTTCACAATCATTTAGTACCGGCAGGTAATTCCAACCCGCAATAAGATCAACAGTTAGATTGGTTTGCATTTCACCTGTAAAAGTAAGTTGCTGTGCCGTTTCCATCTTTACCATATACCCACTGTGCTCATCCCAGTTGCCAATAGAATTCACCCCTGCAGCCGGCCAGTAAATCCCATTATAATTTTGAAGAATGACCAGTTCATCCACAATAAGCTCAAACACATTTTTAACAGCGGGGTCGTTTGGCACGACACAGCTTGAAATTCCGCTCCAGCCGGCTGGTATATTAACAGTAAACTCCATGGGAGTAATACCAGTCCTGTAAATTTGGAATGAAGTGTTACCACCATTGCTTTCTATCAGAAAATCAAGTGTATCGCTGATCTCATCCTGCGGCTCATAAAATATCAAAAAGGTATAATCCTCGGCACCCTGTAGTGCAGTGGATAAATCAAAATCTGTAGTAAACTCTGTACCGGTTAAAGATGTAATAGAGCTAAAGGTTAAATTAAGGTTTGCCCTGTTTGTTATCTTCAAAGAAATTGTATCAACAATTCCAATAGCAATCGTTTCCATAGCTACGATTGTATCAGACACAGCCATAAGCAGTGGGCCAAAAACTGTTGTGGTTGGTAATGAGGCAGCATTCCATGCATTCATTCCACCAAGCATGTTCACAACTTTGGTAAAATTCATTCCGACCATCAAATTATATGTATTGAAACTTCTTCCACCCGATTGACAATGTACAAGATACAATTTATGCCGTGGAAGCGCATCAATCAGATCATCAAAATTGGAAGCATAGTAATTTCGGTTGATCGCCCCCAGGAGATGAGCAGCATAGTATGGCCCAGACGTACGTACATCCATTATTACAAAATCCGGATTTGCTGTATTCGCTTGAATCAGGCTGTCGCTTTGATACACGCTGTACTGCGCCAAAAGTGTGTCCTGGCTTTGGGAGAAAGCCATTGTTAATGACCCAATAAATGCCAGGAAAAAGACAACAACTATTGGAAGAATCGATTTTAGTGAGTGTTTCATTTTAATGGGTGTTTTGATGAACAACAAATATAATCATTATCTTAGTTGAAATAAATTCAAATCTAACAATTCGAATTATTGATATGCAGATTCAATAATGAAAAAGTTAAAAATCAGAAGTAAGGAAATCCTAAGGCTGGGATATACAGATGAAAGGGCAGTGCGGTTAGCTATTAATCTTTCGGCACAGCATTACAGCCGTGAAGAAAAAATGTTGGTTCTGAGCCACCTGGAAGAGCTGGTTTTAAATCCTGACAAATACCTTAAACATGATCATTTCGTAGAATTAGCCAGGTTTCTAACTGATTCGAAACCATTAAAAAAAACACAAATCCACAAAAAGGTAAAGTTTAAGACAGAGACATCTGATTTTGAAATTTATGGTAAAGAGTACATCGATCCGGAAGCTTTGAACCAAATGTTTACCGCCATGAAAATGCCGGTTTCTGTAAAGGGCGCACTCATGGCCGATGCCCACCTGGGATACGGTTTACCCATCGGAGGCGTGCTTGCGACCTACAATGCTGTAATGCCCTATGGTGTAGGCATGGACATCGGTTGCCGGATGTGCATGTCGGTTTACCCGGAATCGCCAAAGATCATTAAAAGGCAAAAGGAGCGATTGAAAAATATCCTGGTTGAAAATACACGTTTCGGACTTGCGGAATTTAATGACATTGGTGACCATGAATTGATGGAGAGCAAAGAATGGAACGAAATCAAGTTTTTAAAATCACTGCAAAAGAAATTTTTCAGCCAGTTGGGCACATCTGGCCACGGTAATCATTTTGTAGATATGGGCTATATTGTTGTTCAAAAATACAGCGAGGAACTTGGCCTTGATCCGGGGGAATATTTTGCCATTCTTTCCCACTCCGGTTCCAGAAATTTTGGTTCTGAAATCGCCAAACATTATACTTCCATTGCCAAACAAAAGCTTGGCCTTTCAGGGGAAGGCGCAAACCTTGCCTGGCTCGATCTGGATACTGAAGAAGGGCAGGAATACTGGCAGGCCATGAACCTTGCAGGAGATTATTCAGCTGCCAATCACCGGATCATCCACAATAAACTTACACAGGCATTGAAATCAAAACCTATAAAAGTCATCGAAAACCACCATAATTTTGCCTGGAAGGAAAAACTGTCGGAAAACGAAAACCTGATTATCCACCGCAAAGGTGCCACTCCGGCAAAGGTTGGAGACGTGGGAATTATCCCGGGAAATATGGTTGCTCCTGCATTTATTGTTTCAGGCATGGGCAACAAAGCTTCTTTAAATTCAGCATCCCATGGTGCAGGCAGGCTGGTTTCGAGGCGCAAAGCAAAACGAACCTTCACCCTGAGCAGCCTCAAAAAAATACTGGCAAAGGAAGGCGTTGAATTGATCGGTGGAGCGACGGATGAATCACCAGCTGCCTATAAAAATATCCTCCAGGTAATGGAGGCACAAAAGGATCTGGTTAATGTACTGGCCTTGTTTTATCCTAAAATTGTGCGGATGGAGTAAGGGATGAAGGTAGAAGGGAGAGTTTTAAAATCAGATTTTTCGATGATCAGTGTTTGATGCTCGGTGTTCGAAGTTTGAAAAGGTTGTTTTAATTTCCATTAAGTACCTTTCTAATAGCAAAGGACATTCTTCTGCAAGTGAGAGTGGCATCCAAAACGCAAAATACCAGACGCCTAACGTGAAACGCCTAACGTGAAACACCAAACGCAACCGTGAAACGCCAAACGCCAAACCCTATTCATCCAGCCCTGGCCGGATAAAAGCGCGTGCATCAGGAAATATTTTTTCAGATTCAATTCGAAGATTCTTTAATTGCTCTATCAGATTGTCAAGGATATCCTTTTTATCCTTAAAAAAACGCTTCAGGATTATCAATGAGGCAATCGAATCATCCATCGCAATTAAAGCTACTTTTGCGGTACCGTTCATATCATAGGCTTCAAAATCATCATCTTCCTGCTCAAAATAGCCCAGCAAAGCTCGACGCAACTTTACCGGTACAAAAAAGTGATATCTCAAAATTACCTCAAAGGCATCCATTAATTCGTCTGTATCCCCCAGGGCTACAAACCTGGTAAAATTCTTTTCAACAAAATTATATTGATCTTCGATCCAATCGTGCGACTCGTCCACATACTTATCAGCCATTACAGTTAGCGCGTGACGCTCAGCTTTATTTTCGGCTGAGAAAAAATCCTTGCGCGGATCATCAAATTCATCATTATTCATATCAAACCCCAAATCCATCGGCACATCATCACCTGTGGACCTCCCAGTCTCTTCAAGATCGGGACCCTCGCTTATCTCATCTTCCGGTGCATCAGCATCAAGCCGTGGCTCATCATCTTCAGATTTTGCCCTCTGCTGTTCCAACATCTCAATAAATTCCTTTTCCATTGCAAACGTCCGGCAAACTTCAGTAAAATCACAGCGCTCACACCAGCGATCACAATAGTTATAAATCCCGGCGATAAAACCTTCTTCATCAGTATTTGTCCATACGGGTTTGTTTAGCTCCAACCTATTTTCGGGATTATCAACGGGCTCATCTTCTTCTGACATTTCGTTAGACTCGTCATCATTAAGGCTTGTACAACGATCACAATATCCCGGAAAGGGACACTCTGCGATGATGTCATTACACAATTCGATATGCGATTCACCGCCTGCCAGGTACGCCATTTTGCTTTCCCATTTCGTAAGCAGTGCTGTATACAGCATCTTAACCGGCACACCCTCAGGAAAGTCAGGGTAGAAATTCCACGCCTGCAGTAAGTTCACCATTTCTTCAACCAATGATGCAGTTTGTTCTTCTGTAAGTTTATCATCACCCGGTAAGGCTGATAATGGAATTCCAACAATCTCGGACAATTTTTCAGTTGGCCCATGCGTGTAAAGTTCTACTTGCTCGATATGATCAAGAAATGCCTGCTCATCATCCAACACAGTTCCGTCGGCAACTTCATCTTTTGGGGCATTTTTGGCAGCTTTCCTCAAATCGTCAACCAGTTGCAGAATATATCTTTCCATAATTTATTCCGGTTTGATTGCCAAATCTATAAAAGAAAAATTACATACACGATTTCATATTACTAAATTACTTTTCAATGAAACAATCATGCATTCATGCATTTCATTTTTTCGTATTATTGCATAAAACAATATACTATGAAGCAAAAAGATGATAAACTCAACGGCCTTTTCTCGACTTCGATAAAACAAAACTGGGCAAGGCCAGCTTTTTCTGACTACCAGGGCGAAACCTATACCTATGAAGAAGTTGCCAGGAAAATCTGTTACCTTCATAAGTTGTTTACTGAGGCAGGCATTCGCAAAGGTGATCACATTGCTTTGCTGGGGAATAATTCATCATTGTGGGGAATAACCTTTCTGGGCATAGTAACATATGGAGCAGTGGTTGTACCGGTATTAAATGAGTTTTCGGCTGACAACATCTACCACATTGTGCATCATTCTGATTGCAAATTACTTTTTATCGCTCCCAACATTTATGAAAAACTGGAGCAGGAGCATCTTCAGGATCCTGCAGCAATTATCAACATCAACGATTATTCGTTGATCCATGATAAGAAGGGAAAGACTTCAAAGGCCATGGAGAAGGCCCGTAAAAAAGCGGATGAAACCGAATTACAGGCCAAAGACGTCAGATTTATAGGATTCGACCAGGAAACCACCTGTGTGATTTCTTATACCAGTGGCACTTCAGGTTTTACCAAAGGAGTGATGCTACCAAGGAGAAGTGCCTTATCCAACATCCTTTTTGCGCAGGAGTTCATGCCGCTTGCCCCGGGAAACACCATCGTGTCCTTCCTTCCGATGGCTCACGTTTTCGGGATGCTGTTTGAGTTTTTATTCCCTTTTACAATGGGTTGCCATACTACATTCCTTACCAAGGTTCCTTCGCCGGCAATCGTAACAAAAGCGTTTGGTGAAATCAAACCACACCTTATTTTATCTGTTCCGCTAGTCATAGAAAAAATATACAAAAAGCGAATTTTACCTTCTCTGGAAAAACCTGTCATGAAAATGCTCCTTACCCTGCCTGTGATTTCAGGAGTTATCGAAAAGAAGGTTAAGGAGAAACTCACCGAAACTTTTGGCGGGCGATTTCGTGAGGTCGTTATTGGTGGCGCTCCTCTGAGCGAAGATGTGGAACAATTTTTTAAGAAGATAGGATTCCGCTTTACAATAGGTTATGGAATGACCGAATGCGGCCCACTGATCAGTTATGAGGGATGGGACAAAGCCCGGTATCGTTCGTGTGGAAAAGTAGTTAGCGGGATGCAGGTTAAAATTGAACCCCAACAAGCAAGTGATAAGATTGGTGAAATCCTTGTAAAAGGCGATAATGTGATGCTGGGGTATTATAAGAATAAAGAGTCGACCAAAGAAGTATTTACCAAGGATGGATGGTTGAAAACCGGCGACCTGGGCTACCTGGATGAAGACGGGTATGTTTATATCAAAGGCCGAAGCAAAAACATGATCCTGGGTCCTTCAGGACAAAATATATACCCCGAAGAACTGGAAGCTAAAATATGTGATTTACCTTATGTACAGGAGTGTGTGGTGAAATACCACGAAGAAAAGCTAATTGCGATGATATATCCCGACCGGGAATCCATGGAAAAAGAAGGTTCAACATTTGAACAAATTGAAAAGCGAATGCGTGATAATATAAAGGCATTGAATAAAACCTTGCCAAAATACGAGCAAATCGCCAACATTGAACTTACAGACATCGAATTTATTAAAACTCCAAAGAAAAACATTAAGCGCTACCTGTATACATAAAGGCGTTTGGCGTTTGGCGTTTGGCGTTTGGCGTTTGGCGTTTGGCGTTTGGCGTTCTGAGTTTGATGATTGGTAATGAATCAGAGAATTCCAGGTCCTGCGGGATTGTATAGTAAACATAAGTCCAGAATAAAAGAAAACAAATTAGGATAAAGAATTATCCTTCATTTTCATAACCAAATAAAATTGAAATTCAATGAAAAAAAATCTGATTTTTCTATTCATCGTTACCATGCTGTTGGGCTGCCAAAGTAATTCGAAGCACGAACACAAGGGCAAGGCTGAACATCCAAATCATCAACCAATTGTTGAGGAACTCATCGAACTTCTCAAGGATAATCCTGGCATTAAGGATGCACTTCAAGCATCACTTAAAAAAGCAAACAGGATGAACGTCCAAACGCTTCCTGAGTACTATACCCTACTTGACGCTATGGTAACCCTCATCCCAACCACCAGGAATTTACTCCCCAATGCACTTGAGTTTTACTGGCTGATTGATAACTCACCAGACGGTTTTCTTCAAAAAAGTGAATTATTTTCGCAATGGAATCATAAATTCATAGACGATTGGGGCAAGTTTCTTGATACTCCGGAATCAGCAGCCGGCCTCTCTACATTTTATGCCGATCCCAGCTACCATATTGATGATTACTACCAGGGGCCAAGTGGCTGGTTAACGTTTAACCAGTTTTTCGCGAGGAAATACAGGCCTGGAAAAAGGCCAATAGCGGGACTTAACGATGATAAAATAATAGTTGCACCTGCCGATAGCAAATACCATGGTTCGTGGGAAATTTCAGAAGATGCCAAGATCACAGTAAAAGGCATCACACATTCAGTTATTAAATTACTTGATGGAAGCCCTTACCAGGACAGGTTTAGAGGTGGGACATTTATGCACTCGTACCTGAGTGCTCACGATTACCACCGCTACCATGTTCCGGTCAGGGGAGTAGTAAAAGAAATAAGAACCATTAACGGAAAGGTTGTTCTGGATGTAATTCAAAACGAAGACGGTTCTTTTGATATGGTTGATGGAACCGGTTATCAGCTAACACAGGAACGTGGATTGATCGTAATGGAATCACCCTTTGGCCTGGTGGCTATTTTACCTATTGGTATGGGGCAGGTATCATCTGTGACCTTAACGGCTGAAAAGGGAATAGAACTTCGGAAAGGAGAAGAGTTTGGCTTCTTCCAGTTTGGCGGATCAGATATCATCATTTTATTTGAGCCGGGCAAAGTAGAAATTACGGCTAAAATTGGCACACATTATAAAGTTGGTGAAGAGATTGCCAGAACGATCCCATAGGGTATTAAGGAAGGGTGTTTCAACCCTTTCTCAATAAACTAAAGTATCCGAAAACTCCATCAGGCCTCAAGGCCCTGTCCTCGATTTTAATTATTAGTGAACATTCTTAAAGTTGGTATGTTTTGTATAAGAATTATGCGGCTTGCCAAACGTACCATAGCCGAACTCTTATTTCCGATTTACAATAAAATATAACGAATGAACAGAAACAAGTTATTCCTAATCCCTATCTTCATAATATCAGTTTTATTTACAATAAAGGGTTACGCTCAAGACCACCATGAAAAACATAAACATTCCCATAAAAATGAGATCAGCATAGCTGTAGGTATTGTACCATTAGTTGCTGAAGATAAGTTGACCGGTGGAATCCATTTGCATTATATACGTGGTATTGGTAAAACCAACAGGTTTGGAATAGGTGCTGCTGTGGAAACAATATTGGATGAGCATAAGCACATTACCATTTCAGCAGCTTTTCAATACAGGGTATACAAAGGATTGATATTTGGATATGGCCCGGGTCTTTTAATCAGGAAAGAAGGTTCTGAGACCGAATACCAATTTGCGCAACATTTTGAAGTAGCCTGGGAATTTGAGCTAGGTAAATTTCATTTGGGACCAATGGCTGAGGTTGGATTTGAAAAGAATGGCGTGCATTACATGATTGGTATACATTTCGGGCTTGACTTTTAAGTAATGCTAAAAATAAATCATCAAAACTACAATATCACAAAAGAAGCAGCATTTTTGACAGCCCTGGAAAAACCGTTCAGGGCTATTGTTATATGAATTGATATTTCCAAAGTCTAAAAAAACGAACATGTAAGTTGTAAACTTAACTTGAAATATTCTAATGTTGCTGTTTCTAACATTTATTGTGGCATTGCGATCATTACATTTCTCGTATGGATAAAGAAGGTAGCCAATTATCGATAAGGTCTATTCAAGCAATCGCCTACCTATTTTATTTCCAATCTAAATTAAAACCGTTATTATTCCCAGGTTGAATTCCTATTTTTGCACGGTCTCCGAGTTGGTTTGCCTAAAGTAAAGCAATGGCAAGTTAACCGAAGGGCCTTGATGGAAACGTTAAGACCTCCCGACTTTCATTCCGAATATTTCGGTATGTGACGAATTGGAAAGGAGTAATTTATGGACATACTTTTTTTTGCCGTACTTATCGTTATTGCATTCCTTTATGCCTCCATTGGCCATGGCGGTGCCAGTGGCTACCTGGCCCTGATGGCACTTTTCAACATGGATCCTTTTATGATGCGCTCATCAGCACTTACACTCAATTTATTTGTAGCCGGAGTAGCATTTATTTCATATTATCGCGGTGGTTTTTTTAAATGGAAAGTTTTGCTGCCCTTTATAATAACTTCAATACCCATGGCTTACTTCGGAGCAAAAATGAGTATTGACCCACAATTGTATAAGATCATCCTTGGAGTTTTCCTGGTTATTGCCGTTTTGCGAATGCTGGTTATTAAGCCTGTCAGTGGCAAGAAGACAAAAGAACCCATACTTTTCGTAGGCCTGATCATAGGTGCTGGATTGGGTTTTATATCAGGGATGATTGGAATTGGTGGTGGAATTATCCT
>Ga0070728_10001201_pt1 | contig 41178 bp, 35 predicted proteins | sample tdDd471_FD_66723 | JGI IMG/M metagenome (GOLD analysis project Ga0070728, IMG submission 66723) | Marine sediment microbial communities from the Atlantic coast under amendment with organic carbon and nitrate - tdDd47.1 | ecosystem: Environmental > Aquatic > Marine > Coastal > Sediment | place... | reverse complement strand
AATTACAATACCAATAAACAAAGCATACAAAACTGCTGCAAGCACGGTGATTAATCTTGGTTTAAATACCCCGTAACACATCATAGAAAACAGGAAACCTAAAAATACAACAAACACGAAAAAAGGTGGAGGTGAAAAGGCCTGTTGCAAGCGGGTAAGTCTGAATTCAGATATTTTATCGACATCATTCAGGATGCTGGATTTTAAATTCTCCTGAATAATTGAACTGGCTTGTAAATGCCAGATATCATATTCCAATTGATAAAGCAAATCACCTGTACATTCATCCACCTGATCGTTCTCAAGTGCGGGCCAATCCTTTTCGATAAGTGACCTGGTATATACCCTAAGTAAACTTCTAATTTCCTCTGTTTCTTCAGCACCGAATAAGCACAGCTCTTTGTTAATATCAGAAATAAATATAACCTCACGCTGGGTAGTGCTGTCAATGGTCTTCATTTCCGAAACGACATCTAAAAAAGTCAGGGATAGAAAAAAAGGACCATGATTCCCATAATCCTAAAGAGATTTCCAACAGGTTCAATCAGACTTTTACGATAACGTTTTGTAACAAACGAGGCTGACAAATAATAAAGGCCCAGACCAATACTGCTTGTAAAAATTACAAACAATGAAGCACCCGCTAAACTGGGCAAGGACAAAATATAATCAATCATGTTGAAGGATAATGTTTCATCAAGATTATTAAAATTTTTGATTCAGTCCTGAATTAATGTACTCCAACGTTTACATTTGTAAAGAATTTAAATAGAAGAGAAGAAATACGGTTGAAGGGATTGCTTAGTGTTAAATTTCAAAATTTGTTGTTTTCTCCGACATATTATTTCTAAATCCAAAAATCAAATTTCTAAATCCTTAACAAATTATTTTGAGTTTGGAATTCATGATTTTGAGTTTGATTCATACTGTGAAGTCTTTCCCTTTTAAATAAAAAATAACATGTTTGGTTCTGGCTTCTCCAACTTAGGGTTATATCATTATTTCATTGCTTGTAATTCACTTCTTGCTTTTTATATTCTTTCATTTGCCGGGTAGGCTCTATTATTGAAAAACCCTGCCATAGTTTATCATCAAACTGATCGACATAAATAACTTCCATCGTCTTCTTTTGCTCAAAGCCGGCAAATTGATGGCCTGAAATTTCCTCATCATCAAGCACCAAATACTCTATCGATTCTTCCATGATTATGGAGAAAAAGATACCCACTTTTAACTCTTTTAGTTTTTTATCGAACAGGAATCTTTTTCTTTTTTTCATCAAAGCTACATTTCTGTCGATGCTTGCACGAGAACCTTGTTTAAACGAGAAATATTTCAGGTTGTAGTTGGATTCTTTTTTCTCAAAGTAAATCGATCCACTAAATTGGGTTTCTGTGTAACCAATACCCAACAGATGAATATCCCTACCGGTTTTACCCGGGGCATATTCGTAATCGGCCCTGATCAGGGCAAAAGTATTTATGGAAATAAACATCCGACCTGTATAGTGCCCGCTGCTCTTTGGAGTAAAGTCAATAATGTAAACATCCTCTCCATTAACACGGGTTCCACCAGCGAGTGTGTATTTGTATTTACCAGTTTTGTGCAAAAATTCCCATTGGTCTTTATCATCCAAAGAGCTATAGCCAAGTTGACGCCTCACTTTCCAATTATAGTATTTTACTTTTCTTTCATTCTCTTTCAGCGTATCTTTTGTGGGTTCAGGCTCCTCTTCCTCAATATCAATTTTATCGCCGAAAATCCCGCTTTTCACTTTCCAGTATTCATCCTCCTCGGTGTCGGCAAAAATATTTTCAAAAATCGTTTCCAGTTGCTCAAGATCGGCCACGTCTTTTTCTTTGAGTGAAACAGTTCGTATGGGATCAATTTTAAATTTAACAGAATCGTTTTGATTTTTATTGAAATATAGGTCTCCCAGGAAATCAGTAAAAGAGGTAAAGTTTTTTGGAAACTTCTCCTCAACCATGGCAATCATTTCCCGGTCCAATTCAGCTATCGTACTTTTTTTGTATTTGATGTTAAATTGATCAATATCCTGATAGTCTCTGTCGCGAATAAAGACTTGTTTTTTACTGGTCGTTCTTCGGTAATTCGAATCTTTATTTTCGATTACTTTTTTTACAATGGATACCGGATCGGGGTTGCCACCAAAGATTAAAATTTCACTCAAATTAATGATCTCTTCCTTCAGGTAAACAACCGAAGAAGTTTTCAATTCACCAATTGTGATATTCCTGGTTTTATAACCAACATATTGAAACCGTAGTGTATCGGTATTATCCAAATCCGAAATATCAATCGAGAAATTACCCTTCTCATTGCTGACCACTCCTTTATTTTTGTGCCTTACATAAATATTGGTATATGGCAGGGCTGTTTTCATGTCGGTATCAAGAACCACTCCTTTAAGTTCTGTTACAGTGTCGTTGATTGTTGAGTCTGGCCAGGATTGGGAATACCCATTAACAAACGCTAAGATAGCTATCAGTAATAAAAACAAGTATGTATTTTTCATAAATTAGAATTGGACTTCTGTAAGCAAAAATAAGGAAGTAATACCGATTGTTATTTGATCCTGACAGCTATCGGGGTGCCAAAAAATCGCGATCTCTTTCTGTCGCTTCAAATATACACCTGTCTGCCGTAACGTTTGTGCAGACAGGTCGGTATTTACCATTTATTCACCAAAAATTCTCCCGTACATACGGGATCATATTGATAATAAATTGGCATAAAACCTCTTGATTGATAAACGTACACTTGTAAGGAAAGTTACACATACTTATCGAAATATTACCGGTACTTGCCAATTTAAAAGCTGTTTTTGTATGGCTTAAAACAGCTACGGAAGATAGGATTGTTATCTCCAGATTAGCAGTGAGTCTTATGGCTACAATTGTGATTTTACCCAAGTAACAAACAATGACACCCATTGAATTGTTCCATCTTCTTGTCGTCCCATTCCAAAACCATGGCCCCCTTTTGGGAACAAATGCATTTCAACCAAAACATTGTGTTCAAATAGCTTTTGGGCATAATCAGTGCTTTCTTCCACCTGGCATACATCATCATCGTAACAATGAACTAAGAATGCCGGAGGGGTTGTTTCATCCACTAGATCAAGCAGCCTGTTTTTATCCTTTTCTTCCTGTGTCATTTTTCTGAAATACAAGCTTTCTTCCAACCATTTTTGATTTACGGCTGAGAGATTGGTCACTCCATAAATCTGTCCGGTAAAATCAGGATTCTCACCTTTATTTTCACTTTTCCACAGGCTTACTACAGTGGCAAGATGGTTGCCCGCAGAAAAGCCAATTAAACCGACTTTCTCTTTATCAAGGCCATATTTGAAAGCCATTTTTCGAATAAGCAATAATGCTCTACGGGTATCTGTTAATGGCACGAGTTCGGGCCGGTCCGAGACTCGAACTCGCGACCCGCGCATTACGAACGCGCTGCTCTACCAACTGAGCTAAGGTGGCAGTAATAATTTGTTGGTAAAATTAAATAATTTCGAGTTGCATTGGATTGGATTTTGGGGGAAATTTAAGTTGTTTAGCTCAAGCTCAATCGTGTTATGAAGTTCCTCCTCCTTATGGGGAAGATTAAAAGGTTGGTGCTTAAATTCCCTAAGCGAATCGAAGTCGTTTAAGGAATCTCCGCCAGAAAAACATCCTGCTTTGCAAGCCAGTCCTTTTGTTTAAATAATTCTTCAATGCTGATGTTGCCAATCACGTAATTGAATTCTTTTGAGCGGTAGCTTTCTTCAATATTCTCAAAAGGCAAACCTTCCAATTTCTGTTGATCTTCAAACCTGAAATAGACTTTTCGGGTGCAATCGTTACTAAAAACCGGTTTATCTTCCAGCTTCATTTTTTTGTATTCATAGCGATAGTTGTATTCACGCGCTGTGATATCAGATAAAACCGCCGATCCGGTAGGATGGCCTCCGGCACCTCTTCCAAACATAAATTGCTTATCGTAAAATGCACCTTTGATAACCACCCCGTTGAATTCATTCTCCACATTGTAAATATACTTGTCGGGTGAGACCATTCGTGGAATGACTGACAGGCATAACTTTCCACTTTCATCTTTACGAACATGTGCCACAAGTTTGATTTTGAAACCTTTTTCTTTTGCAAAATGTATATCATCTTTCGAAATGCCGGAAATTCCAAACCTGAAAACCCTGTCGGGGCGAACGTAAACTCCAAAAGCATGTACCGTGATTATGATCAGTTTATACAATGCATCAAAGCCATCCACATCAAGTGCGGGATTGCTCTCGGCAAAACCAAGATCCTGTGCCTGTTTAAGGGCATCTTCGTAATCAAGGTTGTCGTTAAACATTTTCGAAAGAATGTAATTTGAAGAACCATTCAGAATGCCGGTAACGCTTTGCGTTAGGTCGTTGTTGTAATATTCTTCAAGGTTACGAATTACAGGTATACTCCCACAGGCTGAGGCATCATATAAAATCCCAACCCCGTTCTTCTGTTGCATTTCGATAAATTCGGGCAGGTGATGTGCAAGCATTTTTTTGTTCCCCGAAACAACACTTTTTCCCTTGATCAGGGCTGATTTCACGATCTGATAAGCCTCCTCTGCATCGTCAATGAGTTCAACAATAAGATTGGTCTCAGGGTTGCTGAGTAATTTGGAGGCATCGTTTGTAAAAAAATTCGCTGGCAAAATCCTCTTTTTTTCGGTGTCTTTTATGCAAATTTGATTGATACTGGCATGGGTAGCGGGGCTGTGCTGTAATACTTCGTAGAGTCCTTGTCCGACAGCACCAAAGCCAAAGAGTCCGATATTAAGCTGCTTTTTCATATTTACTGCTTTCATAAAATTGCTGAATTACATTTGCTATTTGTTCACTTTCAATCAGGAATCCATCGTGCCCGTATGGGCTATCGATTTCAACATAATGGCTGTTTTTTACGTGTTGATGGATAAACTTCAAATCCTCAGGCGGGAAAAGAATGTCGGAAGTAATTCCTATGCTCAGGGTTTTAGCGCTGATTTGTTGAAGGGAATCTTCCACACCTTTTCTGTTTCGTCCCAGATTATGTGTATCCATTGCTTCAGTAATCAGGTAGTATGCAAAGGCACTAAAGCGTTTTACCAATTTTTCGCCCTGGTATTCCTGGTACGAAGCGGCTCTGTGCCCTTTTGTTTTATGATCGTCCGGTTCTGTTTGTGTGCTGTTGTAGGTTTGTCCGTTGCGGTAGCTCAAAAGAGCTATGGATCGTGCAGCTTTTAACCCAACGGCTCCGCCATCCGGCCGGTTTTCAAAAAAAGTAGGATCGGCCTCAATGGCCAACCTTTGTGAGTGATTGAAGGCAACCGCCCAGGGTGAAATCTTTGCATTGGTGGCGAGAACGATCAGATTTTGAATTAAACCAGGATTTATTATGGCCCATTCCAGAGCCTGTTGTCCTCCCATCGATCCGCCAATTAAAGTCTGTATGCTTGAAATACCAAGTTGATCTTTTAAAATCTCATGTGCAGCTACCATATCACGAATTGTTATCTGTGGAAAATGTGTAAACCATGGCTTAGAATTTTCCGGATTGATTGAATTCGGCCCGGTAGTTCCATAGCATGATCCAAGCATGTTGGCACAAACGATAAAATGTTTATGCGGATCGAACAGCCTGCCCTTGCCCACAAGGCCCGGCCACCATTCCGCGGGATCTGAATTGGCGGTGAGCGCATGACAGATCCAAACGACATTGCTCTTATCAGGATTAAGGCTTCCATAGGTGTGGTATTTAATCTCAATTCCCGGCAAGAACCCTCCCAACTCAAGTTGGAAAGGTTGCTGATGCTTGTATGTTTTTGCTTGATCTTTCATAGGGCCGAATGTTTACCTGATTTTGTCAAAAGCCTGCTCAAAGTCAGAGATAATATCATTGATGTGCTCGATACCTGCTGAGACCCGCAATAACGATGGCAATACTCCGGCAGCCAGCTGGTCGTTTTCGGATAATTGCTGGTGTGTAGTAGCCGAAGGTTGGATAATCAGAGTGCGTGTGTCGCCAACATTGGCAAGATGGCTAACCAGCTTCAGGCTTTCAACAAAACGGCTGGTTCGTGTTTTGTCTCCTCGAACTACAAAGGACAGTACACCTCCGAACCCGTTTTTCAGATATTTAGCTGCGGTTGGATGATTTGGGTTGGATGCTAATCCCGGATAATTTACAAGGTCAACCTGTTCGTGTTTCTCAAGCCATTCAGCTAATTTCTGTGCATTCGAAGTATGTCGTTCCATTCTTAATGATAGCGTTTCTAAACCCTGGATGAGTTGAAACGAATTGAAGGGGCTGATGCACGGGCCAAAATCGCGCAATCCCTCAACCCTGGCCCTGATAATAAATGCGATATTGCCGAATGGAGAACCTTCGCCAAATACTTCCCAAAACTTAAGTCCATGGTATCCTTCGGATGGTTCGGTGAATTGTGGGAATTTTCCATTCCCCCAGTTGTAGTTTCCGCCATCAACAATAATCCCGCCGATACTGTTACCATGTCCGCCAATCCATTTGGTGGCAGATTCTACCACGATGTTGGCACCGTGTTCGAGGGGTTTAAATAAATAACCACCTCCGGCAAAAGTGTTGTCCACAATTACCGGTAAATCATACTTTTGGGCCAAGGTTGAAATGCTTTCAAAATCAGGTACTATAAATCCTGGATTTCCTATGGTTTCAAAATATATTGCTTTGGTGTTTTCGTCAATCAAAGCTTCAAAATCTTCCACTTCGAGGCTCTTCGCAATCCGCACCTGAACACCCAGATTTTTAAACGAAACCTTAAACTGGTTGTAGGAACCGCCATACAAATAAGGTGATGAAACGAAATTATCACCCTGTCTCAGAATGTTGTTCAGTGCAATAAACTGTGCAGCATGTCCCGACGAAACTGCAAGTGCAGCCACACCGCCCTCCAGTGCGGCCATTCTTTTTTCGAAGACATCGGTAGTTGGATTTTGTAAACGGGTGTAAATGTTTCCGAATTCTTCGAGGTTAAATAACCGTGCTCCATGATCAGAATCCTTGAAAACGTATGAAGTAGTTTGGTAAATTGGCACTGCTCTCGACAGTGTATCCTGATCCGGCTCATGCCCGGCATGAACCTGTAATGTTTCAAAATGTTGTTGATGTGACATAGTTATTCTTTATTTTTTAGTTGTTTGTTTTTTAATTGCCTGCTAATTTTTATTTGGTGAATTCCTGGTACTGAATAGCACAAAGCTCTTAGCCATATTGTTATTATCATAGGGCAGATCCTTTAATTCTTTTAAAAGATGTTCACCGGCCGAAAGCTCTGGCTTATTAGTATTAGGTAAATTATTAGTTTCGAAAATGTGCTTATGAATAATCTGTATTGCTGGATCACGGTCAGCATGATTTACTATTAAATAGGCTGATACTTTTGATGCACCCATGACTAATGTTTTGATATTGATATTTTTGGATGCAACAGCCCCAAGAATTTTATACATAATTCCTGCCTGTTCGCTTAAGCCTTTGCCTACAACTGCAATTACTGAAATATCCGTTTCCAGCTGAATTTGTTTTATTGTGTTAAGCGGATTGTTAAGAATGTTTTGATGTGCCCGCTCAAGGTCTGATTTCGATAACAAAATGTTGATCGCAATTTGTGAGGTGATCACCGATTTGATGTTGACTTTTTCGGCTTCCAGGCGTTGGGTAACCTCTGCAAGGATGCCTGGCTTAGCACCAACACCAGCACCGTTCAATTGCAGGATGCCGAAATCATCGCTGTAAGTGATGCTCTTGATAATACCGGGGTGAATATCAGATGATCCGTTTACAATGGTTGAAGGATTGATTGACCCTTTAAAAGTTTCAATATTAAAAATCCGTAAAGGGATCTTTTCTGATTTTATCGGGCTGATGGTTTCGGGATGCAAAATACGTGCACCAAAATAGGCCAGCTCGGCAGCTTCATTGTAACTCAACCGTTCAATTTTATTCGGATTGTCCACAATTCCTGGATCAGCCGAAAGAAATCCATCCACATCTTTCCAAACATCAAGATATTCGGCATCGATACATTTAGCGATGGCTGCTGCTGAATAATCGCTGCCACCCCTTCCAAAAAGGGTAACTTTATTTTGCCGTGACAGGCCATAAAAACCTGGAACCACATAAATTTTATCGCCTGAAAAAGTTTGCCTGACATTGGTTGCAGACCGTTCGAAATCGCATGTTGCAAATCCGTGGGTGCCATCTGTGATCAGGCCCATATCTTCGGGCAACACTTCTTCACATTCTATGCCCTGACTTTCTAATATTTTGGCCGTCAAAAGAGAACTCAATCTTTCGCCATAGGTCAATACCTTATCATGCAAAAACCCGGGAGCCTCTCCTATGTGGTGAATACTTATCAGTAACCTGTGCAATTGCTGTATCCTCATTTCAAGTTCACGATAAGTTGAACCCCGGAAATCTCCCTCTGGAATATTTTCCTCAACCAGATTTTTGTTGTGGCTAAGTAACTCCCTTGTAAAATCTTCAATCAGGGCCTTGTCGTGAACGGCCTGTTCCAAAATCCTGATAAGTTTGTTGGTTAGGCCAAAATATGCTGAAACAACAATTAAGAGAGGCCTGTTGTATGCTTTTACAACTGTGGACAAGCGCTGGTAATCCCTTCTGTTTTTCAGGTTCGACCCACCAATTTTGATGACTATCTTTTGTGACATATTAAATTTCTTGAAATGAATAAAAATGAGAATCATGCTGTACAAGAGACAATCGTCTCACTTCCGGCGATAGCCGAAATCAGCAAAACTTGGGGAGCAGGAACCAGAAAATATTTTCTAGCCCTGCGTAGGCATAGCCATAGAAAAAATTGAAGCGGGTTGAATGAGCCCAGTACAGGTAGTAAAATTACATTTCGCAATAAAGGATGCGAGATGATGAAGTTGAGATACTGAAAAATAAACTGTCATGATTTCTTGTGTTTAGTTTATAATTTCCCCGATTTTCGGAGTTAGGTATTAGCACCTTGCACTTTGCTTGTAGGTTGCTAGAGTTTCACCGAGCCTAATCTCTCCACTCTTCTGTATAAATCAAACATCTTTCTGTCGGAAGGATCTTCGATTTGTGGCTGCAAATATAGACGAAATAGTTTTTATAAAACCAAGAAAAATTTACTTTAATTGTAAAAATAATTCGTAAAGGCCATAAATACAATAGGTTGACAGTACTTTTATTTTACGGATATATTATTCCACATTTTCTATCTTTGCCCTAAAACTTAACATATGAGAAGAAGAAGAGAAAACAATAAATACCCAAAGGGCCATTGGATTGGTGTTGGACTTGCTATTGGAATGCCCATTGGAATATTGATTGGGATTGTTATGGGCATAAGCATGGATAATATGGGATTGGGTATTTCTCTTGGCCCCGCAATGGGTGCTGGTATTGGTCTGGCGATTGGTGCAGGCCTTGAGACAAAAAATAAAGACAACACACGGGAGACAACGCAGGAGGAACAATCCCGTCAGCGAAAGTTAATGACAATTACTTTTCTTGGGTTGATATTACTTGTTGTGCTTGCAATTATGCTCTACCTGAAGAGGCGTGCTGAAATGGGGATATAATGTGAACAAAGCTTCTGTTGTTATTTTGATGGGCAAACATTTTTATTGGAGTAATGGAGTAATGGAGAATTGGAGTAATGGAGTATTGGAGTATTGGAGTGATGGATAGTCCACTCGACACTTCATCATCTCATAGCATTCTTTGATAATGGTTCTTTCAATTCAATTCCCTCCATTTAGTTCGTGGTAGGACCTAAATAAAAAAACCTTCCGCTGCAGTGCATTGGAAGGTTTAACAAGGAATAAAAATATTTTTTTGACTTTTATTCTTTTCTCATGGGCATCAAATTCACAAAATTCAATCGTCAAAAAACAAAAAAATCCCAAAACTCAATAAATTAAAATTCAAACTCAATTTGAGAATCTACAAATTCTTGTTTTGGAATTTGCGTTTTGAAATTTATTTGAAATTTGTTTATTGGTGCTTAATTATTGAATCCAATAGATTTAGCGGACAAGAAAACATTAGACATCGATGTTTGCATATTTTGCATTTTTCTCGATAAATTCACGACGAGGTGGAACCTCATCACCCATTAACATCGAAAAGATTCGGTCGGCTTCTGTTCCATTCTCAATGGTTACCTGCCTCAGGATTCTGAATTCCGGGTTCATGGTTGTCGACCAGAGTTGTTCCGCGTTCATTTCACCCAAACCCTTGTATCGCTGAATGTGAACTCCTTTCCCGTCTCCATTCAACGACCATTCCTGTACGGTTGCATTTCGTTCTTCTTCAGTCCAGCAGTATCTTTCTTCTTTGCCCTTCTTTATTAAATAGAATGGTGGAGTGGCAATGTAAACATGTCCACGCTCAATCAGTTCTTTCATGTAGCGGAAAAAGAAGGTGAGGATCAAAGTGGCAATGTGGCTTCCATCAACATCGGCATCCGTCATAATTATGATCTTGTGATAGCGAAGTTTGGCAAGGTTGAGTGCCTTGCTGTCCTCCTCTGTACCGATGGTGATACCCATAGCGGTAAACATATTTTTAATTTCTTCGCTTTCAAAGATCTTATGCTGCATGGCTTTTTCCACATTCAGGATTTTTCCCCTGAGCGGTAATATTGCCTGGAATTTCCTGTCACGGCCCTGCTTGGCTGTACCACCCGCCGAATCACCCTCAACAAGATATATCTCGCATAATGCCGGGTCACGTTCAGAACAATCGGCCAGTTTTCCGGGCAGACCGGAACCGGAAAGTACATTTTTACGTTGCACCAGTTCGCGTGCTTTGCGTGCTGCATGACGGGCAGTGGCAGCTAAAATTACTTTATTTACGATGGTCTTGGCTTCTTTGGGGTGCTCTTCAAGATAATTCGATAAGGCCTCGCTTACCATTTGGTCGACAGCACCCATTACTTCAGAATTACCAAGTTTTGTTTTGGTTTGCCCCTCGAACTGAGGTTCTGCAACTTTTACAGATATAATTGCAGTTAGCCCTTCGCGGAAATCATCACCATTGATATCAAATTTCAGTTTGGCCAGCATACCAGTTTTATCGGCATAAGACTTCAGGGTTCGGGTTAAACCACGGCGGAATCCGGCAAGGTGTGTTCCCCCTTCATGCGTATTGATATTGTTTACATAAGAGTGCAGATTCTCGGCAAATGAAGTATTGTATTGCATGGAAATTTCAATAGGTGTGTTATTTTTCTCACCTTCCATTGCAATGGCATCCGGCATCAGTTTCTCTCGTGTAGCATCAAGATAACTTATAAAATCCTTGAGCCCGTTTTCCGAATAAAAAGTTTCACTTATAAAATTTCCATCATCATCTGTATTGCGCTCATCGGTAATTTTTAGCGTGATTCCTTTGTTCAGGTATGCAAGTTCACGGAGACGTGAAGAAAGGATGCTGTAATCGTATTCCGAAACAATAAAAATTGAGCTATCAGGAATAAATTTAACCGTGGTCCCGGTTTTATGGGTATCTCCAATAACCTCTATTGGCTTTTGGGGTTTACCATAAGCATACTCCTGGTAAAAAACTTTCCCTTCGCGGTAGACGGTAGCTGATAATTTTGATGAGAGTGCGTTCACACACGAAACACCAACGCCATGCAAACCACCAGATACTTTGTACGATCCTTTATCGAATTTACCACCGGCGTGCAAAACGGTCATCACCACTTCAAGTGCCGAGCGATTTTCCTTTTCATGCATACCTGTTGGTATCCCACGGCCATTATCAATGGTTGTGATGGAATTGTCGGTGTGAATGATTACTTCTATCAAATCACAATAGCCAGCGAGGGCTTCATCTATTGAGTTGTCAACAACTTCATAAACGAGGTGATGCAACCCTTTTGTACTTACATCGCCAATGTACATGGCAGGACGTTTGCGCACTGCTTCCAATCCTTCAAGGACCTGGATATTGCTTTCGTTGTAGTCTTCTCTAGCTGATAAATTCTTTTCTTCTTCTGTCATTTTCAATCTAATGTAAAATAATTCGGTATTGAATTGCAAAAATAATAAATATTGTGCTAATATTCACTATATTACAATCATTTAGACGAGTTTTTATTAACAAATTATGTTAAAAAAAAATGTGGAGTTTTATCCTGCATTTCTCACGGAAATTTACTTACCTAAAGGTGTGTAAAACAGGAACATACGTTAATGGAGCAATTTACTTAAAACGAGAAGGTCAATCCGCCCATTACATTGATTCTTTGTGATGGGTAATTATACCATCGGTAGTACCTTGTTGCGGTAATGTTATTTAGGCGGACAAAGGCCGAAATCCTATCGTTAAACTTGTATTCACCTGCAAGATTCAGGTCGATAAAACCATCGCGCACAGCCATTGCCGGGATATTGTTTTCGTATACCCTTGCGTAAATCTTACTGTTATAAAAAAGGTCCCCCGAAATCAAGATATTTTTATCGAGACGATACTTTGCGCTGATTTTGGTCACAAACGCCGGCTTTTGCCAGGGCTTTTCTTCGGTATTCATTTCGTAGTGTCGGTAATCTGCTGAAAATAGAACATGAAGTTGTTCGCTTTGCTGATACCCTAATTCAAAGTTTACAGCAGTTACTTTCACATCATCGTAAAGTCCTGTAAATTTATTTGCCAGGTTGGTTTGTACTTCCGGGCTAAACGGGCTAAAAAAGTCATTTGCATAGAAAAGCATGTTTTCGACATCAGCATAAGATACACTGAAATTGTAATCCAGAACCTGGTTGAACATCCCTGTTAGTCCTCCTTTGATTTCATACCTGGTATTGGTGTTGCCCAATGGGAAAATAGAATTCACCCAGGGGTTTATCGTGCTCACCTCCTTTAAGGAATTCCTGTGTAAGCCTCCGGTTACTGATACATAAAACCTTAAATAACCCGGAATTACCTGGTAGGCTGCTTTGACTTCCGGATAAACGTAAAAGTTTGAGGATGAATCGTTCGACAGGGTTCCTTCCACACCAAGGTACAATGTCAGGTATTCGAAATCGAGGTTGAGGTACGGCCTGAGGGATGCGATGGTAGTTCCCTGGCTTTGAATACTATCCTGATTGTTGTAATAATCAACAGTCAGGTCAACACCCAACTCCTGTTTGTTTACAAAATCAAAAAACTCATTTTTTGTATTTAAATTTAGGTCCAGTGAAGTAGACATTTCGCTTGTTTCAAAAAGGTCGTTCAGGTAATAAAAGTCGATCAAACCTGAATAATTCATTTTTTTACCTCTTGTATAATTACTTTCCAGTCCAATGTTTGCTCCAATCAGCGAGAACCTTTGTTTCAGGTCGTCATCAGATAAATCAAGGCCTGCATAATTCTCCGGTTGAAAGCCATAATAATGTACTACATTCCGGTCGTATTCCACTTTTGCAGAAAGGATTTTGTTTTTAAGAAATCTTTTCCCATACAATGATGCGTAGTTTTGGCTATAGGCACTTGTTGCATAGTCCTCAATTTTTCCTTTGGACGATAAATGACGTGCATGAAAGCCAAGGGCAAATTCTTCCGACTTCAAACTGTTGGTGAAAAGTTCAACATAAGGGGTGGTGTAATTGCCAAAGCCAGCCCTCAAATAGTTCCTGCGCATCGTTTCTTCAGGATTGATTTCGACAAATGAAGGGCTTAAACTTTCGATGCTATAAGAAGAATATATTGGGCTGGGATTGATGCCATAAGTCATTGGAGGAGTTTCCACCACCGTGTCTATGACTATTGGGGTAAGCGTCATTTTATATGCGTCCGAAATAGTAGGTTGATATGGGGCGATAATGGTAACTTCCTGGTTTCTCCCTTGCGAACTGACGTGTTGGGGGAGAATGTTCAGAAGCATAAAAAAAACTGTCGGCCCAATCAAGCGACTAAATTTCATGATTATTTTCATATGATGATATGCACTGTTCATTTTAACCATTGTTTGGTTTTAAAAGGCCTTTTATTGTTTGTTTTCCGGAAGTGAATCGTTTATTATTTCCTCTTGCAATTGCTCTTCCATTAAAATGGTATTCAGCTTCTGTCCTGCAATTTCCTTTAAATCTTCACCGGGATAATGATCAACAATACTCTGAAGGGTTTGCTTGGCCTGAAAGTTATTGCCGTTGATCGTATAAATTTCAGCAAGCATAATAAATCCTTTGGCTTTCCAATATTCATGGGCAGGATATTCATTGGCCAATTCAAAGATCATCTCTTCAGCCTTGTTGTAGTTTCTTAGTGTAAACTGGATGGATGCCAGCATATATTTTGCATCGGCGCCTCTTTCACCATCAGAAAGTTCAATTGTTTTCTCAAATTCTCTCTGAGCCACACTTATGCTATCGATGGCAAGTGCTGATTTTGCACGGATATAATGCGCTGCCAGAACCTGGTCGTTGGTTAGTTTGTCACGTCCCAACAGCTTTCTTGAAGCATCCATGGCCTGTTTAAATTGCCCCAGGCGATAGTTACACTCCATTTGCCCTTCGTAGGCTATAGTCAGGTTTTCGCGGTAGTCTGCATTGAGCTCCAATTGGTTGTAATTGCTGAGGGCATCTTTATAATTCTCAAAGTTGAAATTTATTTCTGCAGCACGTTTCAGTGCATTTTCAGTAAACCTGGACTTTGCAAAAGAAATTACAAAATTATAGCCGCTTAATGCCAGTTCTGTATTACCCAGCCTGACTTCACATTCAGCTTTATAATAATTGGCATTTAGGATGAATGCCCCTGAAGGGAATTTATTGATGTAGCTGCCAAAGGCTTCGGTGGCGGGGCCACATTGGTTATTCATATAAAGATTTTCGGCTGCAAGGTAAGTTATCGAATCCTGCTCATTGGCCGTAATATTTGCAAAAGGGATGTCTTCGGCGTAGGTATAGTAATCATCTACCTGGTTTTTATCCATGTAAATATTTCTGATCGTCACCAGCGATTCCTTCGATTCATCCGTTCCGGGGTATGTTTCCACAACTTTTTTAAGGGTTGTTAGCGATTTCTCATAATCGTTTTGGTTATAGTAAATCAAGCCTACCTTTTGCATGGATTTCAATAAATAGCTGCTATTTGGGAATTTCGAGATCAAAAGATTGAACCAACTCAGGGCATTGCGGTTATCATTCATCAATAAATAGGTGGAAGCAATTTCGAAATACGCATCGTCAGTAAATGGTGAGTTGGTGTATGAATTGGTGATTTTTCGCAATGAATTAATCTTTTCGTCATTCCTGCCCAGGGCACCTTCCGAAAGGGCCATCTGGTAGGTGGCATAATCACTGTCAGGCGATTTTCTAACAATGGCCTTTTCGTAATTATCAACAGCTTCATCATAATTCTGGGTGATGAAAAAACAATCACCAATCCTGAGCAAAGCATCGGTCTTAAAGTCTTTTCCATTATCAATGGGGCGGTTCACAAATTGCTGAAATTCAATTACAGCATTATCATAATATTTAAGCATGAAATAAGCATAGCCCAGATTGTATTTTGTCATAGGATACATATCCAGATCGTATGCCCCCGGTGTTACCATAAAATTATCGTAGTAGTCGATGGCTTTGTGGTATTCACCCAGGCGATAATGGGTTTCTGCCATCCAAAATTTTGTTTCCGCAGTTAATGTTGAATTGTAGTTGTTGCCAAGCGATTTCCTGAAATTTTCAAGGGCCTCTTCATATTTATTTGCATTGAAAAGCTGCACCCCACGCATAAAGGTAATTTTCTGATAAGCTGTGCGTAAATCTTTGTTTTTTACCCTGATGTTTTCGATAGCATCTATGGATGCCTGGTAATCTTTGGTGGAGTAGAGTAAATTGATGAGATATGCATAGGCTTCATCCAGGCGGTCGGATCCGGGATAATCGGCAATATACTGTTTTAAAGCAGTCATTGATTGATTAAAAGGATCATAAGCCAGTTCGAATGTGAGCTTGGCATAATTAAAAAGTGCATCTTCCTTGATGTTGACATCAAAATCCATTTGATATGCCGAGTAAAACGCATTTTGTGCAAATTGCTTTTGTTCAGTATCAAGATAGCAATCTGCAAGGTGGTAGTAGGCATTTTGTGTAATCTGATCTTTCCCTTTAATTACTTTTTCAAAATACTTTATCGCATCGTTGTAATTGCCTGTTTTATAATTGGCATAGGCCAGTTTATAATTTTGATCGCGGGTAATGGACTTCCTTGAGGTTCTTTCATATTGCTCGAAATAAGGCAAGGCTTCGGCAAATTTATCGTTCTCGTAAAAGGCTTCGCCTACAATGATAGCGGCTTCGCTTTTTTTCTTTTTATCCGTAATTTTGTTCTCTACCAAATCCGGACCTATCCGCATGATCTCATCAAAATCTTTATCTATGTAATTGATCTGGAGTAGATAAATTGGGATTTCATCGCCAAAGGAACCATCATCTTCAACTTTTTCAAAATGTTTAAGTGCTGTTTGGTAATCTGCTTCCACATATGCCAGGTAAGCAAAATAATAGTTGGCTGCATTTTGATAATCCGACTTGGTATTGAGGATGGGGATGAACACCTGTTTTGCCTTTTCAAAATCTTCATTTTTCAGGTAACTGTAGCCCAGTTTGTAAAGGTATTCATTCAGCTGATCGGGGCTGAGCAGGTACGGATCCACCTCTTCAAATACTTCAATGGCTTTCCTGTATTTTCGGTGGTCATAATTTATCAGCCCGAGATTTAGGTAAGCAAGGTTGGTCTTCGAATGGTCAGGATAATGATAAATAAATTCTTCAAATTTTTCCCGGGCCTGTGGATGATCCAGTTTATAATCGCAAAGTGCATCAAAGTATTGTGCTTCAAGCCTCATAACTGATTCGCCTGCCGGAAGGTCAACCATCAGCTCATGAAATTTTTCCTGGGCAGCGCCATACTGTTTTTTTTCAATCAGGTCGAGGGCGGTTTTAAACGATGCATCAGGATCATCATAAATTATGGTTTGCTGGGCAAACGACACTAAGGGGAAGACGACGAAAAAGTTTATAAAAGCTATGCTTATCAGGCTTTTAATGCTCATGCTTGTTGATTATACAATTTAATTAAACTTTAAATCTACATGCAAACGTATGAAAGGGATAGATATTTTAAAACCTTGGGAATGTTAGAAATGGTTTGCAAAGTTACATACAGAGGCGTCAATTGGGTGGAAGAGGTGTTGTAGGGTACTCGTTGCTTGAATGTTGAATATCAAACACGAAATCTTGAATCTTGAAGTTACCAATTTCGATATTCGATTATCATTTACGGATATTCATCATTCCTTATTCCAGATTTCGATTTTCTCCCGTACCTTTGCACAACACAAGTTCCAAATCTATGAAAGTATTTAAATTTGGTGGAGCATCTGTAAATAGCGCAGCTGCCATCAGAAATGTGGCCGGTATATTGAAAAAGTATCGTTCGGAAAAACTGATTGCTGTATTTTCGGCAATGGGTAAAATGACCAATGCTTTTGAAGAGGTGGCTTATGCAGGATTCAATAAAGGTGGCCTTCTTGAGGAAAAGATTTCAATTATTGAGCAATATCACTTTCAGATTACAGATGAACTTTTTGGTTCTGGGCATCGGGATATAATTGAGGAGTTGAATAAAACTTTCAGTCAATTAAGAGAAATTGCATCCGATCCTCCCGATAGTTATGATGAGTATTACGATCGTGTGGTACCGTTTGGTGAAACATGTTCAACATTAATCAATAGCAGGTATTTGTCAACCTGTGGAATGGAAATTCAGGTGGTAGATGCTAAGTCATTTGTTAAAACCAATGACAATTTCAGAGACGCAACAGTTGATTGGAATAAAACCTGCAACAGGATTAATTCGATATTTATGTCAGGGGATTTTTCATCTGACAGGATTCCAGTTTTCATCACCCAGGGCTTTATTGGTAGTACCAGCGATGGGCGTCCAACCACCCTTGGCCGTGAAGGTTCTGATTTTACAGCATCCATAATAGCTTATTGTCTTGATGCAGAGGAAGTAGTGGTTTGGAAAGACGTGGATGGTTTGCTCAATGCCGATCCGGTTTATTTTGATGATATCGTTAAAATTGACCGGCTGTCGTACCGTGAGACCATTGAGTTGTCTTTTTTTGGAGCCAAAATTCTTCACCCAAAAACCATCAAACCGCTTCAGAATAAACAGATTCCCTTACGGATCAAATCATTTTTTAAGCCCGGGGAGTCTGGTACTTTGATCCATGAAAACCGTGAACAAGATCATAGTGTCCCTTTTCTTATCCTGAAACAGGACCAGGTGCTGATATCATTTTCAACAAAGGATTTTTCATTTATCACCGAAGAAAACCTTCAAAAGCTTTTTGGCGAGTTCAGTTACCTGAATGTTAAAGTTAACCTGATGCAAAATTCTGCCATCAGTTTTACTGTTTGCGTCAATCATCCCGGAGATAAGCTTACAAGGCTTATTGAAAACTTGAGCAAAGATTTTGAAATATTTTACAACGACCAGCTCGAGTTGTTAACCATTCGTCATTTCAATGAAGAAATTTTAAAAAAACATTTGTGTAATTGTGAAATCCTGCTTGAACAGCGTAGCCGGAGGACGATACAGGTGGCGTATAAAAAGAACATCTAAGCTCTACCCCCTTCTATCTTAAATTATAAGTAACACTCACTCCCGTAGCCCAACCATTGGAGTATGGTGCCAGGCTAAAGTGCTTTTGCTTATTTTGTTTGTTTGCCACCAACTTCCCGATGGCATAACCCAACATTGCGCCGGCAATAACATCCGATGCCCAGTGCGCATCATCATACATCCTCGAAATGCCGACCAATGTAGCAAGGGAATACGATGTAAGGCCAACCCACAGTTTATCGTTGTAGTACGTACTAAGCGCTGTAGCAGCTGCAAAAACCACTGTTGTGTGCCCTGATGGGAAAGAATTGTGATTGAACCCATCGAATGGGCCACCCCAATATCCAGCATCCGGTGGATCGGATTCGTAAGGTCTTTTCCGCTGGAAAATATTCTTAAAAACAAAAGAGTATGTTCCTGCGATTACAATGGCCTTACTTGTGAGAAGCGCGGCAGTTTCGGCTTCAGGATTTTTAGCCGCCAGGCCATAAATGTACATACCGCCAAAAATTGGAATAAGGTACCAGGTGCCCAGGGGATCGAATATGTATTTATTCAGATTGTCTTTCGTTTCGGTTTGGTTTCGCTGAAAAAACTGGGCTATTTCTTCGTCCTGGGTATAAACCAAAGCTGTTCCACCCACAAAACCGGCAAAGCCAATCCATTGATTTTTATTCCATCGCAAAGGGGCAATGGCAACATCCCTGGCATCGGTAAGGTACGAAAAAAGGTAATCCTTATTTAGTTTCAGATATTCTTTTTCCTCCGGCATTGTTGCACCCTGGGAGAATGCCAGTTGAGCAGATACCAGTACAAGGAAAAATAACCCACTAAAGGATTTGATATTAAATGCCGGAAGCTTATTCATGCATTTTGGCTTCATTCCAGAATACATCCATCTCTTCAAGGCTCATATCTTTGAGTGGTTTGCTGTTTTTCATCGCTTGCTCCTCGATATACTGAAAACGTTTCGCAAATTTTTTGTTGGTTCTTTCCAGAGCATCTTCTGGATTTACATCGATAAAGCGGGCATAGTTGATCAGGGAAAACAGCAGGTCGCCAAATTCTTTTTCCTTTTTAATACTATCACCAGATCTTACTTCTTCTTTTAATTCTTCGATTTCCTCCAGCACCTTTTCCCAAACTTCATCTTCATTTTTCCAATCAAACCCAACGCCTTTAACTTTTTCCTGCATTCGGTAGGCTTTTACCATCGAGGGCAACGAATTGGGGACGCCCTCCAAAACTGACTTGCGGTCTTTTTCCTGGAGCTTTATTTTTTCCCAGTTATTCTTCACATCTTCGGCACTGGCTACAGATACATCTCCATATATGTGAGGATGGCGGTTGATGAGTTTTTCACTGATTCCATCTAAAACATCTTTAATATCAAAATGGCCCGTTTCTGAACCAATCTTGGCATAAAACACCAGGTGTAACATCAGGTCACCCAATTCTTTCTTAATTCCATCCAGATCATTTTCAAGTATGGAGTCAGATAATTCATAGGTTTCTTCGATAGTTAAATAGCGTAAGCTTTCGAGTGTTTGCTTCTTGTCCCAGGGACATTGCGACCTCAGGTCGTCCATTATGTTTAAGAGGCGTTCAAAAGCAGCAAGTTTCTCTTTCATCTTGTAGTGTCAATTACAGTTGGGGCTTATAAATTTTGGCGCAAAGATAAGCTAGTTGATTGAATAGGGTTAAAGATTTGATTTAGCCGGGGCAGGACGATCAACCTTATAAAACTTTAGTAGTTATTAACCTGAGTTCGATATAACAAATTAACTAACTATTTGACAGCATGAGCATTGTAAATCTATTCAGACATGGAAAGTTAGAAAATTTGGGCATAATAAACGATAATTTCTTCCACTTTTCCATACTTCCCAACCTTGCCGGCAGGCAGGCATTTTTCCACATTTAGAAGTGAAATTATATTCGTTGTTTATCAGTGTTTTATAATTTCCCTTATCTCAAACTGACGTTTTTACAAGTACGGCTTAGGACAATTTATTGTTGCCCCATTGAGAACATTGATTTAAAAAAGTTCACCAACCCAATGTGGAATCTGTTATCATAATAAATTCGTAATTTTGCGCCCCTTTTTAACATGTAAAATTTAATGCTTGATACAACCACTGTGAAATTTGATGTAAATAAAATAAGGCAGGATTTCCCTATTCTTCAACGAGAAATATATAACAAGCCTCTTGTTTACTTCGACAATGCAGCTACAACACAAAAGCCATCTGCTGTAATTAACAAACTTAAATCATATTATGATTTAGAAAATTGTAATATTCATCGTGGAGTACACTTCCTGAGCCAGCAAGCTACAGAAGCTTACGAAGATGCCAGGGAATATGTACGCTCCTTCATCAAAGCCCGGTCATCGTCCGAAATTATTTTTACCCGTGGCACTACCGAATCAATAAATCTGGTGGCCAGCAGTTTTGGAAAGCGGTTCGTACAGGCTGACGACGAAATATTGATCACATATATGGAGCATCATTCAAACATAGTTCCATGGCAAATGATGTGTGAAGAAAAAGGGGCTGTTTTAAAAGTTATTCCTATCCATGATAATGGAGAGTTGGATATTGAAGCATTTGGAAATCTGTTAAATAAAAAAACCAAACTTGTTGCATTAACCCATGTATCAAATGCTTTGGGTACCATCAACCCGGTAGCTGAAATAATACAAAAGTCGCATCAGGCTGGCACCTATGTTCTAATTGACGGCGCACAGGCTATTGCTCACCTTGAAGTGGATGTTCAGGATTTGGATTGCGATTTTTACTGTTTTTCAGGCCATAAAGTTTATGCCCCAATGGGTATTGGCGTATTGTACGGAAAGGAAGGTTTATTGGATAAATTACCTCCTTACCAGGGTGGTGGAGAGATGATTGCCCAGGTAACTTTTGATAAAACCACTTACAATGAACTGCCATTTAAATTTGAAGCCGGAACCCCGAATGTTGCTGGTGTGCTGGGACTGAAGACTGCCCTGGAATACTTTAAGGAGCAGGAATTAGAAAGTCTGTTTACATATGAGGATGAACTTTTGGATTATGCTACTGATGAATTGAAACAAGTTGATGGGATAAGGTTTTTAGGTCAGGCCAAAAATAAAACTGCTGTTGTTTCATTTATTATTGATGGTATTCATCCTTTCGACATGGGTACCATTATCGACAAATATGGGATTGCTGTCAGAACAGGCCATCTTTGTGCACAACCCTTAACAGAATTTTATGGCATTCCGGGGTTTATAAGGATGTCCCTGGCCATGTACAATACTACCGGTGAAGTTGATCGTTTGGTTAAATCAGTGATTTCTGCAAGAGATATGTTATCGTAAGGTTTGAGCCGTAAAGAGAGTAACACTTTTTTTGAGAAATAATTAATGGAACTATTTACTTTTACAAGATAAAATAGAAATCAACAATGACGATAAAAGATAAAGAAACAACCTTGATTGCTTCATTCGAAAATTTTGACGATTGGCTTGAAAAGTACAATTTTATTATCGACATGGGTAAAGATCTGACCATGATCGATCCGAAGTTCAAAACCAAACAAAACCTGATTACCGGCTGCCAGTCGAGTGTTTGGCTTCATGCTGATTATAACGATGGTAAAATAACTTTTACTGCCGACAGTGATGCCGTTATTACGAAAGGTATCGTGAATTTGCTGATCGGCCTTTTTTCAGGGCATGGGCCGGATGAGATAATTTCAGCAGATATGGGCTTTATCGATAAAATTGGCTTGAAAGAACATTTATCACCAACCCGTTCAAATGGATTGATGTCGATGATCAAGCAAATGAAATTATATGCGCTTGCATTTAAAACCAAATACGAGCAAAAGGAGGGCTAGTGTATATGGCAGAGTTAAATGAAAAAAAAGCATTGAAGGAAACTATAATTGAAGAACTTCGCACAATATTCGATCCCGAAATACCCGTTAATATCTATGAATTGGGATTGATTTATGAAGTGAATATTTCAGATGAAAACAATGTCCATGTATTAATGACATTGACCTCTCCCAATTGCCCTGTGGCTGAATCCCTTCCCCAGGAGGTGAGAGAAAAAGTACTTTCTGTTGTTGGTGTTAAAGAGGCCCAGGTTGAATTAACTTTTGAGCCGCCCTGGGACCAGGATATGCTTTCGGAAGAGGCGATGCTGGAACTCGGATTACTATAAATTTAAGGGTGCGAAATATTATACTTTATGTCCAAAAGCTTATTAGCACAAATTAATTCACCTGCCGATTTAAAGAAACTCAGCGATGATCAGTTGCCTGAGGTATGTAAGGAACTTCGGGAATTCATTATCGATGCAGTTTCAAACAATCCCGGACATCTTGGGGCTAACCTGGGTGTGGTAGAATTAACCGTGGCACTTCATTATGTTTATAATACTCCTTTTGATAAATTGATTTGGGATGTCGGCCACCAGGCTTACGGACATAAAATATTAACTGGCCGAAGGGATGTTTTTCATCTGAACCGCAAATATAAGGGAATCAGTGGTTTCCCAAAGATAAATGAAAGTGAGTACGATGCTTTTGGCGTTGGCCATTCTTCAACATCCATTTCAGCTGCACTGGGTATGGCTGTTGCGGCCAAAATGCAGGGTGATACCGAAAGAAATCACATTGCTGTAATCGGAGATGGAGCCATGACAGGTGGTATGGCAATTGAAGCTTTGAATAACGCTGGAGTTGGGAATCCCAATTTGCTTGTTATTCTCAACGACAATGGTATTGCCATCGATAAAAATGTTGGTGCCATCAAGGAATACCTTGCCGGTATTGTCACCTCCAAAGCGTACAACAAGTTAAAAGATAAAGTATGGCAATTATTAGGCGGTGGTACAAAGTACGGGAAAAACACCCGTGCCATTGTCAAGCAGGTTGGAAATGCGGTTAAGGGCAGTATATTAAAACGAAGTAATCTTTTCGAGGCTTTCAATTTCAGGTATTTTGGCCCTGTAGATGGAAACGATGTCATCTGGTTGACCAAGTTGCTCAGTGACATGAAGAATATTCCCGGCCCGAAATTATTACACATCGTTACCACCAAGGGCAAGGGCTTGCCGCAGGCAGAAAAGGAACCTACTGTATTTCATGCACCACCCGGGGGCTTCGACAAAAAAACCGGCAAACTTGCCAAGGACAAACCCTGCAATGGAGTACAGGCTCCAAAATATCAGGTGGTTTTTGGCAGAACAATTATAGAACTTGCCGAGAAAAATGAAAAGATTATTGGTATCACTCCAGCAATGCCTTCGGGCAGTTCCCTGGATATGATGATGCATAAAATGCCTGACAGGGCCTTTGATGTTGGCATTGCCGAACAACATGCTGTAACTTTTGCTGCTGGCATGGCATCACAGGGATTTATTCCCTTTTGTAATATATATTCCACTTTTATGCAGAGGGCTTACGACCAGGCGATCCATGATGTTGCTCTTCAGGATCTCAACGTGGTTTTCTGCCTCGACAGGGCCGGCCTTGTTGGTGAAGATGGTGCAACACACCATGGTGCTTTTGATCTTGCCTACCTTCGCAATATCCCAAATATTACAATTTGTGCTCCAATGAATGAGGAGGAGTTGCGGAACATGATGTATACCGCCCAAATAGAAAACAAAGGTGCTTTTGCCATTCGCTACCCTCGTGGAAGGGGTGTAATGAAAAACTGGAAAACACCCTTCAGCGAAATACCAGTTGGTAAGGGTCAGATGGTTAAAGAAGGAAAGGATTTGATCATCATCTCCATTGGACATGTTGGCAATGAAGCATTGAAAGCTTGCAAACTCCTGGAAAAAGAAGGAATTAATCCCGCATTGTTCAATGTACGTTTTCTTAAACCCATTGACGAAGATGCGCTACATGATATTTTTAAGCAATTCTCCAAAATTATTACCCTCGAAGATGGGACAATAAATGGTGGTTTGGGTTCTGCTGTGCTAGAATTCATGGCCGACAACGATTATTCAGCAAAAGTAGTTCGCCTGGGCATACCCGATCGTTTTATCGGGCAGGGCAGCCAGGAAGAACTTTTCAGGGAATGTGGCTATGATTTGGAAGGGATTGTTGGCGCTGCAAAAAGCCTAATGAGATAAATGAAAATGGAACTGTGGCTTCAGTTCATACTTCACTCCTGATTAAAAATATTATGATATTGCAGGCAGCGAACCGAATATCCAACGTCTTTATAATAGTGGCTCCTGTGAATCTCTTCGAAGTTTGAATGCAAATGACGTCCCCATGCCCCTTCCCAATTATTTTCGGTGGATGAGTGAAATGTAGCCTGGGCTCTAATAGCCTGGTAGCGGTACTCACTGAAATGCCAGCGAAAACCTCCCGCCAATACTGAAAAACCATATAAATTTGTGCCCTCACCCGGATTAACCCAACCGGTATCAACCCTCATGTGTTTTGCGGCATCATAACCACGCCATGATACAACCTCATCCCATTCAGGATCACCAATCTTGTACTCGGAATCATGCACCCCCTCAAGAATTTTCCATTCTTCATCCATAGGTAAGTGCCATCCAGGTGGGCAAATACCCTGTATGCCTTCTTTCGTTTTATATTGCATCATTTCCTGCCATTGGTATAGACCACCATAAACATTGCAGCTATCTTCAGAGTCGGCATAACAGTATTTTTCAATCGTATTATTATCAGCCATATCAAGCTCCCCAGAAATCCGAATACCTACATTTAAATTCTCTCTGAGCCAGCATTGACTAGATATCTGGATCGTATTGTAAATCACTCCCTCATAATCGACAATTGGCAAACCCGGACATGATATATTTGTGGCATATTGGAATGTAATGGATTCACTATAATTTGGAAATGTCACTATACCTGATTGAATCGAATCGGAAAATCCAACACAAATTAATTTGTCCCCAGGCTGCCATAAAAAATCCTGGTTATAAACCTCGTGAATCTCATCTTTAAATCCATCCGTTAATCCCATGTATGTGATTCCGTAGCTGCTGCTGGATATTGAGTTACACAATATTTTTTTGCTTTTAATTGTAGAATTAAAAATGCCGGTTACAATGTATACCAATTTATTCCCGGGAGTAACCAGCAATTTATGTTTCCCTGCATCCAGTGAATGGTTAGTTTGTAGTAATTTCTTTCCCAATATATCTGATACCAGTAATTGCAGATTCCCGCTTTCAGGTAATGACACCGAAATACAGGTTTGGTCTTTCATGGGATTTTGCGAGATAAGGGATAAGCTGAATGCTTGGTTAATATAATGATTCTCATCAACCCCAACCCAATTTAAGTGTAAAACTGTATCCGGCCAAAATAAAGTTGTGTCACAATTCCTATCTTCATTAATAACCTTAATACTATTTAACGATACATAGTTGGTATCATTTCTTGCCGAAAAAGTGAGGGCGATATTAGTTTGTTGGCTAAACCCCAGACATTGTTGTAACAGAAAGATAATTAGAAGTGTTTTGGTTTTTTTCATTTCACCTTCTTATTATTTTTATTCAACATAAACAGTGAGTTATGTAGTAAAATAAGCTAGCATAGTAAAGATTGAACAAAAGTATAGATTTTGATTCAATTTTTGATTCCAATTTCTTCCCTATCTTTACCGCAAACTATTAACCGTTGAAACATCTTTTCTCACTCATTTCTCTTTTGGTTTTATTGGGGTTTAGTACAGTGGCAGTAGTAGCCCAGGATGCAAATCAAGACCTTAAGCCGGCTTCTGGTCAACCGTCTCTGAATATTGTTTTACCGGATATCATCATGCAGGATATCCAGACCGAGGTAAAAATTTACCTGGATTTTCCAATCGAAAAGTTTAATTACCAGGGCTCGCATGAGGTATTAATTAATGGCAATGCGGAAATACTTGAATTTGAAAACGGGGAGGCAAGCATCCGGCTTGAATTTACTGAAGCAACCGATCTGTCTGTTCAGATTGATGGTGTCTCCGGAAAAATAGGTGTTACCCCAATACCTTTATGGCTCTCCATTTTACCACCACTGATCGCCATATTGATGGCTCTCATTTTCAGGGAGGTTTATACTGCCCTCTTCATTGGTATTATGGTAGGCACTTTTATCATTTTCTTTTATCGTGGCCAGTCGTTTTTCGAAGCATTATTCAATGGGTTTTTTGCGGTTATCGATACTTACATTCTCCAATCCATGGAAAACGCAGATCACCTGTCGATTATCATTTTCTCGATGTTGATTGGTGGAATGGTAGGGATAATATCAAAAAATGGCGGGATGAAGGGCATCGTAAATATCCTTTCAAGGTATGCCAGCAATGCCCGCTCAGGGCAATTGGTTACCTGGCTTATGGGACTTGTTATTTTTTTTGACGATTATGCCAATACACTTGTAGTTGGAAATACCATGCGCCCTGTTACGGATCGCTTAAAAATATCGAGAGAGAAACTGGCTTATATTGTCGATTCCACTGCTGCTCCCGTAGCCTCCATTGCTTTTGTTACCACCTGGATTGGCGCAGAACTCAGTTATATTCAGGATGGCATCAGAACCATCGGGCTTCCCGAAACACCTTATGATATTTTTCTTAATTCGTTACAGTATTCATATTACCCAATCCTGGCAATAATTTTTATTTTTTTCCTGGTATGGAAAAGAAGGGATTTTGGCCCGATGTACAAGGCCGAAATGGATGCCAGGAATAACAATGAAGACAGCAGTATCAGGGGAGGACTGGAAAAACAAAGTTCCGGCCTGGTGGACGATAATCTGGAGGAAAGCAAAATCAGGTGGTATAATGCCTTTGTGCCGGTTTTTGTAGTGGTGGCTGGCACAATTGCAGGGCTGATTATTACCGGCTTGCAATCAGTGGGGTGGGATAACTCAATTGCATTCACTACAAATTTAGCCAATGTCATAGGAAATTCCAATTCATTCAGTTCCTTGTTGTGGTCGTCACTTGCAGGTGTTGGCGTGGCTATTTTACTTACTGTTACCCAAAAAATCCTTAGCCTTAAAAGTAGCATTGATGCCTTGATCGGGGGATTTCAAACCATGCTTACAGCTGTAGTCATCCTGATTTTAGCATGGTCCATAGCTTTGGTCACCGAACATATACATACTGCCGAGTTTATTTCGAGCAGCCTCATCGAATTTAAACTTTCACCCTACCTGGTGCCAGCGTTAACATTTTTACTGGCCGCACTGGTATCTTTTTCTACGGGCTCGTCGTGGGGGACAATGGCCATACTTTACCCGCTGATGCTACCAGCTTCCTGGCTAATCTGCAGCGAATATGGAATGAATTATGAAACTTCCATTTCTATTTTTCACAATGTGGTATCAGGAGTACTTGCCGGATCGGTATTAGGTGATCATTGTTCGCCCATATCTGATACTACTATTCTGAGTTCACTGGCAAGTTCCTGTAATCATATCGATCATGTAAGAACCCAGATGCCCTATGCATTAACTGTAGGTGGAGTTGGGATATTTTTAGGAACGATTCCGGCAGCCTATGGTGTGCCGGCTTATGTTCTTTTCCCGATAAATATTTTAATATTATATCTAATCGTTCAATTTGCTGGCAAAAAACTACCGAAGGTTTCTATTGTCAGGCAATTGTGACTAAATTAGTTTTTTGTAAAAATAATTTCTTATTTCTCCCTTGTTTTCTGAGATGCCCTGTAGCCGTTATTACTCCTGATTTAATTTGAATTGATTATATGGTTTTTTAAATTTGAATGATATTTTAAATCCTGTCAACAATGATTGTTAAAGCATTTTCAGCTTCAAGGATTGGTACCCTTGAATTCAAATTACAGGAATTGATCAATGACCGTTTTAAACCAAATCTGGCCTTTGTCTTCGCTTCGATTGATTTGGGGCTTGATAATGTGCTCGGGGTATTAAAAAAATACCCGATGACAGTTTTTGGGGCGAGCACTTGTGGCGAAATATTTTTTGATGGAAAAAATGAAGGCATTTTTAATAATTCGGTATCTGTATCATTGGTCCAGATGGATGAGCAGTATTTCGATTCCATTCTTTTCGATGGGGAAGGTATTTCATCATTCGAGTTAGGTAAGAAAGTTGGACAATGGGGAGCGAAAAAATTCAATTCTCCGGGATTCCTGGTAACAATTGGTGGCGTAGGTGCAAACGGGCAGGAAGTGGTGGAAGGCATACAGGAATATACCGGCAAGGATAAATTGATATTTGGAGGTCTTGCAGGAGATGATGCAAAATTCAAACAAACTTACATATTTAACAACGAGAAATTAATTTCACCAGGTGCTGTGGCAGTAGTTTTTGATACCTCGAAAATTGAGATGAAAGGACTTGCAACCAGTGGTTGGGTGGGAATTGGTTCAGATAAGGTTGTAACTAAAGCCCGGGGCAATATAGTTTATACAATTGATAATGAACCTGCCCTGAGAGTTTACAAAGACCACCTGAATATACTTGATGAAGACCTTCCTGAGATTGGAGTTGAATACCCCTTAATGATAAAAAAACAGGGCAGGGAAATTTTGCGGGCTGTAAATGGTGTTAATCTTGAGGAAGAGTCACTGGTATTTGCCGGTACTGTTCCTGAAGGATCCACGGTTACCTTTTCCACTTCACCCGGCTTTGAAGTAGTAGAACATACAAAAGCAGATATCAGTGAATTTTTTGATAATTTTGAAGCCGGGCCATTACTGTTACTTTTCTCGTGCATGGCCAGGCATAAGGCCCTGGGTCCCATTATTCTTGATGAAATCCTGTTGGCTTACGAAAAAGCAAAAGAACCAATATGCGGTTTTTTCACCTATGGTGAAATCGGAATTTCTGGAGAAACAGGTTGTGAATTTTATAATGAAACTTTTACTTTAGCAGTCATATCAGAGAAGGAATGAACAGGTTTAAAATATTGAGATAATTTAGGTAATAGTTGCTTGCAGATACTTTAAGATTTATATGTCGAAAACCCTTGAAAATATATTTAATTCCCTTAATACCATCAGTGATTGGGAGTCATTTCAAAGTTACAGAAAGGAAATTGGTGAACAGTTTCTGGAGTTGAAGAAGGAATTGGAGTCCACTCAATTTAAATATCAACGGTCGAGCAAAGAGAAAAATATCATTTATTCCCTTCTGAATAAAACCTCGCAAGATTTAAACCAGGCTGCTGAAAGCCTGAAAATTCAGGCTGAAGAACTTTCAACATTACTTTCGGCTATCCCTGCTTTTGTATATTTTAAAAACACAGATCACACCTACCGGCTCGTAAATAAGGCTTTTGAGGATTTCCTTGGGATCAGGCTTGAAAATATAAAGGATAAAACCATCAGGAATCTACTCCCTGATTATGATAGTAGCTCCTATGAAAGAAAGGAAAAAAAAGTTTTAGTAAGCGGCGACCCAATTTACAACGTGGAAGAAATAGTAATAAAAAACAGAAGTAAAATCTGGCTCTCCACAAACATAGCTCCTGTTAAGAACATCAATAATGAGGTAGTTGGCCTGGTTGGAGTCTCGTATAATATTACCGAGCGCAAAAAGCATGAAATTGAGCTAAAGAAAGCAAAAGAACTTGCCGAAGCGGGAACCAGAGCAAAAAGTGAATTCCTTGCCAATGTTTCCCATGAGATTAGGACACCAATGTATGGAATCATTGGTATGGTTGAAATCATGAAACAGACCCCATTGAAGAATGAACAAATACAGCATCTGGGTGCCATCGAAAGCTCTGCCGGGAGCTTACTAATACTGATTAATGATGTACTGGACTTTTCAAAAATTGAAGCAGGAAAACTGGATTTCGAAATCATTGAATTCAGGTTGAGTGATGTGTTGAAAGATGTTGAGAATATGCTGAAATCCAGGGCTGATGAGAAAGAACTTGAGTTTAAAATTTTCAGTGATAAAGCCATTCCTGAAACATTAAGGGGAGATCCACATCGCCTGAAACAGGTGATTCTAAATTTGGCAAATAATGCAATAAAATTTACCGAAAAAGGCTTAGTGCATATTTTTATAAATAAAATCAGGGAATACCAACAATTTATTGAACTTAAATTTGAGGTAAAGGATACAGGAATTGGTATTCCTAAGAGAGGGAGGGAAAGGCTTTTTAAGGAATTCTCGCAGCTTGATACTTCAACCACAAGAAAATTTGGTGGTACCGGTTTGGGATTGTCTATCAGCAAACTGTTGACAAATATGATGAATGGCAAGATTGGGGTAGAAAGCCAGTTTGGTAAGGGATCAACATTTTGGTTTACAGCTGAATTTGGTAAAGAAACCATTGAAAAAAACATAACTCCACCAATGAATAAGGACCAGAAAGATTTTATTGCCAGGGTGGAGAAGGATTTAACTGTATTACTGGTAGAGGACAATGAAATCAATCAGAAGATTGCCCGGTTTAATCTTGAAAAGGTAGGTTATAAAGTGGAGGTAGCTGAGAATGGTCATGACGCAGTTTTAAAATACAAGGATGGAAATTTTGACCTGGTACTCATGGATATTTTAATGCCGGTAATGAATGGCATCAAAGCCACCGAACGGATCAGGGCAATAGAAAGATATCGCAACAAAAAAACCATGAGCAAAAAGCATATCCCTATTGTAGCGCTCACAGCCAATGCTATGCAGGGCGACCGCGAAGCTTGTCTGGCTGCAGGTATGGATGCATACATCAGTAAACCTTTCAGACAAAAGGATCTTGAAGCCCTATTGATCAAGTTGGTTGCAGGATAGTGATAATTATGAATACCGGGAGTAATTATTTTTACTCTTTTGTATGTGCCTATTTCCTACTTTTGCGCTTTACTATACATATTTATGAGTCTGTTCGAAATTTTAGCACTGATAATAGCCGGACTTTTTGTTGGCTTTATCAATACCCTTGCAGGAGGAGGTTCCATTATTTCGTTGTCTGTTTTAATGATGCTTGGTTTGCCGGCACCTGTGGCCAATGGTACCAACCGTATAGCCATTGCTATCCAGAACCTTGTTGCGGTATCCAGCTTTAAGCAACAAAAAGTACTTGATGCAAAAAAGGGAATTTGGCTCGCCATTCCGGCGGTCGTTGGTTCGGTTATCGGTGCGATGATAGCTGCCGATATTAACGAGGAAGTCTTCGAAAAAGCCATTGCTGTTGTCATGCTAATGATGCTGGTATTTATTGTTTACAAACCACAGAAATGGATTAAGGAACAGACCGATCTGGTAGAAAAAAAAGTGAGCTTTTGGCAGATAGTCATCTTTTTTTTCATTGGTGTATACGGGGGTTTTATCCAGATTGGTGTAGGCTATTTTCTTTTGGCAGGAATTGTATTAGGTGCGGGTTATGAACTTGTTAAGGCCAATGCCATCAAAGTACTGATCGTTCTGTTGTACTCACCTTTTGCCATATTTGTGTTTTTTATGAACGACCAGATTAATTGGAAGTACGGCCTTATTATGACAGTGGGTAATGTTGCTGGTGCTTTCATAGCATCACGAATGGCTGTTGCCAGAGGAGCAAAATTTGTACGGTGGATTATTGTGGCTGTAATATTAATTACCGCAGCACATTTATTTGACATAATAAATTTAAAAGAACTTGTTTCATCATTAACTCCAGAATCATGAAAATAAAGGCATTTTATCTGTTACTCATTATTTCGATGAGTCTCTATTCGTGCAGCAATCGGCAATCCGACAATGAGAACGTATTGGGTGAAAGACCCGAATGGGCCATTGTTGTACATGGTGGGGCAGGAAATATTACCCACGAATCAATACCTCCTGAAAAGGAGCAGGAATACATGGATAAACTAAAAGAGGCCATTGTGGCGGGGGCAAATATTTTAGATAACGGAGGCTCAAGCCTTGATGCGGTTGAAACTACGATTAAAATTCTTGAAGATTGCCCATTGTTTAATGCCGGTAAAGGAGCGGTATTTAGTGCAGATGGTGTGAACGAAATGGATGCCTCCATCATGGATGGATCGAACCTAAATGCAGGTGCGGTGGCAAGTGTTACCAATATCAAACATCCGATTTCTGCTGCACGAAAAGTCATGGAAAAATCCAAACACGTGATGCTGGTAAAGGAGGGTGCAGAAATATTTGCTGAAGAACAGGGGATCGAAATTGTAGATCCATCCTATTTTTATACTGAAAAGCGTTGGCATTCGCTTCAAAAGGCAAAAGAGCGTGAAGCAGATAAGAAGGATGATAAAACCAAAAAATCAGGTACTGTGGGTTGTGTTGCCCTTGATAAAAATGAGAATCTTGCTGCAGGTACTTCCACTGGTGGAATGACAAATAAAAAGTACGGGCGGGTTGGCGATTCACCGGTTATTGGGGCCGGCACATATGCAAATAATAAATCCTGCGGTATTTCGGCTACCGGCCATGGCGAATATTTTATTCGAAATGTAGTAGCTTATGATATTTCGGCCAGGATGGTTTATGGTGGTGAGACGCTTGAGGAGGCCGGAAATAATGTAATCAACAAAGTTTTAAAAGAGCAAAATGGAAGTGGAGGTATAATTGCACTTGATAAAAATGGGAATGTTTCCATGCCATTTAATACTACTGGAATGTTTCGCGGTTGGATGAAAGCCGGGGGAGAAGCAGAGGTATTAATTTTTAAAGATTAGCAGGAAAAATTATTATTTTATCATGAATGATTTGCGTTCGTAGGTAAATCGTATTAAATTTGCTGGGTATAACTGAAACTTTCATATTGATCAAGTCATTTTGTTGAATTAATAAACAAGCATCTTATGGAACGACATTTTCATTGCCCGTTTTGCCATGGCCAGCTTTACATAAACGAAAGAATCGTTTTTTCAGTACAGAATGAGCAGGGACAAAAGGGGCTCATCCTGCTTACTCCCGACCTGGGAGATTATCGTGCCATGAAACACCCTACCATTAAAATCACCGAGGGCGAACACCTGGATTTCTTTTGCCCTATTTGCCACAAAAACCTGATTGTTGAAAAAAGTGACAAGAAATTTACCAGGGTAATGATGCTAGAGTCTGGTGAAGAATTCGAGGTCCTGTTTTCACAAATTGCAGGAGACAGGTCAACTTACGTAATTGGTGACCACAGTTTCCGTGCCTTTGGTGAAGACGCCGATGAGTTTACCAACTTTTGGGGCGAAGTACCGAAGTATTAAAAAGTATTATCAACACCTTTCCGATTCAAATATATTCTGATTGTAGACTCACCCTTTTCTCAGATTTTGGAGCAATGGAGTGATAGAGAAGTGGTTCTTTGTTTTTATTATGAAGGGCAATCTTATTCTTATTCAACCTAATCTGTCTAATTCCACACCTACCATACAACAATCTTCTTCTTCAATATCCACAACACTCCAGTTTTTTTTTACTGATTTTCGTATTGCTGAATTTCATTGTGAATGAATGCCAGTTTTACACATGCCTTGCTAAACATTTCTTCTGATTCCGTTCCTGCATGGTATTTACGTTCGCAAACTACCCTTTTTATACCACAGTTAATAATCAGCATGGCACAGGTACGGCATGGGGTCATCCGGCAATACAAGGTTCCATTATCCAGAGAAATTCCCAATTTGGCCGCCTGGCAAATTGCATTTTGTTCAGCATGAACAGTTCTTACACAATGCTGGGTTATTTTTCCATCTTCATGGGTAACCTTTTTATATAAATGTCCAACATCGTCGCAGTGCGGCAAACCCATTGGGGAACCCACATACCCTGTAACCAGTACTTGCTTATTGCGTACAATCACACAACCACTCCGCCCCCTGTCACAGGTTGCCCGCTTAGCCGCTGTATTGGCCAATTCCATGAAATATTCATCCCAACTCGGACGGATGTGTTTACCTGAAATCTTTTCGGTGTTGTTGTTGTTTTGCATGTTATAATTTGGTTTACCTTGAGTAAAATCAAGTTTTAAGACAATATCTTTTCATCAGGTTACCAGTATCATCGGGCCCTTTTATTTTCTCAACAACTTTAGATACTTTATTTACTAACTCTTCAACAGAACCATTATTTTCAAATATGTAATCAGCCATTGAGATGCACTTCCCAAGGTTTTGCTTATTGGGATCATCGGTATTCATCTCGCGTTTTTCGTTGGCTAAAAAAGTATCAAAATCCACATTATCAGTAACGGATGCCCTTGATTTAATACGCTGAAATCGAAGGTCAGGGCTGGCATTCACTGCGAATAGATAAAACCTGTCCTTTTTCCTGAGGCTTTCAATTTCACCCGGTGTTCTGATACTTTCGATCACACAATTTTTACTGCTTGCTTTGGCCATGATATATAACTCATCAATGATGTAAGAGGGCGAATGTTGTGCCCGCAAATCATTGGCTATCGAAGTCATGCTATCACGGTTCACCACCATGCCTTTTTTCTTTATTTCTTCAACCAGGTAGCCACGAACTGAATAATGTTGAAATCCCTTTTCTTTTTCGAGAAATTCAACAACGGTTCCTTTTCCTGCGCCTAAAGTTCCTGTAATCCCTATGATGATCATTAAATTATATTTCTGTCAATATTTTTTATTTGTTGATAGAAACGTAGTATGCTACGTTTTTACACATTATAAAATCTCTTTTGAATCAAATCCATTTTTAGTCTGTCGATCCATTTTTCCGCCTGTTGAGGTACAAATTTTTCAAGTTTTTGAATCAGAATATTTGCATCAGTTTCAACAATCAGGTTCTTTTTATGTTCTGGCCTGACGAATTTTTCATCAACAGCATGATCCATAAAACTGATCAGATGGTCGAAATAGCCCTCAATATTTAACATGCCTGTTGGTTTGCTGATGATGTCCAACTGGTTCCATGTCATTACTTCGAACAGTTCATCAATGGTCCCAAATCCACCCGGCAAAGCAATAAAAGCATCTGAAAGCTCTGCCATCTTTGCTTTGCGCTCGTGCATACTGCTTACGATATGTAGTTGGGTAATATTGTAATGTGCAACTTCTTTATCCACGATATGCTGTGGCATTACACCAATAACCTTTCCACCATGCTTAAGTGTGCTGTCAGCAATTTCACGCATCACCCCGATGTTGCCACCTCCATAAACCAATGTCATATTTTTTTGGGCAATGATCTGTCCCAGGTTTCTGGCTTGTTGCAGGTATTCATCAAGCTTTCCAACACTCGATCCACAAAAAACACATATTGAATCCATCTGTTCTGCTTATAATTTTTAATGGCTATTATTCACTTTATCCTTAATCTTTCGAGGACAAATGTATTTACATTCTCCGATTCTTTGAGGTTTTACCGAATACTACAACATTTAAACTCTCTCGCTTTGTCAATTTTTAGTAACGATCATTTAGATTATTTGTTTGTAATTTTCCTGATAATCCCATCAAACATCCGGACGCCTGCTGGAATGATATCATCCGAAAAATCGTAATCAGCATGGTGAAGCCCTGGGTGATCTGTTCCGGCTCCAACTCCAAATAGCGCTCCGGGGAATTTCTTTGTAAAATACCCAAAATCTTCTGACCACCGGAGCGGCTCCTTAATTTGTTGAGTTTGTAAATTATTTTCCTCAGCAACTTCACAAATCATATCAACGCAATGGTCATTGTTAATAGTCGCCGGGAATTCTTCCAGCCATTCAATTTTTTCATCCAAGCCATAATTATCAGTTATTTTTTCGATTATTTCAACGGTCTGCGACGTCAAATAATCCATATCATCATTCCGGTAGCTCCTCAATGTGGCCATTATTTCAGCATATCCCGGTGTAATTCCAAAAGCCATTTCGCCCAGGCGTGAATGTACAATTGTAATTAATTTAAAATCCTTGAAATGTTCTTTTTGCTGCGAGAGGCCAGAAAGTTTCTTAATGATTTCGGCCACTGCAAGTGCGGGGCTTAAGCCATGCTCAGGATGTGCCGCATGCGAAGTTTTACCAAACAATTTAACAATTATTCCTTTTGATGCCGCGGTAAAATGCTGATTACGGACAACAATATGATTTTTGTCAAATCCTGGCAGGTTATGCAAAGCAAATACATAATCCGGTGTCAACTCTATAAATTTCGGGTCGTTTAAAATCTTTTGAGCTCCTTCACCTGTTTCTTCAGCTGGCTGAAATAAAAGAATAACTTTCCCCTTTTTTAGTGGGTGTAAATCAAGCACCCTGGCAAGGCCGGCCAAAATAGCAGTATGTCCATCGTGGCCGCACAGGTGAGCAACTTTGTAATTAACCGACTTGTACTCAAAATCATTTTTTTCGGTTATGGGCAAAGCATCTATATCAGCCCTGATCAAAATTACCGGGCCCTTTTCTTCACCGCTAAATGTTACAGCAAGGCCAGTGTAGCCTATGTGATGAATTATTTTATCAGGGCTACCGGTCAGTATAAAATCACTGATTCTTTTCACCGTATTGTACTCGCGATTAGAAAGCTCCGGGTTCTTATGCAAATCCTTTCTAAAGGCAATTAACTGCTGAATTAGGGCGTTTGAAAAATTCATAAAAAACTTTGGCTTTGAATTTGCTTAATTTTGAATCGTAAAAGTAAAATATTTTGAGCATGAATAAACTTTATCCACTAAAGTTCCAACCACTATTTCATGATAAAATATGGGGTGGACACAAACTTAAAGATGTATTGGGATTGGATTTCGGGGATTTGCAACAATGTGGTGAGGCATGGGTTTTATCAGGTGTAAACAACAATGAAACCGTAGTTTCAAATGGTTTTTTGGCCGGAAACGAACTTAATGAATTGGTTGAAGTTTATATGGACGACCTTGTTGGAATAAAGGTTTACGAAAAGCACAAAAACGAATTCCCAATCCTTGTAAAATTCCTTGATGCCTCCAAATACCTCTCTATTCAGGTTCATCCTGATGACGACCTGGCACAGAAGCGAGGCTTTGGCAATGGAAAAACAGAGATGTGGTACATCATCAATGCTGATAAAGATGCGGAATTAATAAGCGGGTTCAGTGAAAAGGTTACGCAAAAAACCTACCTTGACCATTTACACAATAAAAGCCTGAGAACAATCCTGAACACTGAAAAAGTAAGTAAAGGTGATGTTTATTTTATGCCTGCAGGCAGGGTTCATTCCATTGGCCCGGGGATTTTGCTTGCCGAAATTCAACAAACCTCTGACACGACATACCGAATTTATGACTGGGATCGCAAGGATGCACAGGGCAATTCACGTGAATTACATACCGAGCAAGCACTTGGAGCTATCGACTTCAATGTATATGAGTCGTACCGGACAGATTATGGCCGAATTAAAAATCAAAGCATCGAAGTGGTTGAGCAACCCAGCTTTTCGACAAATATGTTGCATCTGGATAAACCCATGGCAAAGGATTATGCCGAGTTGGATTCATTTGTAATATATACCTGTGTGCAGGGATCAATACGTGTGAAATATCCAGATGGTGAAGAGCAGCTAAGAATAGGTGAATGTATGTTGATCCCGAATGAGCTTAATAATATTGAACTTTATCCTTCGACTGAATCTAAATTACTAGAAACCTTCATCATATGATAACTTATGTTAAAAAAACTATAATTTTGTCAGCTTGAAATCAACATCTATAACTATTGAACTATGAAAAAGATTCTATTTCTTACTCTTGCGATGCTTGCCTTTGGTGCAGTATATTCACAAAGCGAAACCAAAGCCCTGTTTAAACTGCCTTCGGTTGATATTAAGGATCTCAATGGCGATCCCTTTAATACCGAGAATATTAGTAACGATGGCAACCCGATTATCATGACATTCTGGGCAACCTGGTGCAAACCATGTATGAAAGAACATGACGCTATTAATGACGTTTATGAAGAATGGGTTGAAGAAACCGGTGTAAAAATGTATGCGGTTTCCATCGATAATGCCCGCTCAAGTAAGCAAGTTTTACCAACTGTAAACGGAAGGAGTTGGGAGTTTGAAGTATTGCTGGATCCGAATAGTGATTTAAAGCGTGCCATGAATGTGAATGTTCCCCCCCATACATTTATTATAAATGGCAATGGCGATGTGGTATGGCAGCACGTAGGATATCTTGAGGGCGACGAACTGGAATACATCGAGATCGTTGAAAAAGTGATTAATGGTGAATCCCTGGATCATTAGAAAATTTATCAGATTATTAAACCAAAAAACCGGATAAATTGAAACAGAAAATTAGTTCAGTAACAATTTTGCTGCTGATGTTGTTTCCGACAATCTCGTTTGCCCAGGATTTTTTAAGTGGTGGCAAGGTTACTGGAAATGTTCAGCTGGATGCACAATTTTACAGTGAAGACGATAAACTCGGTATAACCGATTCGACCCTGAATTACAAGAAATTCGGGATGAACGGTTTTGCGAATTTTATTTACACCAATGGTAATTTTACAGCTGGTGCCCGTTTTGAGGGCTATCTCAACCCCATGCTTGGCTTCGACCCACGTTATGAAGGAGTAGGCGTACCTTACTGGTTTGCTAAATATAAGGTAGGATCTCTTGAAATGACAGCCGGACATTTTTATGAGCAGTTTGGTAGCGGTCTGATTTTAAGAGGATGGGAAGAATGGACTCTTGGATACGACAATAACTTTTACGGCTTTAATGCCCGTTTCTCACCCTATAAAGGAATTATGCTGAAAGGCCTTGTAGGCGTTCAAAGGTATTTTTGGGAGCCCTACGAAAATAGCAACCGGGGTATTGTAAGAGGTTTCGATGGTGATTTCTACTTCAATGATATGATTGATGGGATGAGTGAATCGAAAACCAAATTAACCCTTGGTGGAAGTTTTGTGAGTAAGTACGAAAAAATTCAGAATAGCCCTACTTATACCGTCGATTCAAACTATTATACAATAAATGATTTTGGTGATACCATTAACTGGGTCAACCAAAAAACTTACCAGTTAAACCTTCCCCACAATGTCGGTTCATGGGCTGCAAGAGCAAATATTGCTCATGGTGGCATTAATTTTTATGTTGAATATGCTGAAAAGGGTAACGATCCCAATGCAACAAATGATTACATTTATAAAAAGGGTCAGGCCATTTATTCAACATTGAGCTATTCGAGGAAAGGACTTGGCTTATTCCTGTCGACTAAATGGATCGACAACATGAGCTACAAATCAAAGCTCACCGAATCTGGCAACCCAGCCATGCTCGACATCAATTATTTACCTGCCATCAGTAAAGAACATCCTTACAGCCTGGCAACGATGTACCCGTATGCTACCAAACCCAACGGTGAATTTGGCCTGCAAGGACAAATTGTTTATACCATTCCGAAAAAATCTAAACTTGGTGGAAAGTATGGAACAAGCATTACTGTGAATTATTCGCTGGCCAAGTCCATCGAAAAGGATACAATTACTTCATCTATCACAGGTGATATGACGGGAACGGATGGTTATACTACCAGTTTCTTTTCCATTGGTGACCTGATGTATTACCAGGATATCAATGTGATGATTGAAAAGAAATTTAGTAAAAAAGTAAAAGCCAAAGTGGCATACTATAACCAGACTTACAACAAAAATGTAATTGAGGACGATATTTTTGATGATCATCACATGGTCTACTCCAATATTGGTGTGCTCGACCTGACCTATAAATTCGATAGAAGAAACTCACTAAGGATGGAATTGCAGGGCTTGTGGACCAAAGAAGACAAAGGAGACTGGGCTGCATTTCTGCTTGAGTACAATGTATCACCAAAGTGGTTTTTCTCAATCCAGGATGAATTCAATTATGGAAATCCTGATAACGATATGCAGATCCACTATTACAACCTTTCGTTTGGTTACAACCAGGGTTCAAACAGGTTTGCACTACGCTACGGTCGTCAGCGCGAAGGCTTGCTTTGTGTAGGCGGTGTATGTAGATATGTGCCGGCTTCCACCGGTTTAACATTAACTATTACAAGTTCATTCTAACCCGAAAAACTGAATAACGATGAAAAGAATAACATATCTATTTATACTTTCAATATTGTTCGGGGCGGTTTGGATGGCCTGCGATAAAATTGACGAGCCTCTCACACTCATAGGTGAAGAGGATATTCCCCAAAACATTGATGACACGGTATTCTTTGTGGATTCAACAATTGTACTTCACAAGCAGGTATTGCTCGAAGACTATACAGGCCACAAATGTGTGAACTGTCCTGAATGGGCCATTTTTGCCCACGACCTTGCTGAGGAACTTAATCACAATTTGGTTATCATCGGAATCCATGCTGGTTACTATGCCATCGCGGATCCTACAGGAGATTATACTGCCGACTTAACAACTCCTTCCGGCGAAGAGTTATACACCGATTTTCTTATTTTTGCTAACCCTATTGGTATGATAAACAGGATTGAATACAATGGTAACATGCAAATACTTCCTGACAACTGGGAGACTGTTGTTAATGACCAATTGGCTTTGGATCCCGTTGCAGGGTTGACACT
>Ga0070728_10001200_pt1 | contig 41268 bp, 31 predicted proteins | sample tdDd471_FD_66723 | JGI IMG/M metagenome (GOLD analysis project Ga0070728, IMG submission 66723) | Marine sediment microbial communities from the Atlantic coast under amendment with organic carbon and nitrate - tdDd47.1 | ecosystem: Environmental > Aquatic > Marine > Coastal > Sediment | place... | reverse complement strand
CAAACAAGGTACGGTTAAACTCAATGTGATCGAATCACCTGATGTTGAGGGATCTGTTGATACCGGGGAGGATGGTAAGTTCGAATTTCAGGGATTTCAGTTTGAGGATACTGTAACGATCACTTTGCAAGCTCATAAAACGGGACAGAAAGAAGTAAACATCAATAAAGGCATCATTAACAACCCTTATATCATTTCACTGGATGAGCGTATTTTCCCAGACCTACCAGATCCTGCTGTATTGAGAGAATCTGCTACTGATGAGGAAGACATTTTTGACATTCAAGATAAAATCAAACAAATCGAGCAAATGTATGGAGAGGAGGTTGTACTGCTCGATGCTGTAGAAGTGAAGACTTATAAGAACCCATTTGAGCAGGAGAAAGAGCAAGCTAAGTTTTATAATAACCCATCTTATCGCATCGTTCTGGATTCTTTACCGGTCGACCTGCGTCCGGTCTCACGTACGGTTCAGGACATGCTCATGGGACTTCAGATTCCCAACTTTGATCCAGTTCACCTGTTGAGTCGAGGCGGTAACACCACCTTTGCCGGACCAAAACAATTAGGTAACAACTACATCAAAGTATTTTATCAGGGAATCATGTATGACATTGAAGCAATCGTGAATCCAACTGGATTCATCAACCCAATGGATATTGGCGCGATAGATTTTTTCACAGGACTGAGGGCACAAAAATTCGGTGCACTTGGAGCCACTGGCGTTTTGGTGCTGTATCCAAGAACACTTGTCCAAAACGGAAAAAGTCATTCTAAGGTGATGAGCTTTAAATTCCCGGGATTCTACAGAGCAAGGGAATTTTATACCCCTAATTACGAAACGGAAAAGTCTGAAACTCCTGATTTTAGATCAACACTTTATTGGAATCCGAAGGTCGAACTGAAAAGCGGTCAATCCAATGTGTCTTTCTACACTTCAGACGAAAAGAGTATTTACTTAATAGATGTACAAGGCATCACCAGAGATGGTGAGCCAGTCGTCAGCCAAAAGATTTTCACAGTAGAATAATATCGTCATGAAAACAAAAATCATTATCTGGATGTGTCTACATCTGGCCATAACTCCCTTTGTCTTTTCTCAAAACAAAGCGTTAAATGGCAAGATTGCTGATTTCCTGAAATACAGACCTCAGGAGAAAGCATTTCTTCATCTCAATAAGCATGTGTTTGCTGCAGGTGAAGGCATCTGGTTCAAAGTGTACCTGACGGATGCGGTAAGTCTCAGACCATCCGATTTGAGCAAAGTTCTCTACGTAGACTTGACCGATGCAGAAAATAAGCTCATTGATTCTAGAACCCTTAAAGTGAAAGATGGCATGTGTCATGGTGACTTTACGCTGAATGACTCGATCTCATCAGGTGATTATTATCTCAAAGTTTACACCAACTACATGCTCAACTTTGATCCCGAGCTGCTGCCAACCACTCCTATCCGAATCCTGAATAATAATAAACCATCGCTACCAAAGAAGTCTGCCGAGTCAGCATCCACCGACGTGCAGTTCTTCCCGGAAAGCGGACAGATGGTAGCTGGGTTAGTCAATAACATTGGCTTCAAAGCCATTGACTCTTCAGGATTGGGTACCGCGGTTTCAGGACAAATATTTGACAGTCAGGATAACCTAGTAACTTCTTTCCAATCCGAACATGCCGGCATGGGTAACTTCAAGCTAATTCCAAAAGAAGGTGAACACTACCTGGCTAGAATTTACGAGCATGAAACTGCTCTGGAATTTATGCTACCCGAAGTGTCGGCATCCGGAGCTATCATTCAGATCAAACCAGACACAGGAAGTATCGAACTCAAAGTGCTTGCTCATGACTATTCACTTGAAAATCACCTACTGCTCGGGTACCAAAATGGTATGAATGTGCTGGAGCTCAAACCGACAGCCGCCAACAACATGTATTCAGTCTTTTCGACCCAAAATCTCCCCTCCGGAATCATTTACTTCACCTTGTTTGATGGTGACAATAGGCCTGTTGCCGAACGGCTTGCTTTTGTCAACAACTCCAAAAAGCTCCCTAAGTTGGATATTTCCTGTAAGGAGAAAATTGGGAATCGTGAGAAACTAGAAATTAATCTAAACTACGAAAAAGATGTTCCTGCTGAACTATCAATGTCTGTAGTAAACTTTCACGCAGCTGGAAGCGAATCTGACAATATCCTGACTTATCTACTGCTTACTTCTGACCTCAAAGGCAATATCGAGGCTCCTCAGTTTTACTTTGAAGATTATGATAGCCGGAAAGTGCGGCTCCTCGACCAACTCATGATGACTCAAGGTTGGAGAAGGTTTACCTGGAAGGAAGTTCTGGCAGACTCGCTCCCAACCATTCATCAATACCTGGAGCAGTCTATGAGCATACGAGGACAGTTATTTGGATATGAAAATCAAAAGAAAGCACAATCAGGAGAAGTCTCTCTCACGGTAATGGAAAACCCTATGATGAATGGCTCTGTTTCCACAGGTGAAGATGGCAAATTTGAGTTCTCTGGGCTGGACTTTGAGGATACTGTCTCGATCATCCTGCAAGCCAACAAGCTCGGCAAAAAGAAGGTTAAGAAAAACAAGGCCAACCTCAATGATCCATATACAATCAAGGTGACCGAGCGCCAAAGACCGATTCTTCCAGACATTACACCACTGCACCAGCTCACTATCAGCGATGAAGAAGAATACAACGCCTTCATGGAGAAGATTCATCGGATAGAAAGAATGTACGGCGAAGAAGTGGTCATTCTGGATGCTTTGGAGATAAAAAGAGCGAGACCAACCGAAATAAGCCCGGAAACCAAATTTCTACCTGCACCATCCTATAGAGTTATCCTGGATTCACTTTTGATCGACCCAAGAAATATGTCTCCCACTGTTCAGGATATGCTACAAATCATCAGAATGCCTGGATTTAACCCATCGACATTAACCAGTAGAGGCGTCAGCACCATATCTGGAGGAAAAACGATTAAAGTCTACTATATGGGTCAATTATTTGGTGTTGAATCAATCGCTTCCGGACCTCCTCCAGGCTGGATCAACCCCCAGAATATAGGAGCAATAGACTATTTTACCGGTTTAAAATCCAGCCAATTTGGTGTTGAGGGAGGGCAAGGTGTACTTGTACTATATCCAAGAAAGCAAAGTGAACTATATCACGCAGTATTTGGTATCAAAAACTTCAAATTTCCAGGTTACTATCAGGCAAGGGAGTTTTACTCACCTAACTATGAGGTAGAAAAATCTGAAGTTCCCGACTACAGATCTACATTGTACTGGAACCCTAATATTTGGCTAAGCAAAGGGAAGGCCCAAGTCTCTTTTTACACTTCGGATGAGGACAATATTTATGTAATTGATGTACAAGGAATCACGAGTAATGGTGACCCTATAGCAAGAAATTATATATTTACGGTTGAATAATACAGCTATGAATAAAAAATGCACCGCGCATACTCTTTTGATACTAGCATTCCTCCTCATGTCTAGTCAAAAAGCACTCACACAACCTGCTCAACTCAATACTAAATTAGCCAACTACTTAACATACCGACCACAGGAAAAAGCCTTTCTACACCTTAATAAACAGGTTTTTGCCGCTGGAGAAGATATCTGGTTCAAAGCCTATCTCACAGATGCTGCAAGTCTGAAACCTGACGATCTCAGCAAGGTGCTTTATGTGGACTTAACAGATGTTAATGACAATCTTCTTGATTCCAGAACTTTGCGAGTGGAAGATGGCATGACGCATGGCGATTTCAAACTAAATGATTCTCTGCCATCAGGTGATTACTTTCTGAAAGCTTACACCAATTATATGCTCAACTTCTCACCGGAGTTGTTGCCTGTCACTCCTATAAAAGTGGTGAATGCTGCCATTCCGGAAACGCAGAAAAAACCCAATTTTATTGCCTCCATTCTGGATGTAAAGTTCCTTCCTGAAAGTGGGCAGCTTGTTGCCGGTCTGGTAAATAATATCGGGATAAAAGCCGTGGATAGTACAGGTGTTGGGATTCATGTATCCGGAGTTGTTTTTGACAGTCAGGGGAATGAAATCACTACATTCAAATCAGAACATGCCGGAATAGGAAATTTCAAATTGATTCCAAAGGCCGATGAACACTATACTGCCAGGGTTTATGTAGATGAAATCCCCATTGATTTTCCATTTCCTTCAGTAAAAAATGAAGGGGCAATCATCCAGGTAAAATCTGTCCCAGGTAAAATCGAATTAAAAGTTTTAGCTCATGAGTACTCATTGGAAAATCATTATCTGATCGGATACGAAAAAGGAATGAATGTAATTGAGCTAAGACCTGAGTCTGGCGAGAATCATATCCACCAAGCCTTCTCCACAGAGAATCTTCCCTCAGGAATCTTATACTTCACCCTCTTTGATGGCAGCAATCGCCCGGTGGCTGAGCGACTTGCTTTTGTGAATAACACCGCTCAACTCCCACAGTTGACTATTACTTGCCCGGAAAAGGTGGACAACCGGGAGAAAATTGATATTGGGTTGGATCTTGGACAAACCAAACCAACCAATCTCTCGATGAGCGTGGTGAGTTTTCGCTCTGCAAAAAACAGCACCAACAACATTCTCACCTATCTACTGCTTACCTCTGACCTAAAAGGCCACATAGAATCCCCGCAATTCTATTTTGAGGAATACAACTTCAGAAAAGCCTGGCTTCTGGACAATCTGATGATGACTCAGGGTTGGCGAAGGTTTCGCTGGCAGGACGCTCTGGCTGACACACTTCCTCCTGTCAACAATTTATTGGAACAATCGATGAGTATTAGAGGCCAACTATTTAAATATGAAAACCCCAATCAGCCCAAGCAAGGATCTGTCTCTTTGACAATCATGGAAGATCCGCTGATCAACGGAGAGGTAGATACCGATGAGGAAGGTCACTTTGAATTTTCTGGCCTTGAATTCCAGGACACTGTGACAGTTGTATTACAAGCCAAAAAGATCGGAAAAGAAAAAACCAAAAAAGGTAAGGCTGTAAGAAACGATGCCTATAAAATCTGGGTAGAAGACCGGTACCTCCCGTTGCTTCCGGACCACTCACTGGGTGTACAAACCAATACCAATACGGAAGATGAAACACTAGACCTTCTGGAGCGAATCCGGGAGATTGAAAGAATGTATGGAGAGAAAGTAATTCTGCTGGATGCTGTGGAAATTGACGCTAAAGATGATGAGCCTGCCAACAAAGTCATTGACAACAATGCAGGGTTTTATAACAATCCCTCCTATCGCGTGATATTGGACAGCTTGCAGTACGACCCAAGAAAAGGTGCCGGCTCTGTTCAAGACATGCTCAGAGCCATACAAATGCCGGGCTTCAATCCCAATACACTCTCCAGCAGAGGTGCCAATACAATCAATGGCAGCAACAACATTGTGGTTTACTACATGGGTCAATTACTGGATATTTCATCCATTGCGAGCGGACCACCTCCCGGAGACATCAACCCTCAGAATATCGGTGCTGTCGATTATTTTACCGGCTTACGAGCCAATCAGTTCGGGGCATTTGGTGCACAGGGAGTATTGGTGCTGTATCCCAGAAAAGACGGTGGCTATCAACCAGAAGTGCCCGGCATCTCTAATTTCAAGTTTCCGGGATATTATCAAGCCAGAGAGTTTTATTCACCCAACTATGAGGTAAAAAAATCAGAAGTGCCGGACTACAGATCTACATTGCACTGGAACCCAGACATCTGGCTGAGCAAGGGAAAAGCTGAAATATCATTCTTTACCTCCGATGAAGACAATGTGTATTTGATAGATGTACAGGGAATCACCAGCTCTGGCGAGCCAATCACAAGTCAGAAGATTTTTACGGTGGAGTAAAGGTTCAGATTGGATATCCCAATCGAAGAAGAAAATTGTTGGGATGAATTCCGGGCATAATGCCTGTTGCAAAATCATTACTGAGCACAATTTAAAATGCAAAAAGGCGCCTCCCTGCTGGAGACGCCTAACCTTCGCTATTATGGAATATTAATACAGATCTTTAAGCGTGATCGCCAAGGTTTCTGTGTTGAATGATCAGCGGACCACCCAGCACAGTTTCTTCAGAAGCCTGGCTTTCAAACTTCTCAAAGTTGATATGGAAACTGTGTGCCAGCTGAATAGCCTTGCTGATATAAGCACCTTTCTGTAACCATGTGTTCATCGGATCAAGGATCTCAGAAGGAACATCATGGATATACTTAGGCATGTTCAGTCCAAAAATCGGGTGCTGCTCATAGTCCACATGTTCCAGTGACCCATTAAGAATCTCAGTAATCATCTGGCGTGTATATTTCAGTTTGAGTCGTGAACCAACACCATAAGGACCACCAGACCAGCCAGTGTTGATCAACCAAACATTCACACCGGATTCTTTCATTTTTCTACTGAGCATTTCAGCGTACTTGGTAGGGTGCAGCGGCATAAATGGTGCACCAAAGCATGCAGAGAATGAAGGCACGGGTTCGGTGATTCCGGCTTCTGTACCTGCTACTTTTGCTGTATATCCTGAGATGAAGTGGTATGCAGCCTGACCAGGAGTAAGCTTGGATACCGGAGGCAATACTCCAAAGGCATCACAAGTCAAAAAGAAGATGTTTTTAGGCTGGGTTGCAAATGAAGGTACCTGTATGTTTTCAATGTGATGTATTGGATAGCTAACCCTGGTGTTTTGGGTAATGCTGCTATCGGCAAAGTCAACAGTTTTGTCTTTTTTCAACACCACGTTTTCCAGCAATGCACCTGGCTTAATGGCCCTGAAAATATCCGGCTCTTTTTCCTCTGTCAGGTCTATTACCTTAGCATAACAGCCTCCCTCAAAATTGAAAATAACATTGTCTTCTGTCCATCCATGCTCGTCATCACCTATCAACTTTCTATTAGGATCAGCTGACAATGTGGTCTTACCTGTACCAGAAAGACCAAAGAAAATAGCAGTTTGTCCATCATCACCTACGTTGGCTGAGCAGTGCATTGGAAGCACATTTTTCTCTATAGGAAGTATCAGGTTCAGCGCAGAGAAGATTCCTTTTTTGATCTCGCCGGTATAAGCTGAGCCACCTATAAGTGCAATCTTCCTGGTGAAATTGAGGATAGAGAAGTTGCCCTGGCGCAGACCCACGGCTTCAGGATCAGGAGCTTCATAACCCGGAGCACAAAGCACCAGCCAGTCTTTTTTAAAGGATTCATATTCCTCCTCCTGTAGTCTCAAAAACATATTGTCTACAAACAAACTGGACCATGGATACTCAGTAATAGTGCGCACATTCAATCTGTACTCAGGCTCTGCACACACGTAAGCATCTTTGGCGTAGAGTTCCTTTTCAGACAAATACTTAGCCACTTCATCATAAAGTTTGTCAAAGTTTTCAGGAGTGATCGGCTTATTGATCTTACCCCACCACACTTTATTTTCTGTGTAGTAGTCTTTTACAATAAATCTATCCTGAGGAGATCTTCCGGTAAACTTTCCGGTGTTAATAGCAAGGGTTCCGTTAGCAGTTTCTTCCCCCATTCCTTTTTCCAACGTGATTTTTTGGAGTTCTTCAGGGGATAGATTCCAATGAACGATGGCTTCATTGATGCCATACCGGGTAATGTCGGATTTTACTGGCGTTCTGTTAATTAATAGCTCTTCCATTTTCTATTGCTTTTGTAAATGCGATACTAAATTAGATATGGAGAGCTGCCACAGTAATCTCAAATGTCAGTTCAGATAGTAAATTTTATCACCCTCATTGCCAGTCGTTTTCGGGCATTCAGATGTAGATTTGAATATACAACTCCATTCTTTGCAATCGATTTCAAATTAGATTCGCAAAAATTCTTCCCTAAATCAATAAACTTTGTGGATTTTTTAAAACAATCACGCATTTTTAAAACATTGATAAAAAATAGGCTACCATCTTTTAGACAGCAGCCCACGGTGAAAAGAGTCTATGTATAAATCAACCTACCCCAGCTGTAAGCTGAACTTTTCTTCATTGTCCAGCAATACTTCATCCAGGTTAAGTCCATCCACAGGAACAATCCTCTGAGCTACAGCATCCCACTCTATCCTTCGACCAAGCTTGTAGGACAAGCCTCCCATGTGCGCAGTAATCGCCTCTTCAAATCCTTCCTGGATTCCACAACTTGGTTTGCCTCCATGACGGATACAACCGACCCATTCCCGCAGATGTAGGAATGTAGAATCTACTCGTTTGCCATCTACGTAAGTCCACAAAAGTCCTTTGTCAGCAAAATATTTGGAAGTGGCAGAAGTGACTCCATCTACGGCATTGGCAGCAGGATCGTATTGATAAATCGGTGAACCCGGATTCATTCGCCCAGCTTCGAGCTGATCGTGATAGCGTGTAGATCCTCGGTCTGCCCAGATCGTAAGTCTGTTGCCCAACTCCAGCGTAGCATCGTGCCCCATCAGAATGGTAGGTCGGTTAAAACCATTGCCCAAAGTAGCACTATACACCAAAGTCATTCCTTTTTCCTTGCCTTCTACCTGGCTGCTGCCCGTAGAAAAATCAGGAAATTCCATATTGATCTGCATCACATCCGGAACATTGCGACCGTCATTGTGCGTGTAGATTCCTCCACTTGCAGTGATGGATTTTGGGATGCCCATTTCCAACACACAGTTGAGACGATCATAATCGTGAGTCATCAGATCACCAGAAAGCCCTGAACCATAAGCCCACCATTTTCTCCATCGGAAGAAATGCTCCTTATTAAAAGGTGTAAGTGGCGCACTGCCCAGAAACTGGTTCCAGTCAACAGTCTGCGGGCTGGCTTTTTCATGAATGTCATACTGCCAGGCACCATTGTCATCATTTCTATTGGTATTTGTCTGAATGAGCGAAACATGTCCCAACACACCTTTCTTCACTACATCCCTGGCTGTCTTGAAGCTCTGGGTTTGTCGGTGCTGGTGACCAACTGCAAATACAGCCTCAGAATTCTCCGCAGCTTCTCTCAGCACATAAGTCTCCTCAATATTGTGGGTCATAGGTTTTTCTACATACACATGTATGCCGGCCTGCAAAGCCTTGATGGAGATTGGCGCATGCCAATGATCCGGAGTTGCAATGATAACCGCATCCACATCACCACTATTGATCAGCTCTTCATGTGTGCGATATCGCTTGATCTTGTTATTGTCACTGTTGAAAGAATCAAGAGCAATGTCGGCTCGTACGTCAAATACATCGCAAACTGCTACCAATTTTACATTGAGATTTTCCTGCTCCAAAAACTCCTTCAAACGAGTGTCTTTAGGATTTTTTACGGCTGCATCTGCAGCATCATTGAGCCACTGCTTGGTAGCAAACCCGAGAGAACGACACAAATGCTCGCCACGACCTCCAAAACCAATGATTCCCACACGCACCGGATCTCCGCTCATGTCAAAACTGGCATTGGGAACTGATGCTTCTATATTTAATGTGTCAAGAATCTCCTGACGTTCTTTGAGTTTTTTAGTTGAAGTGGCAGCTCCTGCCCACCAAACTGCGCCCACTACTGGTATACCACCCAGCCCCTTGAGCATATCTCTTCTAGTCCATTTCATGATGCTGCTGTTAGTTTTTCTGATTTAAACCCAAATAATCGCTCCAACCCAAATAGGTAGCCTGTAGGTGCATTGAACACCACAACAAGTGCTGTTAGCTCTATCAGGTTTTTGTTGACAAACCAATAATTTCCTTCCACACTCACCTGCTGAAGCCATGGAAATGCTGGCTGTGCCAGATAATAAAATGCCAGTAGCACCACTCCGACAATGGCTCCTTGTCGTTCAAAAATCCCCAATACAAGGGTAAAACCTACAAAAAGCAAAGCCACCGTATTGGCAGCATCTACAAAACCAATCAGGCTATCTGAGCCTAACCACTGAAAAAAGGGGGTCATAAAACCCTCACTACCCATCAAGTAGCCTTTGGCAGACCATTGGGGATTGTACCACTTCACAAAGCCTTCATACAAAAAGTGCCAGCCGATGAATAAGCGCATCAGCAATACACTGTTTTGCAGGGAAGCCGGATTCTTTATATTGTTCATATTGATATAAGATTTACTATTCTAATTGCTTAAGCATGAATCGGCATGTGCTCCTGTAGCCAGCCAATCCAATCCTGCAAGTTGGCGTCATGGGTTATGGATAGTTCCATTACACTCATTTCAGGATTCACTTCCGACAGTGATATCCTGGCTCTTTCCAGGTTAAAATCCACATAAGGAAGCAGGTCAATTTTGTTGATCAAACAGAGGTTGGCGCTGCTAAACATGGCAGGATATTTTATTGGCACGTGATAACCATCAGTGATACTCCACATGACCACACGGCGTGTTTCACCCAGGTCAAACTGAGCCGGACAGGTAAGGCCCCCAATATTTTCTATGAGCACAATACTTTCAGATTCTGGCTTGAGCTGATGGATGGCGTGATGCACCATATCAGCATCCAGATGACAGGTGCCTCCGGTATTTATCTGGATGACAGGCCTGCCAGATTTTTTGATCCTTTCAGCATCTTTGAAAGTCTCCTGATCTGCTGTGATTATATATATTGGCGCATCTGGCAACAAAGCCAGAGTCCTCTCCAGCAGAGATGTTTTGCCGGCACCCGGAGCACTCAGCAGGTTTACTACAAAGATTTGTCTTTCTTCAAAATGTTTTCTGAGATGCGACGCGATGATGTTGTTCTTGTGCAGAACCTTACGCTCAAGAATAATTTCCTGTTGGCGGTGAGGGTCATCCTGTGCGTGCATCTGAACTCCTGATATTCTGATTGGAGCTTCTTGTGAATAGGTAGCACACATGATGTATTAAGTTAGATTGTAAATTGATTCTATTAATTATTCTGCCCTGACAAACATCTCATCTGTACTTATACATCCAGGACACTGACAGCACAATAGATGTGTAGAAAAGTGGAAACCCACATTTCATTCAACTCAGCACATTTTCTTGAAACTACTCCTTTACTCAATAGCTATATCAGCAATCAATTCTTCAACACCAGCTACCTCATGTGATTATTAGGAAGCCTTCTTATACCTGCCAGCACAGCTACTATCAAAATCAACACAAATACGTAGGGCAAATAATGCTGCATGGAAGTGAGGTTATGCAATGCTGAACACTCTGGGAACAACCCACTTCCCGGATGTGCCCATAAGCCAGAAAATACCGGCATCAGCAATAAGTACAGAGTAAAAAACAGGCGCTTCATGTGCATACTATTTGTATGGAAGTTCTTAATCACTATTCAATAATGTAATGACTTACATCAGAATGTAGAATGAGATTTGAGGAATTGGAAATTGGGTTGTTAGGAGCTGAAAGTTGGGCAATCGGTTAAATAAGGTTAAAAGGTATTTGCAAAATTCTTAAAAACACACATTCAGTTGTTAATAACAATTAATATTGTGATATGAGAAATTCAATCATCATCACATTGATCGTAATAGCAATTAATGTCCAAAACACTTCAGCTCAATACAACATAATTCTCCGTGATTCTATTAGCAATGAAGTGATCCCTTTTGCCCATGTTCTCTCTAAACAGGGTGAACTCATTTCGCTTACAGACCAAAATGGCTTTTGTCAACTACAGAATAATCATTCCGATCTCACGCTGAAAATTCAACATATCTCATACAAATCATACATTTTCAGCCACCTGAAACCAGGCAAAGACACCATCATTTTAAAAATGGGCCCTCTTGAGCTACAAAGTATTCAGGTTATTGGCAAACCTCTAAATGATAATGATTACCTGGTAGCTAAAGGTTATTTCAGAAGCTATCAACTCAATGATGGCGTTCCAAAATATTTCTCTGACGGAATCATCGAATACTATTTTCCTATCAAAACCAAGAATAAAAGACTTGCCAAAATAAATGTACTGGAGCACAGAACTTTTAAAAATGAAAAACTATTGGCTTCCGATAAACAACGCGGTTTCAATGTGAGCATGGAAAGTTTTGGCCCTCCCTTTTTGTACAAAACACCCACCATCAAAAACATTGAAAAAGACTACCAATTATCTCAAATCAATGGACAAGAAACTATCTATGATCATAACCTTAAAATCGGATCAATTGCATTTGACAGTGTCTCCAAAACAGCTGCTTTAAACGTAGATATAGACTATCGTGAACGAGAGATTGTTCACAAAGCTTTTGGTTATGAATCGCGCTATGATCAGGAAGTATTTTCGGAAGTTTATAATCCGACCAGTTCTGATTATCATCAGAATTCTTATGAAAACATACAGCGCGTCAAACAGTATCGGAAGCTACACTTCAAACAGAAGTCGCAGAAAAATTTTGAAGTAATCGAATGGGTACATGAATTTTATACCCTGGAGAAACAGTATCTCAGCAAGGATGAGTTTAAGGAGCATGAACTAAAAGAATACAGCAAAGTCAAGTATTCAAGCGAATACAGTACTGATTTTGAGTCCAAAATCGCCGAAATGGATATTCCCGAGCTTCCCGAAAGCATTTCAAAAAGCTTAACTACAATCCTGTCAATTTCTAAAAACTGAATTTCAACTTACACCTTTCTACTGTACAGCAAGTGTCCCGGTAGAACAAAAGCCACTAACCAACCAATACTTTCAATGAGAAGCTGCTCCGTAAGCACATAAAAGGATGCCAGGTAGGCCAAAGCTGCAAAAAACACTCCCCCAATCATCGTAAGTCGGTCTCCGAGAATCTTGCCGGTGATAGATATAGACGCTCCTATAATCACCATGAAAATCGGATGTTGAAGTTCAAAATTAATCGTATGCTGGACATTTGCCAGGATCAGGTTGACCAACACCATACTCATAAACATCCCTACCCACACATAAGTAATCAACTTTCCTTCTGCACTTCTGGTTCTATCCGGTTTTCTGAGGGCATACACCACCGTAATGATTAACGCTATTGGGATCAATGTGTAGGCAAATAGGTTCAGGAAATCACGCACCTGAAAGGAAAGAACCATAATATTGAGAGCGTATTCTATCCCATAGTGCAGTGCTATCACCCAACCCCAGGTGATCATCAGGATTCCTCTTCTTTTTAGCTTGCTGTCCAGCAGCTGAATTACATCCAAAGTCATAATTCCTCCTTTTTAACAGATTCGTGGAAGCTGATCGCCAGGCAGCATGTGCAGCACTCTTGATCCGCCAAGCGCATTATGAATAATTGCCTTTGCTGGATGCTCAGAAGTCACCTCTCCAATGACCGCCGCATGTTTACCATTGCTCATGGTCTTGAGTTTGTTCACCACTTCATGAGCATGATGAGGCTCTACAATGGTCAGGAAGATTCCTTCATTGGCTACATAAAGCGGATCCAGACCTAGCATCTCACAGGCACCTTCCACCTGCTCATTGACAGGTAATTTATTTTCAAACAGATCCATTCCCAGTCCGGTGAGTTGAGCTATTTCTGTGAGTACAGTAGCTACCCCACCCCGGGTTGGATCCCGAAAGAGTTTGATATGCGCACCAAATTCATTGAGCAATGCAGTGGTCATCTGATTCAATGGTCTGGTATCTGACTTGATCTCACTTTCAAACTCCAACCCCTCTCTTTTAGACATGATTGCCATTCCATGATTGGCCATCTCCCCACTCAAAATGATCTTATCTCCTTTACATATTCTCTTGACACTAATTGCTGATTTCGGATGTAAAGTTCCTATTCCACTGGTATTGATATAAAGTTTATCCGCCTTACCTCGCTCCACCACTTTGGTATCACCTGTCACCACCTGCACTCCCGCCTGATCAGCTGAGTATTTTATTGAAACTAGTATGTGCCAAAACTCTTCCATGCTGAGGCCTTCCTCCAGAATAAATGAAAGTGAAAGGAATTTTGGAATACCCCCACTCATGGCTATATCATTGACAGTTCCATTCACTGCCAATTCACCTATGTCGCCACCAGGAAAACTAATTGGAGACACCACATAGCTATCGGTGGTAAACACGGCATCTCCCACTCCCAGTAGCACTGCCCCATCCGGACGGTCCCGCAGATACTCATTGTCAAAAAGACTGAAAACACCTGCATCCAACAATCTGTGAGTGAGGAGGCCACCGCTACCATGGCCAAGGGTAATCAAATCAAAATCAAGCTTCGGAAGTGGACAATCGAGTATCATTTTTCAGGTGGTTTAGGAGTTAGAAAAACTAAGGACTTTAAGCGGTTAAATTGAATATTAATAATCACCTAATCAATGAAGAAAATCAGCAGCAACAGTATTGTTCATCATGTGGTAGGTATATGAAAATGACGATCTTTTATTCTTCAAACGGCCAAATTATACCTTTGCAGTCAATGGCATAAAGCTGAATTATATCCATTACTCAGGTAGCGTGAGAAAAGCCACATTCGCTGGTTGAAAGAGACCAGAAACAACAGATGAAACACTCACAGAACCTGTGAGCTTTCTGAGCACTGAGACGACTTTCAAAATTCTGGACCTATCCACTTTTACCCATGTTGAACTTACCCAGAAAAAACCACCTGATCATCGGAATCGGTAACGATCTACGCGGAGATGATTCCTTTGGTATTCGAATGGTACGGTTCCTTCAAATGAAGCATCCCGACCTGGCAGAATATGTGATTCTCAAACAGGATTTGACTAACCTGATAGATATCTGGAACCAACGTAATGTCATCATTATTGATGCTGCTTTTTCTAAAAAAATGCAACCCGGAAGAGTCCATCTTTCCTGGTCCGTTGAAGAGCTGATTGCTGACCAGGAGCGACATTATTCCAGTCATGGACTCGGATTGATGGAAGCCTTGAAAATCAGCAAAGTAGTTAATAAACTCCCCTCCTCTTTATTGTTTGTTGGAGTAGAAGGTGAGCATTGGGAGTTTGGAAGTTCTTTATCAGAAAATGTGGAAGACTCCATCCCTTTTGTGGAATGGAGAGTAGTCAACTATGTATCCAAAAGAGACCCTAAAAAGAAAGAACTGGTATAGCCTGATAAGGCACTGGCAAAAGTCATGAAGCGCCCTCCTGTATGTCATAATTTTTCATGATTTATGAGGTTAACTATGTTTTTTCTATGTGACAGTCAAAACAATCTTAATTAATTCAAGATGGAAACTGAAATAAACCTCAAAAGAGTGTACCGCTTCGGAGAGCATAGTGCCGATGGTAGCGCTCAAATGAAACCCCTACTAGGAGGTAAAGGAGCTAACCTTGCAGAAATGAGTCGTATTGGACTACCGGTTCCGCCAGGATTTACCATCACCACAGACGTATGTACAGAATATCATGACCTGGGCAAAGAACCAGTCAAGCAACTGCTAAGACCTGAAGTCAATGAAGGTTTGTCTTTTATAGAGAGAGTCATGGGAACCAAATTTGGTGATCCTGCCAACCCTTTATTGTTATCAGTAAGATCAGGAGCAAGAGATTCCATGCCTGGCATGATGGATACTGTGCTTGATATTGGATTGAATGATGAAGTGGTTGAAGGTCTTTCCAGGAAATCAGGGAAACCTCACTTTGCCTGGGATTCTTACAGAAGATTTATCCAGATGTATGGTGATGTGGTTATGAAGGTCAATAGGTTCACTTCTAATGATCAGGATGTTTTTGAAACCATCCTTGACCAAATGAAAGAAGAAAGAAATGTCACCACTGACCAGGATTTAACTACTGAAGATCTCCAGGAGCTTGTAAAACTTTACAAAGCCAGAATCAAAGAACTTACAGATCAGACATTCCCACAAAACCCTGTCGAACAGCTTTGGAACTCCATTATTGCTGTTTTTGAAAGCTGGAATACACCACGCGCTATCGTTTACCGTCGCTTAAACAACATCCCTGAAGAGTGGGGAACCGCCGTAAACGTTCAAGCCATGGTCTATGGCAACATGGGAGATCACTCAGCATCTGGTGTAGCCTTTACCCGTGATGCCGCCACTGGCGAAAATATCTTCAATGGCGAGTATCTGATCGATGCCCAGGGAGAAGATGTTGTAGCTGGTATTCGTACTCCTCACCAAATCACTCTTGAAGGATCTCGCCGCTGGGCAAAATTGGCCCAGGTAAGCGAAGAAGATCGACGCAACAATTATGAATCTCTGGAAGAATACATGCCGGAAATTTTCCGTGAATTGGTGAAAATCGAGCAACTGCTGGAAAATCACTTCCGCGACATGCAAGATCTGGAGTTCACTATTGAAGAAAATAAACTTTGGATCCTGCAAACCAGAAACGGTAAGCGTACCGGAGAAGCAATGGTGCGCATCGGAATAGAAATGATCGATGATGGAATGATCGACGAAATCACTTTGCTCAAACGTATCGATCCAAACAAAATAGATGAATTACTGCACCCTGTATTTGACAGAAAGGAACTAGCCAAAGCTACTCCTATCGCCAAAGGTCTTCCGGCATCTCCTGGAGCAGCCACTGGACAGATCGTATTCATGTCTGAAGAAGCTGAAGCCTGGAAAGCTAAAGATCACAAGGTGATCCTGGTAAGGCAGGAAACTTCCCCTGAAGACCTTGCCGGAATGGATGCTGCAGAAGGTATCCTTACTTCCAGAGGAGGTATGACCTCCCATGCTGCTGTAGTAGCACGAGGTATGGGCAAATGCTGCATCGCCGGGGCTGGTGCTCTGCAAATAGACAGCAACAAGAAAATAATGATCGCCGATGGTGTGACTTACAAAGAAGGCGACTGGATCTCTATCAATGGTAGTACCGGACATGTATTCTCAGGCAAGCTTAAAACTCAGAATCCTGAACTCACCGGTAACTTTGGCCGATTAATAGAGCTTTCCAACAGACATTCTAAAATGAAAGTGCATGCTAATGCTGACACTCCTGAAACTGCTCGTATCGCGAGAGAATTCGGAGCTGAAGGTATAGGACTTTGCCGTACAGAACACATGTTCTTCGAAGGAGCGCGCATCAAAGCTATGCGTGAAATGATCCTTGCTGCTGATGAAACTGGCCGACGCAAAGCTTTGCAAAAACTACTGCCAATGCAGCGCGAAGACTTTGAAGGTATATTAGAAGCCATGGCTGGTTATGCAGTGACTATCCGCTTATTGGATCCACCATTGCACGAATTCCTGCCTCAGGATGAAGAAAGCCAAAAAGAAATGGCAGAAACAATGGGCGTAAGTCTGGAAGTAATTCAGGACAAAATTGATCAACTGAAGGAAGTGAACCCAATGCTGGGACACCGCGGATGTAGATTAGGAAATACTTATCCTGAAATCACTGAGATGCAAGCCCGCGCCATTATAGAAGCCGGACTCAACCTGAAAGCCAAAGGCATAGATGCCATACCTGAAATCATGGTGCCTCTTACTGGTACAGTGAATGAATTCAAAATGCAAGCGAAGATCGTTCGTGACGAAATCGAACGTGTATTCCTGGAAAGACATGAGCAAATGGACTACAAAGTAGGTACTATGATAGAAGTACCTCGTGCTGCACTCGTTGCTGACCAGATTGCCAAGTATGCAGAGTTCTTCTCATTCGGCACCAATGACCTCACACAGATGACCCTGGGTTATTCACGTGATGATGTAGGCAAATTCCTCCCTACTTATATCGAAAAAGGTATTTTGGAAGATGATCCATTCCAGGTACTTGATCAGGAAGGAGTAGGTCAATTGGTTAATATGGCCATTCAGAAAGGACGCACCACTCGCCACAACCTTACAATAGGTATCTGTGGAGAGCATGGAGGAGAGCCTAAGTCTGTCGACTTTTTCCACCATACAGGTATGAATTATGTGAGCTGCTCACCATACAGAGTGCCTATCGCAAAGGTAGCTGCAGCTAAAGCCAACGTGACTGTTACAGCTTTGCAAAAAGCTTAATTGGGTTCATTCTTAGGAATGGAGGGTTGTTAGTTGAAGCCCCGGTGCATGCCGGGGCTTTTGGTTTTGTTGGAGTTTAAACTTTAGTCTTTAAATGGGAATTTGCGATATTTGATTAATGTTAAATTCTAAAATGAATTGATATGGACTCGAGTGTAGATGCAGTTTACATGCAGTTTATCAAACCTTTAAGTGCTTCTGATAGAATCATTCTGGCTGAAAGAATCTTGAAAGAATTTATTGAAGAACAATCAAGCGATACAAATAGCAATAGGTATGAATTACTAAAAAAATTCAAAGGCCTCTCGCAAGTAGACTCAGTTGTTAATGAGGAAGATTGGTACAAACAATGAACATATTTTTAGACAGTTCCGTATTAATCGAATATTTGAAAGGGAAAAACGCAGAATTACTTGAACATCTTATTAGTTCTGAGTTCAAACTTTTTGTCAACTCTATTGTCTTCAGCGAATTCATGTTTCATTATCTGGCAATTATTGGAAATAAATCACCCCTATCTATCAAAGAGAGCAAGCTAATCCAACAGACACTTGACACACACAATCCACAAAAAATGTTTACTATGTTTACAAACATTGCTATGGATCAGCAAATAAATAGTCTCAGCTATCAATTGATGGGTAAATATAATCTACTGCCAAATGATGCATTAATACTAGCAACTATAAAGTCAAGAGATTTAAAATACTTGGCTTCTTTTGACAAAAAGGATTTCATTAAAGCATGCGAACAGGAAGAAATTCAACTGATCACCTCTCTTAAAGATTTATAATCCCTTTCACCTCCCTTAAAAAATAAAAGGCACAGGACATCTCAGCTCACGCACTTCGCGAGAGGGCTTGCGTGGATCGTCAAAGCTAAAGGTATAGATCAGCGAAACTTCATGCGCTCCACCACTGCCGATTGTCAGATTAGAGATGGTGTAGTCAAAGCTGTAACCAACAGTCAAACTTTTCGCATTGAAACCGACCATTGACACGATAGCCTCGTTGTTGGTAGCACCTTTAAAGCCATTAACAGGCAACCCTCTGTACCAAACCCCGAAAAAGATTGGCTGTAGTGTCACATAAGCTCCAATATCCAACTGCTTGTAAGCCCCCTGCTGTTTATAGTTAAACGTTGGTGTGAGGCTTCGCTCCCGACCTTTTTGAGATCGCTGAGCTCGTGGGCTAATCTCAGAGAAGTGAATTTTATAACCTCCATGCAAGGAGAATTTTCTTGGTAAAGGAGAGTTTCCGCCAGCTACAGATTGATTGGGCTCCAGCACATGATGTAATGAAGCTCCCAGCCACATCTTGTCATTGTGCAAAACGCCACCAAAAGACATATCAAAAAACCGGGCATGAAGACCACTTAAAGGTTCTTGTGTAGTAGGATTGACCAATCCCGAATTATTGAATTGATCAGGAAAAGTCAGGCTGGAGAAATTGATATCCCGCCAATAATAGTCTACTTCTACTCCAGGCCTAAAGGTCCAATCCTGAGTAAGCCTAAGCTGATAAGCATACAGAAGACCAAGATTAGTTGAAGTATATCCTGAAGTCCCGACTTTATCAGTATTCACAATCATCCCCAGTGCGCTATGCTTCGGCTCGAAGAAATAGTCCGTGTAGAAGGAATAAGTCTCATAATTAGCGGCTAAAGATGGCCACTGATTGCGATAGTTCAGTCCTGCCCGACCTTTCTGATTGATCCCGGCAAAACCTGGGTTCAGATAAAGAGGTGCCGCATAATACTGTGAAAACTGAGGGTCTTGTGCTTGCAGATTGTTAACAGTAACCAAATTGATTACTAAACTAAATGCAGCTACCACAAGCCAGAAAAAGTGCCGATATTGTGAATGAAAGATCAAATTACGTATATGATTGTATTTGATTAAAGTTGCTAAACTAGGAAATGTAACGTAAAGTTACGCGTTAGTATTTTGCACTAAATTTACATTGTGTTGTGTAAGGTATAGACAATTAAACTGGATTTAACCCCAATATATTGCATGTCAAAGAATTTACGTACAGGTGTTAGCTTATTTATATTAGGATGGTTGTGCTGGCCAATGGCATCAAAAGCACAGAAAATCACCAATACTCAATGGTTTTTTGGTAATTCCAAAGAAGTATTCATCATTGATAAAAGTGCCAGAGCTGCACACCAGGAAGAATTACAAGCTGTGCCATTTGGTATGAATGGCTCTGCAGTGATCAGCAACCAGGAAACTGGCGACCTGATTTTTTATACTGACGGTCAGACAATATACGACTACACCAATCAGGTACTTCCCGGCCTTGGATTAGGACAGCTCAGCGGAGATCCTGGTTTGATTCAGCCAGTGGTAGCCAGCCCTGTTCCTGATGGCAGTGGCAAGTATTACATTTTTACCAATACCGGAAGTGATATCGAATATACGGTAGTGGACCCATCTCTTCTGGGCAACTCAGCCCAATTCCAGTTTCCGCTTGGAGACATCACAGGCTCCATTAACCAACCCACCGGGCTCACCGGCCAGGGTGGATTGATGACTGTAGTGAGTAGCCCTGATAGTTTACAGTTTTGGTTGATTACTCAAAATGCCTCCACATTTGAGTTTGTGGTTTCACAGATTACTGACAATGGACTGGCAAGCAGTAATAGCTATGACGTATTCAATAACCTACCAAAGTTTGAGGCTACAGCGATGGCCATGTTTACTGACAGCCTGGGAGCTATTTCATTTGTAGTTTCTCCAAAAAGAGCCAATAGAAACACAATCATTCTTGATTTTGACAATAATACCGGAGCTCTTTCTTTCAACCAACAGTTTATCGGATCTGGGTTTGATGATACTGGCAGTACTGTTGTTTATGACGCTGAATGGTCAAATGATGGCACCAAAATTTACATTTCCAGAACAGGCGATGGAACAAATCCAGGTCAGGTTTATCAGATCGACTTATCTGATACGGTGAATGCCAACCCGCCAGCCACACCGATAGTAAGCTATGATTTTTTCAGAAGCTACGGGTTAAAAAAAGGTATCGATGGCAAAATCTATCATCTGCACCAGCTGACAAGTGGCGGGCCTTACAATGTTGGCAGGATCGAAAGCCCTGATAGTTCTGCCACATCAGGAGTTTACTATGACAGTCTATATTTCGATGCTGATTTTAATGGAACACAATTCCCTCAATTTGCTCCACCATATCAAGCTCCTGATTATTTTAAGATGAGTTTCACCTATCTGGACTCTTGCTATCATTCCGACACAAAATTCATTGCCCTGGTAGATCCTTTACCCAATAACTTCTACTGGAATTTTGGTGATGGGCAAAGCGGAACAGGTCCCGCTCCTATTCACACCTACGACCAGCCTTCTCTATATTCGGTAACACTCACGGCTGAGCTCAATGATATCCGCCAGTCAATTACACTGCCAGTTACCATACAGCAGAGTGACTCAGTGGATCTTGGCAATGACACCACAATATGCGTTGGTGAAACCCTTCCACTCGATGCAAAAACCGGAGTTTCCTGGGTTTGGAGCACCGGCGAGACCACTCAAAAAATAGAAGTGGACACAGCTGGTACATTTTGGGTGGAGGTCACCTTTGCTAATGGATGTACGGCATTTGATGACATTGTCGTCACTCAATATGGTGTCAGTTTGCAACTATACAACCAGTGGTATTTTGGAAATAAAGCTGGATTAGACTTCAATACAAATCCTCCGTCCCCACTGCTGGACGGACAAATGATTACTCCCGAAGGATGTGCTACGGTTTCGGATAAAAATGGCCATGTACTTTTTTATACCAATGGGCGAACGGTCTGGAACAAACAAGACAGCATCATGGTGAATGGTACTGACATAGGTGGTGACAGTTCTGCTACGCAATCGGCCATGATTTTACCTTTTGTCAATGATGAAACCATGTTTTACATCTTCACAACAGAGGAAGTTTACGGCGATTACACTTTCAATATGAAGATGAGTATTGTGGATATGAAAGGTGATACGGCTCGTGGTAAAGTAATTGCCAAAAACATCCCTATTATCGCAAACAGTACGGAACGTGTAACTGCATCCGGATTTACTGGTACTCCCTGGCTGATGGCGCATGAATATGGTAATAATAATTTCAGAGCATACCATGTGACTATTGATGGAGTAAGCAATGCCGCACATTCATCACGTGGAGATCATCATGAATTTCAGCATGAGGCCAATGCCCATGGTTATATGAGGTTTGCTCCTGGGCTGGCAAACATTGCAGTGGTGGTTCCTGACAGTCCTAATTATGTAAATCTTCTTGACTTTGATCTCACAAGTGGTGCGGTGAGTAATTCCAGGTTGATTGACATAGAAGAAACTGACCCAATCTATGGACTTGAGTTCTCAGGAGATGCAAGCAAGATGTATGTGACCACTTCAGGTACAGGTTCCAAATTGATTCAGTACAGTTTGGACAGTATTAATTCTCAAAACCCTGAAGCTGATATCAAAGCCACGAAAAATGTTTTACCTACAACATTGCCGGATTACGGTGCGCTGCAAAGTGGACCTAATGGGAATATCTACATTGCCATAGATGGGCAGCAGCAGCTAGGAACGATTGTCAATCCTGGAGCGGACAATGCCTCTGTGCAAGAAAATAGTACTGATCTCGGAGGAAGAACAAGCCGACTGGGCCTTCCTAATTTTACTCAGCAGATTGTACAGTCGCCACCACAACCAGGAATTACAGCGGAGCAAGCCTGCGTTGGTGTAGAAACCACGTTTTCTGCTCAGGGCCGTGACAATAGCATAGAAACTTATCTATGGAATTTTGGCGACAGCACTGCAGGCGATACAAATCAAAACACAACTCATACTTTTACCAAAGCTGGTACTTACATAGTCTCAGTAACCCTGAGTAACCGATGTGATACCGATAGTATCATGAGAGATACTGTGCAGGTTTATGCCATTCCAGCTTTACCTACGGTACCAGAAGATACTTCACTCTGTGGTGGACCTATTCGGCTATTTGCTACTCCCACCTCTTTGCCGGGCTATAGTTATTACTGGTCAACAGGGCAAACCACCTATGATGCTACGTTCCTGGAGCCAGCTATCGTTCAGGTAGCGGTAATTAGCGATCACGGTTGTAGCTCTGATACTGCAACTGTATTCATCGGGCAGGACGAAACAATGATCGACCTGGGACCAGACCAGCAAATCTGTCAAAAAGACACCCTGGTACTATCAGTCAATGATCCGGGACCAAACTTTACATGGTTTAGAGACGGAACTGTAGTTGGCAACCAAAGAACACAGCGTGTTAATTCAACAACGGCAGGTACCTTCAAGTATTCTATTGAAATCGTGAATGATTACACCGGATGTGTATATAAAGACTCTGTGAATATCACAATTCAACCAGGTCCTGTAGCCACACAATCCAACATCCAAAATGCCAACTGTGGTCAGGCAGATGGTTCCTTTACACTCGATATCAATAGCTCCGGCAATTTTGACTACCAGGTAACAGGGGCTGTCGCACAGGGACCATTCAACTTTGATGGCCCAGGCACTACACCTCCAATAACCGGACTGTATTCGGGAAGCTACACTGCACTCATTACCAATACGGTAACTGGCTGTGTGACTACCACGGTCGTTCAACTGGAGGACAATGCACCATTTAACATGACTGCTGAACCGAGAAATGACTGTGCTCACACCAGTGACATTGCAATCATTTTCAGTGATCAGATACCTTCATCGGTTGAGATCAATGTACTAAATGCTTCAGGTATCAATGTGTATTCTAACACTCAACAGCTGCTTAAGAGTACTGTAGAGGTTAATGATCTGGATAGTGGCACCTATTATGTAGAAGTACGTGACACCAATCCTCCAAATTGTATTCAGACTGATACTGTGAAACTCGCAGTTTCTCCTGATTGTTTTGATCGGATTTTCATTCCTAATGCTTTTAGTCCAAACGGAGATGGTGTGAATGATCAGTGGTATGCTTTCCCTAATGAATACGTCAACGATTTTCAGATTTGGGTTTTCAATCGCTGGGGGGAAGCTGTCTTTTATTCCACAGATAAAAACTTCAAATGGGATGGCACTTTCCAGGGATCCTTGATTGAGCAGGGAACTTATGCCGTTCGGATACTCTTTACTTCTACACTGCAACCTGAAAAAGGAACTTTAGAGCAGAATGGAGTAGTCACTGTTTTGAGATAAAATATGTCATTTTTTGATCAGGTATATCAAAAGCTTTTTAGCAAGGAAAATGTATCCGAAGAAGTATTGATTTTTGAAACAATCAAAAGAAGTATCAACTATAAAGATGCTTACGCAAATTGGAAATCAGAAAGGCAATATGAACCAATATCAGAACGGATATTTAATGCTTATTTGATGAAGCAAAAAGCAGTCATTGGAGAACTCGAAGTTTACATATTGAATTCATCACGATCCAATGGCCTTGCCATTCAGTATGATAACCACTTTGGCCAAAAAGAATTTCAATTCTATTTTGATTTTCTTGCCGAAAAGGTGAACAAATTGAATTACAAACGGGCAAATAGTGATATTACGGTTACCAACAAAAAGGACAAGGTGGAATCTGTAGAAAAGCACTATTTAAAACCAAAGAGCACTTTGCTCAACGAACCTCTGGAACAATACTATGGAAATATTCTTATTGAGCTGATCAGCAGCAATGATCAACCTGAAATGTTACGCATAAAAGCAAACACATATAGTGACAGGTCATATAAAAACGCACTTTCTTTTCACAATTTGGCTGAATATTTGTTTACAGATTGAAATACTCAAAACAAAGAACACTACACATGAAAACTATGAAGTACGTATTATTCATTCTGTCTGTCATTTTACTGGCAGGATTATTTTCATTCAAACCAATCAATGGGCAGTTGCTGCCAACTAAGCTCAAAATCACAGTTATTGACGGCCTTGGAAACCCTGCAGAAGGAGCTACAGTTGCTCTTTTTGAGAGGGAAGAGGACTACCGAAAAGGAGAAAATGCCGTAGCTACTGCTAAAACTGATGAAAAAGGCAATGCAAAGTTTAAAGGTTTGAAACCAATCTCTTACTTTGTGTATGCATACAAAGGTGATATGAACAACAATGGGGAAGGTGTGAAAATTGCTCCATTAAAAGAAGGCCGCACTAATACCGTAAATACCGTAATCGAATAGTGAGAAAAATATTTTTTAATCTGCTAGCTATAGCAACGATCTTTTCAATCCGGGAGCCCCAAAAACTCCCGGATTATTCTTTTTCATTCAAAGAGGAAGAATCTTCCATTGGAACCGAAGATGATCCTGAAGCCCGCCTGAACTATGAAATCAACATGCTTGCCGATCCCAAAACCGGCTCAATTCCGGTAAACATCCGTCAAAAAGAAATTGAATTTGCGAAAAGGCTTCCTGTAAAATCTACTCTTGCTGCTAAAAATTCAAGAATAGCCACTTATAATTATGAGTTGGCCGGGCCTTTCAATGTAGGCGGCAGAACCCGCGCTATACTTTATGATGCTACTGATGTAAATACCATAGTCGCTGGTGGGGTTTCCGGCGGCATCTGGAAGTCAACAGATGGTGGCTCTTCCTGGACCAGAAAGTCTAGTCCATCTATCCGTAACAGCATTTCTGCACTTGCACAGGATATTCGTTCCGGCAAAGAGGATACCTGGTACTTCACTACAGGTGAACTGGTGGGTAACTCAGCTAAAGCCATTGGGGCTCCTTACCGAGGCACAGGCATCTACAAATCAACTGATGGTGGCGAAAGCTGGGCTGTGATTCCAAGCACCATTGATAATGCGCTGCCAGACAAATTTACCAGCCAGTTTCAGTACTCATGGCGTATAGAAACCAATCATACCAATCCTGATCAGGATGAGGTATTGGTGGCAGCTTATGGCGGTATTCTGAGATCACTAAATGGTGGAGACACCTGGGACGTAGTACTCGGCTCCAAACTCTTTGGACTCGACCCCTCAGAAACCGACCTCAATGAAGCTAAATCCCCGTTTTATACGGACCTCAGAAAAACCAAAAACGGTCACTTTTTTGCAGCCATGAGTAGTGTCACCCAGACTGCAGGTACTTTATCAAAAGCGGGCGGATTTTACTTCTCTGCTGATGGTAAAAACTGGCAAAACATTACGCCTCCAGGGTTGGCTTCTTACCACGAACGAACAGTGATTGGTGTTTCCGCCGATGAATCACTGGTGTATTTCTTAACCCGTGGTAACCCAGACACCAATTCAAATTTCCTTTGGCTTTATACTGTCAGTGGAATCAACAATGGAGAAATCTCAGGAAGCTGGACAGATCTCTCAAGAAATATTCCAGCTAAAGGAGGCACCTATGGAAACTTCGACTCACAAGGTGGTTATAATATGGTGGTGGAAGTCCATCCAAAGAACAAAAACGTCGTGTTCTTAGGTGGAACCAATCTGTATCGATCAACTGATGGCTTCAATACGACCAATAATACCAAATGGATCGGTGGCTATGCTCCAAAAAACAATGGTTCGGTTTATCCTTCCCATTATCCGGATCAGCACAAAGTGCTGTTTCACCCCTCCAACCCTGACCAGATGATCTCGACTAATGATGGAGGTATCCGGTTTAGCAATAATTGCCTGGCCGATTCTGTCACATACACCAGTCTTAACAATGGGTTTGTCACCAGCCAGTTTTACACTATTACTCAACGCAAAGACAAAGACACCAATGAAATGATGGGAGGCATGCAGGACAATGGAACATATCTAAAATCTGCCCCTGGTGAAAATCCCGCATGGAATCGAATTCTTGGTGGAGATGGCACCTATTGTGCCATTAGTAAAAACGCACAGTTTCATTATGTCTCATTCCAGCAAAGTCAGATCTATAGGCTACTATTGGATGATAATTACAGCCTTAAGTCCTATGCCAGAGTTGACCCTACTGGTGGTGGAAAATCAAAAAATCAGGAATATCTATTTGTAAATCCTTATTTACTTGACCCGTGGAATTCTAACATTATGTACCTCTCTGGAGGTGATGTGATCTGGAGAAACGAAAATCTACTATTGATTCCTGCTGGCTCACAACAGACCACTACTGTAGGTTGGAGCAAAATTGAGGATACCCAGCTTACCAGTGGCATTTACTCCTTTATAGAGAAAGCACTCGATCAGGACATCATGTATGCAGCTGGGTTTGGTAAAAATCCTTTGATTGTTAAAATCAACAATGTCTCTGATGGCACGAAAGAAGCCATAGAAGTGATCAGCTCCAATTTATTTCCGGAAGGCGGATACATTTCCTGCATCGCAATCAACCCGGAAGATGCCGACAATTTTATTGTGATTTTCTCCAACTATGGAGTGGCATCCATTCTAATGACTACTGATGGTGGTAATACATTTGAAGATATCAGTGGAAACCTGGAAGATGGTGCTGATGGAAGCGGCTATGGGCCAAGCGTCCGCTGGGCTGAAATAGTACCGACAAAATCCGGACACACTTTCTTTGTAGGGACCAGTGTCGGATTATATAGTACACAAACGCTCGATGGCAGTAATACCATTTGGGCCAAAGAAGCTGAAGATCTGATTGGCAATGCAGTAGTCACAATGATGGATTATCGAGACCTGGATGGACGGCTCTTGGTAGCAACCCACGGAAACGGGGCTTTTAGTACCTACCTCGATGATTTCCGTTTGCTGAATAGCTCTTTCACTCCTGATAAAAACTTCAAAGTGATGAGTAGTTATCCAAATCCATTTCAAACTAATACAGTGATTGAGTATAGCATCCCTGAAGATGGAGAAGTGAAGGTTGATATTTATGATTCAAGCGGCAAGCTGATCACCAATTTGCTCTGGGGGCCACAATTTGCAGGAGTAAACAGAGCTGTATGGACGGGTGCCAATACAGCAGGAGGTAGCGTAGAGCCTGGAGTATACCTCTGCAAAGTACAATATGGAGGTCAATCACTTACCCACAGGCTTCTTCGTATACCGTGATTACTTATAGGTAATTATGGTCAGGCCATAAGCTAAAACCATGAACCAAAACCTATAATTGACAATAGGTGGAATCAAATTCAGTTCCATTAGCACCAGGGCCAATACAATGAGAATTGAAACCAGTCTTAGGGTATTTCGTGTGCTCTTGTTCATAAAGTATTTGCTCAATAGTTGGTTTAATACTGGTAAATATATGTCCTCTCGGTTGTTGTGCATAATTTTGTGAGATTTTTGAAAAAGAAGGTATGGCAGAAACAGGACAAGACATCAGCAAAGCAGTTTCCTTATTGAAATCCAGCCAACTGGTAGCCATCCCTACCGAAACAGTATATGGCCTTGCTGGCAATGCATTGGATGAAACTTCAATTCTGGAAATTTTTAAAGTAAAAAACCGTCCGAAATTTGATCCGCTAATTGCTCACACCAATTCTCTGGAAAAAGTTGAAAAGCTTGTCGGTCATATTCCTGAAAAAGCTCGGAAACTGGCAGAAGCCATCTGGCCAGGACCATTGACACTGCTCTTACCTAAAAGGTCACACATTCCGGACCTGCTCACATCTGGTTTACCTCAGGTTGCTGTAAGAATCCCAAGCCACCCTCTCACATTGGAGCTTTTAAGTCAAATAGATTTCCCGTTGGCAGCACCCAGTGCCAATCCATTTGGATATGTATCACCAACCACTGCAAAACATGTACAGGACCAATTGGGACCAGCCATTCCTTATATTCTGGATGGTGGCTCTTGCCAAATTGGTCTTGAGTCGACAATTGTTGGTTTTACCTCAGATGACCAACCAATAATCTACAGGCTCGGAGGCAAAAAGCTGGAAGAAATTGAAGCATTGATTGGGCCTGTAGAAATACACCTCAACCAAAGCTCAGACCCGCTTGCTCCTGGCATGCTGAAGTCTCATTATGCCCCAAAAAAAGAATTACTTATTGGTGACATCAAACAATTATCAAAAGACAACCAATATCGTAACACTGGAGTCATTGCGTTCCGCGAAAAACTCGATAATTTAGCACCTGACAATCAAATAGTACTTTCCTCAACAGGAGATTTGGATGAAGCAGCCCGGCATCTTTTTGCAGCCCTGAGAAAAATGGATCAGCTGGATATAGACTTAATATTAACAGAAAAATTCCCGGAAAAAGGACTTGGCAAAGCAATAAACGACAGACTCAGAAGGGCTGCTACAAGATAACCCGCAAGAAACTTTGCATTTAAAACCTGATCAATCAATTTAGCACCAAAATTTATTGGATATGAAAACCATAGATGATTTTAACTTTAGAAACAGAAAAGCGCTGATCAGAGTAGATTTCAATGTACCTCTGAATGAAAACAGCGAAATCACAGACGACACGCGTATCAAAGCCGCAATTCCTACAATCAAAAAAATAATAGATGAAGGTGGAGCCGTTATCCTTATGAGCCACCTGGGTAGACCAAAATCAGGCCCTGAAGAAAAATTCTCGTTGAAGCACGTCGTTGCTGATTTGAGTGAAAAGCTTGGTGTAGATGTACACTTTGCAAGTGATTGTATCGGAGATGAAGCCTCAGAAAAAGCGAAAGCATTAGGAACTGGAGAGGTTCTGCTGTTGGAAAATGTGAGATTCTACAAAGAAGAAACAGCAGGTGATGAGGCATTTGCAGAAAAACTGGCATCACTAGGCGATATATATGTGAATGATGCTTTTGGTACTGCTCATAGAGCTCATGCATCAACCACTATCGCTGCAAAATTCTTCCAGGACAAGTGCTGCGGATACGTCATGCAGCAAGAGCTTGTCAATGCGGAAAAAGTCTTAGGTGAACCTAACAGGCCACTTACAGCCATCATGGGAGGAGCCAAAGTATCAGACAAAATATTGATCATTGACAGATTGCTGGAAGTAGCTGATAATCTGATCATTGGTGGTGGCATGTCTTATACCTTCTCAAAAGCCAAAGGTGGAAACATAGGAAAATCCCTTTTGGAAGCTGATAAAATGGAGCTCACCAAAGAACTCGAAGCAAAGGCCAAAGAAAAAGGTGTAAACCTTATTCTTCCGGTTGATACTGTAATTGCTGATGACTTCAACAAAGACGCTAACAAGGAAACAGTGAAAGCTGGTGAAATTCCTGAAGACTGGCAAGGACTTGACATTGGACCAGAAACTGTAAAACTTTTTTCAGAAACTATCGAGAACTCTAAAACAATTCTCTGGAATGGCCCAATGGGCGTTTTTGAGTTTCCCGCTTTTGCAGTTGGCACGGAAGCAATCGCTAAGTCAGTTGTGAATGCTACTGAAAAAGGAGCTTTCTCTCTGATTGGTGGAGGTGACAGTGCGTCTGCTGTTAACAACCTGGGCTATGGAGACAAGGTGTCTTACGTTAGCACAGGCGGAGGTGCTTTGCTGGAGTATATGGAAGGCAAAGTACTACCCGGTGTAGCTGCGCTGGAAGATTAAGCAATTGATTTACAGCTAAAAATATAAGGAGTGGAATTCTTTTCACTCCTTTTTTTATATCAAGTATTGTTAAAAAATCGGTATTTTTGATATAAATAAGTCTTCTTCATATGGAAGAGTGGAAAGTTTGGGAAAACGAAGAAATCCGTAACAAGTTTCTGGTAAGCAACTACGGAGAGGTTAAATCTCTGTACTTTGATCCACCAAAGCTTCTCAAACACTACAAAAACATGGGCTATCGCGCCATCCCCACCAGAAAAAAGGATGGAAAAAACACATTGATCTATGTTCATAAAGTAGTGGCGGAGCTCTATGTGCCTAATCCTGAAAACCACGATCACATCATTTTCCTGGATGAAAACAAAGGCAACCCAGAAGCCAAGAACCTAAAATGGGTTGATAAAGAGGAATTTAAGATGCACATGAGCAAATTCCACAAGTCAGCCTACACTTACGACAAAGATTTCACTCCCAACAATAAGCTTACTCGTACTCAAGTCGCGGTGATCAAGAAAATGATGATGGACCCGCAGCGTAAAACAAGGGTTAAAATAATCGCTAAGCAGTTTGGGGTTTCTGTGGGAACGATATTTAGCATCAAGCGTGGCGACTCCTGGAAGCACGTGAAACCTGCTGGAGGAGAAGTAAAAAAAGGCTAAGATTTCTCAGTAGTAAAATGCTCATCCCTGGTAAGAAAAACTCGTTTCTGATCCATCAATGTTCTCACGCTTAGAATCAAATCATCAAACTCAATCGTACAGAATTTCTCAACTAGTTCGTTTTCAGACTTTGGTTTTCCCTTGATAAATTCTTCCACTGCAGCCAGCGGCAACTTTTGTCGTTTTTTATTCCTGGCCAAACAAACATCACAAACACCACAGTCCTGATAAGTTGTATCATCAAAATATCCCTGAATGATACGCGACCTACAAACAAATTCCGATTTAACATACTCCTGCACCGAATGTGCTTTATCTAATGTCACCTGCTTTCGCCAAGCTATCTGTTGCTTATCTATTGGTAAATTATTAGCGTCCATCCTCGGTGTTAAAAACGTGAGCCTTGGCTTATCGCTTGCTTTTTGATAATCAATAACTTCTGCCTGATGTAAGTAATCTAATTGCTTGATGGCATAACTAACAGGCTCCTTGAGCATGACAGCAATATCTTTCTCACGAACAGTTACAAAGGTGGAAAAGAGCTCTCCCCCGTACAGTCGCATCAATACTTTTATGACCGGATCCAGTGCTTTGTTGGCTACTTGAAAGCTATAAACATCTTGCTGTGGCATCAGAAAGATTACCTTGGAAGACTCCTTAAAGGATTCATTGAGTTCTATCAACCCTTCCTCCGCTAGTTTATTGATCGCATGGTATGACTCTACCATTGGCAGATCAAAATTCCGGATGAAACTTTCATAGTCAAATTCAAAACTGGAAAAGGAATTACTGCCCACCGCCAATTTGAAATAATTGGCTAACGCCTGATAAACACGCTTCATTAGCTCTACTGAAACAGCCGACTGTTCCGCTCTTCTCATCAGATTAGTCAGGTCATTTTTAGCATAAAGCTGTATAGCAAAAGCCTTTCGCTCATCTCTCCCAGCCCGTCCTGCTTCCTGGTAGTATGCTTCCAGAGAATCCGGAAGATCATAATGAATGACGGTACGCACATCCGGTTTATCTATTCCCATTCCAAATGCATTAGTAGCCACCATCACCCTTACCTGACCTGCAATCCATTGTTCCTGTCTTCCAGCACGAACATGCCCTGGTAAACCTGCATGATAATATTCAGCAGAAATTTTATTGCCTCGCAGGAAATCAGCCAGTTCCTTGGTCTGTTTTCTACTCCTCACATAAACCACACTACTACCTGGCACATTCCGTAGGATTTCAAGCATCTTCTGCTCTTTATGCTCCAACTCAAATACTGAATATGACAAATTGGACCGAGCAAAGCTTTTCTGAAAGATCCTTGCCTCAGGAAGCCCCAGCTTCTCAAGAATATCATATTTCACCTCTTTGGTTGCAGAAGCTGTAAGGGCAATTACCCGCTCTATCCCGGCGGACTCAATAAAATGCCCGATTTCCAGATAAGGTGGTCTAAAATCATAACCCCACTGAGAGATGCAGTGCGCCTCATCTATTGCGAGCATAGAGATATTCATTTGCTCTGCTCTGGCCAGAAATAACTCAGTCTTGATCCGCTCAGGAGATACATACAGAAACTTCAGACCACCATAAATACAGTTATCAAGTGTAATATCAATTTCCTTTTTGGTCATCCCAGAATACACCGCAGCAGCCTTGATTCCTCTGTTTTGCAGTTGCTCTACCTGATCCTTCATCAAAGCAATAAGTGGCGAAATGACAATACAAATACCTTCCAGACACATGGCTGGCACCTGAAAACAAACTGATTTTCCACCTCCGGTTGGGAGCAGAGCTAGTGTAGGCTGCTTATCCAATACAGCGCCTATGATCTCACTTTGCAGTGTACGAAAGGAGTCGTATCCCCAATATTGTTTTAATATTTCTTTTGGTGTGCTCAATCTTCTTTATTCAGTATGAAAAGCTAAAGTATTTGATTCATTAATATCATATTCCCAAAACCCATCCTGCGACAGACTATGAACAAATAAGCCATCTGTTGATAATTTCTTCTTCACACTCCGAACATCCCAATATCCAAATCCGGTTCCGAGGATAACTACCTGTGCTGTATTGACAGGAATTAAATCCTCTGGGGACTTAAAATAGACAATATCAGCTGTAATCGGTTGCTCCCATTCCAGTTCAGAATGATTTCTCGGAATTGCGACACGCATTCCCTTCCACATCAGCAAATCAAACATTTCGGAATGCCTGATCATATTTGAATCTTTGAAGTAGTTCCAGCTCGTTTGAGATTTGGGCAATCCATTCACCAACCTGTTGGGATTTACCTGAAATGCAATTACTTCCTCATTTTCTTCATTAAAATCATCCAAAAGTAACATGGCTTCATTTCCATCAATCAAATCAATTGCTATCACATCATCAATTTCATAAAACACGATCTTTTGCTGGTTGACTTGCTCTACTGACTTAAAGTGACTCCATCCTATCAACACAAAACCCGATACAAAAGCGATGACCACATATTGAAACTGGTATCGTAGCATGGCTAATATTCCAAAAAACAAGATTGCATAAACTAAAACAGTATCAGTCACATCAAAATACAGCCAGTCAAAAATGGGATAGGGTAGAAACTGGATTGCAGAAACGAGCTCATTGATTAAGTAAGAGAAATACTGCAAAAGCCACCCAAGCCCATGTCCTAAAACTGGCCAAACCGATCCAATCAAACTCATGGCAATACCAAGACCCAGCATTACAGCTGCTGCTGGAATCACAATAAGGTTAGACACCAGGAAGTATGTTGGGAACTGATGAAAATAAAGCATGGTCAATGGAAAAGTAGCCATCTGAGCTGCAATAGAGACGCAAGTAATTGACCACAGATATTCTGGAACCTTATACGAAAAATCAAATATCCTATTGAGTCGCGGGTGTAAAATTACAATTCCAATCACGGCAGCAAAAGACAACTGAAATCCAACCGAATAAATAATGTATGGATCATAAAGGATCATCACAAAAGCAGCAAAACCCAATGAATTATAAATATTGGCTCGCCTGCTAAAACCACTACTAATGATTACCACACTAAACATGGTGACCGCTCGCAGCACCGAAGGAGTAAATCCAGTAATCAACGCATACATCCATATAACAAAAAGGGAAATGGCTACAAATAATAGATTGCCCCACTTCTTCTCTTTCCACTTTTTGAAAAGAAATGACAGGATAATAAAAACGATCCCAACATGAAGCCCTGAAACCGCCAAGACATGCATTGCTCCAGCTGAAGAGTAGGCAAGTTTTACCTCATCATCCAGGTTGTCTTTGATGCCGAGCATGAGCGCCGTTATAATCGCTCTCTCACGGGGAAATGCTATAAACTCATCAATCTGAGCTTTTACCGAACTTCTCAAATGATAAGCTGCAGCCAACACTGGATTGGGAGGATTATTTTCCAATAAGCGCACATTGTCGTGCCCGACAAATGCATGGGAAGAGATATGTTGCCTTTTTAAATATTGTTGATAGTTGAACTCATGCGGGTTCTTGGGCGGGGCCACCGGAAAATACCCCTTATTGACCATGATTACATCACCATATTGGTAAATGTGCTCGTTCAAAGAATCTTTCTTGATATAACAGTAAATTTTTCCCTGAGATTGATGAAATGATGAATCCAGGTACACTCCTTGAATTTCTAAATCATATCTGTAATAATGATCCCTTTCTGTATTATCAGAGGTAATCAAACCTACAAATCCATCTACACGATCATACTGAGAATAATGATTTTCACCGGTTGAGGTGTCAGAGACTGTAGTGAGTATTCCTCCCAGATAGGCGAAAAATAATAGAGAAAAGAGTCCTGAAAATATTGGCTGAGACCTTAAATTCTTAGTGCTGATAACAGCTGAGAGCAAAATTGCACCAATGCTTATCCAGTTCTCCCACAGTTCGGGATTGTTTTGATACGCAATGATCCCGAAAATCAGACATACTGATATTCTAATAAATGGAAAGGCGGTCCACTTAAACATATGTGAGCTGGAACTTAATCAGTTCAATATGCAAAATTTAAGCAGAACCTACAACACGATTCAATCAAAACTTGTACTTACCGTCACTAAGAATGCGTGAACATCTTATAATGAAGAATATCACATTCAGAAAAAATATCTCCTTCCTTCTTGAAATCAAATTTTTCATACAAGCCAACAGCTTTCAACTGTGCGTGCAGATACAAATACTGGCCTTTACCTTTTTGTTCTCGAATATCCTCAAGGACTGCTTTGACTAACTGCTGTCCAACTCCCTGACCTCTGGCGCTATCCTTCACTGCAAACCGCTCCAACTTGATTCCTTTATCTGTCACTCGCCAGCGAGCAGCTCCTACTGGCTTATCCTCCTCATCCAAAGCCACAAAGTGTCTACTGATTGTCTCATACTCGTCAAACTCATCTGCAGTATCTACTTTCTGTTCTACCACAAATACTTCCCGCCTGATCGCAAATGCTTTTTCCTTTAACTCATCAGTATCTGCCTTTTCAATTCTTATCATACTCCTCCTGTGCTTTATTGTATGCTCTCACTATGTCTTTCACCAGCTTGTGTCTCACCACATCGCGTTCATCCAATTCCACAAATCCAATACCTTTGATCCCTTTCAGGATTTTCAATGACTCAATCAGTCCGGACTTTTGGTTTCTTGGCAAGTCTATCTGAGACCTGTCACCTGTGATAATCACTTTGGATTCTGGCCCCATCCTGGTCAGAAACATCTTCAGCTGCATCGGTGTAGTATTCTGAGCCTCATCCAGCAAGATATAAGCATTGTTCAAAGTACGCCCTCTCATGTATGCCAATGGAGCAATTTCAATGACCCCATTCTCCCTATAGTATCTAAGTTTCTCCGAGGGAATCATATCATTGAGTGCATCATAAATTGGTCTCAGATACGGATCAATTTTTTCTTTGAGATCACCCGGTAGAAAACCAAGATTCTCTCCAGCTTCTACAGCAGGTCTTGTAATAATGATTTTCTTGACCTCCTTATTCTTGAGAGCCCTCACTGCCAGCGCAACAGAAATATAAGTTTTACCTGTTCCTGCGGGGCCAATGGCAAATACCAGATCATTCTTTTCTACTACCTCCACCAATATTTTTTGATTTTTGGTTTTGGGGACGATCTTAAAACCTCTGGTACCAAAAACCAACACATCATCAGCATGAGTATGTGCATGACTATGCTGCTCCTCATGAATGTAGGAGACAACATTTTCATGAGTTACCTTTCCAAACTTCTCATAATGTGATAGCAGGGAGTTGAGAATATCATTGATCTTGAGTATTTGCGGCGCAGAACCCTGAATCCTGATTTCGTTGCCACGGGAAATGATCTTGCTCTCTGGGAAAGCTGATGCTATTTCTTTAATGTTCTGATTTTGAACACCTAAAAAATCCACCAGAGAGATATTATCGAGTGTAATGACCTTTTCTAGCAAATGATTGAGTGGTTTATTTTGGTTTAATTTTTCCTGGTTATTTTAAGTAAAAGTCCGATAGAAAATTATAAAAAGAAGCAATTTGAACAAGGAATTTGAGTAATTGAAATCACTTTCTCCTAATCTGACAAATGGACTCCATATAATTTTTATTTTTGTCTCAAAATAAAGAATTATTCTGTCGCTTGTATGGCTCTTGTCACTTTTATGTCAGATTTCGGTACAGAAGACCACTATGTGGCGGCAGTCAAGGCTTCCCTTCTGCGGGCTAACCCTGGTATCAACATCGTTGACATCAGTCACCAAATCATTCCTTCTGACATTGGGCATGCAGCCTATATTCTAAAAAACGTTTACAAAGATTTCCCTGCGAACACAGTTCATCTATGCTCCGTTGATTTGAACAGCAAAGAAGCACCAAGCCTCATTGCTATCAAACTTGATGAACATTATTTTGTTGGTTATGATTCCGGACTTTTCAGTTTGATTAGCGATCAAAGACCTGTTGCCATTATTGAGCTCAACAAGTTAAATCCTCAGGAGACTACTTTTCCTGCCAAGCACATTCTTGCGCCAGCTGCTGCGGCTTTGGCCAGTGGCAAAGACATCCATGAAATGGGGCCTGCCAAAGAGCAGTTACACACACTTTTTGCCAGACAGCTTAAAGTGACAAAACGTGAAATTTCCGGAAACATCATTCGAATTGACCATTATGGAAACCTCATTACCAACATCAACCGGCAGGAGTTTGAGACTATTATGAAAATCAATGGTAATAAACCCTTTGAAGTATGTTTTGGTAAAGAAAAGAGCCGTAAAATTCACAACAACTTCCATGAGGTTGATTCCGGAGAAAATTTCCTCATTTTCAATAGCAATGACTACCTCCAAATAGGAATCAACAAAGGCAATGCGTCCAAACTGCTCGGTATTAAACTTGATTATCCTGTCAACATCAACTTTGAATTATGATCACAAGAATCGTGAGAATGTCTTTTATTCCGGAGAAAACTGACGATTTCCTGGAAATATTCAGTCAATCCAAACACAAAATCCGGGCTCGCAAAGGCTGTCTTTATCTATCACTACACAAGGATTATCATGCCTCGGGTGTTTTCTACACTTTGAGTAAATGGGAAAGCCAGGAAAACCTTGATGAATATCGGGAAAGCGAACTTTTTAAAACAACCTGGGCAGCAACTAAAAAGCTATTCAACGACAAGCCAAAAGCCCACTCTTTAGTGGAACAAGATGAAATTTTGTAAGGCTGATTTTGTTTAATCCCTGTGGTAATATGTTCGCCGAATAAATTCGACAGTTCACCGATTAAATAATGGGTCTAAGACTGCAAAGCTCTAATATTACAAATGTATAGGCCCATAGGTCATCATACATAGCTGGTTTTAGTCCCTCGCAAAGCGAGGGATTTTTTATTTACACAGTTTTTATTTTTCTAGAGAGATTGTAGTGTGACGGAAGCAATTGTGATTTCTCCTAAATTGATCACATTCCATGTCGCCCGAATCACTTGGGTTAATGGCCAGTACAAACTGCCACACCTGTAAAGAAGTAATCTTCATTCTTACCTACATTCCCAAAAGAGAGCACCATTTTACTGAAATAAGTATCATTCATATGCACTTTGATACTTCCGTTCATTTGTAAGAAATCATCGTACGTCAGCAAGTCCCCATTGCTAAGACTTGCCTGATTCAGAATAGTGATACTTTCCCCAGTTGCGCCATCCACGTCATTAAGTCTGAAAGCCACTTCACCGACTTCTCTCACCGAACCAAAGTGTAAGTGTGCCGGGTGCATGTTGTTCTTATCCGTATTTTTCAATGAAATGTGGAATTTCAGCACACCAGGGCTCAACTCTGTAACTGTAACTGATCCGCTTGTAGGATTGAAATTTGCACGATACAACTCGTAAGTAGAAGACCTGAGATTAGACTGCTGATCTTCCCTGGGAGAACAAGTCGCCAAAAAAAATGCGGCGAGAATGATAGGAGTAATAATTTTCATAATAAGCGGATTTACAAAACAACTAACGGAATTGATGATATCTACAATTATTAAAAGTGAATTTAAACATAAAAGGTTTCCATACATTTATAATTCCTTATAAATGGGAAACCATTATGCTATGTACAAATAAAACAGTATAATATAAAAGTGAAGGTATCAGATGATTCTGTGGTGATTCTGGATTGTAACTGTTTGACTAACAAAACTTTGTTAAGAAATGGTTAAGGATATTGTTTGGATGAAAATTGTAATCCTTAACAACTTCAAGCCTTTTAGATAACTTCTTTGCATTCAGCGATGACAACTAATAAAAGGAAGTTTAAGCTCCTTTTTACATTCTACGGATTCCTTCCTGAGACTTTGAACGAATAAAGCAAGCGGAAATAATGCGCAAGGCAACATCAGCAGTAACCGATATCTCAATTGCACACTAAAAACTTCTTTCGTGAGGCGGGTAATTTGAATAAATAAAAAACTATTAGGGCTAAAACCAGTAAATCCGGCAATCGGATTGGTAAACAAGCAATATTCCCATTGCCGGATAAAGAAGGAGTTGATATTCCAATTTGAGAGGTGCTGGCAGTAACTAATCTCTTTCAAATTCTGACTGTGACAGGGCATTTCACTGGTTAAAAATGGGTTTCCAGAAGCTCTTAAACTGATGAATTTATTTTCAAATGCAGCGACTAAATGAATTATCTACTGATACACAAACTTAAAATTTAATCTGAAATGATGAGTTTTCTTATCAAATAGAATTATACCTGTTATTTTCAGGAATTCAAATAGACTGGAAACTTCCATTTCTCAGGTTCAGCATACCTACTTGCGCTGGCCCATTTTATTCCCCGCTTCAGCATCTCTATAGCATCGGGTACTTCCGTGATATGATTAAGATTATGTCCTACTGAAGTATAAAAAATTCGCCCTTGCCCATACATCTTTTTCCAGGTAACCGGAATCACACAGCCATCTATCCAGGGATCGATATCACCGTTGAAAGTTGTAGTAGCCAACACTTTCACATTCGGATCAACATGCATATAATACTGCTCGCTATTCATAGCAAAGTCCTTTAAGCCAGCTGTTATTTCATCTTTATGATCAATCACATTGACCTTATAGCCAATCACCCCTCCGGGATGTGCTACCCACTGCCCACCGGTCATAAACTGATATTCAACATTATTGCGAAATGCATCACACAATCCTCCATGCCAGCCGGCCAGGCCAAGACCATTCTTTACAGCTGTGACCAGCCCTTTTTCCTGTTCATTGGTAATCTGCGACATGGTATGAATCTGGATCACCAAATCCTGGGCAGCCATCAGTTCGTTATCAACATAAACATCCAGAACATCAGAAAACGTCACCTCAGCACCTTCATCTTTCAACCAGTCTCCCAGGTAATCACGATACTTCACAGGCTCATGACCCTCCCAGCCTCCATATACAAAAAGCACCTTCCGATCCTTCAATGAAGGAAGTTTCTTTGGTTTGTTGAAAGCCTTTGCAGGAAGAGAAAAAGGAAGCGCACTTGCAGCTCCTAAGGCTGCAACTTTGGTAAGGAATTGTCTTCTATTGTTTTTCATGTTGATCTAATACTGGTAATCTTAATCTCGAAAAGATAATAATTCCCTGACGATAATCATTCCAATCAAACAATTCGATACCATTTTCAATTCAATTGGCACCCAGGCTTCAGACAATCTCAATCTTGATTTTTATAAGCCAAAACTCGATTCTTCAATTATTCTCCGCAGTACAACCCGCCAGCTCATCTTTCTCGATTAGTCACAAGACCATAAAGAGCAAAATTATACTTAGACAAATAAGAAACGCATACACCAGCTATCCTCTATCTTATTTTAAGCGAACTAACTAGAGAAATTGGCACTTCATGTTTTGGCTCTAATAAACTATCTGTAAATGGTACAATACATACAAAAGAAGTAAAAGTTGATCTGAATGGGTGATCCGATTTTGTTTTCAATAATGATTACAAGCTCCGAACACTAGAAGAAATTGAGCAACACATCAATGAAAACGGCCATCTGCCTGAAATTCCAAACCAAGAAGAAGTAGCAGAAAACGGCATCAATCTTGGTGAGATGAATACTAAACTGCTTCAGAAGATTGAGGAATTGACATTATATATGATTGACATGAACAAACAGATGAACCAGCTAGAACAAGAGAACTCTGAACTTAAAACTGAGGTGACGTTTTTAAAAAGTAATCGATGAGATTCATATACCCTAATGTCTTTTTTAAGTTTGGTATTGTCCTGGCAATCTCCAATAAAAAGATGAAGGATAACCTTCAATTTATAGTGGCTTTTCAAATGAAAAGCCTATATCCCTCGCAGAAGGTAAGTCGGGGGCTTCTATTTCTTCTTGGCTGCTAGGATAGCTGATTTCATAGTAGGTGTAGCGGATGCTACACCTAGTTGGGGTACAACCCGCCAGCTCATCTTTCTCGATTAGTCACAAGACTATAAAGAGCAAAATTACACTTAGATAAATAAGATACGCATACACCAGCTATCCTCTATATTATTTTAAGCGAACTAACTAGGGAAATTGGCACTTCAGTTTTTGGCTCTAATAAACTATCTGTAAATGGTACAATACATACAAAAGAAGTAAAAGTTGATCTGAATGGGTGATCCGATTTTGTTTTCAATAATGATTACAAGCTCCGA
>Ga0070728_10001198_pt1 | contig 41323 bp, 33 predicted proteins | sample tdDd471_FD_66723 | JGI IMG/M metagenome (GOLD analysis project Ga0070728, IMG submission 66723) | Marine sediment microbial communities from the Atlantic coast under amendment with organic carbon and nitrate - tdDd47.1 | ecosystem: Environmental > Aquatic > Marine > Coastal > Sediment | place... | reverse complement strand
TTTTATGATTATATCATAAGCCGGGCTAATTCTAACTAATCCCGGGTTAGAAAGGAATTGGAGGTTTTTAAATGCCATCATGGAAAGGACAATCCCGCGGAAATGTATTAGGCTATAAAATATTTGTATTTGCCCTTAAATATTTAGGGCTTTTTTTCGCATATTTCATTTTACTTTTTGTTGCTTTCTATTTTTTCCTTTTTTCACGTAAGAGTTCAAAATTCACATACAGATATTTTCGTCATATTTTAAAATATTCTTGGCTAAAAACCAAATGGAATATTTACAGAAACTATTATACATTTGGACAAGTACTGCTCGATAAGTTTGCAATTCTTGGTGGCCTAAAAGGTAAATTTACTTACAATTTTGATGGTGAACATCACCTTCGCAGCATGGTTGAAGATAATACCGGAGGAATAATCGTAAATGCTCACATTGGAAATTTCGAGATTGCTGGACAACTTCTGGAACGATTAAATTCCAGAATAAATGTTCTGATGTTAGATGCTGAGCATCAAAAAATAAAAAATTTAGTTTCAAATGTTTTAGTTAATAAGGATGTGAATATTATTCCCATTCAGAGCGATTATTCTCATATTATACCAATTAGTGATGCATTAATAAATAAAGAACTAATTGCAATGGCTGGTGATCGTTTTATTCAGGAAGGCAAAGTATTCGAAGTTGATTTCATGGGAGAAAAAGCATTATTTCCTTCAGGACCATTTTACTTAGCAGCCCGTTTTGGAGTTCCTGTAACTTTCGCATTTGCAATGAAAGAATCAAAAACTCATTATCATTTTTATGCTACAGCTCCTGAAGTGGTGAAAAGATATAAAAATCCTGAAGAGCAGGAACAAGAACTTGAAAAGTTTGTAGTAAAATATGTAAAGGAATTTGAGCGAATTTTAAAAATGTATCCATTACAATGGTTTAATTACTACCAGTTTTGGAAAACAAAATAATTCATATGAAAGAAAACAAAATATTATTCATATCAGCAAATCAACATAAAGTTCCATATCCGGTATATCCTATCGGCATTTCCTACATTACAACTTATTTAAAGGAAAAATTACCAGAATACAAAACAAAGACATTAGATCTCAATTTTAATACTATCGAAGAATTAAAGTCAATAACTAAAGAATATCAGCCTAAATATATTGGAATTTCATTTAGAAATGTTGATGATGTGAACTCATACAGTCGAGAAGAATTTGTTTCACATTATAAAAATATAATCGACAATTTACGTACAATTACAGATGCCAAAATAATTGTCGGAGGTTCTGCTTTCTCAGTTTTTCCGGAGTTAATGTTCAAAAAACTTAATCCTGATTTTGGTGTATACGGAGAAGGCGAAGAAACCTTATCAAAGCTCATCAATAAACTTGATAATAACGAAGACTATACTGACCTTAGTCGATTATTATACAAAAAAGATGGACAATGTGCATTTAATCAGAATGAAAGCTATTTTAAAGATCTTAATTTAGATTTTGACCCAAATCTTATTGATTTTTATTGGGAAAAAAGTGGAATGCTTAACGTTCAAACAAAAAGAGGATGCCCATATAATTGTGTTTATTGTACTTATCCACTAATTGAAGGCAGTAAAGTAAGAACTCTAAATACAGATAAGATTGTTGATACTTTAAAGAAACTATACTATCAAAAAGGTATAGACTATGTATTCTTCACAGACTCAGTTTTTAATATTAATAATGAGTATAATTATGAACTTGCCGAGAAAATAATTGCAAGTGGAATAAAAATACATTGGGGTGGATACTTCACTTTTAAAGATCTTGATGAGAATCTTTTAAAAGTTTTAAAGAAATCAGGATTACAGCACGTTGAGTTTGGAACTGAAGCTATTGCTGAGAAAACTCTTAAAACTTATGGTAAACATTTTACAGTTAAAGATGTTTTAGAAAAATCAGCAATATGCAATAAGCTTGACATTCCTTATGCGCATTTCCTTATTTTAGGTGGATATGGAGAAACAGATGAAACTGTAAATGAAACCTATGAAAACTCAAAACTCATAGATAATTCTGTATTTTTTCCTTTTGTAGGTATGCGAATTTATCCTGGAACAAAATTACAGGAATATGCTATTCATGAAGGAATAATATCTAAAGATGATAATCTATTAGAACCTAAATATTATCTTTCAAAAGATGTAAATTACGATACTTTAAAAGAAAGAGCTCGTAAATCTGGAAAACGTTGGGTTTTCCCTGATGAAGATAATTCAAAGATTATTGATAAATTAAGACAAAGAAATAAAAAAGGTCCGTTATGGGAATATATGACAATGTAATTGCAGACGGAGAAACTATATTGCAGTTTATTCCACAAAGAGAACCAATGGTTATGGTTGAGAAACTTCATAAAGCAGATGGAGGACAAACTATAGGCAGTTTACAAATAAACGAAAGCAATATTTTTTGTAAAGATGGATTTTTACAAGAACCGGGCTTAATTGAAAACATTGCTCAAACAGCTGCTGTTGGAGTTGGATTCGAATACAGAAATGAGAACAAAGATGTTCCAACAGGTTATATTGGAGCAGTTCAAAGGCTTACAATACATAGTTTACCTAAAATAGGCAAAACAATCCTTACAGAGATAAATGTTGAACATAAAGTGTTTAATACAACATTAATCAATGGAAAGATTTACTGTGATGACAATATAATTGCAGAATGTTCAATGAAAATATATTTGGACGAATAAATTATTGTAAATAATCATTTGTAGAATATTATGTCTTTAGAATTCAAGCATAAACTTTAAACTTTTAACCAGAAACTATATTATGGAAAAAGACAAAGTACCACAAGATGAAGGAATAACAGGCGGTGTTTCACGTGAAGTACAATATGCAATTGACGAAAATGGAAAGTATGTCAAAGTATTGAGTACTGGATGGGAGCCTAAAAATATTGTTAACGATCTTGCCTGGGAAGATATTCAGGAAATGGTTGAAATTGCGGACGAAAAAATAAAGGCAGGTAAGGCAAGCCCAATTATGCACTTTATGGCAAAAACTCAAATGAATGTTACTTTACTTTCTGATTATGTTGAATTACCAAAATGGAAAGTAAAAAGACATCTAAAGCCTAAATCTTTTAAGAAATTAAAACAAGAACAAATAGAAAACTACGCCAAAGTATTTGAAATCAGTGTAGATGAGTTAATACATTTTAAACCTGAAAATTAAAGATGAAATTAGATTTCGAACATATACCTGCCGGACATTGTGAAAATGGAGTGATTTCCAGTTTATTAAAATATCATGGTTTAAATTTAAGTGAAGCTATGATTTTTGGTATCGGAAGTGGATACTTTTTTGCTTACATGCCTTTCGTAAAAGTAAATGGAATTCCATTAGCATCATTCAGACCAGTTCCTGGAATGATATTTACAAAAGCAGCAAAAAGATTGGGAATTAAAATGAAGAAGCAATCTTTTAGGAAACAACCTAAAAGAGCTATGGACGAACTGGATAAAGTTCTTGAAAAGAAATTACCAGTTGGAATTCAGTCTGGAGTTTATCATTTATCATACTTCCCTCCTGCTTATCGTTTTCATTTCAATGCGCATAACCTTACCGTTTATGGAAAAGAAAATGACACGTACCTTATTAGTGATCCGGTTATGGAATATCCAACAACCCTCACTTATAAAGAATTAAAAAAATCAAGGTTTGCAAAAGGTCCTTTAAGTCCAAATGGCAAAATGTATTACCCAATAAACATTCCTGAAAAGATTGATTTAAAACCAGCAATTATAAAAGGAATTAAACAAACAGCTGACTGGATGACAACAATACCTGTTCCTTTGTTTGGGGTAAAAGGAATTCGTTATTTATCAAAGAGAGTAAAAAACTGGCCAGAAAAACTTGGGCCCAAAAAGGCTGCATCTTATTTGGCACAATTAGTGCGTATGCTCGAAGAAATTGGAACTGGAGGAGCTGGTTTTAGATTTATTTATGCAGCATTCTTGCAAGAAGTAGCAGAAGTAATGCAGGACGATAGATACAATGAAATGTCAAAAGAAATGACAAAAATCGGTGATAAATGGAGAAATTTTTCTTCAAAAGCTGCTCAAACTTGTAAAGGTCGTTCAGCTGATCCTGACGGATACAATACAGTTGCAAACTTAATGCTTGAAATTGCCGATGATGAAGAAAAGTTTTTTACTGAATTAAAGAAACTAATAAAGTAATGCAGGAAAACAATCACATTATTGAATTAAAATATTTAACCAAATATTATAAAGGTTCAAACGTACCTGCCATTGACAATATTAATCTGAATATTGACAAAGGTGAAATTTACGGACTGCTTGGTCCAAATGGAGCAGGAAAAACTACAACAATTTCAATCCTTTGTGGATTATTCGGACCAACTTCAGGTAGCGTCTTTATTGATGGTATGGAATATCAACATTCAGCAGAAAAGATAAAAAGTATTATTGGCGTAGTTCCCCAGGATATAGCACTTTATCCATCACTTACAGCAAAAGAAAATCTTACTTTCTTTGGTAATATGTACGGACTTAAGGGTAAACACTTAAAAACCAGAATAGACGAATGTCTTGAATTATTTGGTTTAGAAAAGAATGCAAACCGCCGCATTAAAACCTTTTCTGGAGGTATGAAACGAAGAATAAATTTAATAGCAGGTATTCTTCATAAACCAAAAATAATTTATCTTGATGAACCTACAGTTGGAGTTGATGTTCAATCCAGAAACGTAATTCTTGATCATCTTAGAAGTATTAATAAGGAAGGAACAACAATAATCTATACTTCTCATTATATGGAAGAAGCTGAAAACTTCTGTTCAAGAGTGGCAATTATTGATAAAGGGAATATTTTAACTGAAGGTAAGCCTAAAGATCTTATTAACAGCAAGTCGGAATACACCGATTTAGAAAGTATTTTCTTAAACATTACAGGTAGAGCTTTACGCGACGAATAAATTAGATTATTATGCAAAGATTATTTTCATCAATATATAAAGAGTTTTTAGTTCTGGTAAGAGATAGAGCTGGTCTGGCAATATTATTTATTATGCCTCTGGTTCTAATCCTTATTATGACAGTAATTCAGGATGCCACATTCAGAACAGTTAAAGAGGTTAACATCTCAATGATTCTTGTAAATAACGACAAGGATAGCTTAGGTGAAGCAATTAGTAAAGGATTATATGATTCAGAATTTTTTCAGATCGTTGAAAAAATAGACGGAAAAGCAATAACTGAAGAAATGGCAAAGGAGTTAGTTGCTAAAGGAGATTATAAAATCGGAATTATAATTCCCGAAAGAGCAACCGATGCAATTCGTGGAAATGTGAATGCATTGATAAACAAATCGTTTAAATCATTCAATATAGCAGGTGTTAAAAAAAGAACTAAAAAAAGTACAATCGACGTAACTATATTTATTGATCCTGCAACGAGCCAATCATTTAAAAATATGGTAATGAGCTCTTTAAAAGAGTTTACATCGCAATTGGAAATTGAAATGTTCTTTAAGAATTTCTCAGAAGCATTAGCTCAATTAATGCCCGATCAAAAACCTATTAAGTTTGAAAGTTTCGAAACAATAAAGTATAAGGAAGTTTATGCTTCAACAACAAATGATGAAATCCTTCCAAACTCAGTACAACACAATGTTCCTGCATGGACCATGTTTGCAATATTTTTTATTGTGTTACCACTTGCTGGAAATATTATAAAAGAGCGGGACGATGGAAGTGCATTCAGATTAAAAACAATGCCAGGCTCATTTGTAACAGTTATGTTTAGTAAAATAATTGTTTTTCTGAGTGTTTCATTCCTTCAGTTTATATTAATGTTATTAGTAGGTGTTTATGTTATGCCTGCTTTAGGATTACCTCAATTGGAAATTGGACCACATAAAATTGCATTAGCAGTTATGGCTATTGCCTCAGGATTAGCTGCAGCAGGTTATGGAGTAGCAGTTGGAACAATTGCCACAACACATGAGCAAGCTGCTACTTTTGGAGCAGTTTCAATAATTATCTTTGCTGCTTTGGGTGGAATTTGGGTTCCAGTTTATGTTATGCCTCATGCTGTAAAAATTATAAGTCAGTTCTCTCCTCTTCACTGGGGATTAAACGGATTTTATGATATCTTTCTTCGAGGAGGAGATTTATGGGTAATTGCAGCGGAAGCAGGAAAGCTTTTAGTTTTCTTTGTATTAATGCTTATTGTTGCAATCATATATAACAACTATAATAAAACAAAATAATTTAATACTGAGAATTGGTAATTGATAATTGTTAATTGATAATTGAAAAATAAAATTGAAAACAAAACCCCTCATTCATAGAACAGAAATTATTGTAAGATTTAGCGAAGTAGATTCAATGGGAATCGTTTGGCACGGAAATTATGCAAAATATTTTGAAGACGGACGTGAAGCTTTTGGCAAAGCCCTGGGATTAAGTTATCTTGATGTATATGCAAATAAGCATTTAACTCCACTTGTTAAACTGGATTTCGAATATAAAACTCCACTTGAATACGGCGATTCAGCAATAATTGAGACACGATATATTGATCACGATGCTGCAAAAATCCATTTTGAATATACTATCTATAATAAGAAAAATAACAATATTGCTGCAACAGGAGAAAGCATTCAGGTGTTTCTAAATATTGATCGCGAATTAGTACTTATTTGCCCTGATTTCTTTCTTGAATGGAAAAGGAAAATGGGGTTAATTGAATAATTGAAGCAGATATGGATAAAATATATACAATTGCTGATAATATAATTACATCATTAGGATTTACAAGCAAAGAGAACTTTAATAATCTAAAATCTGGCAAATCAGGAATTGCACAAACTACTGATCCTAAGATTACTCAGGTTCCATTATATTGCTCTCAGGTTAACAATGAAAGATTAGATTTTGAATTTAAAAAAATTGGAAATCCTTCAGAATATACTCGTCTTGAGAAAATGATGATTCTGTCAATTAATGATTCTTTAAATCAAACTAAAATAGATCCTTCTAAAAAAGATACTTTATTTGTTTTTTCATCAGTAAAAGGTAATATTGATTTAATTGAAAATGAAAATCATCCCTTTGAAAAAGAAAGAATAAATCTTTGGGCAATTTCTGAACAAGTATGCAAATTCTTTAATTCTCCTAATGAACCAGTCTTTGTTTCAAACGCCTGTATTTCTGGTGTTACATCAATAATTGTTGGTGCAGAATATTTAAAAAAGGGAAAATATAAGAATGTTATTGTTTGTGGTGGAGATGTAGTTTCTGAGTTTACTCCTTCTGGTTTTCAATCGTTTAAGGCTGTAAGCGAACAACCATGTAAGCCTTTTGATGCAAATAGAACTGGTATTACTTTAGGTGAAGGAGTTGGAACCATAATCCTATCTTCTAATAAAGAATTGGTTCAGGAAGAAAATCCTGTAATTTTTCGAGGAGGAGCTAATACAAATGATGCAAATCATATATCTGGTCCTTCACGTACCGGAGACGGATTGTATTATGCTATCAGAAATACTTTAAATGAAGCAGCAAAAACAAACACTGACATTGATTATATCTCAGGGCATGGAACAGCTACACCATACAACGACGAAATGGAATCAAAGGCAATAAAGTGGGCTGAATTAGATCATGTTCCGGTAAATAGCTTAAAATCTTACTGGGGACATACGCTTGGTGCAGCTGGTATTATTGAGTGTATTGCTGGAATTCATTCAATCAAAGAAAACTGTTTGATAAAAACATTAGGTTATTCTGAGCATGGAGTTAGCGAACCTATAAATGTTATCAAAGAATTAAAAGAAACTGAAGTTAAGAACTTTTTAAAAACGGCATCTGGTTTTGGAGGAAGCAATGCTGCTGCATATTTTTCTGAACTAAACGCTGACTAACAGTCAATGACTGAAATAACTTAGCGAAGCGTTCTCATGAGCGATAGCGAATAAATATTGAGATACTCCAGAACATATTGCAGATGTAGCAGCACAACATTAAGATAAGTTGACATAAAATAAACAATGGAAAATAGCATAACAAAATATTGTATCATAAAGCCTCACGAAGTTATTGTTGATGGTAAGTCTGAATTTATCGATCAAGAGAAAAACGCATTCGGAGCTTTTATGAAATCTGTATACAAGCATTACAAAGTTAAATATCCAAAATATTTTAAAATGGATAATCTTTGTAAAGTAGCTTTTTTAGCGTCAGAAATTGTGATTAAAGGAAACGAACACATTAAAGAAATTGATCCTATAAAAGTTGGGGTTATTTTGCAAAACTCGCATTCTTCTTTAGATACAGATACTAAGTATAATGATACAATAAAAGATAAATCGAACTATTTCCCCAGTCCAGCTGTTTTTGTTTATACATTGCCAAATGTTATGATTGGTGAAATATGCATTCGCAATAAATTTCAAGGAGAAAATACTTGCTTTATTGCGAAAGAATTTGATGTAGATTTTATCTCTGATCATGTAAACGAACTGTTAGATTCTGGCAAGTTAGATGCCTGTATTACAGGTTGGGTAGATTACATTGATGGTGAATATAGTGCAATCTTGTTTTTAGTTGAAAAAAACAAGGAAAATAAAAAAGATAATATTAGTTTTAAACCCGAATTCATAAATCGATTAATTAAGTAAAAAAAGTAATGGAAGAGTTAATATTAAAGATAAAAGAGCAGGTAATTGAAGTTTTAAATTTAGAAGATGTTGAACCAAACGATATAGATACAGATTCACCTCTTTTTGGTGATGGTTTGGGACTTGATTCGATTGATGCATTAGAGTTAATAGTTTTGTTAGAAAAACAATATGGAATAAAAATTGAAGATCCAAAAGATGGTAAAAAGATTTTTTATTCAATAAGAACCATTGCAGAATATATTGAAGAAAAGAAGAAGTAATTCATTTTAGTTGAAAGAGGGTTAGTACATGTCACAAAGGATTTTTGTAACCGGCATAGGTATAATATCAGGTATTGGAAATAATGTTGACGAAACACTTGAGTCAATAAAGCAGAAAAAGTCGGGAGTTGCTGAAATAAAATATCTTAAGACAAATCATAAAGGATCGATTCCTGTATCTGAAGTTAAACTTTCAGAAGAAGAGCTTATTGAAAAAGCTGGACTAGATAAAAAAGAACCTTTTACCAGATCAACCTTAATTGGTATTATTGCTGCTGATGAAGCTGTTAAAAATGCTGGAATAAATGATATAAAAGAATATCGCACAGGTTTGATTTCAGGTACTACTGTTGGTGGAATGGATAAAAGCGAACTCTACTACAGAGATCTCTTAGAAACAACAAATCATATTGAATATATTGAAACACATGATTGTGGCGATAGTACAGAACGTATAGCTGATTACATTAATGTGAAAGACTTTGTTTCAACTACAAGTACAGCATGTTCTTCTGCTGCAAATTCAATGATCTTAGGAGCACGAATGATAAAAAACGGACTTCTCGATCGTGTTGTGGCTGGAGGTATAGAATCATTAACAAAATACCATATGAATGGTTTCAATACCCTTATGATTTTAGATAAGGAACAATGTAAACCATTTGATGAAAACCGCATGGGATTAAATTTAGGTGAAGGAGCAGCTTTTCTCGTGCTTGAATCTGAAGAATTAGTTAAAAAGACAGGTAAAAAGGTACTTGCCGAATTAACCGGTTATGGTAACTCATGCGAAGCTTTTCACCAGACTGCATCTACACCGGAAGGTAAAGGCGCACTAAGGGCAATGACAGAAGCATTAGAAAAGAGTGGTTTAAAACCTGAAGACATAGATTATATCAATGCTCACGGTACGGGAACAGACAATAATGATCTTTCCGAAGGAAGAGCAATAGATACTCTTTTCGGAGATAATCCTCCAAAAGTGAGTTCGACAAAATCATACACTGGTCACACAACAAGTGCTGCTGGAGGTGTTGAAGCTGTAATTTCAGTATTAGCTATTCAAAACAATATGATTTTCCCAAATCTGAATTTTAAAACACAAATGAAGGAACTGAAATTTAAACCTGTAACTGAGCTTTTAGAAGGTGTAAAGGTTGATCATGTTTTATCTAATTCATTTGGTTTCGGCGGAAATAACTCTGCATTAATTTTTTCAAGATATTAGTATGGAAGTTTATATACAAGGTATAGGTAATATATCTCCTCAAAATACTGTGGATAGTAACATCTTTTTAGATGATGTTGTTAGTCATGAAACAGAATTCCTTTTGTCTGTTGCACCGAATTATAAAGATTTTATAAATCCTATTCAACTTCGCCGTATGAGTAAGTTGATAAAAATGGGAATATGTGCTTCAAAAATTTGTTTAGCTGATTCTGGAATTGAAAATCCAGGAGCAATTATTACAGGAACAGGTTTAGGTCTTGTTGGCGATACAGAGAAATTTCTAAACATGGTTCTCGATAATGATGAAGAACTTCTTGCTCCTACTGCTTTTATTCAATCTACACATAATACAATTAGTGGACAGGTTGCAATAGCACTTAAATGTTTCAACTATAACAATACTTATTCTCATCGAGGTTTTTCTTTCGAAAGTGCACTACTTGACGGAATGCTTTTAATTGAAAATAAAGATGCTGAAAATGTATTAGTTGGTGGTTTTGATGAGATTACTTCTGAGCATCATAGAATTATTAAGAAAACGCGTTGGGTTAAAAACGAAACAATTAAAAGCTTAGAACTTTTAGATCATAAAACTCAAGGTACAGTTGTTGGTGAAGGAGTTGGATTCTTTTCTTTAACAGGAAAAAAAGATGAAAATTCATATGCACAATTAAAAAATATTAAAACCATATATAAACCTGAAAGCAAGGAAGAAATTAAGAATAAATTAGATCAGTTTCTTGTTGAAAATGGTTTATCAAAAGACGACATTGATTTAGTTGTTTTAGGATTAAATGGAAATGTTGATACCGATGATGTTTATTATCATTTAGCAGATAATTATTTTAATACCAACTATGCATATTTTAAACACCTTTCTGGTGATTATCATACAGTTGGAACATTTGCTTTATGGTTAGCCGCAAATGCAATTAAGCATCAGAAGGTACCTGAGGTTGCTCGTTTCAGAAAAGAAAACTTTACTGAAAAGCCAATAAAAAATGTATTGGTATATAATCATTTTAGAGAAGTTGATCACTCCATATTTTTATTAACTCAATGATAAAACCAGGAACAACATTCCTTCTTTACATCGTTGTTTTAATCCAAGTTTATCTCTTTCTTCCTTGGAAAGGGATATTTTTTATTATAATAAGCCTGCTATTTCTAATTTATTTAATTAGTTGCTCAGCAAATATTTGTTCTCAGGCATACCTAAAAACTCTTTGTAAATCAGATACAAATCAAAAGAAAATAGCAATAACTTTTGATGATGGACCTGACTCTAAAATAACACCACAAGTACTCTATATTCTTGAGAAATACAATATAAAAGCTACTTTCTTCTGTATTGGAAAACATATTGAAGATCATAAAGAACTACTGAATGAGATCGATAAAAAGGGTCATTTAATTGGAAATCACACCTGGTCGCACAATCGTTGGTTCGATTTATTTTCATCTAAAAGAATGCAAACTGATATTGAAAAAACAAATGGTCTGATATTTGAAACAACAGGTAAAAAAACAAAACTGTTTCGTCCACCATATGGAGTTACGAACCCTATGTTAAAAAGAGCACTAAAGGGATTTAATTTCAATACAATTGGATGGAGCATTCGTTCGTTTGATACTATTAAAAGCACTAAACAAACATTAAAAAGAATAAAGAATGGATTATCAACTGGGGATATTATTTTATTTCATGATAATCGAGAGCATATTGTAGATATCTTAGGTTCTTTTTTAGAATATGCAAAAAACGAAAATTATGAAATTGTTGCTCTTGATGAACTATTAAATATTAAGGCATATGAATAAGATACTTGTCACTTTACTTGGTTTAATACTTTTTTACGGCATTTCAAATGCTCAAGAAGAAGATTTTAAGCAAGTTCAAGATATTACGAAAGCACAAACTGAGTTAGCAAAACTCTCTGAAAACACACAATCAATTCAGAGTAAATTTATACAAGAAAAGCATTTAAGTTTTTTGACTGAAAATATTATCTCTAAAGGAGAATTCTATTTTAAAAGTCCTAATCAATTACGTTGGGAATACTCAGAACCATTCGAATATATAATCGTTTTTAACGATAAAAATATTTACATAAAAGACGAAGATAAGATCAGCACTTTCGATACTGAATCTAACAAAATGTTTGCCGAAATCAATAATATGATGATTGGCAGTATTCAAGGTGATTTATTTACTGACAGTGAGCGCTTTGATGTGAAATATTTTGAAAATACGAATCAGTATTTATTGGAACTTAACCCTAAGTTACCAGAAATGAAGAGCATGCTAAAAACTATTAAAATATACATTGATAAATCAAATATCTCTGTTGCTAAAATTAAAATGATCGAAAGTTCCGATGATTACACCAGCATTGATTTTATAAACAGGAAACTGAATCAGACAATTGATAATGAGAGATTTAATCTCAAATAAGATAATTTAAAATATGAATTCAGAATACAGAATACAGAATAATATAATATTAAAAACAATTCGTAATTCTAAATTCGTAATTCTAAATTTGATATTTTTTATTCTAATATTAGCATGCAGTTGTACAACTACATACAAAAATCTAACAAAGGAAGAATTATCAAATTCTGAAATAAAAAATATCCCTTATGCCCTTCCCTTGTCTGAGAAAACCTTGATTTATAAAACCGATATCAACTTTTATAAAAATGATATTAGTGGTTTGCTAATCATTAAAAAAATGGATGAAAGTATCTATCGAATTGCTTTAACTACTCAATTCGGATTAAAAATTTTTGATTTTGAGTTAGATCATGGGATTCTTAATGTAAAATATTGTGTAGAATATTTGAATAAAAAGATCATCATAAATACATTTCAAAATGATTTTAATTTGCTTTTAATGCAATTTGAAGTCAAAACTATTTATGAGATAGATAATTCTATTGAGAATCAAAAAATATGGCAATTTGCATCTGGCAAAATAAATTACAATTACATTCAAAACACTGATTCAGAAAAGATTGAAATCATTAATCTTAAGAAACGAAATTCTGAGAAAATATCTGTAGGTTTGCATAGATACAAAGGAAATATTCCTGAGAATATTACATTAGAACATCGTAATATAAAATTGAAAATGAATTTAAAATTGATACAATAAGACCATGCTTTTAAAAAATTTCTATACCATAGTTGAATTAGATTGTAGCGATAAGGAAAAAATAAAAGCAATTATCGACTTAAATAAAGAACATGAGGTTTATGAAGGTCATTTTCCAGGAAATCCAGTAGTTCCGGGTGTTTGCCTAACTCAGCTTATTAAGGAAGTAATGGAAAATGTTGAAGATAAGGAATTGAGCCTTGTTTATGCAAACAACATTAAATTTATGGCCGTTGTTAATCCTGAAATAGATGATCGATTACAAATTGATTTAAAAGTTAAATACGATACTGAAGAGAACATTATTAAAGTTGACAGTGTTACCCATTTTAACGAGAAAGTATTTTATAAATTTAAAGGTAACTTTAAGGCAAAATAAATGACCGGAAAAATGGCTGCGGATAAATACAAAGAATTATTCAGGGAGAAAAAGTGTTGCGTAATTATTCCAACTTATAATAATCATCACACTATTGAGCAGGTTATTAATGATGTTTTAGAATACACCGATCAAGTTGTTGTTGTTAACGACGGATCAACGGATAATACTTCAGAAATACTTAACAAGTTCTCTCATATTGATATAGTTAGCTATCCTAAGAATAAAGGAAAAGGATATGCATTGCGTCAAGGTTTCAAATTTGCATGGTCGAAAGATTATGAATATGCTATTACTATAGATTCAGACGGTCAGCACTTTGCAACAGACTTACCGAATTTCGTTGAAGCAATTGAAGAAAATCCAAATGCAATAATTATTGGAAACCGAAATATGGAACAAGAAGGCATTCCCGGAAAAAGTAGTTTCGGAAATCGTTTTTCTAATTTTTGGTTTAAGTTCGAAACAGGTATTAAAATGCCCGACACACAATCTGGTTACAGACTATATCCACTTAAACCACTTAGTAAAATGTTCTTTTTTACTCGTAAGTACGAGTTCGAAATAGAGGTTATTGTTCGTGCAGCATGGAAAGGCGTTGATGTTACTGATGTTCCTATCCAAATATATTATGCTCCTATTGAAACACGCGTTTCACATTTCAGACCTTTTCGCGATTTTTCAAGAGTAAGTATACTAAATACATTCTTAGTTATTTATGCTTTACTTATTGTAAAACCATTTGAGTTTGTTCGAAAATTAAATAGGAAGAATATCCAAGCATTTTTTCGTGATCAAATCTTTCAAAATAAAGAACCTAACATAAAAATTACATTTGCTGTAATGTTGGGCTTATTCATGGGAGTTGCTCCTGTTTGGGGATATCAAATGTTAATTGCTTTTGGCTTGGCTCATTTTTTAAAATTGAACAAAGTAATTGTTTTAGTGTCTTCAAATATTAGTATTCCTCCAATGATTCCAATAATCATTTTTGCGAGTTTCAAAGCTGGAGGATTTTTCATTGAATCAAATAAACTTAATGTGATATTCGATAGAGGATTAAGCCTTGATTTAATTAAAGATAATATTGTACAATACCTTATAGGCAGTCTCGTATTTGGGGTTATTTTGGCAATCACGTTTGGGATATTAACCTATATTTTACTTTTGATTTTCAGGAAAAAGCCTGTTTTACAGGAAGAATTTGTAACTTCAAATCCTGATTAAATATCCATAAAAATGTCAGGAATTTTTATTGCATTATACGATTTATTTCGAAGATTCAGAATATCTTTTATATTTCTGATCCTAATTATATTTGGGCTGTCAGCTTATTTTGTAACGAAAATAAAGTTTGAAGAAGATATTACCAGAATGCTTCCTTCTGATGAAAATATTCAGAGAATTAGTATGTTATCTCAGAATATCAACTTTATGGATAAGTTGATTATTAACATTGCTTTAAGTGATACAAATCTTTCTTCCGATCCACAAAGGTTAATTGAATTTGCAGATCAGTTAAACTCTAAAATTTCGGTTTATCAACCCAATTTAGTTAAGGATATAAGCTATCAGGTTTCAGATAAAATCATGTACGATGTATATGATACTTTCTTTGAAAACCTTCCTGTTTTTTTAGAAGATAAAGATTATCAAATAATAGATAGTTTAATTCTGCAGTCTTCGGTTGAGAGTTCTATAAAAAACAATTTCAAGACACTTATTTCACCGGCAAGTATGGTAATGAAGCAATTTGTAATGAAAGATCCGCTTCACTTTACTCCTATTGTTTTAGATAAGTTGAATACTTTCCAGATTGGTGACAACTATGAGATTTATAATAGCCGAATATTTACAAAAGATAAAAAAAACCTTAGCATCTTTATTACTTCAGCTTTTCCTTCAGGAGAAACTCAGAAAAACGGAGAACTGATTGAAATCCTAAATCAAACCATTGATAGCCTTGAAACGCAATTTAATGGTGAAATAAATGCACAATATTATGGCGCTGCTGCAGTAGCTGTGGGAAATGCAAATCGCATTAAAAAAGATATTAAACTTACTGTAACCATTGCTTTAATTGTTCTTTTGGTTTTTATGAGCTTATTCTTTAGAAAGAAAAGCATTTTCATAATCTTATTTCTTCCAGCAATTTTTGGAGGTAGTTTATCATTGGCAATTCTTTATTTAATAAAAGGATCAATATCAGCAATATCATTAGGAATTGGTTCTGTACTTCTTGGAATTACTGTCGATTATTCATTACACATATTTACACATTATCGAAGTATTGGTGATGTAAAAAAGGTGATGAAAGACATTGTTACTCCTGTATTAATGAGTACATTAACAACAGCATCGGCATTTTTATGTTTGCTATTTGTTAGCTCAAAAGCATTGCAAGATTTAGGCATGTTTGCAGCAATCAGCGTTGTTGTAGCTGCTCTGTTCACATTAATTGTTTTGCCACATTTTCTAAGAAAAAAAGATTTCGATAAAGCACAAAAGAATAATAGAAAATCTGTTATTGAAAAAATCACATCTTATCCATACGAAAAAAATAAATTCTTAATTCTCATAATTGTTGCATTTACCATTGTTTCCATGTTTTTCTCAGGAAAAACTTCTTTCGATGGCGATATGGATAAAATGAGTTATTTATCAGAAGATTTAAAAGCAGCCGAGGATAATCTGAATAAAATAGCCAATGTTACTCTTAAATCTGTTTACCTTATAAGTACAGGAGATGATTTGCAGGAAGCCTTATTAAATAGTGAGAGAGCTATTCCTGAGCTTGAAAAATTGAAGAATGAAAAGATCATATATCAATATACTACAGTAAGTAAAATCTTAATTTCTGATTCACTTCAAAAAGAAAGAATAGCCAAGTGGAATACTTTCTGGAATCCTAAAAAAGTAAATCAATTAAAATCAAATCTTCAGGTTTCAGGTGAAAAATACAAATTCAAACCGGATGCTTTTTCATCGTTTGTAGATCTTTTAGATAAAGATTTCAATCCTGTAAATCAGAATGATTTGGGTGAATTACGCAAGTTATTTTTAAATGAATATATAACTGAACATGACGATATAACTACGGTTGTTAGTATTTTAAAAGCAGATGAATCAAATAAACCAATCATTTATAAATCATTTGAAAATGACGAAAAATTGGTTGTTTTCGATAAGAAATATATGACCGACAATCTGGTTCGTGTACTTAAAGATGATTTTAATTTGCTTGTTAAACTTTCGCTGGGTATCGTTTTCTTAATCCTTCTTTTATCGTTTGGACGAATTGAGTTAGCCTTATTAACTTTTATACCAATGGCTATTTCTTGGATCTGGACTTTAGGTATTATGGGATTATTCGGAATCAAGTTTACTATTTTCAATATTATTATTTCGACTTTCATTTTTGGATTAGGAATCGATTATTCGATTTTCGTTATGCGAGGAATGTTACAAGAATACAAATACGGTGTTAAGAATCTTAACTCATATAAAACATCCATTCTGCTTTCAGCAATAACTACAGTTACTGGAATTGGAGTTCTAATTTTCGCACAGCATCCAGCTCTTAAATCAATGGCATTGCTATCTATCATTGGAATTCTTTCAGTTATAATTATTTCGTATACTATAGAACCAGCTTTATTTAAGCTGTTTATCTTAAATAGAAAACATAAAGGTAAAATAGCTTTCTCATTTCAGGAACTAATAAACTCAGTTATTGCTTGGACCATTTTTATTGCAGGATCAATACTGAATACTGTTATTGGAATAATTCTGTTTAAAGTATTTCGCTTAAAAAATACTCGAGTAAAACTCTTTTATAATTACCTGATTAATTTTACCACAAAAGCGTTATATCTTGTAATGTTTAATATTAAGAAGAGATATATAAATCCTAATAAAGAGAATTTCAAAAAACCTTCTGTGATTATTTGTAATCACCAGTCGCACTTGGATTTAATTTATAATTTATCAATGCATCCAAAACTTATTATTCTTACAAATGATTGGGTTCAGAATAGTAAAATATATGGAAGCGTAGTTCAAATGGCCGAATTTTATCCGGTCACTGAAGGATACGAAGCATTATTACCTAAACTTCAAGAAAAGGTTAACAATGGATATTCAATTTTAGTTTATCCAGAAGGAACACGATCTATAAATTATAAAATGAGGCGATTCCATAAAGGTGCTTTTTACATTGCCGAAAAACTAAACGTAGATATATTACCGATTGTCCTTCATAGTACAGGATATTGCATGACAAAAGGTGATGATTTACTTGTAAAAAACACAACAGTAACTGTTCGCTTTTTGGATCGAATTATACATAATAATAAGGTATATGGAGATAATTATTCGGAACGAGCCAAAAAAATAGGGCGATATTTTAGAGAAGAGTATAATAAGTTGAGATTAGAAAAGGAAGATACTCATTATTACAGAAATCAACTTTTAAAGAATTATTTATACAAAGGACCAGTATTAGAATGGTATCTGAAAGTGAAACTCAGATTGGAAAAAAACTACGAACTATTTAATTCATTAGTTCCTCGAGAGGGGAAAATTTATGATATTGGTTGTGGCTATGGCTACCTTTCCTATATGCTTCATTTCGTTTCAAACGAAAGAATAGTTACCGGAATAGACCACGATTCAGAAAAAATATTGGTTGCAAATAATTGTCCATCGAAAAATGAAAAGATAAGCTTTGAGAGTGCTGATATTACAAAGTACAATTTTGAACCAGCTGATGTTTTCTTATTGAGTGATGTGCTTCATTATATACCAAAAGCAGATCAGGAAAAAGTAATCTCAAATTGCATTAACAATCTGAATGATAAAGGAATAATTATTATTCGCGATGCTAATACTAAACTAAAAGAAAGACATAAAGGGACTCGTTTTACTGAGATATTCTCAACTAAGATATTTGGTTTTAACAAAACTAAAAGTGACTCAAAAGAGCTATATTTTGTATCTTCAGATGATATTTTCCAGATTTTTAAGAAACATAATATGGAAGTTGAAATTGTTGATAAAACAAAACTAACTTCTAATGTTGTTTATATAATTAAGAAGAAATAACACTTCGACAGGCTCAGTGTGACAGCTATCATTATTATTTGTTGTCATCTTGAGTTTATCGAAAGATAGACACAACATTTAAAGCAGAAGAAATAAGAAATGCCAAAATACGATGTAATAATAATTGGAAGTGGATTAGGCGGATTGCTATGCGGCAGTATACTTAGCAAAGAAGGGAAAAGTGTTTGTGTTTTGGAAAAACAACATCAGTTTGGAGGAAATTTACAAACTTTTAAGCGTGATGGAAAAACTTTTGATACAGGAATTCATTATGTTGGAGGATTAGGTAAGGGGCAAAATCTTCATCAATATCTTAAATATATTGGAATTATTGATGATCTAAAAATTCAACAATTAGATCAGAATGCTTTTGATAAAATAAACTTCGAAGGAAAAACCTATTCGTATGCTCAAGGATTTGACAATTTTATAGATACGCTAGCTGTTGATTTTCCTGAAGAAAAAGAAGCTTTAACAGAATATATAAAAAAGATAAAAGAGATTTGCAGTCATTTCCCTTTATTTAATATCAGACCAAATTTAGGATTAGATAATGAAGAAATGTATTTTGAAGAAAGCATTGGTAGTTTTCTTCAATCAATTACAACAAATAAAACTTTGCAAAATGTTTTAGCCGGAAACAACATGCTTTATGCAGGAGATCCTTTCAAAACACCTGTTGCACTGCATGCATTAATAACATATTCGTTAATTGAAGGCGCTTATCGTTTTGAAAATGGGAGTCAACAATTTGCTGATTTACTTATTGAGACCATTCAGAATAAAGGTGGAACATTATTGAATAATAGCGAGGTTCAAGAACTAAAAGTAGCCGACAGAAAAATTGAATCTGCAGTATTGAGTAATGGGAAAATAATTGAAGCCGATAACTTTATTTCAACGATACATCCATCCATTACACTTGATATGACAGACACAAAGCTGTTGCGTAAGTCTTATCGTTCAAGAATTAATGACTTGGAAGAAACCATTTCGGTATTTTCAGTTAATTTCTCATTAAAACCGAATAGTTTTCCATATATAAATCATAATTACTATCATTTTAATGAAGATAATGTTTGGAGCGTTCCAAATTACGACCCTGAGAAATGGCCTCAGGAATATTTGTTTTTTACTTTACCCAAAGTTAAGTCAACAAAATATGCTGAAACAGCTACTGCAATGACTTATATGAAGTACAATGAAGTTAAGCAATGGGAAAATTCACAAGTTGGTAATCGAGGAAAAGTTTATGAAGAATTTAAAAAACAAAAAGCTGAATTATTAATTAATCAAGTTGAAAAACAATACCCAGGATTTAAAGCAAGTATAAATAAATATTATACCTCCTCTCCTCTTACAATGAAAAATTATACAGGAACCAAAAATGGTTCTATGTATGGAATTGTACACGATTCTAATGATGCATTAAGAACACGCATATCACCCAAAACAAAAATTCCAAACTTACTGTTAAGTGGACAGAACGTTAATATTCATGGAGTTTTAGGCGTAACAATTGGTTCAGTTCTTACTTGCACAGAATTACTTGGAATGGAGTATTTAATAGAAAAAATTAAAAATGCATAAATTAAAGAAAATATTAAAAGCTCTTTTAAAAATAGTAGCTGTACTGGTAATTCTCATATTAATTTTAGTAGTTATTTTCAAGATAGCAACTAAACTTAATCCACCTGAGATACATGATTCAATTGTTGAAAATTTAGAAAGAACAACAATTGATTCTAACTTCTATTCCATTGATAATAACTGGCTCCAAAAGAACGATAAGGGATTATGGGAAATGTATATTGAAGGTGCAGCATATGAGCGTGGAATAATCAACGGGAAACTTTCTAAAGAACTTATTTACAAGCAAGAAAATGCTTTTGTTAATCAAATTAAAGTGATGATTCCATCGGATCGTTATCTTAAATTTCTTAAAAGCTTCATAGCTTTTTTTAATCGTAATATTGATGAGCATATAATTGAGGAATATCAGCAGGAGATATACGGTATTTCACAATCTGCTTCTAATCAGTTTGATTTTATTGCTCCAAACTATCATCGTATTTTGAATTACCATGCAGCTCATGATATTGGACATGCATTGCAAAATATGAATCTGGTTGCATGCACAGCATTCTCAGGTTGGGAATCCCGATCAGCAGACAGTTCTTTAATTATAGGCCGAAACTTTGATTTTTATGTTGGTGATGAATTTGCAGAGGATAAGATAATCCTATTTTGTAATCCAGAAAAAGGACACAATTTTATGATTGTTACCTGGGGTGGCATGATTGGAGCTACTTCAGGGATGAATGATCAAGGACTAACGGTTACCTTGAATGCAGCAAAATCTGATATTCCTTACAGTGCAGCTACTCCTGTTTCGCTTGTGGCAAGAGAAATTTTGCAATACGCATCTAATATTGAGGAAGCATATGAGATTGCAAAAAAAAGAAAAATGTTTGTTTCAGAATCCCTTTTTATTGGATCGGCAAAAGATGGCAAAACAGCTATCATAGAAAAATCACCTGATAACCAAGCTTTATTTGAAACAGATAAAGATTTTATTATTTGCACTAATCATTTTCAAAGTAATGAATTAAAGAAGGATGAATTTGTAAATGCCCAGATATGCGAATATGCTACAACATACCGTTATAAGCGAGTTGAAGAACTTTTGGATCAGAATAAAAAACTTAATGTTGAAAATGTAGCTACAATATTAAGAGATCAAAAAGGTATAAAAAATGAAAATATCGGAATGGGAAATGAGAAAGCAGTTAATCAGTTAATAGCACACCATTCTATTATTTTTAGACCAGAAGAATTAAAAGTTTGGGTTTCTACATCTCCTTTTCAATTGGGAGAGTTTGTTTGTTATGACCTGAATGAAGTTTTTGCAAAAGCTGAATATATTAAAGAATCAATAATTCTTTATAAAGATGAATTAACAATACCAGCCGATTCATTCTTATACTCTACTTATTACAATAACTTTATTCGCTTTAAAGATATTCGATACGAAATTAAAGATGCTATAAAAACAGATACCCGAATTCCTGATGAAGCATTTATTTTTAATGAAGTGATAGCGTTAAACCGCGAATTCTTTGAAACATATGTGTTTATAGGAGATTATTTCAATCATTTTGAAATTAAGGATAAAGCTGTTTTAGCATACAAAAAAGCATTATCAAAGGAAATACCTAATATTTTTCAACGAGAAAATATAAAAGAAAAGATTGATAAACTTAAAAAATAACTGAAATAAAATTACAATTAACAAATATCAAATTACAAATAAATCGCAATATCCAAATTCAAAACAATTTTGATTTTTGAAATTTAACTTTTGGAAGTTATTTGTTTTTTGGGATTTAAATTTTGGAATTTGTTTTAAAATAAAGAACCTAAATGCCTCAAAAGTCTATGCAAACAGATTATGACATAGTAATTATCGGTGCAGGAATAAGTGGACTAACTGCTGCTGCGATTGCCGGCAAATTTGGTCTAAAATGTTGTGTTCTTGAAAAAGAACCAAAGGCAGGTGGTTATCTAGCTGGTTTTAGTAAAGATGGTTTTCATTTCGATACTGCTATTCATTGGTTAAATCAATGCAATAAAAATGAAATGGCAGGGCGAATTTTTAATATGATTGGTGCTGATAGTCCAAAGATAAAAAATATGCAAAAGATTCACCGCTTTAAAGGTGAAACTTATGATTATCTGCTTACTAACAATCCTGATGAACTGAAAGAAAAACTAATTTCTGATTTTCCTCATGAAGAAAAAGGTATCAGAAAATTCTTTCTGACAGCAAAAAAAATTGGAAAAGGTTCATTAAGATATGCAAAGCTTTTTAGAACAGAGGAAAGCATGTCTGTATTCGAGAAACCCTTTTTTAAACTTAAGCTTTTAAGATTTGTTCTTCCGCTAGTTAAATATGTTTTCTATAGTGGTGAAAAGGGAGTTCCTAAAGGATTAAACAAGTTTTTTAAGGATAAGAACCTACATAAACTATATAGTTCGGAAAATGATCTTCTTTCATGCTTATTTCCTATTGCATGGGCATACAATAATGGATATCAAATTACCGAAGAAGGTGGTGCAAGAGTTTTTATTCAATGGCTTACGTACGTAAATAAAAAACTTGGAAATGATTTAATACTAAATGCTGAAGTTACAAAACTTGAAGTCAATAATAAAATATGCGAAAGTGTTGTTTATCAGCAAAAAGGAAAAGAAAATACTGTAAAAAGCAAGTACGTAGTTTCAAGCAATGATATTGAAACTTTATATACAAAAATGCTTCCTGTGGGTGCCGTTTCTCCAAAATTGAAATCACGATTAAAAGATGCTGTTTTATACAGCTCGGCAGTTACTGTTTCTATTGCTATTGATTGCCCTGCAGAAGAGCTAGGAATAGGTCAGGAACTAATAAGCGTTACTAAAGAAGGTATAAAAAGGAATGATCATGATGGAGGCGATCCTATGATTAGTGATATTAGCGTATTGTCACCATCGGCAAGAGATAAATCACTTACTCCTGAAGGTAAAGGATTAATAACTCTTTATATTCCTGCTTACATAGATTACAAAAATTTCTGGCAAACAGAAAAAGGTAAAAATGGTGAGTTTATCCGTGGAGAAAAGTATCAAAAATTAAAAACTGAAGTTGCTGAAACCTTAATTCAACGAGTTGAAAAAGAATTATCCATTGATTTAAAGAATCACACTTTATTTTATGATGTATCAACACCTATAACATATTACCGATATACTGGAAATAAAAATGGAACCATGATGGGTGCACGACCAGGAAAGGCAAATATGCAAGCAGGAATAGCGCATCATCAAACTCCAGTTGGAAATCTGGTTTTAGGCGGTCACTGGGCTGATTTAGGTGGTGGTGTACCAATTTGTGCAAAAGCTGCAATGAATTCAATATTGCTAATTCTAAAAAAGGAAAACAAAGGATCTTTTAAACTTCTGGCAAATTATATGGATGGGAAAATTGAAACAAATGAATTAAACGGTAATTCTCTTATTAAAGATTATGATAATTCCTGGTCAGAATAATCCAAAAGAAAAGGTTGAAAATAAACTGTAATAGATTCCCGTTTTATTCGCTTTGCTCATGAGAAAAGTTCACGGGAATGACACTTTGTATATTTTGTCATTCCCAACTTGATTGGGAATCTTAAAACTCTCTAATTATTTTCTCCATTTACGTAAAAGGTTTTATAAGGTATAAAAAGAACTACAGTAAATTCTTAACAAAACCTCCAAAGAACATGAGTCTGTTTCTATAAATAATTAAAAAAATATCCTACTTTTGCCCACTTTATAAAACTATTCAAAAATGAAATATTCTAAATTAATTCTATTCATAATTTCAATAATTATTGTTCAATCTTGTGCTGTAACTAAACTTGCTGATGAAGGACAAGTAGCATATGAAGCAAAAAACTACGAAGCTGCACTTACAAGTTGGGATCAACTAATTGAAAGTCTTGAAAGTAAAGGTAAAAAAGCAAAAGGACCAATATATTATCAAAGTGGAGTTTCAGCATTAGAATTGAATCAAACTGAAAAAGCTCAAAAATATCTTGAATCTGCAAAAGAAGTTGGCTATTCATCACCAGAAATGTATGCAACTTTAGCTAAAATTTACAAAACCATTGATAATTTATCTAAAGAAATAACAGCACTTGAAATTTATCGTGAGAAATATCCTCAAGACGATGATATTAATAACATTAGTGCTCGTTTGCTTGAGACATATGCAGAAAGTGAAAACTGGGATTTAGGAGTTAATTTATGGGCAGAGTTGGAAGAACAAACTCAAACGGATGTTAGATTACTTGCTAGTTACTTGGTTATTAACAAGAACTTAAATAATACCACTCTCAGTAATAAGCTGGCAAAACAAATAATTAAACTTGATGCAAAAAACACAACAGCACTGGAATATTATGCTGAATATTATTTCTGGAAAGCGGAAAATCTTTATGTAAAAGAAATGAATGCTTATAAGAAAAAGAAAACTTCTAGTCAGTATAAGAAATTACTTAAAGCATTAGATCAGGTTTGGCCTAATTTTAGCAAATCGCGCGAATATTACTTGAAATTATACAAAATAGAGCCTAAAAAGGAATATGCTAAGTATTTAGGGAATATTTATACACGATACGATAACAAGAAAAAGGCTGCTTATTATTATAAAAGAGCTAATTAATTCTATCTTATAATAAGCTTAAGTTTTGGATTTGTTTTAGCTATTAATTCAGTCAATTCCGAAGATTGAAAGCTTGAATTTTTGTTTGTACATGCCAAGGTTTTATCGCTATTAAATTCTTGCAAATAATAATTCCCTGAAAGTGCTTCAGACATTATTCTTATATCTTCAATAGAATGATTTGGTTTTACAAGAGTTGTTCTAAACTCGTACTTAATTTTAGATTGTTTAATTAGATAGATTGATTCTAAAATCCTTTCTAATTGAAGAAATGTAAACTGATCTCCAATAATTTCCTGATACTTTTTTGTTATCAGTGGAGCTTTTATATCCATTGCAATATAATCAATTAAATCTCTTTGTAACAAGATATTAATCATATCTGGATTAGTCCCATTTGTATCCAGCTTTATCAATAAATTGAGTTGTTTTATTTTCTGCAAAAAGGCTGGCAAATCCTTATGAATCGTTGGTTCTCCTCCTGAAATAACAACTGCGTCTAATAGTGTCGAATTTGTTTTTACATAGTCAAGTATTTCGTTTTCTGAAATATGATTATTTTGCTCAACCAACTCAGGTAAAACCAACTCAGGATTATGGCAATAAAAGCATCTGAAGTTACAACCAGAAGTAAAAACAACAGATGCAATATTACCAGGATAATCAATTAAACTTTGTTTTAAGAATCCACCTATTTTCATCTATACCAATTCTTCAACCTCAATTCTAACTATTTTGTACCCTTTTAAACTTTCTTGTGCTCCAAAAACAACTCCAACAAAAACGATAATCATTCCACATAAGAAGAATGCAAGGGATAAAAACTCAACATTTATTGAATTGGTATATAAGTTTATTCCTATAAATAATGATGATATTATAAAACAAGCTACTCCCACAGAATAGGCAAATACTGCATTTTTAACTATTTTAACCCGTTCGTTCAATTTATCGATCTGTACACGAATATTGCTTTCTCTTTTTACTTCATCGTCCAATTTATTTTCCATATGATGAATCTTTCGATTTTCATCATTTAATAATCGAATTCGATTAACTACAATTGAGTATTTGTTGTTCATACCCAATATCAATAAACCACAAGCTGAAATCATTATTCCAGGAGCCAACATGGCCTGAATAATTTGTACAATTGAATATTCCATAATTTTAAATTTTAAAATTGATCTACAAAAGTAGCTTCTTTTGGCATTTCTTTGTTTTCCAAATCGTAGTTTTTGCTCTTTTTATCAAATAATTTACGATCCGAAAATTCTGCTTGTTTACCTTCGTTCCATTGATTTACAGGTCGTAGATATCCTACAATACGAGAATAAATTATACATTCCTGCTCTTTCCCTTTTTCAGCGCACTTGGGACATTTACTGTGTTCTCCATAAATATATCCATGCTCTGGACAAATACTAAACGATGGTGATAATGTAATATATGGCAATTTAAAGTTATGTGTTATTTTCTTGATTAACTGTTTTACCGATTCAATTGGCAATTTCTTTTCCCCAACGAAAGTGTGAAATACTGTACCACCGGTATATTTAGTTTGTAAATCATCTTGCAAACGAAGAGCTTCGAATAAATCATCGGTAAGATTTACGGGAAGTTGTGTTGAATTGGTATAGTAAGGTTCGGCTCCTTTCTTTACAGCAGATTCATTAGCGACCATAATATCTGGATACTGCATTTTATCAATTCGTGCTAATCTGTAAGTTGTTCCTTCTGCTGGAGTTGCTTCTAAATTATATATGTGACCAGTTTCAACCTGAAACTCAGCTAACTTTTCACGCATAAAATCCATTACTTTTACACCAAAATTATGACCTGCTTTGTCTCCTAATTCTGAACCCATAAAGTTTAAGCAACATTCGTTCATTCCAACAATTCCAATCGTAGAGAAATGATTATCCCAATAACAACCATTCTTTTGATATAAATTCCGTAGGTAGAATTTTGAATACGGATAAAGTCCTTGATCTGTTAATCGCTCTATAACCTTTCGTTTAATTTCAAGGCTGTTTTTTGCTAGTTCCATTAATCGGGTAAGACGTTGAAAAAACTCTTCTTCGTTTCCTGATTCATATCCTAGCTTTGGAAGATTGATAGTAACAACACCGATCGATCCTGTTAATGGATTTGCTCCAAATAAACCTCCACCCCTACTTTTTAATTCACGTTTATCGAGGCGCAAACGACAACACATACTACGAACATCATCGGGACTCAAATCTGAATTCACAAAATTTGAGAAATAAGGTATTCCATATTTTGCTGTCATTTCCCAAATTAAATCATAATCAGGATTATCCCAATCAAATTCTTTTGTGATATTGTATGTTGGAATCGGGAAAGAAAAAACACTTCCGCTTGCATCACCTTCAAGCATAACTTCAGCAAATGCTTTATTAAAAACATCCATCTCGTTCTGGAAATCACCATACGTTTCTTCTAAAACTTTACCACCAACAATTACTGGTTGATCTTTTAAGTTGACTGGAACTTTTAAATCAATAGTTACGTTGGTAAATGGAGTTTGGAATCCAACACGTGTAGGCACATTAATATTAAATAAAAACTCCTGTAAACATTGCTTAACCTGGGCATATGTTAAATTATCGTGACGAATAAATGGAGCTAAATAAGTATCAAAACTTGAAAATGCCTGAGCTCCAGCGGCCTCACCTTGCATAGTGTAAAAGAAATTAACAATCTGACCTAAAGCTGTTCTTAAATGCTTCGGTGGTTTACTTTGCGTTTTACCTTCTACACCACGAAAACCAGTTAAAAGTAAATCCTCCAAATCCCAACCAACACAATAAACACTTACAAAACCTAAATCATGAATATGAAAATTCCCTTTTTTATGTCCATCTGCAATTTCGTTTGGATAAATCTGATTTAACCAATACTGAGAACTTAAAATGGTTGATACATGTTGATTTAATCCTTGTAAGGAATAAGTTGAATTAGCGCTTTCTTTTATTCTCCAATCGTTTAAAGAAATATAATTTTCAATAATATCAATATTTGAAAATATCTCTTTTGTATCTCGAATATTTTGATGTTGATATCTATAAATAATATATGCCTTTGCAGCTTCAAATTCCTGACTATCAAAAAGAATCTTCTCTACGACATCTTGAATATTTTCAACAGTTGGCGTGTTTTTATGACCAAAATCTAAGAATCCAACAACACGTTCTGTGATATTATTTGCAATTTCCCGATTAGGTTTACCAACTGCACGTAAAGCTCTAAAAATTGCAAAGGAAATTTTCTCCTTGTCAAAAAGTGCTATTCTACCATCACGTTTAATAATTGATTTTTGTTCTAAAGCTGCATCCATTTTTCATAAATTATTTAAATAGTTAGTAATACAGCTTCGGATATAGAAAAGGTAGGAAGTTCCAGGAACCTGCCTATGCCTTTCACCCGAAAGCTACAGTATGTATTGGCAGGTCTTCTGGCTTGTTCTTAGTTTAGCTCCCTTCCCATTCCGATAGTTATCGGAACAGTGGTTATTTGCTAAACAGCTTATAGAACTTACAGCTGCGGGGACAGCTCCTGAATTAAACAGGATTCCCTTTTATTTCTAATAAATAGAAAACCAATAACGCTTACAATTTTAATCAGATTTAAAATGAAACTAAAATTGAGTTTTTAACATTTATGTTCCACTTATCGCTGAAATCGCTTAACATAACGAGCATCATTCATTGTTAATAACATTAATTAATCATTAAAATACTTCTTGTTTTATAAGATATTTTATCGATAAGATGTTAAATTTGGGTTTTGTTATAAATTATCATACCAATGAACATATTCCCCGAAGATATTGATCATAAATCAATCGACGAAATTAAAGCATACCAAGAAGAACAACTGCAAGTTCTACTTCAATATGTAAATACCAATTCTAAGTTTTATACAGATTTATTTAAAGAAAATAATATTGATATTAATAATATTGATACACTTGAAGATCTTCAGAAGCTACCATTTACAACTAAAGACGATTTATACGAACAAAATGATGATTTTATTTGCGTTGATAAAAGAAAGATTGTCGATTACATAACTACTTCAGGGACTCTAGGTGATCCGGTAACTTTTGCAATGACCGACGCAGATTTAGAACGATTAGCATATAACGAATATATCTCATTTAAATGTTCTGATGGTGATCCAAATGATATATATCAATTAATGGTAACGCTCGATCGTCGTTTTATGGCTGGTATGGCATATTTCCTTGGGATTAAAAAAATGGGTGCTGGAATGGTTCGTGTTGGTAATGGAATGATTGAATTACAATGGGATACTATTCGAAGAATAAAGCCTAATGCTTTAGTTGCTGTTCCTTCGTTTATTCTAAAATTAATTGAATATGCCGAAGCAAACGGTATTGATTATAAAAATTCAAGTATTAAAAAAGCAGTTTGTATTGGTGAATCTTTGCGCAATTCCGATTTTACTTTAAATACTTTAGGACAAAGAATAAAAGATAAGTGGCCTATTAAGTTATATTCAACATATGCTTCTACGGAAATGGGTGCTGCATTTGCAGAATGTGGACAAAGTATTGGTGGACATCATCGTCCAGAATTACTAATAGTTGAATTCGTAGATGAATACAATAATCCAGTTGCTGATGGCGAACCAGGCGAATTGGTAATTACTACCTTGGGTGTTGAAGGAATGCCGTTAATTCGTTTCAAAACAGGAGATGTAGTTGAGCATCATACCGAAGCTTGTAAATGTGGACGAAATTCAATGCGTTTAGGACCGGTAATTGGGCGTAAAAATGAAATGATCAAGTATAAAGGAACGACTTTATATCCACCTGCATTATACGATATCTTAAATGATATGGATTATGTAGAAAATTACATTATTGAAGTTTCTACAAACCAGATTGGAACCGACGATATTTTAATTCGTATTGCAACTAACGGCCACAAACCTGAAAACTTTGAGAAGTATATCAAAGACCATTTTAGAGCCAAATTACGCGTTGCTCCAACCATTCAGTTCGAATCTAAAGAAGAAATAAATAAAGTAAAATTCCCTGAGCTGAAACGTAAACCAGTAGTGTTTATTGATAAGAGGAAGAAGAATTAAATATTATAAAGATTTTCTAATTATTAACGAGCTCGGATTTTCTACCTGAGCTTTTTTCTTGGTTTTAATTAATTCCGCCAAAGTCTCTCCCATTTTCTTGAAATTAGTAGAAATCGTAGTAATTCCTCCCTCAACTATTTCTTTAAGTGGAGTATCATTATATGAAATTATTCCAATATCCTTTCCAAGTTTCTGTTTTTTTTCATTTACTTTTTTTACCAAATAAACCAAATGCCGGTCGTTTGGAACAATATACACTTCACCTTTTTTTATATCTCTTTTAAAAGGATTTGAGATTATTTCATGATCCCAATTATTTTCTACAGAATATTTTAAAAAACCTGCTTGTTGTCCTTTGGGTTCTTTTCCTCCGGGAAATACAAGTATTAGTTTTTTGTATTTTGCAAGTAAATCTTTTCCAGAATTCAATGCACTATACATATCCTTTTCAAAGTTTTGAAAAACTCCAGGATAACGGTTTTTAAATTCTGCTTTAGTCTGATCTAAAAAGTAAACCTTTTCTTGCGGAAGCTCATCAAAAAGCGGATAAAAATTCTGAAAAGATGCCGGCATGATCACATATTTCGAATAGTTACCAATATTATCTTTAATAATTGAATTAAATACACTCCTGTTAAAATGATGAAAATATATATCGACCTTTGTTTCAGCATTTAAGCTTTTTAGGAATGAATTATATAAATCCTCTTTAAAAGCATTTAATTCATCAAATAATAAAAATATTCTTTCCCTGCTTTTGATATTTGTACTTTTAATATAATAACCTTTCCCGGGAGTAGACATTAAAATTCCTTTAGCCTTTAGTTCTTTAAACGCTACAAGAACTGTATCCCGTGACAATGAGAATTTTTCACAGATTGAATTTATTGAATCAATCTTATCTCCTTTATGCAACAAACCATTTTCTATTGCCAGGTAAATAGAATTTATTATTTGCTTGTATTTTGGAACTCGTAAGTCCTTATCAATATTTATAATATTATTCACTCTTTAATATATTAAAAGCTTACAAATGGGTTGTTTTATACTGTTCAAAGTTAATTAAAAAATCTCATCAAAAAAAAACACTGGTAGGTACTGGTATGTAATTTAAATTTGTATTTTTGTTAATATGAATATTGTACTTTTTTCCATTTCTGAAATTTAACCAAAGGGTGTAATCAAGCTAAATGTCTATAAAACAAAACATCGGTATGAAAAATAAAATAATATTACTTCTCGCTCTTTTTACATTCTTCAATAATAATTTAAAATCTCAAGACTCTTCTCGTTGGTTTTTAAATGACAATAGTGGAATTGAATGGCAAGTTAAGAATAACGAATCACATATGGATCATATAGAAATGAGTGGCTTATACATTTCTGCAATTGTCCATTATGGCGTGCAGGAAAGTAAGTTAGAACAAAAAGTTCAGTTAGTGTTTCCTATGCTCAGAACTATTCCAAACGACACACATGCAAGCTTGATACATACAATAAGCAACAGTGAATTAGCTCCTATAAAAATTGATGGAAAAGTTGTAATTGAAAAGCCGGGTATTTTTAATATAAAAGGAATATTAAGTTATCAATCAAAAACCAATGAGGGAATCCGGATAAATCACCAATTATATCCATCAACAGATCAACCAGTATTTATTGATAGAGTAAAAATAAGCAACCCTACCAGCAAGATAATAAATATTGAAATTCCTAAAATAAAACTATCTCATGTAACCAAAGCTGAAAAAGGTGTTTATGGATCATATATTGTTAAAGTTACATCAAATAAACACGGGAATTTTAGTCTAAAATCGGGTGAATCCATAGAATATTCGTTGATATACTCAGGGCGAATAACGGATAGCGAAGATCAATACATATCGGCTGATTACGAACTTAAGAAACGCCAAAAACTGGCAGATGATATTTCTTCTAATTTAATTTTTGAATCACCTGATAAGATTTTAAATACCGGTTTCTCATTTGCAAAAATCAGAGCAACCGAAAGTATTTACCAAACTAAAGGCGGATTAATGCATGGCCCGGGAGGAGGAAGATATTATGCAGCTATCTGGGCAAATGACCAGGCCGAATACGCAAATCCTTTTTTTCCATTTCTTGGCAATCCTGAAGGAAACGAATCGGCAATAAATTCATTTAGGCATTTTGCAATGTATACCAACCCGGAATATAAACCCATTCCCAGCTCAATTATTGCTGAAGGAACAGACTTTTGGAATGGAGCCAGAGATAGAGGTGATATGGCAATGATTGCCTATGGAGCTTCACGTTTTGCTTTGGCTTATGGTGATGTGAAAACAGCCAAAGAACTTTGGCCTTTAATAGAATGGTGTCTTGAATACTCAAAAAGAAAAGTAAACGAGAATGGTGTTGTAAACTCCGATAGTGATGAACTGGAAGGGCGTTTTCCTGCAGGTGATGCAAATCTAAATACTTCTTCATTATACTATGATGCATTAATCTCGGCTGTAATGCTTGGAAAAGAATTAAACATCGATTCATCTATTTTAAAAGAATACGCACAGCAAGCCAAGAAACTTGAAAAATCAATTGAAGACTTTTTTGGATATAATGTTGACGGATTTAAAACTTATAGATACTACGAAGGAAATAACACTTTAAGGGCATGGATTTGCACTCCGTTAACTGTAGATATTTTTACACGAAGCAAAGAAACCATTGATGCCTTGTTTTCCGAAAAACTCTGGACTTCAGACGGTTTAGCTTCTGAATCGGGTAGTACTACATTTTGGGATAGAGCTACTTTGTATGCTTTAAGAGGGGTATTTGCAGCCGGAGAAACTGAACGTGCTATGGATTTCTTCAATTATTATTCAAAAAGACGCTTATTAGGCGAGCATGTCCCCTATCCTGTTGAAGCGTATCCCGAAGGAAATCAGAGGCATTTATCAGCTGAAAGTGCTTTATATTGCAGGGTTGTAACTGAAGGAATATTTGGAATACGCCCAAAAGGTTTTAATACATTTTCTTTTACTCCAAGATTACCCAAACACTGGGATTCAATGGCATTGCGAAACATAAATTCATTTAATCACAGTTTTGACATTGAAATAAAAAGAGAGATGGATAAATTGCATGTAAAAGTATTTAATGAAGACAAAATATTCTTAGAATCCAAGGTAGAAATTGGGGAAGTAATTGAAGTCCAACTAAAATAAAACTTTGCTTTTTATAAAGTTCCATGACCTAAAATAATCTAAATTATGCGAATACTGAATATCATATTGCTAGTTCTTATTTTCCAAATAAACTCAATTGCACAGAATTTTACTTTGGAATCACCAAATGGAAGATTAAGCATGGTCCTTAATCTAGACAATCAAATCGAATTCTCTGTAAATTTGGATGGGAAAATTGTAGTTGACAATGCCGTAATTTCCATGGAGACCGGAAATGGAAGAAAACTTGGGATAAATCCGAAATTAAAAAATGGTGATATCAATGCTTATAAAGACGAAATTAATCCTCAAATCCCTTATAAAGATTCAAAAATTATTGATGAATACAATAAGCTGAGCTTAAATTTCAAAGACAATTATCAACTTATTATAAGAGCTTATGATGATGGTATTGCATACCGATTTGTTGATAATAAAAAAGAAACTAAAACCATTCTGAACGAAAAATTAGTACTTAAATTCCCTGAAAACACAAAGTCCTATTTTCCAAAGGAAAAATCAATGTATTCGCACAATGAACGCTTATATCTTTACAAACCGGTATCAGAAATTGAAGAAGGAGAATTTTGCAGCCTTCCAGTAATGTTTAATACAGGTAAGGCTAAAATACTTTTTACTGAGGCCTCACTCCACAATTACCCTTCTATGTTTCTTAAGAAGGATTCTGATAAATCACTTAGCGCAACTTTTCCAAAATATGTTACTAAAACTATTCCTAATGAAAATAAATCTCCTGATCGCAACCAGTTAATAGTTGAAGAGGCCGATTATATAGCTAGAGTTTCGGGTGCTAAATCTTATCCATGGCGTGTGTTTATGATTAGTAATGATGATCGTCAGTTTATTGAAAGTAACCTGGTAACAAAGCTATCAGGCACATCTAAAATTGAAGATGCAAGCTGGATAAAGCCGGGCAAAGTAGCATGGGATTGGTATAATGCTAATAATATATTTGATGTTAACTTTAAGTCCGGTATTAACACAGAAACATATAAGTACTACATTGACTTTGCCTCAAAAAACAAAATTGAATATGTAATTCTTGATGAAGGCTGGACTAAATCAACGACTGAAATTATGGCCTACAATGATCAAGTTGATGTTGTTGAACTTATTGAATATGGTAAATCAAGGAATGTTGGAATCATACTGTGGGTACTATGGAAGCCTCTTAATGAAAATACCAAAGAAATATTAAAACTGTACAGTGAATGGGGTGCAAAAGGTATAAAGGTTGATTTTATGCAAAGAAATGATCAATATATGGTCAACTCATATGAAGAAATTGCAAAAATTGCAGCAAGCTACAAATTGCTGGTTAATTTTCACGGAGCATTTAAACCTGCAGGTATCGAAAGAGTTTGGCCAAATATTGTCAATTACGAAGGTGTAAAAGGTAATGAAAATAATAAATGGAGTGCTGATATTACACCCGAACACAATGTTACAATTCCTTTTATAAGAATGGCAGCAGGTCCTATGGATTTTACCCCCGGATCCATGCTTAACACTAACCTGAAAAATTTCAAGATAAGGTTTGAGAGGCCTATGAGTATGGGCACAAGATGTCACCAGCTTGCAATGTATGTGGTGTATGAAGCTCCCTTACAAATGCTGTGTGAATCGCCTTCTGTTTACTATAAAGAACAAGACTGCGTAGATTTTATTTCTAAAGTACCTACAGTATGGGATGAAACCCTGGTATTGAAAGCTGCTGTATCCGATTATGTTTTAATAGCACGAAGAAATGGTAATAACTGGTACATTGGCGGAATGAGCGATTGGGATTCAAGGGATTTGGAATTGGATTTATCGTTTCTAAGAGATAATAAAAAATACCAAATGATCCTCTATCAAGATGGTGTGAATGCAAACAGAATTGCTATTGATTACAAGCAAACTAAACTCATTGTTGACTATACATACAAGGAAACAATTCATTTGGCAAATGGTGGAGGTTTGGCTGTAATTTTAGAGTTAATTGAATAATAATAAATCGTGTAGAACAATCTACAAAAGAAGATAAAAACTATATACAATACGCTTACATACTTAAATTAGTGTTTTTACTATGAAAATTGTGAAAGAAAAGGAATTAACATTTAAAAATGACAAGATTGTTGTTCTAAAACTAACAAACAAAAACAATATTGAAGTTTTACTTTCCAATTATGGTGCTACTATTTTATCTGTTCTTGTTCTGGATAAAAACGGAAGCAAAACGGATATTACATTAGGGTATAAGAGTATTGAAGATTACTTAAAAAATCATAACAACCGAGAGGAATATTATTTTGGTTGCACCATTGGACGATATGCAAATAGAATAGCCAATGGGCATTTTAAAATTGGAAATGAAAAATTTGACCTTAGTAAAAACGAGGGAGAGAATCATTTGCATGGTGGATTTTGTGGCTTAAACAAAAAAATCTGGGATTATAAGCTAAATGACAGTAATAATGAAGTAATATTCAATTGCATAAGCAATGATAATGAAGAAGGATACCCGGGAAATCTTAATATTGAGTTGTCTATTTCTCTAAATGATTTAAATGAAATAAATTTAAAATATAAAGCAACAACAGATAAACCTACTCCGGTAAACTTAACTAACCACGTTTATTTTAACTTAAATGGAGGTAAAAGAGATGTATTAAATCATAACATCAAATTAAAAAGCGATTTCATTTTAGAGAATGATGAAAATAATATTCCAACTGGCAAATTCATTCCTGTAACCAAAACAGAATACGACTTTAATACAAAGAAAAATCTAAGAGATTCGGCTATAATGCAAATGGATGGTTACGATAATTGTTTTGTATTAAATAAAACGAACAAAAAACTTGAATTAGTTGGAAGCATTAGCGAATTAAACAATCCTGTTTCAATAGAAATTTTTACTACCGAACCATCAATACAATTATATACTGCAAATGCATTTGACGGAAGTTTTATAGGTAAGAATAATAAATCGTACCAAAAGTTTTTTGGTATTTGTATGGAAGCTCAAAAATTTCCTGATAGTCCAAATCATAGTAATTTCCCAAACTCAATATTGAATCCCCGAGAACTCTACGAACAGGAAACTATTTACAAAATCAATATAATTGATGACAAGTATTAGAAAAAATATTGACTTTATTTTAACGAACTACAATTTGGGTAATTGTATGTCCTACTCATCTATATCTCAAGGATATGCAAATGAAAACTATAAAATCATAACAAATAAAGGTTCTTTCCTTTTTAGAATATGTAAAGAGCAAATTTTTGAAATGATAAACTACGAGATGAAGCTGATGGAATCATTAAAAAAAATAGATTTCCCTACAGCTTATCCAATAAGAAGAAAAGATCAGGAGTATATAACAAAATCAGCTATAGGGAATATTGTACTATATGAATTTAAAATAGGAAACGAACCCAAATTAGGTAAAAATGTAACGCACGAAATGGCCACAGCTATTGGAACATTAAGTCTTTTACCTGACAATGAAAATTTCAAGAAAACAAATGTAATTAATTTACCCGATTGCCTAAAAATGATCGATAATTTTCCCAACGTAAATTGCCAATATCCGGAAATCTTCAAAGATTTTGAAAGCATCATTGCATTCTTACACGATTCATTATTAATTGATCTTCCGAAAGGTGTTATTCATGGGGATGCTTTCCCTGACAATACTCTTTTTCAGGATGAAAAATTAGTTGCTATCATTGATTTTGAAGAAGCAAATTACGATAATCTACTTTTTGATGTAGGTATGACAATAAATGGATTTTGTTTTAAAAATAATATTTTAGAAAAAGAATTGGCTCAAACCTTTTTATCCGGATACAATGAAACAAGACCGCTATCATTAACAGAAAAAAACTTAACTTACCATTACATTATGTGGGGAGCTATTGGGATGGCATATTGGCATTTAAGACATTTAGTTAAAAGACCATATAAAACTCAACAAAATAGAGTTAAAGAATTAATAAACAGAGTTAAAATATTTCAAAAATCGAAACAATATAAAAGTTTATTTACTTTATAATGACATAATAATGAGCGCTAAAAATAAAATACAGGGGATAGATCTAAGAGATATAGCTGCTAAGTTTGGAACACCTTTATACGTTTACGATGCAGAGAAGATCAAAGAAAGAATTCAATACTTTAGATCCTGTTTTAGCGGTATAAACCTTAATATAAAATATGCCGTTAAATCTTTATCGAATCTAAATATTCTGAAATTAATGAAGAAAGAAGGATTAGGATTAGATACAGTTACTGTACAAGAAATTCATTTGGGTTTAAAGGCTGGCTTCACACCTAAACAGATTGTATTTACTCCTAATATTACTGATTTCAAAAATATAAAAGAAGCTGTTGAGTTAGGAGTATCAATTAATATCGAAAATCTCTCTAATCTGGAAAAGTTCGGAAAAGAATTCGGCAGTTCTATTCCCTGCTGTATTCGTTTAAATCCAAATATCCTTTTCGAGATTGAAAAACGAGAAGTGGAAGGAATTGATAGAAGTAATATAAATAAGGAACATTACGACGAAATTAACGAGGATCGAAAATCTGTTTGGCACAATCAGTCAAAATTTGGAATCTCATTAACACAGTTTAAAGAGTTAATGGAGATCATTAACAGCAATAATATTAAAGTAAATGGTTTACACATACATGCGAGTCATGTTATTATGAACTCTGAAATGTTTATGAAAAACGCACAAACAATGTTTGAGCTAAGTAAGCATTTTCCTTATCTTGAGTATTTTGATTTTGGTGGTGGATTAATGGTTCCGCATAATGAAAACGATAAAGTAGTCGATATTAAAACTCTGGGTACAGAATTTGAAAAGTTATATAAAAAATATTGCCATGAACAAGGAGTAAATTATCAAATTTGGTTCGAACCGGGAAGATTTTTAGTTAGCGAAGCAGGATATTTATTAACAACAGCCGAAATATTAAAAACAAATGGTTCTTTTGATTTTGTAGGTGTAAATACCGGTTTTCATCATCTTATTCGCCCAATGATGTACGATGCTTACCATGAAATAATTAATATATCAAATCCCACAGGCGAATTGAAAAAATATACTGTTGTAGGTAATTTATGTGAGATAGATAATTTAGGAAAAGACCGATTATTGAATAAAGTCTCTGAAGGTGATATACTGATGGTAGAAAATGCTGGAGCATACGGATTTTCAATGGCATCAAATTATAACTCCAACTACAGACCTGCCGAGGTTCTTATTCTTAATGGAGAAGCCAAACTAATACGAAAACAAGAATCATTTATTGATGTAATTAAAAATATTGTTGAAATTGACATATAATAAATTAATGCTATGCGCAATATATTCGCTATTCTTATTTCCTTAATTTCGTATTTCACATACGGTCAAAATGATTGGGAAAACCCACAAATACTTGAGAGAAATAAAGAAACTCCTCATTGCCTATTAATTCCTTACAATAATCTTAAACAAGCTTACGATTTAAACTATCAATCGTCTGAGAGCTTTAAAAGCTTAAATGGCGAATGGAGTTTCAAATATTCAAAAAATCCATCCGAGAAACCAAATAATTTTTATTCTAATGGTTATGATATCTCCAATTGGGATAAAATTATAGTTCCTGGAAATTGGGAATTGCAGGGCTTTGGGACACCATATTATCTTGACGAAGAATATCCCTTTACTCCCAACCCACCATATTTTGACAATAAAAATAATCCTGTAGGATCATATAAAAGAACATTTACTGTTACGGATGAATGGAAAAACAAACAAGTTTATGTTCACTTTAGTTCGGTACGATCTGCATTTTACTTATGGATTAATGACGAAAAAGTGGGTTATAGTCAAGGGAGTAAAACTCCGGCAGAATTTAACATTACACAATACATCAAAAAAGGGAAAAATACTATTTCCGTTGAAGTTTACCGCTGGAGCGACGGTAGTTATCTTGAAGGACAAGATACATGGAGAATTAGTGGAATAGAACGCGATGTTTTTATTTATTCAAAAGAAAACATCTCTATTCATGATATTGCATTAAAGCCTGAATTAAACGATTCGTATAAAGATGGAACTCTACATACTACATTTAAAATTAACAACTTTACAAAAAAGACTTCAAAAAGAGCAAAGCTTCAAATTCAGATTTACGATAATACGAATCAAGTTATCGTTGATAGTATTTTGAATATCAACATTTCACAAGACTTTGAAAATACATTTGATTTTCATCACATTTTTAAAAATCCCGAAAAATGGAATGCAGAAAATCCCTATTTATACACGTTCATTGCCAAACTTATCAATAATAAATCAAATGAGATCGTATCTCAAAAATTTGGATTCCGAAAGATTGAAATTAAGAACAAACAACTTCATGTAAATGGTGTTCCGATATACATAAAAGGTGTTAACCGCTGTGAATTTGATCCTTACAAAGGGAGATATGCTTCTCGTGAAAATATGGAACGAGATATTAAATTAATGAAACAGTTTAATATTAATGCTGTACGAACAAGTCATTATCCAAATGATCCATATTGGTACGAGCTATGTGATAAATACGGATTATATGTAGTTGATGAAGCAAATATTGAAGCGCATGGAATGCAGTTTCATGAAGAAAGCTACGAAGGATTAACAAACAATAAAGATTGGGAAAAAGCTTTTATCGATAGAACGAATCGAATGATTGAAAGAGATAAAAACCACCCCAGTATTATTATTTGGTCCTTAGGAAATGAAGCCGGTGATGGAGAAAATTTCAAAACAATTTATAATTTCATCAAATCTAAAGATACATCCCGACCTATTCAGTATCAACCTGCATGGTACGAAGATCACACCGATATTGTGTGCCCGATGTATCGAAATATTGATTTCTTAAAAAAATATGTTTCTGAAGAAAGAGAAAAACCTTTAATTCTTTGTGAATATGCGCACGCTATGGGTAATAGTGTTGGTAACCTACAAGATTATTGGGATGTAATTGAAAAACATCCAATATTGCAAGGTGGATTTATCTGGGATTGGATTGATCAGACCATATACAAAGAAATAAACTCCACTCCTGTTTGGGGTTATGGTGGTGATTTTGGTGATGAGTACATGAACGATTCTAACTTCTGTGCCAATGGGCTAATCCAAGCTGATGGAAATTTTAATCCACACATCTGGGAAGTAAAAAAGGTTTATCAGAATATAAGATTCAATACAACTGATTACAAGAAATATGAAATTATTAACAAATATGATTTCACTAATTTAAATGAATTTGATTTTTACTGGGAGTTAAGTGGAAATGGTATAATAATTAATAATGGAGATATTCCTGATTTAAATGTTCAGCCCCACTCCAGTGCTTTTATAAATCCTGAGATTATTTTAGATGATACTTTACCAAACACTGAATATATAGTAACGTTCTATGCCAAACGAAATTTTGAAAAATTCCTTGTTCCAAAAGATCATATTGTAGCCTGGGATCAGTTTATTTTACCAATTTATAAATATCAAACTTTATATAAAGAAAATGAGGCTTCCAAACTTAAATTAACAGAAAAAGATTCTATTATTAGTATATCAAATAACAATCTTAATCTGCAAATAAATAAGAATACGGGACTGATACATTCTTATCAATTTAGAGGTTTGGAATACTTAAACAGTGGACCCAAAATCGATTTATGGCGACCTCCAACCGATAATGATTTAGCAAACAATATGCATATTAGATGTAATATATGGAATAATTATTTTCATAGATTAAAACTTGTAAATATAAACCAGACATCAAACCAAGAGAGTAAAATTCTTGTTGAAATCAATTATTCTGATCCTGAG
>Ga0070728_10001178_pt1 | contig 41791 bp, 30 predicted proteins | sample tdDd471_FD_66723 | JGI IMG/M metagenome (GOLD analysis project Ga0070728, IMG submission 66723) | Marine sediment microbial communities from the Atlantic coast under amendment with organic carbon and nitrate - tdDd47.1 | ecosystem: Environmental > Aquatic > Marine > Coastal > Sediment | place... | reverse complement strand
AATGGAAGAGATGAATGCGACTATTCAGCAAAATGCCATGAATGCTTCTGAAACAGCAACAATCTCCAGAAAAGCAGCTATAGATGCGGAAAGCAGTGGAAAAGCTGTTGATGAGGCAGTCGGAGCTATGAATCAGATTGCCGGAAAAATATCTATAATTGAAGAGATCGCGAGACAGACAAATCTACTTGCACTCAATGCAGCCATTGAAGCTGCCAGAGCAGGAGATGTTGGTAAAGGATTTGCCGTTGTGGCATCAGAAGTCAGAAAACTGGCCGAAAGGAGTCAGACTGCAGCCGGAGAAATAAGCGGATTGTCTATTCAAACAGTCTCATCGGCGGAAAATGCCAGTAAAATGCTCTCAAAACTTGTCCCGGATATACAGAAAACAGCCCAGCTCATTCAGGAGATCAGTGCCGCCAGTGATGAACAGAATGAAGGAACCGATCAGGTCAACTCGGCTTTATTACAGTTGGACAAAGTCATACAGCAGAATGCATCGGCGTCTGAAGAGATGGCTTCAACATCAGAAGTTTTATCCAGTCAGGCTGTTCACCTCCAGAAAGTTATGAAATTTTTTAAAACCGGCAATCAATCAGTCAAAACAGAAAGAGAGATTATACCTGAAAAAAAGGAACTGACTAAAGAAGAAGTTAAACCCCTTCCGTCAATTACGGGAATTACTCTATCTGATGAAGAGAGCATTAATGATTTGGATTTTAGTGATTTCTAATAGCAGATAATTACCAGGGGTGATAAAAACAAAAATCTCTAATATCAATATAGTACAATAAACTTTGTTAAAATCAATAGTATTTACTCTTCGCTTCGTCTTTTATATGGTCATTTTACAGAATGCTCTGGCTCTATTTCTCGCGTTGCTCATAGAGAGCAGAAACACAAGTAAAGCCTATTTCAGAACCATTTTTTTTATGCCTAATATGATCATTGCCGGATCTCCGGGAGTTTTTTTAACGAATATAACATTCTGTTATTTAGAAGTTTTAAGAATTACTCTGAACGAAGAAATCGTATACATTGTGGTTATTAGTTTTAAGGAGCAATACCCAATGATTAAAAAATCCAAGATAATATTTAGCGTGACTCTCTTCTTCTCTATGTTTCTCTATGCAGGGGATCTGGAAAGTATCCAATTAGAAATACAGCAGACAATGGAATCGTGGATAAATAATGATATTGATTCAGAAAATATGCTTAATTCACTATCCCGAATGGAAGCGAACCTGGAAGAAGAAAATGATAATTGGGAAGTTGAGTACTGGAAATCACGGATCAGCCTTGTAAAGGGCCAGATCTATTTTGAACAGAGAGAAAAGAAACTATCCATCAGAGAATTGCAGAAGAGTCTCACTTATGCTGAGGAATCAAATATACAGAAAGAAATGAGCGATACATGGCGAACAATGTCTGAAGCCAACAGCTTGCTGATGATGCAGAAAGGATTCCTGTATATAGTTGCCAATCATGCCCTGGCCCAGGATCAGGCAAAACGGGCACTCGAACTGGATCCCGATAATGCCAGGGCTTCCCTCGTTATTGCCCAGTTCTTATGCAATGCACCGTCTATTGCCGGAGGGAATCTCGAAGAAGGATTATCTTTGCTAAAGACTCTATATAAAAGAGATGATCTGAACGGTGTAGATAGATTTGCCATCTTGCAGAGTTTATCCATGATATACCTGGACAATGAAAGACTCGGCGATGCTATGATTTACTGCCGTCTCGCCTTGAGCCTGTATCCGCAGAACATTAAATGTAATGAACTGTTGTTAGAAATCAAAGAAGATTTAAAAGGATAATAAGTGAATACAATACTATATTTCAGCCCTACGGGAAATGTTCGATTTGTTGCAGAGAAATTATCTGCTTGTTTCGAAGGGGAGACGACTGAACTGCTTCCCATTGAATTTACCGATCCCACAGCAATCAAACAATCCAGTCACCTGATCGTTATGTACTCAGTGCATGGTTTTAATCCTCCGCGGACAGTAAAACGGTTTGTCCGTGATATTCCCGAAGGACTCTGTGAATCCCAAAGCCTGATAGCTGTAGGATGTGCAGAATCATGGGTAAATGAGGCCGCTTCTGCAGGTCTGAGACGAATTTTGGAACAGAAAGGATATTCTATAATCGTCGATACAGTGTTTGCCATGCCCCTCACATTCATTATGTCCTTTCCCGATGACGTGGCCAGGGGACTACTCGCTTCAGCTGAAAAGAAAGTCAGCAATATTGCCGATGAGATCATAAACGAGAAGATTACAGCTCCCGGTACAAAGTTTAAATCGAAAGCACTCAGTTTCATTGGACAGGCTGAGAGTCCGGCAGCTCGTTTGTTTGGGCTGGAGCTGCATGCAAACAAAGATTGTACATCCTGCGGGACCTGTGTAAAAAACTGTCCGGAAAAGAATATCCGATTCAACAGTAAGAAAAAACCTATTTTCAGTGTCAGCTGTCTTATGTGCATGCGATGCATTTACAACTGCCCCGAGAATGCTATATCCCCTCGATTCTCCAAATTCATTCCCGTCAAAGGCGGCTACGACATATCGAGATATCAGGACTTATCAAAAGTTAACTGAATATGAAATCTACAGCCTTATTGATAATATCATTAAATTCTTTAGGGACATTGTGTCCGGTATTTTTATTGATAAGATAAATTGCCGGCATATTGAACTTTTCTGCTGATTTCATCAATTCAAGATGAAAAGGAACCTCGTCGGATTTTTCTCCCTCTAGCAATACCATCCTGCTTCCTCTTTCTGCAGCTTTTTGAATGTTCTTTTCAGTACAATCATCTGTCTCATTGGGGCAAAGAGCCATTATCCCTTTTAGCGGGATCGTATTATTCATCAGAACGTTTAATGAAGCCATCGATCCACCTGAAAATCCACCGAGAATGACTCTTTCCCTGTCGATTGAATGCTCATCAATGATTTTATTATAAGCCTCTGCAATTTCTTTTCGAGTTTTTTCATAATCAGATGTCCATCCGAAACCACCTGTGCACTCAGGCTGGGAAGATTGCACATAGGATACAACAAAACCTTTGCTGAGAAGTATATCAGCCCGCCATTCTTTGCTGAAATCTTCAATGTTACAGCCATTTCCATCACCGTGGAGAATCATAAATAGGGGATAAGCTGAATTTTTATCATATTCAGCAGGAGTTAATACTTTGTATTCCATTTTAGAGTTTTTCTCGACCAGTGCTCTGTTCTCATTATTTTTCTCAAGAATATTTTCCCACTCGGGAAATTCTTTCATTGGATCCCAGCCTTCCCATTTCAATCCATAAAAATAACCTTTTGACAGACCTTCATATAATAAGTCCAGGCATTTTTTATAGTTTTTATTTTCTCTGCTGCAGTAAAGTGTATAAACCTTCAGTTGAAAATCATACTCGGGGAATTGATCATAAGAGCTTTCCAGTTTAGAGATTGCCTCTTCGTATTTTTTTTCTTCAAAAAGGGAATCAATTTCTTTATCCAGTTCTTTGTATTTTGCATAATTCGTGTTCATTTCTTAAGTTCTCCTTGATATTGATTAGATTATACAATTGAATCACTGACAGCGTATTGTCAGTGAATAAAAATATTTTATTTCTTTTTATTATTGATTAAACTGGTTGTAGATATTTTTTTCAGGAGGTGTCCGGAATGAGAGATTCGGGAAGAAATTGCTCCTTCTTTCCCACTGGCAGAGGGCGATTTGATTCTCTTCTGCAAATAAAGGAACATTATCAGGGTATATCTTTTTTCTTACCTGCGCGGGTGCATGTGGCGAATATATTCTGGAAAATCTTTTCTATTTATATCATTCTGGCTATGATAGCCTTTGCTGTTTTAACTTTGGGAATCAATAATTCCGATTGGGACATAATCTGGCTCTTTCAGCACCCGGATAGGAATCTAATTTTTGTAGTAGCCGCAACTTTGATAATTATACCCTTTTTCCTTTCAATTTTATTGGCAGCTCGAAAACCATTCCCTGTAATGACAATCGATAAGGCCGAAAAGACAATTATTGCCGGTTATATGCGAAAAGGAGCATGGAAAAGAATTGAGCATCAGTATAGTTTTTCTGATCTGGATGTTGTTGAAGTCCTGAGAAATTATGAATTTAAGGGTCAGGGATATATTGGAAGACCAGTAGTGAATGATAGTTATGAGATCAATCTCCATTTCAGCAGAGATAATAAATGGCTGGGAATCTCAGAAAGTACTAAACGTCAGAAAATGCTCCAGCTTGCTAAACAGATCTCTATATTAACAGGAACTCCTTTCAAGGAAAAAAATGTAACTGATATGGGCAATAAACCGGAAGATTTCTCTGCCGAAAAATCTGTAGAAAAACCGGTGCAGAGTCAATTCGGTCAGGGAGATTTACCTCTTTTTCTCTTAGATCGAATCGGGGATCCCGTTCATTCTGTTGAAATTCACAAAGGAAAACTCAAAAGCAGAGGAAATCCTTTCGCCGTAAAGATTGGAGATGAGTTCGGTCAGAAATTCCTGGATTTAATTATGCCCCTGATTTCTCATCTGGTGAATAAAGAAAAATATGATAGGTCTCTCTCTGCTCTTGAATTCCTCTGCTCAGATAGGGACAGTGACGGGATTAGCCGGGAGGGAGCACTAAAAAAAATGATATCCGGCGGGTGGAGGAGTGACGATGAACTTCTGGCTAAACTCGCTATTGTCTACGATGCCCAAAGCGGTCCTATCCCCGGACTCTCTGTCAATAGGGATAATTTTGAACGCTATTACATGGCATTAAAAGATAGAATCAAAATACCTGCCGTTAAATACAGGATAATCTTCTTTGAAATGATGGAGAAGATAATAGAACAGTCTTCCGCAAGAATTGATTATTACAATGAAAATCCCGAACTTCTAAAGGGTGTTCAAAATTCGGAAAATTACGCTATGCGGTTTATTTTTGATATAGTGGCTATTGTCATCATTGTGTTTGCATTTTTTATTGCAGGGAGTCTTTTTAGTTTTACAGGGCCAATAATCGGAAAGATACTAACTGTGGCAACGTTAATCGGTTTGATCGTTCTATGGCGGCGCCTGAGAAAAAAACTTGGCTGAATTACAGCATCTGGACAGTAAAGGGAGTTTTATTATGTTTCATAGATTTCAATATTCAAGAGTTTTCAGCCTTTTAATCTTTATCTCTCTGCTAACATCCTGTGTTATGAACAAATTGGATCAATCACATCAAACATTGGTATTGGATCCCTCTTTTTCCGGAATCCCGGTTACTATTGAAATCCTGGAAGGTTCCAGGTGGACACAGCCCATGCAGGCCGGACCATTTGTTTTCAATATTCTCCCCCAGATTGTTATATGGGCGGAAGATGTGCAGGGAAACCTGATCGAAACTCTTTATGTTACAGGAGCCGATGGAAAAGGTTTCAGACATGCCGGAAAGAAAGAAAAAGGAAGCCTTTTTTATCGTGAAAGTTTTCCTCTGTGGGCGAAGAGAATGGAAAAAGAAGAAAGACAGCTACCGTCAAATGAAAATCCTTACCCCGATTCTGTCACTTCGGCAACACCGGAATCGGGATTTTCGATTGAGACTTTAATTCCTGATCCCGGGGAGGTTATTATTCTCAGACTGGAGATAAACCAGTCTGATGATAGGAATTCTTTTTACACAAAAGATAATAATAGCTGGGTGGGACAGCCGGCTCTGATCTATGAGTCCGTTATTGATTTCAGTGAAATTCAGGGCTCTTATTCTATGGAACTGATCGGGCATAGTGGACTGATCAGTGATAATGCTGCAGTTTATAGAGAATTATCCCAATTCGATACAGCTCTTGAGCAACTGACTGGTATTTCAGTCAGTTTCTGATAATATAATCGAGCTTTACCTATAGATTTTCAACACCTCTGAGTTCGTCTATTTCGCAGTCTGTAATTGAGAGAACAACACCCTCGGTTGCATTCAATAGACCGGTACAACCATATTTAAGATTCACTTCATTGCTGTTAATTCTGGAATTGGAAATGGTTAAAGTTCCTTTATTGTAAATTCCCCCGGAGGTTTTTGCATGATTCCCCGTAACAGTTGTATTTGAGATTGTGGCGATTCCCTTGATGTTAATACCTCCACCATCGCCTATGGCAGTATTCCCGTGGACGAGGGAGCTATCTAGTTCCATAGTGCACAGGCAACCCAGTTTGATTCCTCCTCCCCTCTTGTTTGAACTGTTATTTTTTATCACAGAGTTAAATATTCTAATGTCTCCTTCTCCGGCTTTGATTCCTCCTCCGCTACCGTGCATGTTATCCACTTCACTTTCCCCATGGGCGGTATTATTTGAAATGACACATTCTCTGATTACAATCGTCCCCCGTTTCATTGTGATGCCTCCACCGGAGCTGCTTCTGTTTTCAGTTACTGTGCAATTTTCGAGAACCAAATGGCCGGAGCTGTATATCCCCCCACCGGTTTTGGGGCATTGAGTCACATTGCCGTAACGGACAGTAATGTTTTTCAATGTTACTAGTATATTTTCCTCAATTTCAAAGACTCTGCCTGTTGCTGCCTCAGAAGTCTCTGCAGCTTGTACAATGGTGGAACCAATCTCTTTTCCAATAATGGTAATATTTTTATTTATTAAAATATTCTGTTCTGTATGAATATTATCTGTCAGAAATATAGTTGAACCGGACAACACATTCGGGTCATTAATTGCCGCCTGAATTGTTGTATAATCGGAATTCACTCTCCCTACGATGATCGCAGATTCGGGAGTTTGAGCAGTTAAGTAAAATGATATTGCAAACAATAATAAGAATAATGTGACTAAATTGGTTTTTTTCTTCATTCGTGACTCCTGATGGAAATAAGTGTAATGAAAAGCATCTAAATCTGCAAAGAATCTCTGTAACATATTATGGTTTATATATAAGTAATTTAGAATTACAATTTAGATATTGCTTTGTCCGGAGGAACTAGTCTGAAGAAACATTGTATTTTCCTCTTATTTCTCTTTTGTATCTTGTCAGCAGAAACTCTTTTCTCTGAAAGTCCGGTAAATGTGCTTTTGTTGAATTCCTACCATCAGGGGTATTTATGGACAGATGAGATAACTCAGGGGATAGAGGATACTTTCCGCAAAGCCAATCTTGATCTCCACATAGAATATATGGATTCTAAGCGACACACAGAAGAATCCTATATGGATCTTCTCAACCAGCTTCTGGAGAAGAAGCACTCTATGTACAATTACAATATTGTAATTACATCTGATAATGATGCTTTTAATTTTTATAAAAAGAGGGGAGCTGAAATATTCGGTGATGTGCCTTTTGTATTCTGTGGACTGAATTATTTCAGAGAAGATCAGTTAGAGGGATTGAAAAACGTCACCGGGATTAATGAAGAAGCCAGTATTGAGGAAAATCTCAACCTTATAGAATTAATTCATAAAGATTGTAAAAGAATACTGGTTGTTGCAGACAATACGACAACGGGAGTTCAAATACAATCTGAAATTAATAGAATTGTATCAGCAAGAGATCCCGATTCTCCTGTACTGGAAATGATTTACGATGTCAGCAAATCAGAACTGATCAATCGGTTGAATAATCTTGATAGGGAGACAATTGTTTTTCTTACAGTTTTTTTCAGGGATAGAAAAGGTGTTTTTTTTGAATATGATGAGAGCGTGGAATTTATATCTTCCAATTCCACAGTTCCTGTTTATGGTGCTTGGGACTTCCAGCTGAATAATGGAATTGTCGGCGGGTATCTGGTTGACGGATACAGTCAGGGTGCTGAAGCGGCGGACAAAGCTCTGGAGATCCTTTCGGGAGTAGATGTCAGAGATGTTCCTGTAAAACAGAAGACTCCCGTACATTTGGTCTTTGATTATAATCAACTGCAGAGATTTGAGATCTATGCAAACAATCTGCCTAAAGGCAGCCATATAGAAAATCGCCCTTTATCATTTTTCTCAATGTATAAAGAGCAGTTAATTATTATCTTCTCTGTTTTTATTTTTCTCCTGATGGCCTTAGTCGGTGTTGCCTATGGTTATATCCAGGCAAAACAAGCGGAAAAACTCATACTCAGTAATGAAGAAAACCTGAGAACAACTTTGTATTCTATCGGTGATGCCGTTATCTCTACAGATCTGAAAGCCTGTGTTGTCAGAATGAATCCTATTGCTGAAGTTCTAACAGGCTGGGACAACAATTCAGCTAAAGGAAGACCGGTAGAAGAAGTCTTTCAGATTTTTCATGCTGTTTCCGGAGACGTTCTCGAAAATCCGGTTCCGCAAGTATTATCAACGGGGAAAATAGTCAGCCTTGATAGGCATACATCACTTATCGCTTGTGATGGCAGGGAATTCAAGATCTCAGATTCTGCAGCGCCGATAATGGACGATTCCGGAACTGTTACGGGAGTGGTTCTTGTTTTCAGAAATGTATCAGAAGAATACAGGATACAGGAAGAGCTGATAAATGAAAGGAATTATGCAAAGCGAATCATTAATAATGCTCCCAGTTTGATTTGCGGTTTAAATGATAAGGGCATCACTACATTTATCAATCCCGTTATAGAAAAAATAACCGGCTATCGTGAAGATGAGATTATCGGTGTTAACTTCTGGAAGCTCTTTTTCCCCGGTGATGAATTTTATCAAGTTGAAAATCTGCTGAGGGATTCCCTTGACGGGGTAGTTGTCGATTATGAAATGCTCATGACCTGTAAGAACGGTACTAAAAAAACTATTGTCTGGAACAGCTTTTCCAGAAAAAACGAAGAAGGCGAAATCATCGGTTATCTCGGATTCGGATACGATGTGACTGATGAGAAAAAGATTAAAGAAGTCATAGAAATCAGTAAGAAAAGATTAAGAACAATAATTGACCTTGTTCCCTCATCTATTTTTGTAAAAGATATTAATGGAGTTTTCCTGGCAGTTAACAAATCCACGTCAGATTTTTATGGATTGGATATTTATAATATGATCGGAAAAAATCAAAAGGATTTGGTATTGTCTCTCGATCGCCTGGAAAAGATGCTTCAACAGGACAGGCAGGTAATAGAACGTGGTGAACCCATGGAAATTGCAGAGGAACAGTATACAGATCACAAGGGAAATGTATTGTGGCAGAAAACCGTAAAAGTGCCTTGTCCCGATAATCTTTTCGGCGAGCCGGCAGTCCTGGGTATTGCGACGGATATAACTAAAATAAAAATGGCAGAAAAAGAATTGTTTGAGACGAATCTTGAACTTTTAGAACATAAGAACCATCTTGAAGAATTAGTATCGGAAAGAACATTGGAACTGCAGAAATCTCTCGATTATCTGAAAGAGACGCAGAACAAACTTATTGAATCGGAAAAAATGGCGGCATTGGGAAGTCTGGTTGCCGGAGTCGCTCATGAGATCAATACTCCAGTGGGGATCGGCGTTACCGCGGCATCTCATCTTGAAGAAAGTGCAATGAGTTTTGAAGAATTATATAAATCCGGCAATATCCTTCGGACTGATTTCGAAAAATTCCTGGAATTATCACTATTGAGCTCCCGAATGATTCTGTCCAATATGAAAAGAGCTGCAGATTTAATACAGAGCTTCAAGCAGGTGGCAGTTGATCAATCGAGCCAGGAGCAGAGATTTTTCAGGATCCACGAATATATCGATGAAATTCTGATGAGTCTACATTCTAAATTCAAACACACGGCCTATACTATAGAAGTCATCTGTCCCGAAGAATTTGAAATTAACAGTTATCCCGGAGCATTATCCCAGATCATAACGAATCTGGTAGTGAACTCGCTTAAACATGGATTTGAAGATCTCGATGAGGGATCGATTACTATTGATATTAGAAAAAGTAAAAAAAATGCTCTGATTGTCTATGAAGATACGGGAAAGGGAATCTCTAAAGAGAACCTTGAAAAGATTTTTGATCCCTTTTTTACTACTAAACGGGGTTTTGGCGGAAGCGGTCTTGGAATGAATATAGTCTATAATCTAGTAACACAATCATTGAACGGGTCTATAAAATGCAACAGCATAGTAGGGCAGGGGACTCTATTTGAAATAAAATTTCCTGTAGAATTCCGATAGAGCAAAAAAAACTGCCCGCCGGATATATATCTCCGGCAGACAGCCTGTCTATGAGAGCCTGGCCCTCGTTATATTGTCAATCATATTACACCTCCTTAAAAAAAATATTTTTTCCCGGTAATTAACAATACCTTCTAATCACCCTGCAAGATAGGGAGAGTTCACTTTTAATCATTTTTTATTCGGCAAACCTTCATGTATGGAGGTTTTCTATCTTCGCGGCTTTGCCGCAACTTCTCCGAACACAAATCTCAATTGCTTTAGTTTTGCAGAGAAGTTGATTTTTTTTGAGATTTTTATAGGTAAAGTTACTTATAATTGATCTTTCTCTTTTACAAAAGGTGAAAAACTGTTTATAGTGAAGACATCTAATTTTAGATGGAGGTTTATATTAATGATCTTAACTACATTTAACATCACATCACAACAGGTATGGATCTGCCTGTCCTGAAAGGGAAGGTTAAATAAACTTTACACCTCTCCTCATTCAGGTCATGGCAGCAGCTAATTGATTTACTATGAGGAACATTATGTCTTACATAAAAGCGGAAGAACATCTTCCGGACGAACTAATTAAAGAGATTCAAAAATACATTCAAGGTGCTCAAATCTACATACCTGGTATAGCTGAGAAAAGGCTTCATTGGGGTGAGAAAAATGGGACACGTGAAAAACTCGAAGAAAGAAACGACTCAATCAAACAGTTGAAGTATTCCGGTTGGAAAATCGACGATCTGGCAGATCACTTTAATCTGTCATCTGATAGTATTCGGAAAATTCTTTATAAACGCAAAGCGTCATAATATGAAAGGAAGCGCATGTTACAGTGGGATTACTATTAGGGTCAAACTGTAATAAGCGCAAAGCTTCATAGAAGAAACGGAGTTAGTTTATATTTCGTTCACATCTTTCCTTTAACTTCTAGAACATAGATTGTTAAGGCTGGTCGCTAACAAGTTAGCTGCTCGCCAATGAGTCGTACCGCAAGAACGAAGTTCTGAGGAACGATCTCAAATGCAACCATAGGAGAAAAGAATGAAAAAAGAATTATTGGTACTATTGATGATTGTCAGTTCAGCAATGATATTATCTGCTGAAGGAAAACAGGATGATGTTGATGAGCAATTCTACGGAAGAGGCCAGGGCCAGGGTATGATGGGCGGAGGCAGATTCAGCGATGAAGACAGGGCAGATTTTCAGGAACAGAGAGATGCCGCCAGAGAAGAGTATCTCGAAGGTCTGGAAACAATATCTCTGACCGGCGCACTGAATCTTGTCAACGGTGAAATGCCTACAATCGAAAGTGAAGGAACCGTGTATCATGTTATGGCTCCCTGGCAGGCCGTTGCTGACCTCGAACTGGAAAATGGAATGACTGTAACAGTCGAAGGTTATGAGATGCCCGGTCCTCCTATGCAGTGGGATGACTCTGAAAAGTCTATCATGGTAACAAAAGCTGTGATCAATGGCGAAGAGTTTGAAATCGATCATGATGCTGTCGGTTATGGCATGATGGGTGGTCGTGGTGGACCTGGTAGAAAAGGCGGAGCTCAGGGCGGCGGCATGATGGGCCGAAGATCTTAATGGAATGTATGGACCCCCTTCGCGGGGTCTTATTTTGTGATGTATACTAATGAATATGAAAAAAGTACTTGTAGTTGATGATGAAGAGAAGATAAGAACCATGATCTGTGATTATCTCCAGGCAGTCGGATTTGAGACGGTTACCGCTTCCGACGGCATTGAGGCTATTACTCAAACTGTTGTAGAGAATCCCGATCTTATTGTTCTCGATATTATGATGCCAGGCCTCGACGGACTTGATTGCACCAGGCGAATCAGACAGAAATCTCAGGTTCCCATAATTATGGTTACAGCAAAATCAGAAGAATCGGATAAGCTGATCGGACTCGAAGTCGGCGGCGACGATTATATGGTTAAACCTTTCAGCCTTAAAGAACTTGCAGCCCGAATCCGAGCTGTTCTGCGTAGAACTGAAAATGCCAATCCCCCGGAAACGGATGAAAAATCTCCTGTTATCATTGCTCATAAAGATCTGATACTCAATACAGAAAAAATGACTCTTCTCAGAGATAATAAGAGAGTAGAACTCACTTCTGTTCAATTTGAAATCGTAAAATTATTCATTAATAATCCCGGACGCGTTTATACGAGGATGCAGATACTCAATTCATTTCAGCAGGATGCTTTTGAAGGATATGAAAGAACAATCGATGTCCATATTAAAAATATTCGGAAAGTGCTCGAAAGGGTTCCATCAAAACCACAATATATTGAGACTGTCTGGGGAACGGGATACCGGTTTTCCGAGGAGATATAAATGTTTCGCCTGAGATCAAAAATACTATTGGCATTTTCTCTGGTCATTTTAACAGGGATGATTCTTATGGTAACGATTATTAATTTTACAACCCGTTCGGGATATGAATCTTTTGCCAAACAGAACGACATCGATATCTGTTTATATTTAAGCGGTCCTCTATCTGAATATTACTCATTTCAAGGAAACTGGGACGGTGTGGAGACGCTTCTGAATCTCCCTCAGCTCGGCATGGGGCAGATGAGAGGCGGCATGAATAGAAAAGCTGATGACAATGGTCCTCGTTTCAGGATGATGGTTCCTCATTTTATTCTGGCTGATTCCATGGGAAATGTTCTTGTCAATACCGGAGAAAATCGCGATGAAGATGTGGAGGTTCTTTCCGGTAAAATCCTTGAATCGGGTGTGAAAATTTTTTCAGGTAAAAAAATCATTGCCTACCTTTTTGCCGGTTCAATGATTAAGACCAACCTGAATGAAAATGAACAGAAATTTCTAAATAGAACGATGATCATTATAGTTTCAGTCTCTCTGTTTATTCTCTTCATTTCAATTATATTTTCCTATTTTTTCTCATGGCGTCTAACACGGCCCGTAGATGCTCTGACATCAGCGGCCAGAGAAGTAAAAGCGGGAAATTATAATCAGAGAGTTTCCGTTGCTGGTAAAGACGAGCTCTCCGACCTCTCACGTTCATTTAATCAAATGGTTGACTCTCTGGAAAACAATGATAAATGGCGAAAACAGATAATTGCCGATTCTGCTCATGAACTGAGAACTCCCGTCAGCCTAATTCAGGGCAATCTTGAGATGATCCTTGACGGTGTCTATCAAGCTGATACAGCTCATCTTCAGAATATTTATGACGAAACCCTTGTTCTGTCTCGACTGATAAAAGAACTTCAGGAATTATCCAGTGCCGAATCGGGATCCATGTTTCTAAATATGGAGGAACTGAACCTGAATACTCTTATCGGGAATGTATCAGATCTCTTTCGTGTCGGTGAATTAAAAGACAAAATCAATCTCAATAATCTGATAGAAGATGAACTCCCCCTCATTCAGGGTGACTATCAAAAATTAAAACAAGTCTTCTCTAATGTACTGGCGAATGCTTTTCGCCATACTCCGGAAGGAGGGTCTGTCCAGGTCAGAGCAGAGGTTAAAAAATCATCTGTGTTGATTGTAATCGAAGATACAGGACCCGGGATAAAAGAAGAAGAACTCGAAAAAATCTTCGAGCGTTTTTATCGAACAGACAGTTCGAGGAATCGTGTATCGGGAGGTTCCGGGCTGGGATTATCTATCAGTCGGGAAATTATCAAACTCCATGGAGGTTCTATCTATGCTCAGTCAAAAAATGATAGTGGCGCTTCCATTTTTATATCTCTTCCCTTTTAAATTTCAGATTTTCTGTTTATTATGATTAGAGAATAAAATAATAAACGAGGTAATTATGAAATTATTACGGACTTCACTTCTGGTTCTACTATATACCAGCTTTTCTATTTCCCTTTTCGGGGAAGGTGTTGAACACGAAACATCAATCGGTGCCGAATTCGCCTACTATTTTGATGACCACAGTGGATACGATGATGGTAAAGTCGGTGGATTTGTAGTACCTAATTACAATCAGATCCCCGCACCGACCGCTTCAGACAGGGCGCTTGGTTCCGGTTGGGGATCAGTGGAGCTTCAGTTATATCTAAACCATAAAATCACTGTGCCCTTTTTAGAAGGGGAACACGAATTAACTGAAGATAACAATGTAAAATTCAATTTTAATCTATATGTAGCTCCGGTAGCTCTATATGGAAAAGCAGCTGCAATTTTTACTCCCATCGCATTTTTGAATTTTGAAATTGGTGGGATGATTGGTTCCGGATGGAATGCGGTTATCTTCAATGGATTGGGTCTTAATACGACAGGAACACCAGAAACAACATCATTTCCCGGTGTTGTAACGGAATTATGGTCTTCTGCTACATTTCAGTTTGACCTGGCAGCTATAGTTCCCGGGGAATGGACTCATGTCGTTCTCGTTGCCAATGGTGAATTCAAATACAGTTATTTCTCAGGCGCGGGAGTTAGTACGACAGCTGATGTTCAAGCTTGGCAATGGCTGGCAGATTCCGGTGAAAATCTCAATGGGCTCAAGTTCAACGGTACGTATTTCCTGGGTTATCAGATGCCTCTGGTACTTGATACTGTTGGATTTCTGGTAGAAACTACACAGCATCTGGGAGCAAATAATACTCTTTCAACAATGGCTAGCAATGGATGGGGATCTGACTTTGTGGAAGTCACTTTTGGCCCCCTTGCAAATTTCAGTTTTGATGAACACAATAATCTGACAGTTCTATTTCAGTTCCAGTCAGGCCGTGATTATACTGATGCCACAATTTTTGAACAGAACTTTATAGACAGGGATTATGAAGCTACATATGTAAAATTCCACAGAATAGCCTTGGCTTACAATTACAAATTTTAAGAGTGGAAAAAGGGAGTTGGGAGATTGGTGAATGGAAGAATCTTTTTCATGTTCTCTTCCTGTATCCATTCCTCCCTTACTCCAGCCTTCTATTCATAGCTGTATTTTAATTTAGCCCGTTCTGCAAATTGTTCTTCCGCCAGTTCCACAAGGCGATCGAGCAGCTTAGTATAGGGGAGTCCTCCCACGGCGCACATCATGGAAAACATGCTGATATTGGTGAATCCCGGTATCGTGTTCACCTCATTCAGGAGGATTCTGCCGGTATTCTCCTCTATAAAAAAATCTACACGGGCAAATCCTTTTAATTCGAGAACTTTGTAGGCTTTTTCAGCTATAGATCTCAGTTCATTCGTTAGCTGATCCGGCAGCTCAGCGGGAATAATGAGCCCGGCACCATCGGGATCAATATATTTGGCTTCATAGTCGTAGAAATCATGAGTGGGAGCTACTTCTCCCGGAGGGAATGATTCTGTTTCAATATTCCCAATTACAGAGCATTCAACCTCTCTTCCTGAAATAGCCGGTTCAACAATCACTTTTGTATCAAAAGAGAACGCTTTCATCATTCCATCAGCCAGTTGTTCAGCACTGTCAACTTTCGATACTCCTACAGAAGATCCCGCCATGGAGGGTTTGACGAATAGAGGCAGACCATGGGTCTCTATTAAATTGCTGTTAACCTCATTCTGTTTATCTTCTGCATATTGCCATTTTCTGATAGCAGTGTACGGAACGACATCGATTTCATGGCTTGTCCAGATTGACTTGGATACATCTTTATCCATTCCCATATAACTTCCACCGACTGTTGCTCCAATATAGGGAAAACCTCCCATCTCCAGTAGCCCCTGAAGGGTTCCATCTTCACCGAAAGTACCGTGAATCAAAGGAAAAACCACATCGGCCCTGATTATTCTATTACCACAGGAAAAACCTTTCATTGGGACTATTCCCACGGTTCTCTCTTCCGATGTATCAATAGCCAGGGAATCTTGTGATTCTTCAGGATTATCCTGAAGAAACCATTTGCCATCATCGGCAATTCCTATAAGCGTTACACTGTATTTTTCTTTATGGAGATGATTGTAAACAGATGCTGCAGACCTGAGAGAAACTTCATGTTCTCCGCTTCTTCCGCCGAATATCAGAATCAATTCTTTTTTCATATTCAATAATTATTATCACAGATGGGAAAAGGGGGCAAGGTAAGAAGACGGGAGACCGGAGGGAGGAGACCGGAGGAAGGAAGGATATTTTTTCTTCCTGTCTCCCTTCTCCCCCCCTCCCTTTTATACATTCATTCGATCTGTTATAATGAATTCATATGGATTTTTTTACCAATAAGTTGATCTGGTCAGCCTTCTGGGGGATGACTATTGCCCAGATTTTAAAAGTGATACTCATTCTTATCTTTGAAAGGAGACTCGATTTCCAGAGAATTAAAGAGACCGGTGGTATGCCTTCGAGCCATTCGGCTACAGTTGCGGCTTTAACAACTACCTGCGGGATGTTGTATGGAATGGCCAGTCCTTATTTTGCCATCTGTATTATTTTCGGATCTATTGTCATTCACGATGCCACGGGAGTCCGACGTGCTGCGGGAAAACATGCTGAGATATTGAATAATCTCGTAAGTGAACTTTCTCATCTCATTGTAGAAGGAAAAAATGAGAAAGTGCTGAAGACTTTGCTCGGACATACATATCCCCAAGTATTTGCCGGTACTGTTTTAGGAATTATAATAGGATATTTTTTCGGAAAGTCGTGATTGCCTATTTATAGAGGGAATTAATCAATTCTCTGTTGATAAATAATCGGTTGAGCATCATGCCCGCCGCACCATAGGCAACAGCTGATTTTCCGAAAGATGAATAGTGGATTGTGCATTTATCAAGGTCTTTATATGGCCAGTTTTTCTGTATTCTCTCTTTTAAAACAGGTGTGAACCGATCTCTGTGTTTTTCAATATCGCCACCGAGGAATATATGGTTCAAATTTAATGTATTTGCCAGAAAAGCGAGGTGATTGGACAATTCCAATGCAAACTGATCGAATACTTTTTCATCAACTTCAACTTTGTATGTATCATTATCATCAATTGAAAACTGGCTGACATTTCTATTGGTCCATTCAATCGATCGGAATTCTCCGGCAGAGTTATTTTGACCGTAATGCAGTTTCCCGTTAAATACAAAACCCAGACCGACAGCAATTCCATGAGTAGACTCTTCTTCAGGATGGCTGCTTCCATGAAACTCCACCAGAACAAACAGGAAATTCTTTAGAGTATTGCCTCTATGGAATATCATTTCTCCCCAGCAGCAGGCATTGGCATCATTTTCAACACTGACCGGAAAGCTCTCACTCTCTTCAATAATTGTCTGTATGGGGAAATTTTCAACATTGAGAGGTATAGACTGAAGAATTGTACCTGTTGTGGAATCTACTATCCCTGTTGTTCCAATACCTACGCCGAGCAGGGGGGGGATTTCGCTTTCAGAAGTACAGAGATCTTTTATAATTTCATGATAATGATCAAAGAAATTATCTTCATTGATAGAAACTTTTCTGAAAACTGAAGTAATAACATCACCTTCAAGATCTATCAGCACGGCGTGATAGAAATTAGGATGCATTTCAATCCCGGCTACAGATCCGAATAATTTATTGATTTTAAGCTTTACAGGTTTTCGGCCGCCTTTCGGTCCCGCTTCACCCTCTTCGACTTCAACAACATATTCTTTTTCTATCAGGTTATTGACGATAACCGTTACTGTGGATTTATCCAGCTTCAGTAATTTAGCAATATCTATCCTGCTGATACCCTGATTATTCCATATTGTTTTGAGAACGTTCGATGTGTTTATAACCTTTGTAATTTTAACTGCCATAATTATTTTATATTCCAGTTGGTTTTAAAACCAACTAAATATGATTATAGTACTGATTCACAAATGGTCAAGTAAAATGATTGAATAGATAGAAAAAACAACCAACTACCACTTGAGGAACTGTCTATCTATAATTCATCTCCTTCAAGATTGATTCTACAATAGAAATTTCATCCCAGGGATGATGTCCATCAGCATACTCTATACTGGATTCATGACCTTTACCAAGAGTTATTATCATATCTCCGGGCTCTGCCAGCTCTAATGCTTTTTTAATAGCTTTTTTTCTATCACTTATAAGGAATAGATCCTTATCCTCTTTTTTGCCGATTATTCCCTTTTTAATATCCAGAAGAATAGACATGCTATCTTCCAGGCGGGGATCTTCATCAGTGAGAATGATTATATCACTGAATGAATCTGCAATCTCCCCCTGAACAGCTCTTTTCTCAATATCTCTTTCTCCTGCAGATCCAAAAAGAGTTATCAGTCTTTTTTTTGCAGCTTTTCGGAATAGAGGAAAGACCTTTTTGTATGAACCGGGAGTATGGGCATAGTCTACGTAGACATCGAAAGGCTGGGACCCGGAAATATGTGCCATGCGCCCTTTTACGCTGGTCAGTCGTGGAATCTCATTTATTATTTGTTCCAGAGCTATGCCGGATATTTCTCGAACGGCGGCAAGTGCGGCCATAATATTTTCAATATTAACCAATCCCGGAATATTCAATCTTATTGAATACTCTTTTTTATTGTAGTCCAGGGCAAAATCAATACCTTTTGAATCGGCTATCCCATGATGTGCGTATAAATTGCATTCTTTATCAAGAGTGCTGTAGCTTAATTTTCTGATCCCGCCTGCGGCCTCTTCGAAAAGGGTGTGGTTTTCATCATCATAATTTACTATGGCAAAATCTTCAGCTTGTCTGAAGAGGTTGGCTTTATCATTGCGGTACTGCTCCAGTGTTCCGTGGAACTCAAGGTGCTCATGAGTTACATTTGTCAGAACTGCACCGTTGAATTGAACATCTCTCAGGCGGCTTGTTTTCGATGATAAACCGTGAGAAGTAGATTCCACTATAGCGTATTCTTTGCCGTTATTCACCATTTCTGCCAGCAGACGGTGAATGGTCGGTGCTTCGGGAGTAGATTGTCGGATCGGATTTTTGGCTATGCGGTCGCCTGTTTTATAATTGACTGTTGATATAAAACCTGCTCTTTTACCGCAAAGTTCCAGGAGTTGATGTATCATCGATACAGTACTGCTTTTACCGTCTGTACCAGTTACACCGATTACTTTCAATTTTCCCGATGGAAAATCATAATATGCAGATGACAGGGGAGACATCGCTTTGCGGCAGTCTTCGACTTTTACATAATCAATTTTGGGATCATAGACATTGAGATCATCTGAATGGATGACTGCAACTGCTCCCGAATCTATCGCTTTATTTATATATTTGTGACCATCAGTATGAATTCCTTTTAGAGCAAAAAAGAGAGAACCTTTACTCACTTCTCTGGAATCATATATAAGGGAAGTAATTTCTTTATTATTAGAACCTGTGCATTTTATTGCATTTATACTGGTTAAAAGCTCTGATAATCTATTATTTTTCATGTGCTTATGGTATCAATAGTATAAATTTTCTGCAAGTGAGGAATATAATGTATACAGCCCGGGTGGAAGAGTGGTTCGCCGCTGCCCATTTTCTGGAGAATTTTCACGGTAAATGTGAGAATCTACACGGTCACAATTATCGGGTCAGAGTGACTGTTGAAGGCAATGTTCTCGATAATGGCGGAATGTTATGTGATTTCGGTATCTTGAAAAGTGCATTGAAAATTGTTTTTGAAGAACTCGATCACAAAAATCTCAACGATTTGTCTTTTTTCTCTGACGGGAACCCCAGCGCAGAGAGAATAGCAGAATATATATATTTAGAAATGGAGAAAGAGCTCAACATAAAACCTGCAGAGTTATCTGTTGTGGAGGTTTTTGAAACTCATAAGCATGTGGCATCCTATTCCCGTAAGTAAGGAAAAGGATAATAATCCCTTTCTTACAAAGCAGCTCATAGCCTATATAGGCAATAAAAGATCTCTTTTAGGTTTTCTGGGAACCGTTTTCAATTCTCTGGAAGAAGGGAGGGAAAGAACCGTTTTTTCTGACCCCTTTGCCGGTAGCGGCGCCGTTGCCCGCCTGGCGAGAAGCCTGAATTACGATGTTCAGACCAATGACTGGGAGCCCTATTCAAAAATAGTCAACAGCTGTCATATCGGGATAAACAGGAGCGAATTAAAAGACTTCTTTTTACCTCTTGGGGGAATAGAGAGAATTTTCCGATATCAATAATCTAAATGGACCTGTTCAGGATCCCTATATCAGTCTGCATTACGCCCCGGAAAGTACAGATGATGCTGATTATATGACCGAGCGCCTCTTTTATACGAGAGAAAATGCATTGTTTATCGATAGAGCAAGAGCTTATATCGAGGAACTCTATCCCGGTTGGGATCTCGATGAGAGAGGCAGGAAAGAGAAGACACTTCTCCTTTCGAGCCTTTTATATGAAGTTTCTACTCATGCTAATACCTCGGGAGTTTTCAAAGCCTGTCACAAAGGATTCGGCGGCCATGGGAAAGATGCTCTTTCGAGGATTATGGCTCCGATGGAGATGGAAATACCCCATTTAATTGATTCAGACGGATCATTTCTTATTGAGAATATGGACGCCACCGAATTTGTTTCGGGTACAAGTTCCGATATATGTTATCTCGACCCTCCTTATAACAGCCATCAGTATGGTAGTAATTATTTTATGCTCAATACAGTTGCTCTCTGGGATAAACCGCCGGTCTCTTTCGAAAGAAAAGAAGATGGCCGTTTTAGGGAAAAAGCCGGAATCAGAAAAGACTGGATTAAAACCAGGAGCCCTTTTTGTTATAAAAAAGATGCTCCCTTTGCTTTTTCAAATCTTCTCGACTCAATAGATTCAAAGTACGTTCTACTCAGTTATAATACGGAGGGCATTATTCCCTTCGATCAGCTTTATGATATTATGGAATCTCAGGGACAGACAGAACTGTACTGCCGTGATTATATATTATATAGAGGTGGAAAACAGAGTCTCAGCCGGCAGAATTACAATATGGAGCTTCTCCTTGTATTGAACAGGAAAGAAAGTCCCGGAAAATCTGATAGAGCCAAAGTTCAGAGATTTCTTCTGGAAAGAAAGCTGATCACTTTATTGAGACGCCCCTTCAATCCCCACAAACTGAAAGCTCTCTTCCCAATAAATGAGGGAAGAGTGACACTATTTTCCAAAGATGAAAACACTGTAGAGTTGAAAACTGTCGACTATTATACATTTAATGAAATGCCCCCAGCACTTGAGTTTATAGATGATGACGAGCTGGAAACACTTTTCGGAAAACTCGAGAGTGCTCTCTGTTCAGACAATAAAGAGGAAGCCCATGTCATTATCGATCTTATCCGGGAAGCAGATGTCCTGAAAAAAAGAAGTAAATACTGCAAAAGGCTTTTGCAGGTACTCAGAAAATTCGCATTTAAAAAATACCACCACTTATTTATGGAAACTGTTTCAGAACTGTCTATCCTTATAAAGAGGGAACCGGAATTATTCTCATCACTCAGTGATGGTTTAGAAGAGATAAAAGAGATCGCAGAATTGCGGTTCAAAGGGTAATTATGAAAAATAAACTTGAAACTGCTACGGGATCCTTTATTGTGAACCGGGGCAGTGATGAGATCAACCGCTCTCTTCAGGCCTGGAACAGCGCTGATGAATATATTTTGAATACGCTGGAATCCTATGAATTAAAAGAGGGTTCTAATCTCCTTTTATTTAATGATGGTTTCGGTGCGCTGACAGTCTCTCTGGCAGGGAAATATACTATATTCAATTACAGTGATTCTCTTTGCTCACATAAGCAGTGTTTAGACAATCTGAAGGCAAATAAAATTGATGAGAAGAAAATACATTTTCTGACACCGGAAGATCGTATTCCCGCTGATGTCAGCCTGATCATCATTAAAAACCCGAAAAGCCTGAATTATCTTGAATTCCAACTTCAGCAGTTATCATCAGAGTATAAAAAAGGAATCCCCTTTATTGCAGCGGATATGAATAAAAATATCCACAGTTCAACGGTTTCTCTTTTTGAACATTATATGGATGGTGTGAAAACTTCTCTGGCATGGAAAAAATCGCGGTTGATTCAGGGGGATACGAAAGGATCTGTTCCCTTTGTCAATGAGTTCCCCGTTAATTATAAACCTCTTGATGAACTTTTTGAAATTATCAATTATCCAAACCTGTTCGCTCATGGGAGACTGGATCCCGGCACGGCATTTTTAATAGCGAATTTTCCTTTCGTCGCAGAAAAGAAATCAGTAGTGGATCTGGCCTGTGGTGATGGAATCCTGGCAATAAAAGCGGCTTCCCTGTGGCCGGAAGCGTCGTTTCTCTGTGTTGATGAGTCCTATCTGGCTATCAGGTCGGCAAAGGAATCTTTTGAGAAAAGCGGGTATCCGAATCCTGTTGAATTTCGGGTTTGCGATATTCTCGATGGTGTAGTGGAAGGTTCTGCGGATCTGATTCTCTGCAATCCCCCTTTCCACGACAATCACAGCTTGTCCACAGCTACTGCATTGACGATGTTTCGCCAGAGTCATGCAGTTCTCAAGAGTAGGGGTGAACTCTTTGTCGTCTCAAATAGACATCTTGGTTACGAGAAACAATTGGCAAAAATCTTCAGCAGCGCACAGGTCATAAAATCAAATAAAAAGTTTTCAATTATACGCGCTGTGAAATAGCCAATGCGCCTTTGATCCCGTCTGCGGCGGAACTGATGATACCGCCGGAATAACCGCTGCCCTCTCCATTTATATATAGATTGGCAAACCCGTCGGCGAGTCCTTCTTTGCTGCGGTGTACCTGGATCAGTGCTGATGTCTTACTTTCGAGCCCGATGATTGATCCCTTCTCAAAACCTTTCAGTTTTCTGGAAAAATCAGTCAAGCCTCTTTTTAATGCTTCTGATATAAATGAAGGGAGGAGTTCATTGAGATTGAAATTAAGCAAACCCATGGGATAACTCGATAGGTTTATTCCCGGGGAATTTTTATCATTCAGAAAATCTTCAATCGTTGATGCAGGCGCTTTGAATCCTTCAATAGAAAAACTTTGTTCCAGTTTTTCCAGCCATTCCAGTGATTCAAGGGGATCAAATTCTCTGTTGTATATCTTTTCCAGATTCATACCGGCGACTATAGCGGAATTGGCAAAAGGGGAATCTCTGTTGTAGAGGCTCATTCCATTGACAATATTTGAATCTCTATAAGGTGCGGCAGGTACTATTTTACCTCCGGGACACATACAGAAACTGTAGACAGGTAGCATGTTTTCAGCAGAATTTGTCAAACGGTATTCAGCGGCTTTGACCCCTTTTAATGAAGTGCAGCCCCATTGAGCTTCATTGATAAGATCCTGGTGGTGTTCGACTCTGGAACCGATGGCGAAGTTTTTATTTCTGTAACGAACACCTTTTTTTATGAGATATTTATATGTCTCAAAAGAGGAGTGACCTGTGGCAAATAGAAATACATCACCTTCAATTTTCCCCCGGCTGGTTTCGACGGATCTGACAGTTTCTTCCTTTACATTGATATCTGTGACCAGGCATTCAAAAATAATCTCTCCACCTATCTCCAGAAATTTCTTTCTCAGGTTTTCTGTTATTATAAGAAGGTTATCACTTCCCAGATGGGGATGGGTCATATATGCGATCTCTTCAGGAGCACCGGCTTCGATGTACGATTGAAGAATGAATGCTTTTTCCCGTGATATTTTTTTTGTACGACTAGTCAGTTTTCCATCGGAAAATGTTCCTGCGCCACCTTCGCCGAATGCGTAGTTGCTGTTTTCTGTAAACAGGGAATTCTCTTCGAAAGAATCGATATCTTCTTTTCTTTTCCCTACATCTTTTCCCCGTTCGAGAAGAAGTGTTTTGAATCCTGCTTTCTGAAGTGTAAAAGCTGCAAAAAAACCAGCAGGACCAGTCCCGGTGACAATGGCTTTTTCATCTCTTTTTTTATAGGGAATTTCAAGAATATCAAGATACGGGGCTTCCCCGCCTTTGAGTTCTTCCGAGGTAATGGCCACTTTTAACTGCCAGAAAATATTATTTTTTTTCCTGGCATCAAGACTCTTCTTTTCAATGATTTTGCTGAATTTTTTGATTTTAAGTGTGTTTTCAATTACTTTATTTAATGAATCGTCAGTGTAATCTGTAGGTACCTTGATTATTATCTCTCGAAATCCCATAACGGGCAGATTACTTCAAATATAGTGGCGAAACAAGCTAATTAGTGTAAATATTGAAAATTAACTTGACAATATCAAAAAGCTTGTTTAACAATTCATTTCTAAATGAGCCTTCACGGGTTCTTATAATATCGGGGAGGAGCAAGTGTCTGATACTGCTTCGAAAAGCAAGAAAGCAGCTGCAAAGAAAACTGTAGCAAAAAAGGCCGCGCCAAAGAAGTCCGCTGCTAAAAAAATAAAAAAACTGCTCATAGTGGAAAGTCCCGCTAAAGCGAAAACCATAAAAAAAATACTGGGAAGAGATTTTACTGTCAAAGCTTCTGTAGGGCATATTCGCGATCTGAAAAGCGGACGGGGTAAGAATGCTTTCGGAATTGATATTGATAATGATTATAAACCGGATTACACAGTCATAAAAGGCAAAGAAAAGACTGTCAAAGAGCTGAAGGAAGCGGCATCAAAAGTTGATGAAATTTATCTGGCTCCCGACCCCGATAGGGAAGGTGAGGCGATCGCCTGGCATCTACAGGAAATAATCGGTAAAACAGATAAACCTATTAAGCGCGTGACCTATTCGGCAGTAACAAAAAAAGCTGTACAGGATGCAATAGATAATCCCGGTGAAATAGATATGGACAGAGTTCATGCCCAGCAGGGAAGACGTATTCTGGACAGACTGGTAGGTTTCAGTCTCTCTCCGTTTTTGTGGAAAAAAGTGGCTAAGAATCTCAGTGCCGGACGAGTACAGTCTGTAGCCGTGAGAATGGTTGTTGATAGAGAGAGAGAAATCTCTGCTTTCATTCCCGAAGAATTCTGGAGAATCAATGCGACAATTCATCCGGCGGGGAAAGAGAAGCAGTTATTTGAAGCGTCACTAAAGAAATGGAAAGATAAAAAATTCGCTCTCGGTTCAGATTTTGCACAGAATGGGGAATCAGTAAAAGAAATTGCAGATATTCTCAGAAAAGCGGAATACGAAATTGATAAAGTAGATAAAAAACGCTCGAAGGGAAAACCGGGAGCTCCTTATATTACTTCTACACTTCAGCAGGCGGCCAGTACAAAACTCAGCTTCGGGACATCTAAAACAATGTCTGTAGCACAGAAATTGTATGAGGGTATTGAACTCGAAGGCGGATTGACCGGTTTAATCACCTATATGAGAACCGACTCGACTAATATAGCCCCTGAGGCAATAGAAGAGGTCAGAGACTATATAAAAAATACATATAGTGATAAATATCTGCCGGTTAAGGAAAATGTATACTCATCAAAGAAGAATGCCCAGGAAGCTCATGAAGCTATTCGTCCTTCTTCCGTAGCCAATACACCTGCAAAAGTTAAAGAGTATCTTTCCAAAGACCAGTATCGTCTCTACGAAATTATCTGGCAGCGTTTTGTCGCTTCACAGATGAATCCGGCGGAATACGATATTACAACAATTACAATATCAGCTGATAAGGGAATCTTTGAAGCCAAGGGACGCGTTGAAGTCTTTGACGGATACACTGTTCTTGTCGGTGAAAATAAGGTTATTCAAAAAGGGAAAGAAGAAGATAAATATCAAAAACTTCCCAATGTTGAAGCCGCAACCGCACTGGCTCTGGATAAACTTGAAGAAACTCAACATTTTACAAAACCGCCACCTCGATACTCTGAAGCGAGTCTGGTAAAGGCTATGGAGAAAGAAGGGATCGGGCGACCGTCAACTTATGCTCCCATAATCAAAACTATTCGTGAGAGAGGATATGTCAGACTTGAGAAAAGATCATTTCACGCCACTGAGCTCGGAATGGCTGTCAATGATATCCTTTTGAGTAATTTTACCAATATTATGGACCTTCGGTTCACTGCCGGTATGGAGGAAAGTCTCGATGAGGTTGAACAGGGAGAAAAAGACTGGGTCAATGTCATTGATGATTTTTACAAACCCTTTCTTTCCCGCCTCGATGATGCAATGGAGAAAGCTGAACCGCTCAAAGGCCGTGATTACACAGGTGAAGAAACTTGCCCTGTCTGTGGTGGACCTCTCGTTATCCGATATTCAAAAAACGGGGCTTTTCTCGGATGTAAAAACTATCCCGAGTGTAAAGGATTACTCCCCATGCCCGGTGGAGAAGTTGACGAAGACGAAGATAGCGATGTAAAAGCTGTCGATGTCGATTGTCCGGAATGCGGAAAACCGATGATTCTCAAAACTTCCCGTTACGGTAAGAAGTTTTATGCCTGTACAGGTTATCCCGACTGCAAGACAACAATGTCGGCAGATAAAGAGGGTAAACCCGTAGAAATGCCCAAAATTGAAAGGGAATGTAACAAATGCGGCAAGCCTATGGTTGTAAAAGCAGGTCGTTCAGGCCATTTCCTTGCCTGCAGCGGTTATCCCGGTTGTAAGAACACAATGCCCATTGATAAAGATGGCAATGTTGTTGAAGTTCCCGATGTAAGCGGTGAGATCTGTGACAAATGCGGCTCTGAAATGGTTGTGAAGATGGGAAGGCGTGGCCCTTTCCTTGCCTGCAGTGCTTTTCCCAAATGCAGAAATGCAAAACCACTGCCTGGTGATGAAAAAGAAGAAGAAAAAAAAGAGAAATAAGATTGAAATCTTAAATAGTGTTTATTATTTATGAAATTAGGGAATAATTGCAGCCACTATGTAATTATTCCCTTTACTTTATATATATTTATTTCTACTTTTAAACGGATAACTTAACTGAGGAAAATAATGGACGATTCGGATAAAAATAAAAAAGAGAGTTCCCGCAAGGAACCGGATAATTGGTGGGACAAAGCCAAATCAGAACTGCAGCCTGAGAACCTGGACAAGCGTGTAAAAAAAATGAAGCAGGGAAAGTATAAATTCTCTCTCTGGTATTTTTTACTGGTTATTGCCGTTCTGGCAATTCTGAATATGTTTCTTGTGAAATCACCTGATACATCAATAGATTACAGTACTTTTAAAAATAAGATCAGCTCCGGTGAGATTGTCAGGGTTAAAATGACTCAGGCTCTCTATACGGGATATACTCAAACCAGCAAACAGTATGAAGAAGAACTGGTTACAACAATTACCAGTCGCTTGAGCAATAACAACAATAGTCTTGGTGGGACAGTTTACAGCACTGTTCCTTTGAATGATCCGTCATTTTTACCTCTTGTCGATGCAATGGGTATTGAATATTATGCTGTCCTGGAAAAGAATAATTATTTTCTGGATATTCTTATCAGCTGGGTCGTTCCTCTCCTCTTACTTGTTATTGTATGGCGTTTCATATTCAAGCGGATGGGAAATATGGGTGGAAATAATGTGATGAGTTTTGGGCAGAATAATGCCAAAATCGTTGCAGAAGAAGATCTGAATACCCGTTTTGATGATGTAGCCGGTTGTGAAGAGTCTAAAGATGAATTGATTGAAGTTGTCGACTTCCTCAAGAATCCAAAAAAATATACTGAAATCGGCGGGAAGATACCCAAAGGAGTTCTGCTTGTCGGTCCTCCTGGAACCGGTAAAACACTGATTGCAAGAGCAGTTGCCGGAGAAGCGGGTGTGACATTTTTCAAAATGTCCGGTGCAGACTTTGTTGAAATGTTTGTAGGTGTCGGTGCCGCCCGTGTAAGAGATCTTTTTAAACAGGCCAGGGAGAAAGCTCCCTGTATCATATTTATAGACGAGCTAGATGCTATCGGAAAAAGCAGAGCCGGTCTCGCTTCCACCAATGATGAACGTGAGCAGACGTTGAATCAGCTACTTGTGGAAATGGATGGTTTTGACGCCTCTTCAGGAGTCATCATACTCGCAGCTACCAACAGGCCGGAAGTTCTCGATGCCGCACTTCTCAGACCTGGACGATTTGACAGACAGGTTTTAGTAGACCGTCCCGATCTGATCGGACGTGAAGCCATTTTAAAGATACACTCTAAAGGTGTAAAAATAGGTGACGAGGTCGATTTCAGGGAGATTGCAAAGACAACAGTAGGATTTGTAGGTGCCGATCTGGCCAATATTATCAATGAAGCCGCTTTACTGGCTGTTCGTGATAACAGAACCGAAGTTCTTATGAAAGACCTCAATGATGCCATCGAAAAGACTATAGCGGGCCTTGAGAAGAAAAATAGAATTATTAATCCACGGGAGAGAGAAATTGTCGCCTATCATGAAACTGGTCATGCTCTGGTCGCTGCTTTCACTCCTGATGCCGATCCTGTTCAGAAAGTCTCCATTGTTCCCCGTGGTATGGGCGCTCTGGGATATATGCTTCAGCAGCCGACGGAAGATAGAAACATACGAACCCGGGAAGAGCTGTTCGGCCAGATAGATACTCTGCTTGGAGGACGTGCTGCAGAAATGCTGATTTTCAATAAATTATCCACCGGCGCAAGTAATGATATTGAGAAAGCAACTGAAACGGCTCTCAATTTGATTACTGTATATGGGATGAGTGATAAGTTTATGAATGTCGCTTTGAGAAAAAGACAGAATTCATATCTCGGTGGCGGGGGAAGTTCCCGTGAATATTCTGAGAAAACCCAGCAATACATTGATGACGAAGTTGCAAAGATTATAAGCGGAAGATATAAGAAAGTTCTGGCTATACTTACCGAGCATTTGGATCTTTTGAAAACTATTTCCGCTCATCTGCTAGATGAAGAATATTTATCAGCTGAAGAATTCTTAACTTTTATCGAAAAAGATGAGAAGAGCGCCGCTACGTATGCCAAACGAAAAGAAGCGGATATGGTGCCTTCGGAACTCGCTGTAAAAACAGGTGAGAAACGCAATAAGGCAATTAAAGCCAGAGCAGAGGCAAAAGCTGTAGCTAAAGAGAACGAGCCTCCCAAAGTCGATTTAGAGCATAAAACTGAAAATCCTTTTTCAAATTCTGTTGAATTGAAATTGGAAGAAAAGAATGATGATTCTGAATAGATGATCTGAAGTAAAATGAAAACCCCGATATTTTTCGGGGTTTTTTTATTTTATAGATTATCATTAATATACAGATGAGAGATAAAACCCATTCCAGTTCAGAAACAGAATTGTTTGACTGGAAATCACATGTTATAAGTTTTGAAACAGATAATAGCCGGTTGCTGTCAGATAGACTGCAAAAGGATATTGGCCCTGAAGTTGAATTGAAAGAATTTCAGCTTAATGAAAACATGTGGAATGAACCGTATTTTCCCTTTCTCAATATTATCAGAGATTCCCTGTGTGACAGGGAGGATAAAGATATATCCCGTCTTTTGACTTCTAATGTATATCCCGCTCATAACGATCTATTTCTTTCATTTATCAAGAATCTCCCTCTATTTAGAAATGAAGAGATTATAATGGAGGAATTGGAATATGAAAAATCTCAAATGACAAGGGGCATCGTCAATCTAATGGCTGCTATTACTGAATCTGCTCCTCTTTTTCTACATCTGATGAACTTTGAATGCGCTTCTCAATCACTGATAATAATATTGAGAAATATCATCTCCGAATGTAATACTTCTAATCTGTTTATTTTCTGTTCATCTGCAGAGAGAGCTCATTTTTCCAGAGTTATGGAATACTCTCTGGTCAAATCCTTTTTCAGATCAGTTAAAATAGATTCAACAGAAGTGAATTTTGAAATTCCGCTTCGTATCCAATTGGAAGAGCAATCCTTTTCCTTTACAGCAAAATTGAAGTTTATTGATTCTTATTTTTTTTTCATCGATATGGATGAATGCAGGTTGAGATCTCAGCAGTTATACAATCAGTTTGTTGAGCACAATATGCAGCTCGACAGAAATGACCATTTCTCTTTATTGAAGATTACCGGAGATACACATTTATTGATCGGGGATTTGAACAGAGCACTGATAGTCTATTTTTCTTTACTGGATTTTTCACAAAAAGAAGATGACCTCATATTCCTTACTGAATCTTACAAAAGGATAAGTATCACACATTTACTGAAAAATGATCCTGAAGAGGCTGTGAAATATGGAATATTATGTGATAAGAGTGCACACAAGACTGGTTCTGAGCAGTATATGGCTCAATCAGCTTTTCTCCTGTTTCAGTTACAGCGGTTTAAAGCAGCATATGCAAAAAAATATTTTAGTCTCTGTCTGGAGAAATATCTGGATCTCTTCAAACTTCTCGAGAAAGTCCATCAATTTAATACTCTCGCATATCTCTATACAAACGGGTCGCTTATTCTCTCCCTGGTTAAATCGGGCAGTGAAACTGAAGCCTCGCTAAAATACCTGAGAATTGGAATTGAGTTGTCAGAAAAAGTTAAAAACTATTTCAGGATCTCTGAAGCCTATTACTCTGAAGGTATTTATCATCAGGCTACAGGAAACAGAATACAGGCTTTAAAATATTATAAAAAAGCCCTGAAATTAAAGAACAAAATCAACAATGATAGTGAACTTTCAAAAATTAACAACGGAATGGGGTATTTTTATTTTTCAGAAGGAGATTATAAATCTTCTGCCGCTCATTACAATAAATCGATGAAACATTTGATGAACTCCAAACACTACAAAGAGATATGCGGTACTTTATTTAATTTCGCAAGTATAAATTTTTTCACCTTCAATAATCACAAAGCCATAAAGTATTATAAGTATATGCTCAGGATTATGAATCCACTTGATATTGTAGATCTGCCCTATCACTCAAGGGTCACCATATACTCTCTTTTGGCTATTTGTCATCTCAATACGAATAATATCCAGATCAGTCTGGATTTATACTCACAGATAAAACATCTGCCGGACTTTCACGAAACGGATCAGGATTTTGAATATTTTGCATTGTTCGAAGCCATGCTGGAAAAATACAGAGGGAATTATGAGCTTTCGGAAAGTCAATTTCTGAAAGCACTCGATATTCAGGTCAGTAAAAATGTTGAAGAGACCTATTTCCTTATACGTGTATATTATGAGTTAGGTTGCCTGCACAGCGATTATGAAAAGGGAGATCTAGCTGTAAAACAGTGGAAATCTGCTTTGAATCTCTGTTCTGGAGAACATTTTCCCTTTATGAGAACCTTCCTGCAGGATATGATAGACAATGGTTCTTCTACAGCTAAAATAAGTCCTTTTAAGGCTAGAAATTTCAATATCCACACAATTCTCGAACTGGTGGATCTCGATACAAACATCAATGAACTCCACAAGCGTGTAGGGGAGATTTCCTTTTTAAATAATCTACAGGATATCCTGAGAGAGTCTGAATCAGAAAATAACAAAGGGATAATCTATTATTCCCTGAATCTGATATATAACAGTTTTTTAATCGACACTCTTATATTTGCAGTAGAAGAAGATGATAGATGGTCTCTAATAGATACTATGACATCGTCAGAGAATCTCGACCTGGCAGATCCCGATAAATTAATAAACAATGTAATTCACTTTGCTGATAGAGGGAAATCACATCCCTTTGAATCGGTTGCCCATATCTGTGTGCAAAGTTCTCCTCTGAGAAAATATATCCTAATCTGTGGAAATATCGGAATTGATAAACCCATTGATAAGGATGACTTCAAGGTGTTGACAATTGCCGCTAAACAGATGGTTACTGCTGTTGAAAAAATCAATCAGGAAATACAGATCCTCCAGAAGAACATAAATCTGGAACAGAAAGTAAAAGAGAGAACCCTGGAACTCGAAAGAAGTCTGGAAATGATCAAGTCCCAGAGAGAAGAAATACAAGAGCATTATAATCAACTGGAAGAGGTTGTAAAGCTGAGAACAGAAGAACTTCTCGAATCGGAAAAGCTGGCATCTCTCGGGGGGCTGGTCGCCAATCTGGCCCATGAGATTAATACTCCTTTGGGAAATATCATTACGACTAATTCCTTTTTGAAAGACCAGCTGATCACTTTCAAAGATCTCTTCGGTTCGGGACAACTGAAAAAGTCCGATCTTCTCGATTATCTCGATACAAATAAAGAATCAACATCGATTATTGAGATCAATAGTAAACGGGTGAGAAACCTGATTGACAGTTTCAAACAATTGTCCATTGATCAGGCTGTTCTCGATAAGATTTCTTTTAATGTGCGAAATTATATTGACCATATAATTCTGGTATTGAAACCGACAATGGATATTTATTTCCATCAGGTGATAATTGAATGCGATCCCCATTTGAAGTTGAATAGCTATCCGGGATTATTTTCACAGATTTTAACAAACCTTTTGTTGAATTCGATCATTCATGGTTTTACTGAAGACCAATACGGAATAATAAAAATCGTTGTAATGAAAGGTGACGAAAAATTGTCCTTAATTTATTCTGACGATGGTGCCGGTATGGATGAAGATACGAGGAATAAGATTTACCAGCCTTTCTTTACAACAAAAAGAAATCAAGGCGGAACCGGTCTCGGATTGCACATTGTGTATAATATAGTCACACAGAATCTCAAAGGTACCATTACCTGCAAAAGTGAAGTGGGTAAGGGAACCAGGTTTTATATTGAATTGCCCTTTTAATAAACAGACATTATTGATTCGATCAGTTTTTTTGTAATGGAATCACTTTTAAATCTGATTCCTATTCTCTGTCCATTAACATTGACAACAGTAGTATTGAAAATCTCAGTTTGTGAATTGCTTCCGAATCGTAGCAGGATCTCATCTCCTTCGATAAAGAACTGATTCAATTTCAAGGCGGCGCCTCCCGTACTTATATCGTAGATTTTACAAGCATGCCAGCCCGTTCCGGAATTGTAATATCCTTCCATATCAACAGGTTTTCTGATACTGTCTCTTTTACTGTTTTTAATAGTAACCTGATTTAATTCGGCATCTTTTGGAAAATTCAAACTTTTTTTCTCCACCTAATTCTAGTATAATATTGAATAGCTCTATAATCGCAAAAAAAATGAAATTTTGAAAGGAAAATCCTCATTAATTGAGAAAAGGACCGCAAAAATGCGATCCTTTTATTAAATTCAACTGGTGGGAATATTATTCCGACTTGTAGAAGTTATTGAAATACTGCATATCTGTGGATAGAGTCTTACTCATACCGGGCAGTGTTTTCTTATATGATTCCACAGCTTTCCAGAACTCATAGAATTCTAAATCTTTTCCATAAGCTTCAATTTCAATTGCCAGAGCTTCAGCTTCAGCGTCTCCTTTGATCTTTTCGGACTTAGAATAAGCTTCTGAAATCAGCACTTCTTTTTCGTTTTCCGTTTTACCGGCCCATTCGGATTTTTTTCCCTGGCCGTATGAACGGTAATACTGTGCTATCTGGTTTCGCTCTTTGATCATTCTGTCATAAACAGACTGAGTCATCGCATCTGTGTATCGAATCTGTCTGATAACGACATCGATCAGCTCAATTCCCAGGTCTACTGTGTCCAAAGCGGCATTATTCAGCATCTCATCGGAAAGTTCACTTCGTCCGTTGACGATTTCTTCAAAAACAGTATCGCTTTTCAGAATCAGGCTGAGAGTGGTGGAATCGGCACCTTCCACAGCATTTTCTTCTGCCTGTTTTTCCGCTTCTGCGATTGCCGCCTCGGCTTCTTTCTGCAATTCAATAATAGTGTTGCTATTTCTGACAGATTCGATCAGATAATTCTTGGCAACAATATTTTTCACTGCAGATTCTATTACCGCATCGAGTTTACCATAGGCCTGATTCATTGTTTTAACCGACTCATAGAATTTAATAGGATCGCTTATTTTCCACCTCGCAGTAGTATCAACCCAGATAAACTGATTTTCAGCAGTTTGAAATTCCTGGGGATCACCGTCCCATGACAGAATCTTTTTGGAGTATTTTGTCACGCTGTCGATAAGCGGAACTTTGAGTTTCAGCCCAGCTTCATTCTGCCTATCTTCTATTTTTCCGAATCTCGTGATAACAGCCTGCTCGCCTTCATTCAGAATGTAAAATGGTCCCATGGCCAAGAAAATTATCAATAAAAGAGCAACAGGAATAAGAATCTTTATTATTTTTTTCACTGGATTCCTCCTGTCTGATTGTCAGTGATGTTCTTCAGAGGAAGGAAGTTTTCAAGATTTTTGTCGATAAGATCAATATTTGTATTATTCAGCATCACTTCTTCCATCATTTCATAGTAGATTCTGGTTCTCGTAACATCCTGGTTTTTCTGATACTCGATATATACGGCATTGAATCTCGCGACATCACCTAAAGCTCTGTTCACACGACCAGTCGCATAACCTGTAGCCTGCTGAATCATCTGACTCGCCTGACCGGAAGCTTTCGGTATTTCGGCATTGTACTCCTGTTTACCTTCACTGATAAATCCTTCCATATCCTGAATTGCTCTGTTTACATCTTCAAAAGAGTCCCGTACGGAACCTTCCGGAGGTAATATACTCTGGAGCTTAACCAGGTTTATGTTGACTCCCAGGTTGTATTCTCCGAATATAGTGTTCATCATCTCTTTAGCTTTGATTTCTATGCTTGTTCTCTCATCACCGATTACGTCGAGAATTGCCCGATCCCCAACCAGTTCATTCATTACCGACTGAGATATGTCCCGTATCGTTTTATCCTTGTTATTAACATTGAATAACCATGCGGAAGGGTCGATTATCCTGTATCGGATACTCCATTCCACACTGACGATATTCAGGTCCCCTGTCAACATAATCGATTCAGAGTCAAAATTTTCTCTGGAGTAAATTGTTGTTATTCCCGGTTGGGCTGTTCTGAATCCGAACTGCATTTCCTGTTCGACAGTCGTCGGCACTTTATACACTCTGTCTATGCCCAAAGGTATTTTCCAGTTAAGACCAGCTTCAGTGATCTTATACTTTTTTCCTAATCTCAATACCACAGCCTGTTCGGTCGCATCTACTACGTAAAAACTGGTCAGTAAAAAAATACCTACTATAGCAAGTATTATAATGACAAGAATGGTAGTCGGTTTAGGCGCACCTTTAAAAGGGCTGGCTCCCGGGGTTACATTCTGTTCTGACATGAACCCTCCTTTATAAAAATTGATTACTTTAAAAACTAACAAAGGGGAGGGCCATAGTCAAGAATAAGATTTTCCAATTTGAAGATACTCGAAAAATCTTGCCCGCAAAGTAATGTGAATTCATTTTGATCGCGCTTTGCCTGCACCGGATAAAGCTCGCCAGTTCGCTTTTTTGTTCGATTCAGTTCATTGAATCTCATGTCCGGGGAGAATATGCTGCCATTAAAGATAAATCTCGCCAACTTGTTCAGTCCTGCAAGCTTCGGACTTCATGAGTCTCGCCATAATATGGATATTTTTGAATGCGCGCTACGCTTAAGGCTTTTTTTGCTACGAGAGGCTGCGAGTCTCGCCTCTCGTCTATTGACATTAGAATAAGGGCAAAATATCATGTTGAGTTATGAAAAAGAGATTAGTTACTTCAGCATTGCCATATGTTAATAATATTCCTCACCTCGGCAACCTTATCCAGGTTTTATCCGCTGACGTGTTCGCCCGTTACTGCCGTCAATACGGATATGAAACTCTGTATGTATGCGGTACTGATGAATACGGCACCGCAACAGAGACAAAAGCTCTCTCAGAGGGTATCAGCCCCAAAGAGTTATGCGATAAATTCCATGTGATTCACAGAGATATCTACGAATGGTTCAATATAGACTTTGATAATTTTGGAAGAACATCCACACCCAAACAGACTGAAATAGTACAGTCATTATTTCATGCGATTGACAAAGCCGGATATATAAATGAAAAAGTCCTGGAACAGCTCTTCTGTGAGAAGTGCGATCGTTTTCTCGCCGACAGATATGTTCAGGGAACATGTCCCCACTGCGGATCGGAAAATGCCCGGGGCGACCAGTGTGAAGACTGCGGCAAACTGCTCGAACCGGTGGAACTGGAAAACCCCAAATGCGGAGTTTGCGGCAGCACCCCGGAAGTTAAAAGCACACGCCATCTTTTCATCGATCTTCCGGCGATCCTTCCCCTTCTAGAAAGCTGGATGGATGATGCTTCGGATAGAGGATTCTGGGCGCGAAATGCTGTTCAGATGACTAAGAGCTGGATCAGAGACGGCCTGAAAGAAAGATGTATAACCAGAGATTTGAAATGGGGAATCCCTGTTCCCAAAGAGGGCTTTGAAGATAAAGTCTTTTATGTCTGGTTTGACGCTCCCATTGGGTATGTCTCAATTACTGCCAATTACACTGAAGACTGGAAAGACTGGTGGCAGAATCCAGAAGAAGTGGAGCTCTATCAGTTTATCGGAAAGGACAACATCCCCTTTCACACGGTAATTTTTCCGTCGACTTTACTAGGGTCGGGAGAGAAGTGGACAATGCTCCATCATATGTCCAGTTCCGAATACCTGAATTATGAAAACGCAAAATTCTCCAAAAGCAAGGGAATCGGAGTATTCGGAAATGACTGCCAGGATACGGGAATTCCCGCAGATGTCTGGAGATTCTATATTTTCTATAATAGACCGGAGAAGTCCGATACTCAGTTCCTCTGGAAAGATTTCGAAGAAAAAGTCAATTCAGAATTGATCGGAAACCTGGCTAACCTGGTGAACAGAACTCTAACCTTCGCCAACAGATTCTTTGACGGGCAGGTTCCCGAAGGAGAAGTCGACTCCGATTTCTGGAAAGAGGTAAAAGAGAAGGAAGCTCTCATCTCTGCAAAACTGGATAGAGCGGAACTCCGCGACGCCTTCAAGGAGATGTTCCTTTTATCTTCATTCGGAAATAAAGCCTTTCAGGCTGGAGAACCGTGGAGAACCAGAACTGAGGATCCCGCTGCAGCGGCATCTTTACTGAGAAGTCTCATTTACCTTGTTAGAGATCTTGCAGTTCTTGTTCACCCTTATATCCCTGAAACTGCAGAAAAAATAGTATCCTTCCTTGAAGGCGCAGACCTCTCGTGGGGAAGCCTTGCAAAACTGGAGGGCATTACCGGAATCAATACTCCGGAAATACTCTTTAAGAAACTGGAAGAGAAACAGATTGATGGATTGAGAGAACGCTTTGCCGGATCTCAGGAAGAGAGAGCCGCCGCCGCTGAAGAGGCGACTCTGGAAAATCAATTCAATAGAGATATACAGCTGGTTGTCGGTAAAATCGTTGAGATCGAAAGACATCCCGAAGCGGAAAAGCTCTATGTGGAAAAAATCGACTGCGGTGAAGCTGAACCGAGAACTATTGTTTCCGGTATCGTTCCCTATTACAAAGAAGAGGAACTGCTCGGAAAGAATGTGGTTGTCGTTGCCAATCTGAAACCGACTAAACTCCGCGGTATAAAAAGCATGGGTATGATTCTCGCTGCTGAGGATAAAGATGAAAACGTTGAAGTAATTTTCCCTGAAGCTGCTGAGCCTGGAACACCTGTTGTTCTCGCCGGTGATACAAGAGAAAACCGGGAATATAAAAGACTCAAAGCAAGCCGCTTCTTCGAGATCCCTCTGCGGGCGGAAGATCACATTGTTAAAACAGGTGAAACCGCACTGACTGTCAATGGAGAGGAGCTGAAAACCTCAACTGTTAAAAACGGCGAAGTAGGCTGATCTTTTGAGTGATATAAAAGTTGAATCGACCTCACTCTTCTACCTCGACGGACACTCCAACTTCCTGCAGTCAGGTTACTGGGGGAAACTGAAAGGGGAGACCGGGTGGAATCCGATTCCACTTAAACTCACATATAATGGAAATACAGTTCCTCTGCTTGTTCTCACAAGAACATTTAAAGGGACTCTTTCCATAGCTTATGTTCCCCATGGCCCGCAGATTGATGTCGCGGCCGAAGACAGAGAATATTTTCTCAATAAACTCTCGAGAGATCTTCTCGAGTATCTTCCGCTGGCCACTTTTTTTATCAGATATGATCTGCTCTGGGGGGAGACCGGAGCGGATAACTTTCCCGGGAAACTGAATTTCAGCGGAATTCACAAAGCTCCCATGGACATTCAGCCGCCGGATACAGTCATTATTGATCTGAAGCCGTCAGAAGACGAAATATTGGTGGCTATGCACAAAAAGACCCGCTACAATATCAAACTGGCTGCCAGGAAGGGTGTTGAGATCTCTTTGGGTAATGCTGATGATCTTACCGCCTGGTATGATCTATATAAAACAACTTCCGAGAGAGATAAAATAGCCATTCACAGTCTGTCCTATTATCAGAAAGTATTTACTATGGCAGAAAAGTCGGCAACAGCTCCCGATGTGAAAATGTTTCTCGCTAAACATGAGGGCGATCTCCTGGCGGGAATTATCGTTCTGATTGATGGCGATCGCGCTACATATCTCTACGGCGCGTCATCCAACGGGAAGAGAAATCTAATGCCCGCCTATGCACTGCAGTGGGAGGCCATGAAAACGGCGAAGGAAGCCGGTTGCGGTACTTATGATATGTTCGGAATTCCTCCCGTCAATAATCCCGATCATCCCATGTACGGCCTGTACCGTTTTAAAACCGGATTCGGCGGAGAAATCCACCACAGACTCGGCGCCTGGGACTACAAATATTCCAGTCTGGTATATCCCGTTTACAGAATCCTCGAAGCCCTGCGAAAGTTTTATTACAAGACTCTGAAAAAAAGATGATTCGGGCGGAACGCAGTTCCGGGGCCCCGAACTTATTCTACTAGAAAAGATAAAGATTCTCAGGAGGATCAACAGGATTTTATTTCCCTGTTGATCCCGATTCCATCAATTCTCTTTAGTGAAAATAATTCCTGCATATTTTATGAATTGTCCGTTCTCATTTTTCGAGTATTCAACAATATTGCCCTGATTCCGGCCCATTCCCTGAATCTGTAACAGAGATGGGGATTTGACTGTTAATGCCAGTGGTAACAGACCGCCCATTACCTCTACGTCCAGTGTGAGGAATTCGGAATTCTGATTGGAGGAAAGCATGATTCCATGGACAAAATTATCCGAAACATAATGTCCTGTCCTCTCCATCCATATAGGCGGAACCGGTTCCCCGGCGATTGATAGAACAGGTCCGAGAAAAAAATCTTCCTTATAGCAGAAAAAATCAGCACCATTTACATCCGTTGGAACCAGGAGGATACCCAAATCTCTTATTAACAGAGAATGATCGGGTTGGATAATTATGGGTGAATTAATTCCCATTTGGGGAAGATTCGCCGTTAACACATCGTCTCTTATGGATAATTCAAACAGTCCAAAAGATCCGACAGTGTAATAACCTTCGTAATCACTCATGGAAATGTCATTGGACACGGTGGAATCCATCTCTTGAAAATTATCTTCTTGCCCGTCGATCAGGATATTTAAAATTCCCTTTTCCAGCTTATGCAGGAGCTCGTTATTTCCCAGGTTGTCATTTGAATTGAGGAATATTCCTATACCCTCTTCCGGAACAAGTTTCATCTCTGAGTAAAATGGCGGAATGGTTCCCCCGTGGCCGACTGTTTTTTTCCCTTTATATGAATCAATCCAGAATGTGAGACCCATATCGAATGCATCATCAATTGCAATATGACTGTTTTGAGAATCAAACATGGAACGGAGAGTCTCCGTTTCCAGTATTTTCTGAGATTTCCCCATGTTACAGTCCAGCAGCTCTTTCATAAACAGAGTCATATGTTCTGCGGAAAATAGAACCGAACCGGCAGGTAAATCCTTGATTATCATGAGATCTGTAGATTCTCCTGCTGTAAAACCTCCTGAAACACCGGGATGATTCAGGTCAGAAAGGTACACCTGCGCATCTGTGAGATCTATCGGCCGGAATATTCTCTGTTTGATATATTCTTCATAAGTCATCCCCGATACTGTGGCGATCAGTTCTCCCAGCAGACTGAATCCGCTGTTGTTATAAGCCCATGTTTTTCCACTCTCCCATACCATAAACTCTTCTGATAGTTGAGCCGAGGTGTTCATAAATCTGTCAGATTCCGGTTTATCCAGTAAGAAGTCTTTGAGAAAACTGCTCGGCAGACCCGAGTGGTGGGTGAGCAGGTTGCGAACGCTAATTGAACCATCTGTCACCAGATCCGTTCGGGGATTGAAATTTTTCAGATACTGTCTGATATCTGCGTCGAGATTGATTTTCCCCTCTTCGACAAGATCCATAATCGCCAGTGCCGTGAGTATTTTTGTGATTGATCCTATTTGGAATAGGGTATTTTCCGAAACCGGAATCTGTGCTTTTTTCCCGTCGCTGTAACCGAAGCCCTGTGAGATCAGAACCTCTCCATTATAGATAACGGAAGCGGCTAATCCCGAAATCCCTGTCTGATCCAGAGTTTCCTGTATTAGACTTTCCACTTCACGTTTTTTGTTCATATTTTTTTGCGGAACGCTGGAACATGATGCCAGTATCATTGATATGGCTAAAATGATTGCTATTGTTTTTGATTTCATACGTTTTTGTACTCCTTTGTGTTTATGAGTAAATTAAAACACAGAGCTCGCGTCTCCACTATCAGCCTTTGTATGAGAAAATGGATTAAAAATGGTTGATTTTTGTATGATATTTAGTTTTTTATGTGGGAAAATCGAAATTTTACTTCAGAACGACCCTTTGTTTCAGTTTTTTTGTAAACTTTCGATACATGTGTTTTTACTGTGGCCATTGAAATGCCGAGTGTGACAGCTATTTCTTTATATGATGTAGAATCTATGAGCAGATTCAAAACTTCTGTTTCTCTTTCCGTCAGACTATACTGATTTTGTATATCCAGAGATGAGACCACTTCACTGTTCTGCTCTTTGTTGCTTGTGAGGTAATAGATAGAGAATAATAAAGCGGAGAATGTTGTGAACAGAAATGATAGGGCATCCATGGGATGGATGGATATTCTTATAGGGATGATACTCTGAATTATGTATCCGGGAATGATAATTCCATATCCGATCAATGCTGTTTTTCTCACTCTGCTGAAAAGTGGTTTCTCAGGTCTGGCGTAATAAAGATAAATCCAGTTAAGGATGCCTAATAAAAGAATGGAAATATCGGAAAGGTGACCCGATAGTACTCCGGCTGAAAGTCCAGGGATAAATACAATGGCTATCGGTATCAGGTACAATGTCCGGCTGACAGTCTTAAACAGAGGTTTCCGCTTCGTATCAAGGGATTCTATTACTGTTCTGGAAAATTCTATCATTGCCAGTATGGAAATCAGTTGAATTGATGCAAACAGAAAATACAGTAGATTTGCTGTCGATTTTATAATTAATGCATATGAAATAATCCCGATAAAGTAGTTTACGGTAAAAGAGAGAACCATATATGTGCAAAGGATCAGCTTTTTACTGCGGATCCGATAGAGAAGGAATAATAATACAAGCAGTGCTCCCAGACTTGTGGAGATTGCGACGATCTGAAGTATAAAGTCCAAAGTTATAATCATGGTGCAATTATATAGAGTCGTTTTATATTTTTCTATTGTAATGTAAGGAGAAAGTTTCATAACAGAAATTGCCCTGAAGAGCTTATATGCCGGCTCAATTAAACAGATCGGTAGATTAATCAGGACTTGGGAAAGTTTTACTATAAAACTATAAAAAAAAGATAAAAATAAACTATATTATAAATTGTGTTTCTCATTAAATTTCATTTGGATAAAGTCAAAGTTTATCTATATAAAATGTTTGTTTTT
>Ga0070728_10001173_pt1 | contig 41898 bp, 35 predicted proteins | sample tdDd471_FD_66723 | JGI IMG/M metagenome (GOLD analysis project Ga0070728, IMG submission 66723) | Marine sediment microbial communities from the Atlantic coast under amendment with organic carbon and nitrate - tdDd47.1 | ecosystem: Environmental > Aquatic > Marine > Coastal > Sediment | place... | reverse complement strand
CCTGCCGAGGCTAAGATAATAGCATCATATGGACTATCATCTGCCATCAATTTTTGAATACGTGTTGGAACATTACCACGCACATCAATAATTTTGAGATCGGGACGATGATGTAGAAGTTGTGCTTTACGACGCAAGCTACTTGTACCAACAGTTGCCCCTTGTGGTAAGTCAGCTAATTTTTGGTTATTACGCGAGACGAGTGCATCAGTCGGATTACCCCGCTTAGGGATTGCCCCAAGGTAGATGCCTTCATTCTCTTCTGTCGGTAAATCTTTTAGGCTATGTACTGCACAATCAATTTCACCACTCCGCAATGCTGATTCTAGCTCCTCGGTGAACAATCCTTTGCCACCGATTTCGGGTAATGCTTTATCTAAAATCTTATCCCCACGAGTTGTGAATATTTTGAGGTCTACAGTTACATCATCATAGTATTGATGAATCAAATCAGTGGCATATTGGGCTTGCCAGAGTGCTAACTTTGAACCGCGTGTGCCGATGCGGATTATCTTGCTCATAGAGGCTACCTTGCTGACTATAGATTATCGAGAGCAAACAGGTCACGTACAACCTGTGAGTAGTTTTCGGAGTCATCCTGTATCGCATGTTCGCGTAAATTGGTTGTTGGATCGTGTAATACTTTATTGACAATACGGTGAGCGAATTTTTCAATCGCCTCATGATCTTCAACAGATAAATGATCTAGACGATTGAGGACAGTCACTAACTCCTCTTCAACAACTGCCATTACTTTTTCTCGTAGCCCACGTATCACAGGGACAACCTTAAGTCCTGCTAACCATGCCGTACATTTGTCTAACTCTAACTCGATTATACTATGAACTTGTGGGATACAAGTCTGACGTTGTGCAAGATTACCATCGATTACTTGTTGCAGATCATCAATATCGAAGACATTTACCCCGTGTAAAGCATCTATCGTCGGCTCAATATCGCGTGGCACAGCGACATCAACCATCAGTAATGCGCGGTGATCGCGGTCTTGCATCACAGCCTGAATATCAGGGTAATGTAAAATTGTGTGGGGCGCACCTGTCGCCGTAATCACAGCATCAGCGATTGCTAATTCATCCCAGAGTTGATGCCATTGATGTGACATCACACCCAGTTCAGCGGCTAATATCCGTGATCGTTCCGAAGTACGGTTCATAATACAGATATTTGTTATGTCATGATGAATCAAAGCACGGACACAAATCTTCGCCATTTCTCCCGCACCAACAACTACCACACGCGGATTATCTACCTCTGCTAGACTTTCGACCACCTTTAACACTGCGACATGGCTAACCGATGTCGACTGTTCACTAATCGAAGTTTCGGTACGGGCACGTTTACCGGTATGAAGCGCATCCGTAAACACACGATTAAGGATTTTCCCACTGGCAGACACCTTTTGTGCAGATTCCAATGCTCGACTAACTTGCCCTAATATTTGCGGCTCACCAAGAATCATAGAATCAAGACCGCTAGAAACGTTCATCAAATGATTTATCGCATCCCGATCATGACGCATGAACCGATGAGTATGCAGCAACTCACTCGAAATATCGAACCACTCACTTAGATATGCTAAAATTTCCGCCTCAGCACGGAAGACACTTTCCGTCACACAATATAATTCAACCCGATTACACGTCGAAACAATGACTGCTTCGTGCAAAGTATCCAGTTGATAGATTAATTCTGCCAGCAATGCCGCTGCCTGTGTGTCATCAACAAACAATTGCTCGCGGATGTCTACAGGCGTATGGTGGTAATTAAATCCAATGAGTAGTATGTTCATCTAGCCTCGTTATACGTGTCTTATTGTGGACGCGGACGTGTTCCCGGTAAACAACAATCAATTGGGCAAATATCATGATTAGCAGGCAAATTTCCCATTGCTAGACGCTCTGGATTATCGGTCATACGCTCCGCAATCAATTCTCGAATCATACGAACAAAAGGCTTTGCTGTGCCAACAGTTGCGGCACGTACCATTTTCATACCGAGTTCATCAGCTTTTTGGACAGCTTCCGTATCCAGATCAAACATCACTTCTAAATGGTCAGACACAAAACCAATCGGCATGATGACCAAATTTTTCACACCCTGCTCTGCAATGTCGTCCATATAATCGAGGATGTCAGGTTCTAGCCACGGTACTTGAGGCGGACCACTTCGGCTTTGATACACTAACTCGTAGTTATCTGTACCAATCATTTCAGCGACAATCCGACAAGCTTCTTTTAATTGCATTTCATAGGCACTATTCCGCGCCATACCCATTGGAATACTATGTGAGGTAAATGCAATGTGAACAGTATCGCGCTCATCTACGGGGAATTGTTCAATCGCACGACGCACATTATCGACAACAGGATTAATAAATCCGGGATGGTTATAAAATACACGGATTTTGTCGAACTCAGGCGCACCATCCCCTACAGCTTCAATCGCCTGTTGTATATCTTCCCGATATTGACGGCATCCCGAATAACTACTAAAACTCGATGTAAAAAATGCGAGCGCACGTTGGATACCATCGTCTTTCATCTGTTGCACGGTATCGGTAATCAATGGGTGCCAGTTACGATTGCCGAAATAAATCGGTAAATCGAGCCCAGATGCTTGTAATTCTTCTTCAAGCGCAGAAATCAGCGCGCGATTTTGCTCGTTAATAGGGCTAACGCCACCAAAATGACGATAATGCTCCGCGACTTCAAGCAGACGTTCATGGGGAATATTACGTCCACGAGTAACATTTTCAAGGAAAGGCATTACATCATCCATGCCTTCCGGCCCCCCAAATGACATCACAAGAATTGCATCATAATCGCGTGCTTCATCTTGATATTTGGGAGCATCTGCTGATTGTGCACCGTATATAGTCATTTAATTTGTTTCATCCTTTAAAACATTGTGTTAAATCATCTTTGCATCATAGGGGCGAGACCTCACCCATGAATATTTATTGATATGAGATAGATTTACCCGCCAATTTTTGTACCGACAAAGATAATCCCATCGCGCACATCTACTTGATAAGTCTCTACAGGCTTACGCACAACACCGTCTATCGGTTGACCGCTTTTGATGTCGAATTTGCCATAATGCCACGGACATACCACACTACAATCATCAGGATTAATCGTACCATCCGTTAATGGACCGCGTGCATGAGTACACCGATTATTAATCGCATACAGTTCACCGTTGATATTAAATAAGCCAACCATCTTGCCTTCTAAATAAATCACCTGTGTTTCACCCGGTGCAAGATCATCAATCGGACACACTTCCGCCCAGACTTCTCGGACTTCACCTGCTTCAATAGGTTCAGCAATATCTGGCCCACCAAGAGCATCAAGGGCTTCTTCTAAGCGCATATTGATACAGGTAAACAGAGGCGTATCTTGCAGGGTATAACGGCTAGATTCTGTTTCGCGTAATTCTTGTACCAGATCAAGGAAATCTGAAGGTTCGTCCGTCTCGAAAGCGAGAATAAATTCGTAATCATCAATACCAAAGCTATAAGTTGTATTCAGACGAACAGCAGGGTATTTACGCCCAACAACAATATGTTCATCCATCACACCCTGACGCGCCATCTGTGACATTTGATACCAATCACGGGTTTTAATGAAGGGATAGACGAATAGATACTTAGCTTCTGATGGATCAATCACAAGGCGTTCTTCGTCGGATTCTTCTTCTCCACCGACACGAATTTCATAAATTGACCGTTTGGTCTGTGACAAATACGAATACGAGAGATTGAGGTAACTACCCATCCGTGTTTTCATGATGGCTTTTGCCAAATCTTGGAACACATCAGGATTTTCGGCAATTTGCCATAACAAAATCTCAGCATCTGCGCGTGTGCCCATCGTGCTATAAGGACGCAACAACATACGACGATTAAAGCTCTTAATCACATCAAGCAATTCATGCTTGTGTTCAATTTGTTCATCTGCTGGCAATCGTCGCCAGAGTGGATCAACTTTGTAGAATGCAAAGCGCACATATTGGCGTTTTGTAAGCCGTTGTGCCCGTTCCTCAGGGGAGGGTTGGGTCATCATAGGTGGTTTCTTGCTCAAAAAGGCTGGTTTTACCATCGGAATCCTATACAAATATCTACAAAAATATACAAAAATCTATATAAATATACAGTTTTGTGAAAAATTTATCAAGTGATTGACGTGAACTTCTTCAAGTTTGTATAACCGATTGATAAATTTCATTTTACAACTGTAAAAATTATATCGTAGGTAGGTTAAGTGTGGGGTTTAAACAGGATAAATGTCAGTACTAATAGGTGATAAATTATAGAACTCTAAGATTTATTGATCGGATATGTCAGCAAAATTATCAAACTACTTGCGTCCAATAGTAAGTGTCATAAAGTTGAATTGCCACGGTAGAACCCGTTTGAATAGTGAACCGAGTGATTCGGCAAGTGGTGTGGTTTTATAGTAGCCATCCCCACGGAAGATACCACCCAATCCCCATAGAGTAAAAGCATGACTTGTTGGTTGGGTACTGACCACTTCAAATCCGACTTGGGACACATTGTCGATGAGTTGTTGGCGTGTGTAAGTGCTTTCATAAAAGTCATCATCTGTCAGCAGGCTATCACCCGACATACGCCGTTTGAATTGCACCAATTTATAGACAAGGTTGGGATAAGGGATCGTTAATACCAAGATGCCACCGGGTTTGAGGATACGATAGGCTTCTTTAAGGGCGGGTTGCATTCCATGTTCAAAGTGTTCTAATACACCAAAAGATAGATAACTACCAAATGTATTGTCGGGATACGGTAAATGATGAATATCACCTGCAACTAACGGTAATGACGCATCATAGCGTTGCGATTCAATGAGGGCGTTAACAGCATAATCTAGCCCATGTGTCACATAACCCATCTCACGCAAGGTAATCACTACTGCGCTTAATCCACTACCTGCCTCAATATGAATATCATCTTTGGATAGATACGGGAGATATGCTTGAATCGTCTCTTGAGCGCGCGCCGATTGCACCGCTTCTAATTCGACTTCTATTGACGCACCATCCCAGATATTTTGCCATGCGGTGCGTGTACTATCGTATCTATCATTTTCTTGATTATTCATGGTTTACCGATCTATTCGATTCAGTCCCAGATTGTAACAGAGGTGCGATTAATTACGAAGCATCTTTTTCTGCGGAGACAGGTAGTTCGGTGACATCAGCTATAGCAAAGATACGCCCCAGAGCATCTAAAGCAATGTCGATTGCGATCATCTCGTCGTGGGTAAGTTGTTCCAGATGTGGAATCATCTGACTGATGGCAAAATTACGCGCCGCTTCTAATTGTTGCAGACCTGCATGGGTCAATGTAATCAGCCATTGGCGACGATCTTTGGGATTACGCACTTTCACAACCCATGTCCGTTCCTCAAGATGCTTCACAGTTTCACTAGCCGTCTGCAAACTTACTTGGCGCAAACGGGCTAGCTCACTAACTGTCATCGGTCCTGCACTAATTAATGCCAATGATCTGACTTGTATCATTGTTGCATCATCTTCAGCAGTTTGAATACACGATTCGAATCCGCGTTGTAAGATCGGACCTGTTGAAATCAGCTTGCGGATAACACGGATAGACAATTCGTTTGTCATAACACTCTCTCTTATCAGAGTTGAAAGATAGAAAAGATTTACTCGAACCGTAATGCGTCTATTGGACTCATTTTCGCGGCACGATTCGCAGGGAATGCCCCAAAGAATACACCGATAAGGACTGAAACCACAGTTGCGAGCATGATACTGGATGGTTGAATAATGATGTTCAATTCCGGTACACCAAGTCGTATCAGTGTGCTTAAGAGAAACGCCAGCACCGTACCTAAAAAGCCACCTAAAACTGACAACAGAATCGCTTCTGTGATAAATTGAAGCAGAATATCGGATTTCTGTGCACCAACGGCTTTGCGTAGCCCGATCTCACGTGTCCGTTCGGTAACGGTTACGAGCATGATATTCATAATACCAATACCGCCGACCACCAACGAAATACCTGCAATCACAGCCAAGAACGCTGTAATTAATCCAGTGATTGCTGATAAACTCTCCAGAAAATCATTCTGTGAGAAAATCATAAAATCATCATCATCATCCGGATCAAGCTTGTGCTCATCACGGAGTGTTTGGGTAATCTGCTGGACAAGCCGTCCTGATGCGCTGGCATCTGTTGCTTGCAACATAATCGCACCAACAGGCAATGAGCCATCAGGCATACGAGTAGAATTTAGTCTTTGATAAAGTGTCGTAATCGGCATGATGATGCTCTCAGCTTCTTCACTCGCGCCCAAATCGGTCACACCAATTACCTCAAAGGATAAACCCTTAACCTTAATCATCTCGCCAATCGGATAAACATCGCCAAATAACTTTTCAGTTGCCATCTGGTTCAAGACCACTACCCGCGCAGATTCTTCAATTTCAATATCGGTCATAAATCGACCAGCACCCAAATTAACCGATACCGCATCGAGATAAGTTTCCGTAACACCAGCTACTGCGACATCCAACGTTGTATCTTGCCACGATGCAGGTAGTGCTGTCTGAGCAATCGGAGAAACGATCCGCGCATCTGGTACACGAAAACGATCGCTCAACGCCAGATAATCTTTCCAAGATAAACTTTCAAAGAATGTCACACGGGTCTGTGCATCAGCATCATTCACATTTGCACCTGATTCTGCCTGAGTGGTACTACTGCGTTCTCCCCAGACAGCAACAAGGTTTGATCCAAAACTCGAAAATTCACCGACGACATATTGTTCGAATGCTTGTCCAACAGATAACAATAGCACCACCGACATGACACCAATCGTAATCCCAAGCATGGTCAAAAATGCACGTAACTTGCTTGAGAATAATGTCGCAATTGCAATCCGAAGATTTTCTCTGGTTTTACTCAACATATTATTCATACCTCAAGGCATCAATCGGATTCATAGTAGCAGCTTGTCGCGCTGGCAAAATTCCGAATATGATGCCAACACCTGTACTGACAGTTGTTGCAATGATAATTGCATCCAATTCAACGGTTAATTCTAAGCCCTCAATTGCCGAACTACCCAAAAAGGCAATTAGCCAACCAAAGAATATGCCTATCGCACCACCAACCATTGATAAGATAATACTTTCAATCAGAAATTGTCCGAGGATACGATCAGGTGTTGCCCCTACCGCTTTGCGTAGACCAATCTCACGTGTTCGTTCGGTAACCGTTACCAGCATAATATTCATAATGCCAATCCCCCCCACAAATAGAGAGATACTAGCGATCACTGCTAGCAAGATTGTCAGTAAACCTGTAATCCCGCGTACGGCATCTTGTATGGTCGATGGATTATTGATGGTATAATCCCGTTCTTCAACCGAATTTAAGAGATGTTTCTGATAGAGGTATGTGTCAATTTCGGCTTCGGTCTGGTCAATCGTATCATTCGATACCGCATCCACATATAATGTTGAAACCATCATATCATTGCCAACACGCGCACTACTTAAGCGAGTTTGGGCAACCGTGATTGGCACAACTACTGCCGAATTATCATTACCAAATGCTGACCCACGTGATTCTAATACCCCAATGACAGTAAATACTTGATTATTCAACCGAACCTGCGCCCCAAGTGGGTTAGCGGTCTCGCTACCAAATAGATCATCGACGACTTCTAAACCAAGGACAACAACCTTCTCTTTATCGAAATCTTGTTGTTCTGTAAAAAATGAGCCAAGTTGTACATCCCACGATAGAAGATCACTCATATTTGCCGTCATACCACGCGCAGTTGTGACAACATGTTCACCCAGATATTCAACTTGCACGACAACATCATATCGTGCGCCAACTGCTGCAATATTCGGGCCAATGGCAGGGTCTCGTAAATTTTCGACATCTTCCATCGTCAAAGCTTCAATCCGACTACGTGAATCTGCTGTAGGTGGGGATGACGATACGGACAGTCGTTTTGCACCAAGCAACTCAAATTCGCTGAAGATGAAATTTTCAACACCTCGTCCGAGGCTTATCAACGCAATCACTGACGAGATGCCAATGATGATACCAAGCATGGTCAAAATAGCCCGCGCTTTATTAATTAAAATTGCATCTAGCGCAATACGTATATTCTCGCCCATTTATCGCCTCTAGTTATACTCGTCTTCATCACCCTCATAGTAGGTGCTATTGAAGATGGCTTGTAACTCCTGTGTTTCCGTCGGACGTTCTGCTTCACCAGCAACCAACGGATTTTTGACATGATGATCAGCAATCACTTTACCATCACGCAACATAATGACACGGTTGGTATGACGAGCAATCCAAACATCATGCGTTACCAAGATGGTCGTGATATTGTTCTTACGATTCAAATTCTGGAAAATTTGCATCACTTCTGTACCACTACGCGAGTCAAGATTCCCTGTCGGTTCATCCGCTAAAACAATCGAAGGATTGGTGACTAAAGCACGCGCAATTGCAACACGTTGTTGCTGACCGCCTGATAATTCGGCGGGTGTATGATCAAGCCGTTGCCCTAGCCCCACGGCTTCTAGAGCTTCTCGTGCCATACGGGTACGATCTTTATGACTACCATAAATCAAAGGAAGCTCAACTTGACGAATCGCACTTGTCCGTTTCAGCAAATTAAAACTCTGGAAGACGAAGCCAATTTTTTGGTTACGGATTTCTGCCAGTTGTTTCTCGTTCATTTTACTGACATCTACACCATCCAGAAAATATTCACCGTCTGTCGGTTTATCCAGCGCACCAAGGATATTCATTAGCGTCGATTTACCTGACCCAGACGGCCCCATGATTGCAACCAACTCACCTTTTTTAATCTGTAGAGTGACGCCTTTCAGTACTTCTAGCTCTAATTCACCCATCTGATAAGTTTTGGTAATGTCACGTATATCTACCACCAGTGGCTCATGAATCGAATTTCGACTCGGCTCGATGGCATCCAAATAATCCGGTTCTTTCACCATTGCCGATGACACCACAACATCATCAACGAGCTTACCAATAGCGAGATCGTCTTGTTCGTCACGACGAAGCGGATTGTGATCTTCTTCAATCACTAGATCATCAAAATTAGATTCATCATCAGTTACTTGATCATCAGATTCAACATCAGGTTCTTCAGATGGTTCATCGCCAGTTTCGGACGATTCGATAGGAGTCATTTCTTGAACTTTGTGTACTTCCACAGAGTCATCTACCGCACCATTGACCGACACTTTCGGTTGTTCAAAGGTATCGCCTTTGTCAAACAATTCCTCGATTACCTGTGCTTCACCGTGTTCGAGCTTTTCTGACACAGCACTCACTTTTGGAATTTCAACCGATTCAGCGGCAGCAGAGGTAACTTTCGGTTGTTCAAAGGTATCGCCTTTATCAAACAGTTCTTCGATTACCTGTGCTTCACTCGATTCGCCTTTAATAGAATCCGCATCTACAGGAGGCATTTCAGGTTTTTCGGGAGTATCTACATCAACATCGACCGTTGAGTCATCTACCACCGCAGATGGATTATCACCTGCGGTTTGTGACATTTCTAGCTCTGCAATACGTGCTTGAAGATTATTGACTAAATCTCGTTGCATATTCGCATCAATAAGACCTTCTGCACGTTGTAGCGCAAAGGAACGCATCTGTTCTCGAAGATTGATAATTTCGGATGCAATATCCTCCGTAGATAGCTGTGATTTATCAGCCATTGGTTGATCCTCGATATGGAATTTGTTCGATATTCTCCGACGAGACAATCACCACAGTTTGTGATGGTGTGATTCCACCGGTAATTTCGACAAGTGTATTACCCTGTGCGCCAACTGTCACAGGAATACGTTGTAACGAACCGTTAGGAGTCTGTACGATGACATAAGATAAGCCCGTTACACTATCGTTAAAGATAAAACGATTAGGTACACCTAACGCATCTTCAACAGAGGTGACAATAATCTGACCTGTTGTACTCATCCCTGCACGGATTGGCGCATCGGTTTCATTTAACAAGACCCGTACATTATAAGAGACAACTTGTGTATTTTGATTAGGGGTTAAGGAAACATGTTCTACAACACCGACAATATCATCATCAGCGAGCGCATCAACAATAAAGTCAACTCTTTGCCCAACACCCACTTGCATAATATCAATCTCATCAATATCAAGATTGACCTTAAATTGACTATCATCCATCATAATGATTGCGCCAAATGCAGGTGGAATTTCTCCAACAGTTAAGTTGACTTCTGTAATCACACCATCAAACGGCGCGATCAATTCTACATAACCGAGTTGTAATTCCATTTGAGCCAAACTGAGGTTAGCTAAAGCAAGGTCAATTTGGCTATATTCATAGTCTGTCGCATTAGGACCATTCAGCAGAATATCAAGTTGTTGTTCAGCTTGTGTCCGTTGCACACCAGCACCACCAACACCACCATAACGGGGTGGACGTACCAATTCAGCCTGATAACGTGCCTCGGAATATGCACGGTTGGCATCAGCTGCATTGAGTGATCCTTCAAGCGACCATAAATTAGCCAACGTACTATTATAGCCTTCTTGTAAATCATCCAATTGATCAGTCAAATCTAATCTCACCCCAAATCCAGCACTGGGATAAGGTTCAAAACCTTCAAGGGCTGTACCTGTACTGACAACACTTTCCAGAACAGAATCACGGGACAATGCCGTTTGCCACATCCGATTTTTTGCCAACTCTAATTGTAGACGTTGGATTTCTGCTTGGGTTGAACCCTCACCAGTAAGGGCTGTCGATCCACCTAAGCTCAATTCAGCGGCACGTAATGCGGCTTCGGCAGCAGCTAAATCAACATCACGAGGTTGTCCAACCAATTGATCGAAACTAATCTGTTGATTTTCCGCATTGAAAACTGCAATTTCAAAATTTTGTTGAACATCATCAGCGTCCAATCGTGCCAGTACCTGTCCAGCCACAACAACATCCCCAACTTCCACAAAAATTTCTGTGACGGGGGACGCATATTGGAAGGCGAGGTTAACCTCACGATTTGGAACAATTGCCCCTGTTGCATTAATCGTGCTATTGACGGAATCCGACTGCACAAACGTCGTTTCTAAAATCGGAATATTCGCCGTCGAATCTTGGGCAATCGTTGCCACCGTCGATAAGTCAAATAGACTAAGGGTAACAATAACAGCTGTACCGATGATAAGACCATTTATCAATGTGCCATTAGTGCGTGAATCGGTAACACGGTAGACCTGTACACAAATGGCTAGGGTTACAACTGCAACTACGATAATCATTAAAGACATGGATTAACCTCCAAATGGTGAGCCGCCACCGCTAAGGTTGAGGCTTTCTTGTAGGATGAGTTCACCGGGGATAACCCCACTTAAAATTTCTGTATTTCGTTGACCACGTAGCCCTGTCGCTACGAGTCGTTCTTCGCGTGTTCCGTCAGCTTTTAAGATCGTAACAGTGGTTTGACCGTTAGGGGCACGACGAATAAAACTTGAAGGTACGAGAATCGCATCGTCTACTTGTTGTAATGCAATTTCGGCATCGACAGTCATCCCAACTCGTAATACAAAATCGGGGTCATCGACACTTAATTCAACTTCGTATACCACAACACCATCACGTATAGTTGAACGTGGTGCAATTTGACTGACTGTGCCTTCAAATTCCATACCGGGTAGCGCATCGACAGATAAAATAACCGTCATACCGTCTTCAACTTGTCCGATGTCAATTTCGTCAACATAGATCGTCACTTGTAAGTTATCGACATCCGTAAGTTGCATGATCTGACCACCAACATTCACTAACGAGCCTTCTTCTACCGTCAATCTAGAGATCACACCGCTGCTAGGTGCAACCAAGAAGGTATCAGCATAATCTTGGCGTGCATGGGATAAATCCAAAATGGTTTGCTCAACCTGTAAATCAACTCGATCGCGAACATAATCATCTGGACCTGCCAGTAATCGCTCAAGGTCGGTTTGTGCTTTGAGGACACCACCATATGCAGCATTAAGGCCGGGTTGTTTGTTTTCTAGCGAGCTTTCCATCTGTAAGCGCACTAACTCTGCATTAAACCATGCTTCACCCGCTTGAGATTGCAATGTGTCATAGGCATCACCAAAATATCCACCCGGTGCTTGATCAGCACGAGATTGGAGATAGCTTGCTGTTTCTATCAATTCATCATATTGAGTCTGCATTGCCGCTAGATCAGCATCCGTCAGGGAATTATCTGCATTCCCCAAACCTGTCCATGCTGCACGCAAACTTTCGCTCGCCAATTCGAGATCGTTGTCGTCAATCGTCAGCGTATCATATCGTGATAGCTCTGCACGATTGACCTGCAAATAGGCTTGTTGATAGGCAAGTTGTTGCATATCATTTTCTAGCACAGCCAGAATACCGCCTTCTAACACATAATCGCCTTCTTGAATGAAGAGGTCGGTAATGCGCCCACTTGCTTCAAAGGAGAGAGCAATTTCATTTTCGGATGCGACTTCACCCGATGCTTCTACTGAGGTGCGGACATCCCCTGTCGATACACGATAGACCTGGATTCCACTAAGTTGTTCTTGTTGTTGTTGGACAGCTTGCCCCTGTGTACTCATATAGAGTGCTACAGGCAAACCAATCGCAATTACAACCGCCAAAAGGAGCGTTCGTCTGACAATCATTTTTATGCCTCTATTCCGTTATGACCATGGACGGGGTGGGATTGTATTGCAGGTCTCTTCAGCATCTACAAAATCCGCATCAACCCATCCTTCGTAAATATCAAAGGAGATATACCACCACGATGTTGCTTCGTTACGTCCGATAATCAACACATCTTTATTGGTCGGTGCAACCGTCACGATATTATTATTGGCGACAGATGGATACCGTCTAACGTTGAGGTCAATCGTAACTGTACCCTCACACGATAATCCTTGTGGGGTTGGGGTTGGGGTAAAGAAATAAATATCGGGTGGGACGGGTGATGGTATCGTCGAATTGAGGCTGACAGGCGTTTGAGTCGGAGCAACTGCGATACGTCCACTATTACTGACCAATCGTTGATTGCTCAATCCACCAGATGAAGATGATGGAACATCATTAATTGCTGTCGGCAAAACAAATGCGACTTCTGTTGGTGAAGGAGCGGCATCATTTAGTAACGGTACACCAAATGCAATTGCAATAATAATTAAACCAATGCCTATTCCTAAAAATCCTCGCGCATCGTCTGAGTTCTCGCTTTGCCGACCCAGTACGAGTGTTATGAGGCTAAAAAGTCCAAATACCAATCCTAATGCCGCAACCGCCAATTCTACATTATCACGTAGATTGACAGTTTGATTATCGAACACCACCGCCGCCGCCAATACACCGACCATTGCTAATACAATCAATTGGTCTAAACCAGAGGGTGAACGATTATCGTTACGTGCCGAGAGGATTGTTCGTGCTATATATACGAAGCCTAGAATAGCTCCAAATAGAACTAATGCCATGTTAGCCCGTGATCCTTGTTTTATAACTAATTAAATCAACTTGTAATAAACTTTTGTGGTATTACTTTGTCTACGTGAAATATTTCACGTAGTTGCAAAATTAAGTTGAGGATTTGCCAAAACAGATTCATTTTAAAATACTTCGGCTACCTGATAATAAGGCTACCTGAGTATTTAATCCGTGTCAATATCTTTCGCCTTAATTATGCGGCTTTAATGGCATGCCAATGTTTGAAAAGGGACTGACCATCGAAGATTGAGGAATATCAATCGCGCTGAATCTTATGTTGAGGCATTTTGATACGCAGCATCGCTTAGTAGTGGAACAATGTTGTTCACATTAAGCTGACTTGCAAGCAAGACATCATTGGCATGGTCTTTATGGATCAATTCTACACCCGATACACATGTGTTGAGGATATTTAGTAAGTTATGTCGATGGGCTTCATAAATAAGTTTTGCGGTTTGTGCTTCAGGAGATAAGCGTCCTTGTAAATAAGAAATGATCGCTCCTGCTCCGACCCAGTCTTCAAGGGAGGGGCGTAATGCACTATCGGTTGCACTATAAAAGAAGCGTTCACCTGCTGGAATAATACTAATGCGTGCACCCTGTGTTTGGGCGAATTCCGCTACAGCCAAAGCATTCCGCAAACATCCAGCAATCGTCATGACATCGCCCGTAGCTGTTGATAAAGTTGATCCATTCGGTGATGGTAGCACCACACGCGCACCAATGGGCAAATGTTGTAATGAGGATGGAGAGAGAGTAAATGAGTCGGAGTCTTGCGTTTGTGGACGTTTCGTGGCGAGGATCGCATCTTTTTCTTGTGCAAAAAGTTGAGCCAATTCAGGACGTTCCGCAAAAGGATAAACAATAGCATCGCGCGAAAGAGCAATATTCACCGATGTACTAAACGATAAGACATCAACAATAATAACAACATCGCTATCATCTAATAATGCTTTGATACCATTCAAACCCCACTCACAGCGAATGTCATATCCTGCTTGTTTTAAATGAGTATCCATAGTCGCTCTTAACTGCAAAATTCAACAATAGGTTATCATCGCCAAGATAATACCAAATTTTTGTTTACAGATCGGTACGAAGTTCAAATTAGCTTGCATCAATCAAGCATTATTATAGGCTTGTTGTAACCAAGAAATCAGCTCATCATCTATCTGGGATGGGTCATCAATACGGACACGGTGCGTCACCATCGCATTCCATGATCCCGCTGCTTCATAGCGTCCCTCAGTTGGCATATCCTTGTGTTTGATCCCAATATCAAGCCGTTTGGCAGTTACTTGTAGGATCGCAAATTTTTTGTTTTCACGAACGATACTAATGTACGTACTCGTCGGAGCAACCTTAACATCAGTCCCAAACTTCTCAAGTGTCTCCATCAGGTTATCATACGTCGTGCACCACCCTGCTTTTGTCCCTGCGAAATGTTTATCGATTTTCTCATCCACACCAACTTTTGGTTTATCACTATGAAGAATAACCTGTGTCATCGCATTGGCATGTCCGTGCCCTAACCCATAATCGGATTTGAGCCATGCGACAATTTCCCCATGCTTGACGAGTCCTTTTTCTTTAGCCAAAATTTTAAAATCAGCTGAAGTTTTACCTGTTTTTTCTTTGATCGTATCCAGATAAGCTTGAAAAGTCATATACTATCCCTTTATTTATGAGATAACTAATCTCATTACATTATATGCAAAGTATCGTTTTCTCATAAAATCAAATTTCAATCTTGTAATAGATCAAATGTTCTCATAAAATTAGCCGATTGTAAAGAGTCGAAAAAGATGAGGTAAGTGATGTTGAATAATATCAGTGCCACAGTATTGATCGTGGAAGATTTAGATAAGTGTATGACATTTTATCAGGATATTTTCGGTCTCGAAGCCTTATTTACCGACGATGTTTCTGCCGCCTACAAGATGGGAAATCAAGACTTTGTTATTCTCAAAACAAGTGCCGCCGCAGAAATGGTGGGAGAAGGAGTCGTGTTCGCAGGAAATCAGACAATGCTCTGTATTGCTGTTGAAGATGTAGACGTAACTTACAAAGAACTCACCTCTAAAGGCGTGGTATTTCTCAAACCACCCAAGAGCCAACATTGGGGACGACGCACCGCCTACTTTGCTGACCCAGAAGGTAATTTGTGGGAATTATGGCATTCTCTGCCCGATGGAGAGTAAGGGTGAGTTTAAAACCCACCCATAGAAATTAACATGTCCCTCAACTTGATAAACTAACCTAACGCTTGATTGATGGCTTGACGAAACGCATCTTCACTAAAGTTAAATAAGCGTTCACCATTGATAAAGAATGTCGGCGTACCCCGTACACCTGCATCCAGACCACGCTGTTCATCATAGCGGACAGTTCCTACATGTGTGCCAGCATCATAACAGGTGTTGAGAGCTTCAGTATCGATACCTAAATTCCCTGCATTGGTGACCAGTTCCTCACGCGTTGAAGAACTTTGTCGTGCGACGGTATACAACATGTCATGGAATGTCCAGAACAGGTCATTGCTTTGATCAAGAACACATTGTGCCAACTGCGCAGTCATAAAGTCATACTGCGGTGAAATAATCGGTATGTCGCGGAAGATCAGATTCACCTGTCCGTCATACTCTTCGACAATTTTTTCTAAAACACCAGATTCATGCGCTTGTTTACACGCATGACACCCATACGCACCGTACTCAATGATGGATACAGGAGCATCAGGGTTTCCGAAGATCGGTTCAAGGTCAAAGCGTTCATTATAGACCCCAGCTTGATTGCGTATCCCAAACAAGACAAACGCCCCAATAACCAGCACGGCAATCCCCGCAATAATCAGGTTTTGCTTTTGTTTAGATTGTTGTTTTTTTTGTTTACGCCGAGTCCGCGCTTCTTTACGTTTTTTTGCCATATTAACTGTCAATCGCCTCTAATTCGGCTATCAAAATATCACGTAAGACATCAGGATTTGCGTTAAAAATGGGTTGATCACCAACAAAGAATGTCGGTGTACCCCGTACGCCTAATTCTGTCCCACGGCTAAAGTCAAATAAAACCGTTTGACGATGTGTCCCTGCATCATAACAGGTGCGTAACACATCAGCATCTAAACCGACCTGACGACCCATTTCAATCATATCATCGACAGATGACGCACCCGGACGCGCAATCGTATACATCGCATCATGGAAGAGCCAGTATAAATCGTTGCCTTGATCGAACGCACATTGAGCAACTTCGGCAGACATCTGATCATATTGCGGTGAAACAATTGGCATGTCACGGAAGATCAGATTCACATCTCCACCAAAGTCATCCAGAATGTCCTCGATAAATCCTTCTTCATGCCAGAATCGACACGCCGAACAAGCATACGAACCATATTCAATTAACGATACAAGCGCATCAGGGTTACCATACACAGGATCAAGTAAAAAGCGTTCTAACGAATCCGTACTAGGTGCTTCATAGCCGTATAAATCTGTATCTGGGTAAAATGCCGCCCATGCAAACCAAAAATGTGGGAAGGCATTCAACTGTTGCAATTCAGCCCCAGCTAATTCGCCTGATGTTGCTGTTCCGAAGATATTCCATGTACTGCCTGTTTGATCATCAACAATCGCATCACCATTAAGGCTAAACGTCAGAACTTGACCATCGAAGTTACGTTCAAATAAGCCAGCCATACCCACATCTTTAGACGCATCAATAAAACCATTGTCTAATGCGCTCACACTCCCCGGTTGCCAGAATGCCACCACGTCCGTACCCCCGACTGTATCATTGATGATATAATCTTCAGCTAGTGTCTCGAAGGAATACGCCACAGACACATCATTATGATGAACACCGAGTACCCGTGATGTCGCAAATAAGCGCGTATCAATTGTGCCTTGGAATAAAAATGGCTGAGGACTACTATCATAGTTCGCATATGGATTTGTGCCATATGTTTGTCCATGAGTCGATAAGACTTCACCATCAGGATATTGTTCTTTGAACGCACCATATCCGACAACCTGTGACGGAACAATATCAAGTAACCGTCCTGTATATGTACCGACGATGCCTTCCCCTGTAAATTGTTGCCACCACGATTGGGTACGATCATCCCACATGATCAAGTCACTGTTGCGTAATAAGCCACTCACACCCATCCGCAAAGTATCGCCATCTATCCGTCGATCAAAAACGATAGCACTGTTACAGAGGGGGCAAAATGTGACCGCAATCGGGGTTTCGCCAATCACATCGTTCACAATTTCGTGGCTAATCAGAATCGCAAGCGGATAAGCACGGGCATTACCGTCAATCTCAACAGCAATAACAGGTGATCGAGGCAGTAACCATTGGTCGGCTGTGGCTTGGTCGTGCATGAGTGGATTATCAAGCGGTGGAATACCATCACGCCCAACACCACCTGACATCACCTCTTCAAAAATACCTGCCTGACTGAGGCAAATATCCGTTAATTCCCACACAGTTTGCCAATTCTCCAATACCGTTGGATTATCAAATGGAGCAGGTGGATTACTACACGATAATTGTGCATGAGATACCGTTGGTACAATCCATGTAACCAACATGACCATCAGTACAGGGATTAATTTCAAAAATCGTTGCATATAACATTCCTTTTCAATCAAATTTTGTTGATAAATATTACAAATTCATTCCCATAACATTTACGGCTCATAGACGATGGTCTCTGGATAAAACGCCGCCCATGCAAACCAGAAATGCGGGAAAGCATTCAGTTGACGGAGTGTTGTGTCTCTTAAGCTACCCGCCGTCGCCTCACCAAAGATATTCCATGTGCTGTTTGTCTCATTATCCCGAAATTCACCATCTTCATAACGGAAGGTCAATGTCTCACCAGATGCTAGTCTACGATCATACATCGCCGCCATTCCCACATCTTTAGACGCATCAATCTCGCTTGCGTCTAGCGCACTAACCACACCAGCTTGCCAGAACACCACGATTTCCGTCATATTCACTGTATCATTGACGATGTGTTTAGCCTGTAATGTACTAAAGGCATAAGCAACTTCTAAACCATCGACCTCAACCGCCAATACCCGCGCCATTGCAAACAATCGATCATCCACTGTTCCTTGAAACAAAAATGGAGTCGAGCTACTATCGTACCCAACATACGGATTGATACCATATCCCCCACGTGGTCCACGCAATACTTTGCCATCAGGATAACGATCTTTAAACACCCCAAAACTGATAACCTGTGACGGAACAATTTCAAGCTGATAGCCATTGTAATCACCGACAATACCCTTACCCGTAAGTTGTTGCCACCATGATTCGGTTAGGTCATCCCACATAATTAAGTCGCTATTCATCAGATTACCCGATACCCCAAAGCGCAACACTTGATCATCAACAGTACGCTTATAGACAATCGCACTATTACATAAGGGGCAGAACGTGACCGCAACAGGGACATCACCGACAACATCATTCGCAATCTCATGACGTGTCAGAACTTCTAATGGATAAGCACGGGCATCGTCGTTAATATGAATCGAAATAACTGGCGATTGTGGCTGTAAATCCGTCACCGCAAGCACGTCGATAAACATAGGATTGTCTATTGGTGGGATACCATCACGTGGCACACCCCCAGATAGAACCGCATCTAAGTCGATGCTGGCATTTTTAAAATCAGTTTTCCAACCTGATGTAGTGGATGTACCGAATATTCGCTGTCCTACAAAGATAAATGCCCCGACAATCAGCGCGAGATAGAATACGTCTGGCAAGTTTTTTCTTAGTCGTTTCACTGGATCGATGTCTCGTTTACTACTGATTGATTATCTATAAACTGTATACGGCAGTTTCGGGATGGAATGCCGCCCAAGCAAACCAGAAATGCGGGAAGGCATGTATCCACTCTAATTCTGTTCCAGCAAGTTCACCGTCAATTGCTTCACCATAGGCATTCCATTTACTATTGGTCTGCTCATCCGTGAATGATCCATCCTCATTAGAAACAAAGGTCAATAGCTGACCGTTAGTTGTTGCATCATACATCCCAGCTGTACCAATATCACGCCCATTATCAATAACAGACTCACCCAATGCTGTCGCGACACCCGATTGATAAAAGATAACCACGGATGTTTCACCGATAGTGTCGTTAATCACACCAGCTTCACGGATGAGGTCAAAGGGATAGGCTTTAGGCGAATCGTTTATATCAGTAGCGAGAACATGAGTAACTGCCGAATCGAGGCGTTCATCAATATCACCACGGAATAAAAATGGATTCGGGTTTGTATCATACCCTTCGTAGGGATTTCTACCATACGTCCGACCATGCCCAGTATTACGCGACATGACAACACCTTCGGGATAACGCTCTACAAATTGTCCAAAGCTAATCACCTGCGATGGTACAAAATCCAGCACAGTTTCGGCATAATCGCCAACGATTCCAACACCTGTTAACTGTTGCCACCACGATTCCGTCTGACGATCAAACATGACCATATCACTGTTACGTAACAAGCCACTCACGCCAAAGTCGAGCACATCATCACCGACGCGACGATCATATGTAATCGAACTATTGCATAATGGACAGAACGTTACCGCAATCGGGACACCTGCAATTTCATCATTGGCAATTTCATGCCACATCAAGATTGCCTGTGGATAGGCTCGCGCTTCACCATCAATTTCAACAGCAATCACAGGCGAGCGATCCACCAACCATTCACTTGCCATATCAATCGATTCCATTTCAGGATTCGCCACCGATGGGATGCCATCTTTCGGTGGACCACCCGATAAAAAGTCATCAAAATTAACATCTCCGTTACAAAAATCAGTCGACCAATTACTGGTATTGAGATTACTTGGACGGCAATCATCTGTATCCTGAGCCATACTTTGGGTTGAGTCCGTCATAATCCACCCACCAAACATAATAAGGATGATCATCGGTATCCATAAATAGCGCATCAAACGCGCATCATACATCAGGTTTGCCTTTCTAATATTCACCGTTTCTTGCACAATCTGCACCTATCCTAGAGTCAGCTCATTACAGAGGGATTACAACAATATTTAGGGAATTTGTTATTGTTTGCATATGAGGGTAATATTGTTCTTGTTAAGATGTGTTGTAATATCATAAAATAATGATAGGTTCAATTAAATAGATCGCTCAAGGGTTGCTTTATGGAGCTCAAACCATTAAGACAAAACCAATTTACAAACCGGCTATTTACAATAGTCAGTGGATTGGGGTTTATGGTGATGTTTATCGGTTTGGGATTAGACCTATTGCCGGGGTCTAGCCCGGGGATAAGTTTTCCTCAATTAATGTTAATTCTCGGCGGATTAACACTATTTATTTTTGGATGGGTATTTAGAAATCCAACCACCCGCCAACGTATTCGCCAAGATCTAATAAAGAATCTAGCCATCGTTTCCATTATCACCCTCATTACCCTACTAGCCTTAGAAGCGGGTTTAACAATCGCTAATGTTAAAACACGTTACCCCGCTGTTATCCCGGACGAGTTTCTTAAAGCAGTGCCGTGGTGGACATGTGATGAATCAGGCTGTCATTATGATTATGAAAACATGTTAGTTGCCTGCCAAAACAAAGAAGTATCTGGACGACGGTGTATGGTCAACCGACAAGGATTCCACGATAGCCAAGATTTTGTAATCGCTGATGATATTGATGATATGCTACGGATATTGATGTTGGGAGATTCATTCACATTCGGTGGGACGGCAAAAATTGGTTATTCGTTTGTAGAAACGCTCAAAAACCAATTGCCAGAAGCCATCATCTGGAACACTGGTATTCCCGGAGCAGGTACGAATCAAGCATTAGAAACACTTAAAACTTATGCACCCATCCTCAATCCTCAAATTGTGATTCTTGGTTTTTTTATCAACGACTTTGAAGATAATGTCTACCCGATTGATAGTTACTTTATGGGTATGGACGACAATAAATATCCACTCGCAATACGACAATATATGCTAGATGATGTCGGTAACGTCTCAAAATTAGATAGCCAACGTGACTTATATTATCGTTACCAACAAATTGACCCACCCACAAGCGAACTTCAACGGGTTGTTGGAACAACTCGATTAGGATCGTTAGCGCTCAACACATTTGGGGCAATCAGCAATATGATACATAAAGTTGATGGGAAACGCATCAACACGCAAGTGGAATTTACCCGCCGGTATTTAACAGAATTACGAGATTATACACAAGATAATGATATCGCTTTGTTTATACTGCTAATCCCACGCCGAGAAGATATACCATCAGCTGGCACACTATTGAAACATGCGCTTCAAATATTCCAAGATCTTAAAATACCTTATTTTGATGTGCGGGATATACTCGATGCTGATGTCGATTATGCACCACAACCTGATATTCATTGGAGTACAGAAGGACACCAAACTATAGGATTGATACTAGCCCAGTGTTTAGAGCAATTTCAAAATAGCAATATGATCTCAAACTGCGAGACTCTAATATTCCCATAATCTCGTATAAAAGCCATTAACCATACTTCGTGTATACTTAACGGCATATATTGTTCAGTGCAACAATAAGGTAATTATGGTTGACGTACAAGATAATCCCATGCCCATCCAATTGCAAAACTTATTTGATAACCTATTCAAACAATTGAATCAAGCAGAAACAGATGCTCAACAAGCCCAACTAAAAACTCAAATCATCAAAGAAATGGCAGAAGCAACAAACCTCACCAGTGCATATATTTGTCAATGGTTTCCGCAAACAGGGCAAAGTATGGTCACAACTGAATATATTAGCGACCATGCCAATCATCTTGAGCGTGAATCTGATCTTGGCGAATACATAGTCGAAGACCTCTCCAGTTTCTTTGGGCGAGGGCTTATAGATGGGAATCCAAACCCCGATACAGCCAACGTTTTCAACCTGCCACTCTATGATACGGACCGCCGACACTATTTAGAGTATGGAGCATGTAGTATCTGTATGGCGCGAGTATGGGCTAATAATGTCATATGGGGATATTTAGAGATGTGGGAATCGCGCTATGAACGGGAATTCACACAACAAGATAAAGCGATCTTCCACTATGTTGCCGATCAATTTGGGAATTATTATACAACCTCACCATAAATGCCAAACGCCCCACAACATGACGGGACGCTTGGTATATCGGGGAAGCCTGTAGATGTCTGGTTTGATGTGGGGGCATTAAACCCAGACGATTTACACTTTAACATATCTACTTGATGGAAAATCTACGCAATGCCTACGCTTGCCCTACGTTCAGGTTAGAATTGCTATCTTTACCTGCCAAAACAGTCTCCGAAATTGATGTATCCATCTTAAAATCAATGCTAAAATATCCACATAGAGAGGGAGGGAATTATGCTTACAAACCAACATCAAAAGGTGACACGTTGCATCACTGGGTCTGAACGTCATGTCTACAAACGCTATATGTGTGGTGTCTGCCATGCACTAGGCGATGATTATGGGATGGCATCCCGATTATTTACCAATCACGAAACCATTTTGCTAAATATGCTGACTGATGCTCAACTGGAAAACCCATCAGAAACAGTCATGCGTCGCTGTCCACTACGCCCTACTCATCAAGTAACCACCAATCAAAATACATCTAGCCGTTTTGCCGCTGCTATCACCGTTCTACTCGTCAATTCAGGTGTTGTAGATGATATTCAGGATGGCAAAGGGCTTAATCTCCCCACAAGATTACTCGAAAAAGCCATATCTGGTATGAGCCAATCGGCACGTGCAGTACTCGATACACTCAGTTTTGATGGTCAGCACCTCGACACATTAGCCATACATCAGCTACAGGCAGAGTCCAATGGCAATAATCCCTTACTGCCATCGATGCAAAGCAGTTCTGCTATCTTTGCCATGACCGCCGAATTAGCAGGTTCACCACATAATCAGACAGCCCTAGCAGGTATCGGCGCAAATTATGGTGCATACGTCTATTTATATGATGCACTAAAAGACTGGGGTGCAGACTATCAAAATGGTGCATTTAATCCACTCACCCCATATCTTAAGGAACAGTCCGATCGTGTGACCCTGACAACCGATGGAATCGACTGGCTAGCAGATCAACTCACAGACATCTTAAATAATATCCAACAGGGTTTAAAACAGGTAACATTTTATCAGCATACCGATGTGATTCACAAACTGCTGACGGATCCTATCGAGCGTATCATCCACAATTTAGCACAAGCCAGCAATGGCATGAGTATCCACAAAGTCAAACGTATCGACATACTCAAAACAGCGTTTATGTTGACCAGCAACGAGCCTGATAATCAACAATCGATGGATGATTTCTTCAAAGACGAGAACAACAATCCAGCAGACAAAAAACAAAAAAAGAACAAAAAACAAAAAAAACGTAATAAGCGTAATAATGGCTCTGATGGTTTTGACTTCTGTTGTGATGTCGGAGATACTGGTTGCGGGATATGGGATGTCTTTAGTTTTATTAACTGTGTCAGTAGCAGTGGGAATAGTTGCGATGTTGGTGACGGATGTGACATCGGTGACGGTTGCAGTGTCGGTGATGGTTGTGACATCGGTGGTGTTGACTGTAATTAATTATTAATCATGATAATACGTAAACTGCGCCTACTGATTGTACAAGGGCGACCACAATTACTACCTGTGTCAATGAGTGTACCGCTTGCTGGTGCGCTAACACATGGTATCACACCGAATGGAGTGACCATCATCACCTTGTTATTAATCGGCGCATGTGCCCATCTTGCAGGGTTTATCTTCAATGATTTGATGGATTTCCGCCTAGATCGTATGGTATCCACACGACAAAATAGCCCCTTGATACGTGGAGAGATCACCCCAAAGACAGCCTTTGTATTTGCCCTTCTACAATTTCCGCTCGCGATTGTTGCTTATAGGATTGTATTACAAGGGACTTCAATTGGATTATTGACCTTGCTAGCCAGCATCATCTGTAGTCTGATTTATAATCGCTGGAGCAAATGGGGACGACTACCACGCATCCTCCCAGAAGTAGCCCTTGCGCTATCAATTGCCCTGCTCTGTATGGCAGGTGTATTTGTAGCGTCCGAAGAAATTCAATCAGCACAGGTCTTATTTTGTGGCATGGTCGGACTAGTACTCCTCTTCGTGAATAGCATTCCTTCAGGGATTAAAGATATCGCAACCGATGCCCAATTTGGTGCGACTAGCTTTGTATTATCCACAGGCTCTCATGTAACCGATGACGGAACACTACGTCTAAGTTGGCGGCTACGTCTGTATACGCTTGTTGTACAGAGCATCATTACGGGTGGAACAATTACGCTCATGCTGGTCTACCGTGCTGAGGGCTGGATATTGGTTATCATACCTATGTTGCTCATGTATGCTTGGCTACATGTACGGCAAATGCTGATAACCACAACCTTAAGCCAATTCAAGCGCAATATTCCGTTTTTAGGTGGATTTTATAATTATTTTGCAGTCTTTTTGATCGTATGGGCAACCTTGCCAGCGCTCCTAAAAATCCCCTACCTGCTACTCTTGTTACTTGTTCTCAGCTTTCCACTAATACGGGCATATGCACTCTGGCAGAAGCGATACGTACCCATCCTAGAAAAGTAGCATTTTATCTTCAATCATAAAATACGTCTTATGTGAAATACAATGATTGTGAACCTGAGCTTTCAAAGTATAGTAATAAGGACTGAGTGAGAGACCTTGAAACCCTCATTATCATTAACATAGAAATTCTTCTCTTATCTTTTTCTCTGTGCTCTCTGCGCCTCTGTGGTAACAATCAATCTCTGCATCCTTTGCGCCTCTGTGGTTCAAAAAAGTTTTTAAAGTGAACGCTATCATAAATCATTTCACATAGCGCGTAAAACATAAAAAATTGTGCTATAATCGCACAGATGTTCCGTATATAAAAAGATAATAGAATTCAAAGACTTATGGCAAAAACACGAAGTTTATATATTTGCTCTAACTGTGGAAAACAAAGCCCCGGCTATTTCGGACGATGCCCCAAATGTGGGGAGTTCGATACCATGAAAGAACATATCCAAGAATCATCTAAACCATCTGTTCAAAATCGTCAGGTTGTCGGCACAAGTCGTGCACAACCGCAACGCCTACCCGACATCAGTAAAGATGAAGAAGTTCGCATCCCTGTCCCTATCGAAGAATTTAGCCGTGTACTCGGTGGTGGGCTCGTACCGGGGAGTTTGGTCTTGCTCGGTGGTGAACCGGGGGTTGGTAAGTCAACTCTCATTATTGAACTGTCGGCAATCCTCGCCAATGCTATCGGACCTGTACTATATGTCAGTGGTGAAGAAAGCGCGCGTCAGATTAAAATGCGTGCGGATCGACTAGGCTTAGATGCGGCAGATTTATATCTGCTGACAGAAACCAACCTCGGCAATATCTTCGAGCAAATCCAGCGCATCAACCCTGCCCTTGTGATTATCGACTCGATACAAACAACCTATGCCGAAGAACTCAATTCTTCTCCCGGTTTGGTCTCACAAGTGCGTGAATGTGCCACCCGCTTGCAGACCTTAGCCAAATCAACTGGTATCAGCGTCCTAATGATCGGGCATGTCACTAAAGACGGGAGTATTGCAGGTCCACGCGTCTTAGAACACATCGTTGATACGGTTCTCTATCTTGAAGGTGACCCCTTCCAACAATATCGTTTGCTTCGGAGTGTAAAAAATCGCTTTGGTGCAACCAGTGAAGTTGGCGTATTTGAGATGCAAGGGCAAGGGATGGTGCAGGTAATCAATCCATCAGAAGCCTTTTTAGAGGAACGGGTGATTAATGCATCGGGGTCGGCAATTGCGATTACGATGGAAGGCACTCGTCCGCTATTGGTGGAAGTACAAGCCTTAACTAGCCCAACCTCATTCGGGAATGCGCGACGAACTCCCAACGGTGTCGATATGAACCGTCTATTACTGATTACTGCCGTCCTCACAAAACGGATGGGACTAAAGTTATGGGAGCATGACATCTTCGTCAATGTCATCGGCGGGATGAAGATCAACGAACCTGCATCCGACCTAGCAATGGTCGTGGCGATTGCGTCCAGCTATTATGATCGTCCTGTACCAGCTGACCTTGCCATTGTTGGTGAAGTCGGATTAAGTGGAGAGGTACGGCGGGTTGGTCAACTCGGCGCACGCCTAAACGAAGCTCAAAAAATCGGCTTTAAACGCGCATTGATCCCCAAAATTCGACGTAAATCAGAAGACATCCCCAAAGGGATTCAGTTGATCGAAGTCCGTAACGTCTCGGATGCCTTGCGCGCGATACTTCCACAAGATGATAAATAGGAACAATCTTACTCAATGGGCAGACGGATATATCATTACGAAAACAAACCTAGTTCCTCTATTGTGAGATAAGTTAATTCAATGTATATTTTGAAGTATGAACAAATATTAAATTGATGATGGAGAGGGTCATGGCAGGTAGACGGATACGTATTCATCGGAAGAAAAATACCTCGTCTAAGCGTAGGGGAAGAGATGATCAATCAACGATGATCCACAACATCACGCAGAATGACCACCTCCCCAAGCAACCCTATAGCCATGACGATATCATGCAACTCCAACGGATGATTGGCAATCAACAAACAATTAACTTACTTGCTAACTCGATCACTCAAAAACAAGATTCGGGTAGCTTACAACGATTCTTTGGATTTGGTAAAAAGAAGAAAAAGATCAAAGAAATCAGTGGTCCCTATGAAACCCGTCTCAATGGGGAAAAATTTGAGAAATCCGATGTTAAAGATAAGCTCGGTTATAGCCAAGACCCTGATGATGTCCAACCTGAGCTGAGTTTTCTTGACTTAAAAAAACGTGCCAAAGAAGCACGTAGTAGCAATGACCCTCTGATTAAAACGCAATTTCTCGAATATTTTTCTGAGCATTATGCCCCACATCTAAAAGGTGAAATTGAATACTTCCAGTTCTTAGCGCAAAAAATCGCTTATATGGACTTACAACCGGGTGACTTGATCGGTGCAAATATTGATACCGAGGATGGTTCTAAACTTGATGAAATGCTTGAAAAGAACGGCATGGATAAAGCCAGTGACGAAAAATCCACCTACTCCACCAAATATGTGGTTGAATCCAAATACAGCAATGACGCAGGTCTAAACGCTTTCCTCATCTTACCGTCAGATGGCAATAAAGCAGAAAATGCAATCGTCCTCTTCCGTGGGACAGGTTCGAACACAATGGGCAAGAAACGCGGAGAAGCCTCAGGTGCATTAGCAGATACCGATTACGGTGGTGTCGGACGGGTTGCCTTCTATAACGGGTTAAAGGTTATGAAGGGTTGGCTAGAGACGGCGAAAGAATATAACCGTATTACCATTAGCGGACACAGTCTTGGTGGTGCATTAGCAGAACGATTCTATGTCATGGCAAGCAAATCTGCGCCGAGCCAACTACGCTTATTGACCTATCAAGGTGCGGCAATCGATCGACTAGGTACAGTTGGCGATGTCATGGGTGAACGTGATCCACAGAAAAAAGGTGCAAAAGCAACCCGTGTTGTTGCCCGTGGCGATATTGTCCCATTAGGCGGTATGGCGCACGTACCGGGGCAAAAAGTTAACTACAGTTCATCCAAGGGCAAGAAGTTCGCGCCGTTGAATTCTCATACCCAGATCGAACTGGTCAAGCAACAACTGAACGAATCGCTTGAGAAACCCGTACAAGAACTGACAAACATCGTCTCTAAGGAAAAGAAGGGTGGCACGAACTTCACCAAGACAGGCATCACCGCAGGCAAGCATCTTGGTTCGTTGATCGCCCATAGTCTCATGGTTCTCAGCCCTTATCATCTCTACAAGAATATGAAATCGGGTGTCACGAAAGGCAAAGAAACAGGCTAGTAAAAAAGAGGGTGATCTAATATCAGGTCACCCTCTTCCACAACACGCCAACTTCAGTTCATCATAGAATTACAAATCACTCATTGTATATCCATACCGTATTCAGCATTTTGTTCATGATCTCTTGAGATTCATCAATTTGATTACCAGATGTCTGCATAACAATTGTATAAAATTGCCCATTCTGCGGGATAAAATAAGACACTGTCGCAAATGAGAATCCAAATCCAACTTCTGTTTCAGTAATAAAAAACTTGCCACTGTATCGCCCAATCTGAAAATCTGTCGGCGGTTGAACGACTGACGTATCTGATGATTCAGTTGCTAAACCGCCAACAAAGTCATCTAACATATCTCTGCGACCGGGGATACTAATGATCTGAATATGGCGTATATATTCTGTCCCATAAGTGCTTTGATCGAAGGCTAAGAAATGCAGTGTTCCCGGCACTCTGCCGTACACATCAATATTTAAACGCAATGGGTATGGGACATCTCTTATATCACCACTCGCCATGTCCAACACATCTTTTATTTTGAATTGTTCAAATGTCTGGGGTAGCCAAAGTGCAATACCATGATCCGATAGTCTTTCCCAATCTTCAAATTCTGGATATGTCTGGAGTAAATCAGCGGTTTCTTGTGCAATCTCTTTAGCAGAAGGAGCTTTTTCGCCTTGTAAAACATTGTTTATCATCAAGCCAAAAAATGCGAAAGAGCCGCCAATAAATATGATCACCACCAACGCATATCGCATAGCAGATACATAAACAAATCGGCTATATTTTTTGTCTTCATTCTTCGTCTTATTATATTCCATGAACGCGCCCTTGAGTGTATTTGCTATTATCATAGACCTAATTTTATCAGGCAATTAGAATCTATAAACAAAGGAATTATGACAAAATCAAGACATTCAAAAGATAACAGAATCGACTCATAGACAAGACAATCCTAATCATTCTGATCTGGAATATGATTATAGATACGTATCGTTGACATCGCTTTTTCGGTCACAACCATCATCTCATCTAAATTTTCAGACAGTGTTCCAAATGTAACCGTGTAGAAATAGCCGTTTTTGGCAATGATGTAGTCAATCGCCGCAAAGTCGACCCCAAACGCATCATAAGTAAGCACCAAGCGCTTTGCTTGATAATCACCAACGCTGGTATCGACAGGTTGCTGAACCACAATTGCCGTAGACGGAAGGTTTTTTATCGATGCATCCGTGTATCGATCTAGTGTCATCGCAAAACCGTTTTCTCGCATAATGTTAACGTTGTTCGGATAACCAAATAATGTACTCAGATCATATGAAACAAACCGCACTATATCTGGGTCGTTACGGAGAATATCGATAAACGGGTCTAATTCAGAAGGCAAGTCTTCGGAACCTAATTCAACCAATTCGACAAAATCTTCAAGCTTATACGTCTGAAAAGATTTTGGTAACCACATCGCAATTTCGCGGTCTGCTAAACGCTTCCAATTCTCAAATTCAGGATAGGTTTCAAGTAAGTCTGCTGTTTCTGTTGCAATAAATTCTGGTGATGACATATGCTCATCAGAGGGTGTATATTTTTGTAAGATCATCCCACCCATCCATATACACACGATACATATCCCCACCACCATATAAAACATATTTCTATAAGGTGATGTTACTGGCTTGTTTTTGGTCTTTTCTATCAATTCATAATCCATGATGATGTTTTCCTGTCTGTAACCATTTAAATCACTGTACACTGGCAAATAATAGCTGTCAATTAAGATAATCTACAAACAAAAAACGGACAGAATTTAGCCTCTGTCCGCTTCAAATATCGAGCTAGATTGTTATGACACTTATCATTCAATAGCGTCTATTGATTACCCTATTTACCTATGGATATTTGCGATTTAACAACCGTGCATATGGAATCGTCTCGCGGACATGAGGCAAACCACAAACCCATGCAACCGTGCGTTCAATCCCGATGCCAAAACCAGCATGTGGCACACTGCCGAACTTCCGTAGGTCAAGATACCACTGATACGCCTCACGTCCTAAGCCCAATTCATCAATGTTCTTTTCGAGCAATTCCAGATCATGAATACGCTCACTCCCGCCAATGATTTCACCATAGCCTTCGGGGGCAAGCAAATCCACACTTCGGCAGACTTCAGGGCGACCTTCAACAGGGGTCATATAAAATGCTTTGACCGCCGTTGGATAATTGTAGACAAAAACAGGTTTCTCGAACATTTCCGCAAGAGCCGTTTCTTGAGGACTACCGAAGTCTTCACCCCATTCGATAGCAAGTTCTTCTTTTAGCGTGGGGTCTTCGGTTTCGGCATGGAGTTTTTGCAGACGTTCCACCGCTTCATCATAGCTGATACGGGCAAAGGGTGCGGTGATGGCTTTGAGCTTATCCACATCACGCTCGATGATTGCCAATTCTTGCTGATGTTTCGCTAGCACCTGCTCCACAATATATGATACCAACTGCTCTTCTATGTCCATCAATTCTTCGAGGCTACAGAAGGCGATTTCAGGTTCAAGCATCCAGAATTCGATCAAGTGACGGCGTGTCTTTGATTTTTCAGCGCGGAAGGTCGGACCAAAGCAATAGACTTTACCAAATGCCATCATATTGGCTTCATTATAGAGTTGGCCTGTTTGCGCCAAATAAGCAGGATCACCAAAATAATCGAGTTCAAATAAGGTTGTTGTTTCTTCACCTGCCGCAGGGGTGATAATCGGCGTATCGACCAGCAAAAAGCCGTTATCGTCCAGATAATCGCGCATCGCTTTGATGATCGTCGCCCGAATCCGCAAAATCGCCCACTGACGGTTACTCCGTAGCCAGAGATGACGTTGATTCATCAAAAATTCTGTACCGTGTTCTTTTGGTGTAATCGGATATTCATCTGATTGTTGCACCAGTTCTAATTTGCTGATGCCAATTTCAAAGCCACCGGGGAAACCGGGCGCACGTTCATCAGCACGAACTGACCCTGTAATAATCACTGACGACTCTTGGGTTAACGCCTTAGCAATTTCAAATTCGGCTTCGTCCATTTCTTTTTTGAATGCCACACATTGCGCTTGACCCGAGCCATCCCGCAAGAGGATAAACTGCAAGCGACCTTTACCCGTCTTGTTATAGACCCAACCGCGCACGGTCACGTCTTGTCCATCGTATTGAGCGATGTCTTTAATTTGAATGATTTCTGCCACCGTACTGTCCTTTATAATCTGCTTAATTCATGACAATGATTATATCATGTGAGGTGGGCAAACTGAGGGTTTACTTCGTGAAGGTTAACCAAATTCAAGCACGGGCTATTTTGCAAAAGAGGCAATAAACGATGTCACCCAAAATCCTTGTCACCAATGCAAGCCATTTGTCCCTTTTCTAGTGTGTCTATCACTATCAGCGACCAATGAGCAATGACTTGCAAAGGCTAAAGGGAGCGACAAATTATTTACAATGTCCCTTCCCCTTGATGTTTCATCGGATCGTTCAGGCGATCATTTTGAATTCTCTCAATTGCTTCTTCAGTTGAGTTTACAAATATACCAGTTCGAAAAGTTATAAATTTGGTTATGATATCAGTTAGCATTTTGACAACAGCAGCGATTTGTTTAGTACTGATGACAACAATCAAACCAATATTTTCACGCTTTGCGGCCTTGCCCAAAACAGATTTTAAGTGGGGGATAGCATTGCCTTTTGGAAACCCAACCATGTCATTAATAACAATATCAACACGATTAGACGTTGCATCTATTTCGTCAAAGATATTATCAAATACTGAATGATACCCTTCCCATGTGATTATACCTTGTATATCAAGCCAAATAATTGTGTGATCATCATCGTACCAGCGGAAATCAAAAGGCATATCATTCAATCCTCAACTCTTAATGAACGAAGAATATAACTATCTACAATATACCTATTATTCGTTGAGAAATTCATTAAGATGAGTTATGGAAAGGAAATTCGACTCAAAAAAAATAGTGGTTGATAAGGACAATATGCTTATTAGACCTCAATCACATGCCCAACAAGTGTCCGTACAAAGATGAGGTCAATGTTAATGCCTTTATCGAGGTCGCGAATGTATTGATTAAGGATAAAAGGGGGGCTTAACCTCATGAATTTTAAAAGTGTTCAGGAAAAACAACTCGTAATTGCCTTCTCCACTCAACCGTTAAGTTCCATGCTTGCAATCGTTTGATGAAATCATCTGTTAATCCAAACAATATTAATAATCCGGCGATTACTCCGCTAGCTACTGGTTCTAAAGTAATTGCCAATGTCATCACAAATACACTGCAAGCTATGATAAGCAATGTTGGCATATACGAAAAAATCTGATTTCTACCTTGAACAAAGGATAAAGCTTGTTCTTTGTCGTCCCGAATATGACCAGAAATGATGTGATTGAATTCAAGGCAATTATTAACTTTACGCCGGAAAACAATAGTCAAAGGGAAAATCTTTGCATCTGCCTGACGTATATATAAGTCAATTTGATGATTATCTGTTGGTAAATGAGATTGTTGTTTAAGCTTGGCAATTGTGTATTCTGCTGAGTGCTCGACAGTTATATATGTTTCCAATGGTCTAAATCTATCATTTTTGAGATTGTCTTCGCTGAGAAGTTGCATTAAGAGCCGTTTGATTTGATAAATCGTGTGACGTTTGAGCAAAAAATAAAGAATCGTTGAAACTACTAGACAAATGATAAGTTCTATCGGGTTGATGGTTGTTGATGGCGGCAAGAAAATAAATAAACTGCCCAAGAAAAAGAGTAACGTTGATATTCCGAGTAACGCCTTATGATTAACTTGAATATCAACTTCTGTTTTTCCGAGCATGTATAATATTGTAAGTACAATTTTGGCGTCTATGAGTGTATATGTAGAACTCAGGGTGAATTCAACAGACGGTCTGTATTGGATTGAATTTTCTGATACTCCTGACTGTTGAATATAAGCAGCTTCATGAGCAAGTTTTAAGCCAAAGTGAAGTAACCGATCTTGACATTCTGTGAAGGGCATATCAACAATGAATGTACCGTTTGTTAGACTTTTCTTCTTAGTCATATCTTTGCCGACCATATTTCAACCTTTGCTATATTATACCTCAATCACATGCCCGACAGACGCGCGCAGCAACCGATCCCACACTGCCAAGCCCAAACCGATTTGTTCAGGCGCACAAGCCAAAATCAGGTTAACCCCCTGTTTATCAAGATCACGTAATGCCGAGAACAAACTTAAGGCGGATTCATCGACGGATGCACCCAGTCGCGCAATGGTCACATCACAATCATCAAACTGGGCAACATCAGCATCCAAGACCATCACACCCACAACACGCTTATCGGCTTGAGCCTCTTGAATCATATCGCGCATGGCAGAAAATACGGTTTTGTCATCTTCGCCGCGAAATAATATAACATCCGCAGTCGGTGAATAATGCTTAAGCAATGTCCCTGATGACGGCACACTTTCAGCATCTTCGGATAGATATTGGGGGTGATAAATGATATTGGGGATAACCTCGCGCAGAGCTTCCAGCGATACCCCACCGGGGCGCAATAAAGTCGGCACATCAGATACTAAGCTGAGAATGGTTGATTCTACGCCGATAGAGGTACTTCCACCATCCAATATCATATCCACATGCCCATCTAAATCGTCCATAACATGTTGTGCCGTGGTCGGGCTCGGACGCGAAAATGTATTGGCACTTGGCGCACCAATTGGTAATCCTGAATGACGTAATAATGCCAGCGCCACAGGGTGATCAGGCATCCGTACTGCCACCGACTCCATCCCCGCTGTGATATTAAGGGGGATGTTGGGATGTTTTTTCAGGACTAAGGTTAACGCCCCTGCCCAAAACCGATCCGTCAGTATCGTTGCAATGTCGGGAATATCGGTTGCAATCTCATGAAGTTGATCAATATGCGCGATATGCACAATAATCGGGTCATTGGCGGGACGACCTTTGGCACGGAAAATCTTGCTCACTGCCGATTCATCCAACGCATTTGCCCCTAAACCATAAACCGTTTCTGTCGGAAACGATACCAGTCCGCCTTGATGCAGAATATCACTTGCCTGTTGGATGATAGCAGAGTCAGGTTTTTGAGAATCGACGCGAGATAGAGATGTCTTCACAGTATACGGTTGGAGCGTTGGCATAGGGCTTACTTTTCTTAATGGTCAAATCATGAGGACATTTTACCATGCAATCGAGGCGAATCTGAGATACATATCATCATAAAGTGTTATGATTACCCTAAGCCAGTGCTAATCTCATAGTGTTAGAGTTTATCTATACTGAGCATAAAAAAAGGGGAACATGATGACAATTCTTGTAACAGGTGCCGCAGGGTATCTTGGAAACCAAACCGTGAAAAAGTTAGTGGCAATGGATCGTCCTGTGCGGGCGATGGTACGCAACAAAGCCAAAGCCGAAATCCGATTAAAAGACGTTGCTGATAAAATCGAAATTGTCGAAGGTGATGTAACCAATCGTGCGAGTCTCGCACCATTGATGAAAGATGTCACGACAGTCATTCATTATGTGGCGATTGCGATGGAAAAAGGCGGTCAAACCTATGAAGATGTTAACTATCAAGGCACAGTCAACCTATTAGACATTGCCGAAGCCTCAGGGGTCAAACGCTTTATCAACATGAGTCAAAATGGCGCAAAAAGTGATTCACCGTATCGCTTCCTTGCCAGCAAAGGACGCGCCCAAGAATATGTCGCCTCATCTAATTTAAAATGGACAGCCCTACGTCCATCCGCCATTTTTGGACCTCAAGATGAATTCTTTAATACCTTTGCACGACTGCTGAAAGTCACGCCTGTCATTTTCCCATTGATCGGTGGTGGCAATGCAGAATTCCAACCTGTATCGGTCTATGATGTGGTGGAAGCTGTGGTTCGTAGCTTAGACGACGATAGCACCATCGGCAAAGAATTGGTATTAGGCGGTCCCGAAGTCTTAACACTTGGCGAAATTGAACGGCGCATTATTGATGCAATGGACACATGGCGTTTACTCGTCCCTGTCCCTGTGTTTTTATTACGTCCAGCAGTTATGGTGATGCAAAGTATCTTACCCGGTTCACCTGTCAGCACCAGCTTATTAGATATGCTAGCTGTCCCCAACACCGTCGAGGATAACGCACTTGTTAACCACTTCGGTATGACACCGATTCCCTTCTCTGGTGAGCATATCCAATATCTAAACGATAATACATTGGGAGATACGGTTGCCAAATTCTTCAAGAATGCTACCGTAAATTAGCTAAATTGATTTCACAGATTTTCTGAGGGGTATCATACGATACTCCTTTTTTTACACAAAATTTAGTCCATCAAAATGCTACAATATCAAATTCAACTATAATGAAATCAAATCAATTAATGATATTGGAGTTTTTCATGCGTCGAGTTTTTTTCTTGATTTTGCTATGTTTAGCCAGTATGCCCATCGGCATATCAACCGCACAAAACAATTGTACGATTAACCTCGAAGAATCTATTTTACAGCTTGTTCAAGCCCAAAGAGCCGCCGATACAGGCGATACTCTACTCGCAACCAGTCTCTTACAGTCCGTTCAGAACGGCATCGACACCATCACAACAGGCTGTGAAACCATTGGCCTAACAGAAAAATATACATCCCCTGATGAAAGTCTGACGTTCTCTTATCCTGAAGGGTGGCGCGTTCAGACCATAGAAGGTGGTCCAATTATCGTCGCTTCATCGCCTGCACTGATTGACATATTAGACAATGATCTCCCAGAAAGTATACCTGCTGGTGAAGCGGCAATTGCGCTACTGATGCAACCTGTCGATGATACATTTGACGACAGTTTAGACGAGTTAATGGATGAGATTCGGGATGAATTTCGTATACTCGGCGCAATTGATGATAGTGTGATTAAGGGACGACGCGTTGTTTCGATGAGCATCGCTTTCAATGCAAATGTTAGTGGTCACATTAGTTTGATCGACTATAGTGATACGGAAACCTCCACCGCGATGTTAGTCTTTGGTCTGGCTGATTCAGCAAGTTTACCAATTATCGAAGCCTATACATCTACACTAGTTAAATCCATTCAATATCCACCTGTTTCATCGTTACGAAATATTGGTGTGGCAATGGAATCGCTATCGTATTCAGAAGTTGTTGTTCTAGCGGAAGATTACAATATTTCGCCAAGTATCCCTGCGAGTTTGTCACCCGATGGAACAACCTTAGCATGGCAAGGTCCTGACGGATTATGTATTCAAGAGCATAATCAAAGTGCAGGCTGTACAGCATTGCCTGAGCGTTTTTCCGGACGTACCCCATTATTGCAATGGTCGCCTGATGGACGCTATATCACCTTCCAAGAAAACGCCTTAGTCTACTTTGTAGATGCTGATGTGTGGTTATTTGATGTGGAAGAATCTAGCGTTATTAATCTCACGGATGATGGTGATGCCGAATTTGGATTCGGTGACTTTGAAACAGACATCTGGTTAGATACGGTGATGACGTGGGGACCCGACAACCAAATTTATCTCCTGAGAACAACTATTGAAGCAGGAAATAAAATAGACGATAGAATCTATGAATTATTGCGGATTGATCCAGACACAGGTAACGCAACCGTGATTCAAGATTTAACACAGCAATTTGAAATGTTCCCCGTCTATTATCCGCAACAATACTCACTTGACGGGGTCATGTCGGTTTCGCCTGATGCCTCACAAATGGTCATATCTGTAACTGAACAAGACCGTGAATCACCTAATAATGGCATCTGGTTGCTGGACTTATCGGGTACAGATGAACCGCAACAGGTTGGCACAATCGATCAGTTTATGACAGGATATAATGCCGAGCTTTATGAGGAAGCAAGTTCCTATACGATTGAATCTCTCGCTTGGGATGCTGATGGTACAGGGCTTTTTGTCTATGCCCAATCACCGCGAGATGTCTTCCAATTCAATATGGTTTATCATCTGGATTTAGACAGTGGTGATATTGTTCCGTTGGTAGACATGACAGAATATACACTGAGCGATCTACCCAATTCAGATGATCCTCGCCCCTCGGCATCAGAATTTATCCCAATTACACCTGTGCTTTCACCTGATTATCGTGCTGTTATTGTTGCGAATCACGCCCAAACACGCATTTCAGCAATTCCATTTGATGGACAGTTCAGCGAGCCCATTACTTTGATGGAAAACGAAGATATAAAACCATATGGTGCGACGGCAATGGTGGGAAGCAATGGCGCATTATTAATGGGTGGGAATTTGTTCATCTCTGATTAACCACAATTCGAGACACAGGGAGCATCTTTGCGGATGCTCCCTGTTGTATTTAAGCTAGAATGAAACTCCCATTGCTCCACGTGTAATCTGGAAATCATGATTATTCATTTGCTGATGTTTTGGCGTATGACTGTGTGACAGCGTATCGACAATCAAATCCAGCATACTGACATGTAAATTCCCACCATCCGTGAATTTTGCATCCAAATCGAGTGAGGGATTATCGGCATTGGTTGTCACTTGCAAGACAGGTACAAGCGGATGACCTGCCATTGCTTGATGATTCACGTGGGCGACCATCAATTCGATACCTGTAGCACCCAGTCCCGTCAAGGTTTCGCTCCAATGTTGGCGTGGTGTTGCCATAATATGGAAGCCTGCATCATGGATGGTCTGCCCATAATCGAGTGTTGCAGAGACCGCACCTGATAAGCCGAGAGCTTCAACATAAGCACTACTGAGTAAACTATCCTTATCGGAGACCACCACCGTACCACCACCTGATACAATCATTCTGGTAAGCGTCGCTAATTCCTTTGCAGTATTTTCCGACACATCGCCATTGGTTATCAGCCCAATCCGCACCGCTTCAAAGCCCACCATCGTTTTTGCAGGAAGTGTATCGTTTGCGAGTTTTTCCTCAAACCAAGCAACCATCTTATGCGTGACGGCATCAATCCCACCATCCAACTGAATACTCGCCCATCCAAAATCTTGGGGATCAAGGTCACGCTCTGCCATCAATTGACGAAAATAGCTGTTATGGGTGATTTCGCAACCATGTTCGAGCATCATCACATGACGGACTTTTGGATGCGACAGATAACCCATCAGTGTATCTTTGTATTCCTTGACGACTGTTCCACCACAACCTTCAGTATGAACAAGTGTCACAAAGCGCGAAATGCCTTGATCTTTGCCGATACCTTTTGCATTCAATGTCTCCGCTGTCATCCGTGCAATCTGCCCCGAACATAAACTTGTCGGCGTAATTAAGCCGATTTGCTCTGTCGTGATTTTCCCATCCATGTTAAATACAGGAATTTCGATTGACGGAATATCTTCGGCAGACGTAATTTTCAGAGGTTTACCCGTGTACGTTTTGGCTTCAAACAGCGTGACATTGACAGGGCGTGTTTGTTCCCAATCGCGCCACAATTGCACCTGATAATGTCCTGCCGCTTCACCAACAGACTTCTGACCATTCGCAACATCAATCGTTAACTCAAGTGTTTGTGCGCCAACTTCATCTAAAGGTGTGCCATCCAAATACGCCCCTGCATTTACATCCATATCAGATTGAAGCAAGTTATAGCGGTCTGTTGTGGTGACAATTTTGATGGTCGGCACAAATGGGAAATTCGTAATCGAGCCGTTGCCTGTCACAAAGAAGATCATATTACAGCCACTTGCGACCTGTCCCGCGATACTTTCGAGATCATTGCCGGGGCTATCCATGAAGTAAAATCCGCCATCGGTCATCTTTTCGCTATAATCAATCACAGCATGAAGCGGTACATCAGGATGACGCTTTGCCGCCGCCCCCAATGACTTAAGATAGATGTTATATAACCCGCGATATTTGTTACCGCCCGATGGGTTGCCTTCTGCTGTTTGCCCATGCCATGATACTCGTTCTTTAAAGCGGTCTACCATCGCCACAAATTTTTGAGCCGTTTCGATATTTTCGACTTTATCCAATACATACGATTCCGCGCCAATCAATTCGTCGGTCTCAGCAAGATTCGCAGATCCACCATAACGAATCACTTCCTTAGCGACCCATGCCGCCAACGGATTCCCACTAATACCCGAAAACGCATCTGATCCACCACACTGTAAGGCAATCTTGAGTTCACTTAAGGGTTGCTCGGTGCGTTGTGTTGCATTCACCTGTGGCAACCACTTCTTGAGTACCCCTTTGAACCACTCGACATTGGCTTCAAATGTATTCGTGAGTGAATAGAAATGATGCGGAATATGTTCCAGTGAATAGCCGTTTGCTTGCATATAATCACGGAGGGTTGCATTGGTGATGGCTTCCGAACCATAGTCAATCGCAACCACTGCCCCCACATTGGGATGAGTCATAAAACCCGCCAATGTCCGTAAGAGTAAATCACGGTTATTTGGGTTATTGTGACCGCCTTCGGTATGAGCAATCGGCACAATCCCATCAACATGGTCATAACCGTCTACCATATCTTGCGTTTGTTGCGCCAATGTCCGCACAAATCCCGCCGTCAGCGATGATGTACCCAAAACAACAATCATATTCCGTGTGCCAACACCGCGCCCTGCTTCCCGTGCATACCCCATAAAAGTACGGGTATCCGCATACAATTCAATCGGCTCAACCGGACGAAATGCCTCTGCATCAAAGGTATATTTGGCATCTTCGTTATCAAAATTGGGTTCAGCAGGTAATTCAAAATCAAGATTACGCCGACTCAGTTCCGTTTTTACACCCGTGTTCATCATATATTCACCCGCTTGAACATCACGCAAGGTGAACCCGAAACTTTGCCCCCATGATAGTAATTGTTCCCCTTTTGCAATTGGCTCAACGGCAAAACGATGTCCTTCTAATATCGTATGGGATAAGGTAAATTCGTTCCCGTTATAATTTACGATTGTCCCTGCGTCTAAGTCACGGATTGCAATCGCACAGTTATCAGTTGGGACAGGTAAGCGTCCGATGTCGTTTAATAATGGCATAATGTTGTCCTTTTAATTTTCACCTTAAAAACAGAAGAAAGTCCAAGCCTAACGGTCAAAGAAAAATTGAGCAGTAAGAGTAGAATCGCAAGATCCTCTTAAAAATTCAATTTTTACTGATCACTATTATTTGAGACCTTGCAGAATAATACTGTCTATCGTATCGTATTCAGGATATTCATACAATAAGTGAAGCCGAACAATGATAAAATTCATGATTTTATTCCATCAACCAACCGACCCTGATGACTTTGAAAATGTCTTTCAAGACTTCCTCGCATTAATCGAGCGAATGCCCAATATCTTACGCCGTCAAGTGGTACATGTCACAGGCAGTCCAAAGGGATTACCCCAATATTATCGTATCCTTGAACTTTATTTTGAATCACCCGAAAAACAAGAAGAAGCCCTATTATCTCCCATCGGGCAAGAAGCAGGCAAAGAACTCAGTCGCTTGCCAGAAGGCACAGCCGAATTACTATTTGCCGATGTCTATGAGGAAGAAGGCGGAAGTACTCCCGATAATCCTGATGTGGAATCAGATGAGGATGAAGCGTAGATATAATGATATAGCTATGGTATGAACAGTTGAGCATTGAGTTTTTTAATGTAATCCATCTTTAACTCCAATAGTTGGTATAGCTCATCCGCCTCATCCGTAAATTCAGATTGTATCTTTTTAAGAAAAGGGAATGCTTTCTCTGAGTTTAACTCGGTTAATATCCGTGCAAAGAGCATATTTTGATGTTGTGTACCCAACTCATAAATATATCTAAAATCTTCATATAATATTTCGAAGTCAGGTTTGGCAAAGCGATAATTATATCGGAATCTAATATAATGTAAGCTCTGCTTTTTCTCTGTTGATAGATTGTCAGCACTCAGGAGTTTCGACCATAGTTTCAGAGAATGTCGAGCCATACCAATTTGAGCAAGATATGTCGCTTCTTCTAGCATTATTGTGCTTGAATCAGGATAGAGAATCCGCAACTGTTTGATATAAAGTAGTTTCTCATAATCTTCTGAAATGCTAAGTAGGGCTAAATGGTGTGACGTGGGTTCTTCACTTAAAAAGGCTTTACGATAAAGTTCCCGTGCTTCGATAAAGTGATCTTGATCATAGTGTTCATTCGCTTTATTGAGTATATCAGTCATATTTTTAATATTGTAGGCATATAATATATAGATAAGTTTTGATATATAGCCTATGCGTAATTGAAGATTACCATCAAATTCA
>Ga0070728_10001171_pt1 | contig 42128 bp, 35 predicted proteins | sample tdDd471_FD_66723 | JGI IMG/M metagenome (GOLD analysis project Ga0070728, IMG submission 66723) | Marine sediment microbial communities from the Atlantic coast under amendment with organic carbon and nitrate - tdDd47.1 | ecosystem: Environmental > Aquatic > Marine > Coastal > Sediment | place... | reverse complement strand
GACTCAGTCGAGTCAATAGAATTTGATCCTCCTCATCCGGGCAAGGGGGCCCTCTATCCAATTGGAAAGGGGATCCTTCAGTCGGCAAATCTCGAAGAAGACCTGATGTCCACCGACATCATAGCCACCGACGGGACAAAACAGTTTGTCCAGGCCATTAAAGATTTCTCATCTGAAGTGCACCGGGTCAAGTTTCTCGAAGTCCTCTCATGCAATGGCTGCATTATGGGTCCCGGCATGAGCAGCAACAGCATGACTCAATTCAGCCGAAGGGGCTACATCAGCAATTACACCAAGTACCGGTACAACAATCTTGACCAGGAAGAATGGTATAATGCCGTAGAAAAATTCATCGACCTGGATTTTAAAGTAAGCTTTGACCAGGACGACCAGCGCCGGCCTGATCCCCACCGTGAAGAACTGAAATCTATTTTAGTAAAAATGGGAAAGTTTGAGATTGAAGATGAACTCAACTGCGGGGCCTGCGGCTACAGCACCTGTCTCGAACATGCCGTTGCAATCCACAGCGGGCTTGCAGAAAACGAAATGTGTCTTCCTTATACTATCGACAACCTGAAGAAAACAACCTCTGAGCTTAAGCGCTCCTATGAAGATCTTATTTACGCGAAAAAGGCCCTGATTCAGTCAGAAAAACTCGCCTCCCTGGGTAGACTGGCCTCAGGCATTGCCCACGAGATAAACAATCCCCTCACGGGCATCCTGACTTTCAGTAATCTTCTTTTAGAAGATCTTGAAAACTCTGAATACAAAGATGATGTTGCAACTATCGTAAACGAAACAAAACGATGCCGTGACATTGTCCGGGGGCTCCTTGATTTTGCCCGGGAGACAAAATCTGAACGGGAACCCCTGAGCATAAACAATATTATTACCGAGACAATGACCATTCTCAAAAAACATATTAATTTTCAGAATATCAGCATTGAACTCGACCTGTCACCTGAAATACCGATGGCGAGCATGGACAAAAACCAGATGTTTTCTGTCATCAACAACCTTGCCATAAACGCGGCGGACGCGATGCCCGACGGCGGAAAACTCAACATAGTTTCTTCTCTCAAGCATAATATCATCACTATTGTAATCAGTGATACGGGTACGGGAATAGACGAAGAAACCCTCAGCAAAATTTTTGATCCCTTTTTCACTACCAAGGAAACAGGCAAGGGTACCGGCCTGGGGCTGGCGGTCATTTACGGCATCGTTGAGCGCCACCGGGGCAATATAGATGTTGAAAGCACCGTCGGGGTGGGGACTACCTTTACCATTACCTTCCCTGTTTTTATCTAGCCGACAGACCGCATCAGATACAACACATGTACCTGGTTTACAGGGAAGCTATGATCAGTTCTTCATTGAGACCCGGCCACCCCATACAGGTTATACGGGTTTCCTGGTGCAGTGATTTCAGTTTTTGATGGAAGTTTTCATCTCCCGCCATGGAGACATCCCCCAAAAAGATTACCTTTTTACCACCGGCGGCCTCATAGGCCCTGAGGGCATCGGCGGCCATCGGATCGGCATACAGGGGCCATGCAAGAAAAAGAGACCGTTCAGGCCATGCCCCGGCGCTAACAGCTTCTCCCTCATCGACATAGTACCATGTTTCATCATACCACTGGTTCGTTCCGGTAAAATCCCAGGGGGTCACTTCATCGGGAGAGAACCGGTCAATGGCCACAACATCACCTCCCGCCTGGGAGATCATCCAGGCCCAGTAACCGCTCCCTGCCCCTATCTCAACAAGGGGACCCGATGCGGCAATCGCGGCAATCAGTTCATAATAGGGAATCGTAAAGGCATATTTCATCACCAGGTCTGAGCGCATTTTTTTCAGCACTTCTTCGGCCTTTTGTGGAGTCGGGGCACCCTCTGCCAGCGAGGAGACTTCTTCGAGAAAGGGATTCGTCATTGCACGGTCATGGTCAGTTATAGTATAGCGGGCTATTGACTCTGCTCCGGTCATGGGGCTTTAACTTCCTTTTTCAATATTTCTTTTACTTTCTGCGCGAGCTTATCATAATGGCTCCCCTTCCAGTAGACTGCGCCGCAGCCGGTGCACCGGTGATACTCCCGGCACCAGGCCCGGACACCCGGGGGAACATTCTGTATCAGATGGGTCTCTTCTTCGTTGTCAATACTTTTCAGCCTGCCGCCGCACTTTATACAGCGGGTAAAGGGACGGCACTGACTGTAGAGGTCAAGACGCTCAAGAATTTCCGTAAGCTGCAGCGCCGAATCAGTATTGCGAACATAGAGCCCCCGGTCGACAATCCGGCGCATTAAAAGCTGCCGGTCCCGTGTCAGGAGAAGGCGCTTTTCAGCAGCTGAAATTTCAGCAAGCTCGTCATCGTCCCGGTCTTTGGCATAATCGACATCAAAACCGAAAAGCCGCAGGCCCCGGGCCAGTTTTCGCAGATGCACATCGAGAACAAAGCGGGTATCCCGAAGGGGGCGGGGACGGAGGCGTGTCACGCCGGCAATATCAAGGGTCTCAAAAAGCGGATAGACACTGATGCGGTCACCATTTTGAACCTTGTACTCAAAGGTAACACTCATGCTGTTTGCCAGGATCATGTCTACTTCAACATGGGGAACCCCCATTGATTCGATGAGATCTTTGACAGAGCGGTCCCCGTCAAATTCAGAAACAATGTCATGTTTGCGCTTCTCAACGGGCAGGAAATCATTCAGCTCTTCGTAAAAGCGGAGGGTCACCCGGTACTTCACAGGTCTTCTCTCCGAGAAGAGGCAACCAGGGCATCAACCACCTCTTCGATTGATTCCTGGAGCCGGGCAATGGTCTGGTCAATGATTTTACTTTCGGTGCCCACAATCACAAAGGACCAGAGGGACCGGTCATGGACATTCTGGAAGTCACTCTCGCAGAGAGCCACATTGCCCTGCTTTCCGTACCGGTCACGAAGACCCCTGAGGCGGCCCCGCTTCTCCTTCAGGGAGCGGCATCCGGGGAGATGAAATTCTATTTCCAGGAGTGACAGCTTCATATTGCTATTTAATCATATTCGTTCCGGTTAGAAAAGAAAAAAATCAGCCCACCTCCTCCCGGAAGACTGACTTTTCCCCACTTCTTCCATCTGGACTGAGAATGAACAAAAAAATTTAGGCCCCTGACGGGGCACTATGCCCTCACCCCGCCTCCGGCGCGCCCTCTCCCGTTAAGAATTGAAAAAAGGAGAGGGCTCATCGTCATGGTGCGGGTTGAAATTTGCCTGAATTCACTGAAGATTTATTTTTTTCATAATACATTGTTTATATTATCTCTCCCCCTCTCCTTTTCTTTTACTAAATGGGAGAGGGGGCCGGGGGGTGAGGGCATTACTTCCTTTAAAAATTCTTTGACAATTTTCAACATCGGAAGTAAAAATGTATATATACAGATTTCCTGTCAAGGAGCCTGCAATGAGAAAAAAAAGAATTCGCGGTGTAAAGATTTATGAACCGGCAAAGATCAGCGGTGTAAACAATATCACCTTTGGCGAGAATGTTATCATTGATGCTTTTACGCATATCTACGCCAACCGGCCCATGACCATCGGCAACAATGTTCATATAGCCAGTTTTGTTTTTATCAGCGGGGGCGACATTATCGAGATTGGTGATTTCGTCGGACTTTTCCAGGGGGCCAAAATTTACGCCAGTTCAGATGACTTCAAGGACTGGGGATTCGGCAACCCGACCATCGACGAAAAATACCGAAATCCTTTTCGGGCACCCGTATCCATCGGGCGGTTCGCATCCATCGGTGCGAACAGCGTTATTCTTCCCGGTGTTACAATCGGCGAGGGTGCAGCAGTGGGGGCTAATTCCCTCATCAGCCGCGACCTCGAACCATGGAGCATTTATGTGGGCAACAATAAAATCGGCGAACGGAACCGGGATGGGGTACTGGAAAATTACGAACAATACCTCCAGGACAACCATTAAAAAAATCAGCGCGGAAACCCGAAAAGACAATGCAAAAAAATACTAACTGCAATAATGCAGGCTGTGACAATATTGAAAAAGTAAACCTGAAACTCCGGGCGATACGAAACTTAAACCAGCTTATTTTCCGCCAGAAGAAGAAAAAATGGACCCCCACAGATGTATGCAACGCCATCACCAGCACCGGGGGCTACCTGGGATGCTGGATGGCCCTTCTCGATTCAGAGGGGACAACCACTGAATTTGCCCACTCAGGGTTCGACAGATTTTTAAAATCTGCCGGCACTGACCCGAAAAGTATTGGGGTCACAACCTTTGCCTTTCAGTCTCTTTCTAAAAAGGAAATCCTCGAAAGTGAATCTCCGGTAACCAGCACGGAAATTCCCCTTGTTGACGACCCTGACAATCTGCTCGTTTCACTGACGACTAAAATAGAATACAATGACCGGGTCTACGGAATCCTCTCGGTAATGATGCAGCGTGACGAAGGAGAGGTCCGAGAGCAGCATTTCCTTCTCGAAGAAGCGGTCAAGGATATTGCCTTCGAGTTTTACAATATCGAAATGCAGAAGAAGCAGGAGGATATACTCAAAGCCCTCAATGAATCAGAGAACCTGTACCGGACTATATACGAAACAACGGGCAACGCGACAATATGCATTGAAGGAGACACCTCGATATCCTATGCCAACAGAGAATTTGAAAAGCTCTCCGGCTACAATAGAAAAGAAATCGAAGGAAACATGAGCTGGACAGATTTCTTTGCACCCGAAGACCTGACACGGATGAAAGACTATCACCGCCTTCGGCGAATCAGTCCTGAGGCAGCGCCCCGCAATTACGAATCTCATTTCATCGACCGCCACGGGAACATTAAAGATGTGTATGCCACCCTCAACATGATCCCTGAGACCAGTCGAAGCGTCGCATCCTTTACTGACATTACAGAACAAAAAATACTTGAAAGTGAAATCATCAGGATAAGTGAACAGGAACGCCAGCAAATCGGCAACAATCTTCATGACGGCCTCGGCCCGCACCTCGTCGGCGTCAAATTCATGATGAACCTTCTCGAACAGAAACTCGAAGAAAAGAAGATAAAGGAAGTAAAAGACGTTAAAGAAATCAATGTCCTTATCTCAGAGGGCATTGAGCATACCCGGCGCCTTGTCAAGGGTCTGGTACCTGTTGATATCGACGCTGACGGCCTTATCGTCGCCCTCGAGGATCTTGCTATTAACATCGGAAAAGTCTTCAATATTAAATGCACCTTTGAACCACTGGACAACCTCCCCGTCAACGATAACATCGCGGCAACCCATCTCTTTTTAATCGCCCAGGAAGCGGTTAACAATGCGGTGAAACACAGCCGTGCAGGAGAGATAAACATATCCGCCTCGGGAGACAAGGGACTCATCACCCTGAAGATCAAGGATAATGGTATTGGCATCGAAAAGCTGCTTGACACAACGAAAGGCATGGGAATCAATATTATGAAATACAGAGCCCGGCTCATAAATGCCACACTTGACATCAGGCAGAATGCGTCAGGCGGCACCAGTGTCAGCTGCATCATGAAAAAATCTGATACCGGGACAATAAACAATTAAGGGTATCACCGGCAAGCGCAACCATGCAAAAGAAATTAGGCGATAAAGGCATCACCAGAATCATCCTCGTTGAAGATCACCCCATATTCAGAAAGGGGCTGGCCCAGCTGATAAATAACGAAAAATCAATGGAAGTTGTCGGTGAAGCAGAAGATTCCGTTGAAGCACTCCGCATTGTAAAGGAAGAAAAACCCGACCTGGTGATCATCGATATCACCCTGAAAGACCGAAACGGCATTGAGCTTATCAAGGATATACGCCTCAGGTTTAATGACATGCTGATCATCGTCCTCTCCATGCATGACGAGAAAATATACGCTGAAAGGGCCCTCAGGGCCGGCGCCCGTGGATATATCATGAAGCAGGAAGCCCCTGAGACAATTCTTGAGGCCATTAACCATGTTCTCAGTGATAATATTTTTGTCAGCGATGAGATTGCCACACGAATATTCAACATGTTCTTTGACGGCCGCAGCAAGGAAGAAAGCTCTCCCATTGACCTCTTAACCGACCGGGAACTTGAAGTATTTCAGCTTATCGGCCAGGGATTCGGAACACGGGAAATCGCCGGAAAACTGCACATCAGTGTAAAAACCGTTGAAAATCACCGGGCTCATATCAAAGAAAAATTAAACCTGAAAAGTGCCATCGAGCTGGTGCAGCAGGCAACCCTCTGGCTTCAGAGAAACCAGGAGCAATAATATCTCGACTGGTTAGAAAACCTGTTTTCCCCATGGGTAAAACCCCCACCTCAAAAAGAGTATTTCATCTATTCAAGAATTATCGCTTTTCCTATTGCAAAAATATACTCTATCGGCTATATTAAAAAGAAAATCAGGGGGAATCATGATGGATGACGTGAACGACCATTCATGGACCGAATTTTGGAAAGAAAAATACCCGGAAAAATTCGTTCCGGCTAACAAGATATTCAGTAAAATACACCGGGGAGATAAAATATTCATCAGTACCGGTTGCGGTGAGCCCCAGCATCTTATATCAGCCCTTACCGATTATATCGATTCGCACCCAAAAGCCTTTGCAGAGGCTGAAGTCATGCATGTCTGGTCCCTCGGGGTAGCCCCCTATACCGATGAAAAATTCAACTACAACTTCAGGCATAATTCCTTTTTTGTAGGTGATTCTACCCGGGAGTCTATTAACACGGGACTGGCTGACTATACTCCCATCTCCCTGTCAGATATTCCGAAACTGATGCGTTCAGGGCGCATAGAAATTGATGTGGCGATGATACAGGTTTCCCGTCCCGACAAGAACGGCCTGGTAAGCCTCGGCATCAGCGTTGACATTACTCGTTCTGCACTTGATAATGCCGATATAATCATTGCACAGATCAACAACAATATGCCCCGGATACACGGCGACTCATTTATTGACCTCAAAAAAATAGATTTTATAATTCCCCACGATGAGGATCTTCTTGAATATGCCCCCAATATTTCCAATGAAGTGGCACAGGAAATCGGCCGCTATGTCGGCAGTATCATTAAAGATGGAGACTGTATTCAGCTGGGGTATGGAAGTCTTCCCAATGCGATCCTTCACAATCTTAAGGATAAAAAAGACCTGGGGGTACACACTGAGCTGCTCACCGATTCAATGATCGAGCTGATTAAAGAGGGAACCATCAACAACTCCCGCAAGACCCTGAACCGGGGAAAAACTGTCGCATCCTTCTGCATGGGTTCTAAAGAGACATACGAATACCTGGATGACAATCCTTTAATTGAATTCAGGCCTATTGACTACACGAACAATCCGATAAACATCGGCCGTATCAATAACATGACCGCCATCAACTCGGCGCTTCAGATTGACCTGACCGGACAGTCAACATCTGAATCAGTAGGAAGTTCATTCTACAGCGGCATCGGGGGCCATGCTGATTTCATGCGCGGTGCTATTCTCGCCCCCAACGGAAAAACAATACTGGTCATCCAGTCAACGGCCCGTAATGGAGAAGTCTCCCGGATTGTGCCCTTTCTCGACAGCGGAGCCGGTGTAACCCTTAACCGGGGTGATATCCGGTATGTGGTCACAGAATACGGTATTGCCTTTATCCACGGAAAAAATATCCGTGAGAGGGCCATGGACTTAATTGCCATTGCCCACCCGAAGTTCAGACCCTGGCTTATCGAAGAGGCAAAAAAACTTAATCTTATCTACCATGACCAGGCCTTTATCCCCGGCAAAAAGGGTGAATACCCCGAGCATCTTGAAACTGTACGTACGACAAAATCAGGGCTTCAGATTCAGATGAGGCCCGTTAAAATAAATGATGAACCCCTCATTAAGGATTTCTTCTACGCCCTTTCGGACAAGTCTCTCCAGCGGCGCTTCATGTCTATTCGCCTCGACATTCCTCACAAGATGCGCCAGGAAATGGTAGTTATAGATTATACCCATGAGATGACAATACTCGCCGTAGTAAAAGAAAAAGACCAGGATGTTATCACCGGGATGGGACAGATCATCAAGGATGAAAGCAGTCACACCGCCGAAGTTGCCTTTGCAGTTAGGGATGATTACCACAACAACGGAATCGGCACCATTCTCATCCAGTATCTCACTATCCTTGCAAAGCGTGACGGCCTCCTCGGTTTTACTGCTGATGTTCTTGTAGAGAACAAACCGATGATGCATGTATTTGAAAAGACTTTCAGTGATTTGCATAAACGTATTGAAGACAATGTGTACGAACTGACAATGCGTTTCAGTGAGACTGAGGGCCAGGGTCAGCAGGGCTGACCGGCTGTTGAACATACAACAACAAATCAAAAGGGGGGAGTAATGCACTCCATGAAATACCTCTTCGAACCGAAAAGCATCGCCGTAATCGGAGCATCTGCAACCGAAGGCAAAATAGGCCACAGTGTTCTGAAAAACATTACTGAAAAGGGCTATAAGGGAAAAGTATATCCGGTCCATCCCCGGGCTGAAAAAATACTCGGACTCCAGGCCTATCCTTCAGTCAGCGCAATTGGAAAAGAAGTTGATGCCGCTTCGATATGTATTCCCGCGAAGTATGTTTTCGACGCGGTTAAAGACTGTGTCGATTCAGGGGTTAAACAAATACAGATCATCACTTCAGGCTTTTCTGAAATTGGTGAACATGAACTTGAAAATAAAATAGTCGAGTATGCCGCCAATGGCGGGACAAGAATTCTGGGGCCGAATATTTTCGGCATTTACTCTGCCGCAGCAAATCTGAATGCAACCTTTACAGCGACTGAAACAGTAAAGGGAAATGTAGCTATTCTAACCCAGAGCGGGGCTCTCGGCATAGCCATGATGGGAAAAACCGCCGCTGCAAACCTTGGGCTCAGCGTGATGGTTTCTCTTGGAAACAAATCAGATATCAATGAAGCAGACTGCCTTGATTATATCCGTGAAGATCCCAATACGGGAGTTGTCTTTATGTACATTGAAGGCATCAAGCAGGGAGAACGCTTTAAAGAAGCCCTCGAAAAAACAACCAGGGTGAAACCGGTAATCATTCTCAAATCGGGGCGCTCAAAACGCGGGGCCATGGCCGCAGCTTCTCATACCGGTTCCCTTGCGGGGTCAGATGAAATCTTTGACGCTATTATAAAACAGTGCGGCGCCCTGCGGGCAGAAAGCCTTGAAGAGGCCTTCTACTGGTGCAGTTACCTGGCGGCCTCACCGCTTCCCCCCGGAGACAATACCGTCATTGTCACCAACGGCGGGGGCATAGGCGTCATGGCAACAGACGCCTGTGAAAAATACGGCGTTACACTTTTTGATGACCAGGAGACCCTGAAAACTATCTTTGATCCTGCCACACCTGAATTCGGATCGACACGAAATCCGATAGACATTACCGGCGGCGCTGCTTCACAGGATTATCAGCTGGCCCTCAGCGCCCCGGCAACGGCAAAAAACATTCACAGCACTATAGCCCTCTACTGTGAAACCGCAACCTTTGATACAGAAAACCTCGCACCCATGATACGGGATACCTGGAAAAAACATATTGCCGAAGGGAAACCCGCTGTATATGCCATAGTCGGCGGCGAAGGTGTCACCAGCGCCATGGAAGAACTGCAGAGTGAAAACATCCCGGTCTACGGTGATGTAGATGAAGCGGTATCAGCCCTCTCTGTGGGTTACCGTTACCGGGCTTACCGGGAGATCAGAGACGAGAAGGATGAGTGGTCTTCCATCAACATAAAAGAAATCGAAAAGATTATCGATCATGCCCAGGCTGACGGCCGGACCTTTCTCCTTGCCAATGAAAGTGCTGCAGTCATGAAAGCCGCGGGTATTCCCGTACCGAAGAGCCGCATAGCACACAATATTGACCAGGCGGTAGAATATGCCGAATGTCTCGGATATCCCCTGGTAATGAAAGTAGTCTCCCGGGACATTCTCCATAAAAGTGAAGCAGGCGGCGTTGCCCTTGATCTTGATGACAAAGAAGAAATTATAGATGCCTTTGAAGCAATCACGCAGAGCAGTCTCGCCTACAATCCCTCGGCTGTTATTGACGGTTTTGAAATAACAGAGCAGGTAACTGAAGGCACCGAAATAATCGTCGGCGCCCGAAGGGATCCCGCCTTTGGCCCCGTAGTCATGTGCGGCCTTGGGGGTATATATGTAGAGGTGATGAAAGATGTTGTATTTCGAGCCCTGCCCCTTAACCGGCGGGAGATTGTCGGAATGCTTGAAGATATAAAAACCTATCCGCTGCTTTTAGGCGTCAGGGGGGAAAAACGAAAAGATATTGAAGGACTTGTTGACACTATAATTAAAGTTGGTACAATAATTGACCGATGCAGCCGTATAACGGATATTGAAATAAACCCGGTTGTTGTATATGAACAGGAACGGGGACTCAAGGCGATTGACACACGGATACTGATCAGTAATCCGAAGGAGGAAAGGAAATGAAAACAATTACAATAGCATCAATACGGGAAGGCTCCGGCAAGACAAGCATGATTGTAGGTCTTGCTACAGCGTTAAAAAGTGAATATGGATATATAAAACCCTTTGGCGACAGGCTTATTTACCGCCGTAAAAAAAACTGGGATTACGATGCAAACCTGATGGTAAATCTTCTGGGGCTCAATGAAGAACCGGAAAGTATTTCCCTCGGGTTCAATCACTCAAAGTTGAGATATGTCTACGACGAAGCCCGACTCAAGGAGACTGTTCAGGAAATGGCGGTCAATATCGGAAAAGGAAAAGACTACCTCTTTGTCGAAGGCGGGAAAGACATTTCTTACGGATCATCAATTCATCTCGACTCACTCTCCATTTCCCGCTACGTGGGAGGCAAGCTTGTGGTTGTTGTAAGTGGAGACAACGACCGGGTCATCGATGATATAAAATTTTTAAAACAGTATTATGATTTATCAAATATTGATTTTGCAGGTGTCATAATAAATAATGTTCATGATGTTGATGATTTCGAAAACACATGCAGTGCTTCGATTAGCGAAATGGGAGTGGAAATACTCGGTATCGTTCCTCATAAAGAACAGCTCACCTATTTCACAGTTAATTATCTTGCAGAACGTTTATTTGCAAAGGTCATTGCAGGAAACAAGGGCCTCAACAACATCGTTGAAAATATCTTTGTCGGTGCCATGTCAACAGGGGAGTCAATGCGCAATCCCCTCTTCAACAAAGAGAACAAGCTTCTCATTACAAGCGGTGACAGAAGCGACATGATACTTGCGGCTCTTGAAAGTGACACAGCGGGCATCATTCTGACAAACAATATACTTCCTCCCCCGAATATCATAGCAAAGGCGACAGAAAAAGATATTCCCCTGCTTCTGGTATCTATTGATACTTTCCAGGTTTCAAAACAGGTAGACAGGATGGAAGCTCTCCTGACAGGAGAAAATGAAGAGCGCATAAAGCTTTTAGGACAGCTTGTAGAAAAATATGTCAATATTGACGCTATATTTAAATAAAAAAAACAATCAGGATTTAAAACAATGCTTCGGAAACCGAATATTCTTTTTAACCGATTTGTAAAACTGGTAGAAGAGAATCACCAGGAAATAACAGAACGATTTATGAACGACCTTCTGAAAAATGGTGACACACGGGCATACCACAATCTCAGCAGAGAGGTAATTTATGATGCCAGTGATATCATTTACAGAGATCTCTCAAAATGGATCGTAAAGGATTACCCGAAAGAGAAGATCGAATCACGGTATCGAAAAATAGGTCAGGACCGGTTCGATCAGGGTGTCCCCTTTCCCCAGGTACAAAAAGCCATGGTGCTCCAGAAAAGACACCTGTGGCTCTTTGTTATGGATAAGCTGTATGGAGATCTCACCAGCTACAAAGAAGCGGTTGAGCTCAATAACCGTGTGGTGCTCTTCTTTGACCGCGCAACCTTTTTCATGCTTAACGGATTCAACGAAAAAATCAGGGGCATAGCCTTCTAAATATACAGGGCATCTGATACGGCAGACAGGGCCGTAAATAAACATGATGGACAGAAGCCATGCCTGACAAACAGAGACAGAAGCGGTATCGTATTTTTATCGTGGAAAACAACGCGGTATTTCGACAGGGATTTGAACAACTCCTTAACAACGAGCACGATATCGTTGTGTATGGATCTACAAATAACAGCCTGCAGGCGCTTTCAATAATCAATAAAACAAGGCCTGACATGATCATAGCGGATATAAGCCTGAAGGATGGCAGTGGAATTGAACTGGTAAAGCTTATTCACCGTGAGCACGATGAACTTCCCATTGTTGTCATGTCACTCCATGAGGAGTCCCTGTATAAGCGCCTTGCCGCCAATGCCGGGGCAACAGCCTACATCAACAAACAGGATCCCCCGGAGGCTATTATCAAGGCGCTTCATGATATCCTGAATGAAAGCGCGGCGCAAAAAGAAAAGAAAACAGCTGAGACGAGTTACTAAACTGCCCGGATCAGCCGTGCTTTTTCATAATATTATCAGAGGAATGCACATCGGCTTCCTTGTTCTGATCAGGATACTTCCCGGTAATGCCGGAATAAAATTTCTTAACCTCTGCCATATCAGCCTCAAGGTCACCACTCGGATAGATAACAGGACCAACGCCCCCGGTCTTTGAAGGATAATCGAGAAAACCCGTTGCAATAGGAACTCCCGCCCCCCGGGCAATATAGTAAAAGCCTGTTTTCCAGTATCTGACCTGCTGCCTGGTTCCTTCCGGGGGAACGGCAATAACCAGCTTATCATGAGCCTTAAAGACATCAATGGTCGCCTCGACCATGTTGGTGCTCTTTGAACGATCAACGGGAATTCCTCCCATCCAGCGCATTATGGTCTTGAAGGGGAACTTAAAAAGCGAATCCTTGCCAACCCAGTAAATCTTAACACCATAGGCAAAAGCCAGTGCCATGGTAATCGGCATATCCCAGTTGGTTGTATGGGGCGCGGCTATGATAACGTATTTATCTTCTTCAGGGAGCCGGCCGACCCGTTTCCATCCAGTTAACTTCAGAGCCAGAAGACATCCCCAGCGGATGACAGTCTTAAGTATGGGAGTATCAAAAAATGTATAGCGCATTAACATTGGGGCCTCCAGCCTCTTAGCAGGGCAATGAAAAATAATTCACTATTGTGTACATGCCGAAAACTGTCTCCTGCTGTCAAGTCACAAAAGAGAAACAATCAGAAGTCAGTAAGCCCCGGGACAAGATTAAATACTACAAATATTTAAAAAAAGTGAAAAATATTTGACACAAAAATGAACACGGTTAACGTTAGTAAACAGTGTTTATTGTGTCAATCTATTTAAAGATTATTTTTGAAAGGAAGTCGAAATGGATACTTATTTTAATCCTGCATCGGTCGTAGTAATAGGCGCATCGAATTCACCTTTTAACCTCGGGGCGACCATCTGCCAGTCCCTTAAAGAACAACTCGAATTCAAGGGGTCCCTCTATGTGGTCAATAGAAAGAGAGAGGACGTTCACGGCTGCCCCGGCTATGTTTCAGTCGAGGAAATACCTGAAACCCCGGAACTGGCGGTGATCATTACTCCCGCTAAGGTTGTCCCTCAATTTATTGAACAATGCGGCAAAAAGGGAATCAGGCATGTGGTCATCGAAAGCGCCGGTTTCTCAGAGGAAGGTGACGCGGGACTCTCACTGCAGAAAAATATTGATGCCTTTGCAGAGACCTACGGCATGACCTTTCTCGGCCCCAACTGCCTCGGAACCCTGGATGCTCATCATAAATTCTGCAATTTTTACGGAACCAATAAAATCATGGCCGATATGCTCGGAGAATTATTTGAAAGGCCGGGCACCCTCTCATATATCATTCAGAGCGGAGGAGTGGGAGTCCTGATCCTTGAATCACTGATATCAGAAGTTGTAGGCCTCAATAAAATGGTCAGTATCGGCAACAAGGCCAACCTTGACGAATCAGACCTTATCAACTACTTCGCCCGGGACAACACCGAGGTTATCGGCCTTTATCTTGAAAATGTCCAGAAGGGCCGAAAGCTGATGAAGGCAGCCCGCGAGGCGGGAAAGCCGGTTATGATATTCAAAGTGGGACGAACCGACGCGGGCGCCCGGGCAGCCATGTCACACACCGCCGGAATGGCCAACAATGACCTGATCTTTGACCGGGCCTGCCGACAGTCAGGCATTATACGGGTCAATTCAATTGAAGAGCTTCATGCCCTTCCGAAGATATTCACGACCATGCCGCCCCTTAAAGGAAAAAACATCGCCGTATTCACCAACTCAGGGGCCTTCGGGGGCATCACCTCTGATATACTCGTAGAAAGGGGCCTCAATGTTGTCAATCTCTCAGAAGAGACCCAGGAAAAGCTGAAAAAGACCGGCCAGATATTCAATGTTAAAAATCCGATAGACCTGGGCCCGGCCCCCCCCCAGACCTATATTGATATTTTTGAAATACTCCTCAGTGCCCCGGAGGTCGACGGCCTGCTTCCCGCGGCGAGCATCTGGCAGCACTTTGTCATTGAAGTTCTCCAGGAACTGGAAAAGATGTGCCAGACCTATGGTAAACCGGCAGCCATGTACTCGCCCAATGCGGTGGAAAAAATTATACCGATACGAAGAGAGTATAAACTTCCTCTCTTTGAATCCCCTGAAGAAGCGGTTCGGGCCTTAGAAGTTTCACACCAGTATTACCGTTTCACGGAAAAAAGGAGGAGAGAAGATGCAATCAATTCTCAAGAAAGCAATTCAGAACAAGCAAAAAGCCCTCTCAGAATATGACTCAAAGCAGATAATCGCTGAAGCAGGGATTCCTGTAACCAGGGACATTCTCGCCGCAAGCGAAGAAGAGGCCCTCGCCGCGGCAGAAAGCCTCGGGTATCCCCTTGTGCTCAAGGGCTGCGATCACAACCTGATGCATAAAACCGAAACCGACATGGTGTTTCTCGATATTCAAAACCGCGAAGCACTCCTCGAAGCCTATGGTAAAATTACCGGAGCCGGCATCATTCTCCAGGGTGTACTGGTCCAGGGAATGGTCTCGGGAAACCGGGAGTTTGTCATGGGGCTCACACGCGACGAGAGCTTCGGCCCCTGCATCATGTTCGGCCTCGGGGGAATATTTACCGAAGCGATGAAGGATGTCACCTTCAGGGTTGCCCCCCTGAACCGGGAAGACGCGGAAGAAATGCTTCTCGAGCTTACATCAGGCCAGCTCTTAGATGAGTTCCGGGGAAGCCCGGCGGTCGATCGGGAAATTCTCATCAATGCCCTGGTCGGTCTCTCTGAGCTTGCGGTACAGCATCCTGAAATAGAAGAAATTGATATCAACCCGCTGATTATTTCAGGCAATCGCCCGGTGGCCGTTGATGCCCTGGTAGTGCTTGCACAGGAGTGAGGGTACCGTAGCAAGTCCCCATGCCCGGCCCGGCTCCGGGACACGGTGACCTCACCCCGCCTACGGCGGTCGCTCCAGTGCATCCGTGCACCCGCGACACTTGACCATCCATGCTCGGCGCACTCTCTCCCATTAAGAATTGAAAAAAGGAGAGGGTTCCTTGTTATGATAACACAGACAAGACCAAAGCGGCAAGATGCCCCTGCCTGCCTTAAATTATTTTTATTTTCAATTCTTACAACAAGGCTGTCACGGATGACAGTATGGATGTATAAAAGCTACAGGGCGACGCACAGGACGCTGAACAGGAGGTTCAAGTACCGCAGGAGTATCGAAGCATTTAAACGACACCCGGCATACAGTGCTTTTTAAGCCTTCAGACAAAATTCTATTGACATAAAGTCTATTTTATCTATTATTTAAATATACACGCTACTTTGTGCCGGAGAGCCCAAAAAGCCTGCCGGGTGGCTTTTTCAAAAAAGGCCATCCTTCACTGACTTCTTCACAAAAGTATTTTTTCCGACAAACAGACTGAACAACATTGTAAATATCTCTATACATTTACACTATAGTTTCGTCTAACGTTTGACCAGAAGGGCAACTTCAGTCTTGATCTTTTTGATTTATACGCTTTCTATTATCTGAAGGCTGTAACCTTTACTTCCAGAGATACAGCTGCGTCTCCTCATCAAACTCCCTCACCAGCTCAGGCCCTGAAAACTCTTCAATCACCGCTTCTCCCGCATAGATAATGCATCCCTTCATCAGATGCCCACCCTTCGCATTGCCCTTCTCATCAGCCAGGGTTACATGAAGGTGACAAAAAGGCTGACCGTCACGAATCGAAACATTTCCCATGAGACTGGCAACTTCCCACCTGCCTTCAAGCTCAATGGTAATGTACTGCTGTGCTTCCTGGTCATAGAAACCGATAACCGCGCTGCTCAGAGCCCCTATTGCCTTTACTGAAGCGGTATGAATTTCATTTTCAGTACAGATTGTTGTAATACTTTCAAGCAAATCACCGCCATGGGGGAGCCGTGAAATCAATACCCGCAGGGGAGTATATTCCTGGATCATGTTACTTCCTTATCTCATAAAATAATTTTGTTGTATGCCGGGAAAAACCCACAGCTTTTTCAGCCGATAAGCTTTTTAATCGTAGCGCTGAATACGGTCATATCCTGAACCGGCTTAAAGAAAACATGCTCAGTGGTGATGCCTTTTTCCAGCAGGTTATCGGGAATAACATAATCTGCAGAACCGGTATGAATACAGCAACAGAGGGTGGGACATTTTGCAAGGGCCTTTTCTATAAAGGTATTTCCATTCATGTCAGGAAGGGTCATGTCGATTATCGCGGCGCGGTACTTATTGGCATCGAGCAGTTCAAGGCCTTCATTTCCATTTGAGGCAATATCAGCACTGAATCCCTCATCTTCGAGAAAATCCTGAAGAATACTTCGCACCATGTCTTCATCGTCGACGATTAAAACGGGAATGCCATTGCCGGTCATAGAACTCTCCTTAAAATCAGAAACTGAGAAGAAAAACTCTTAATATAAGAATTTTACACCCTTCAGTTCATTCAAGCAAGCAATATTTTTTTTCCTATAGGCATAAATCCAGGATTTTGCCATGGCTCAGAGCCTCAAGTTGCCGCTGTTGAGAAGTGTATCTGCAATGGGGTCAGAGCCTCTCTCTACAGACCGGGTGATTACAACACCCCTCGAGAGGGGATCTGAGCGTGAACAAAAAAAAACACCCTGCCTCTGAAAAATCAGAAACAGGGTGCCTCGTTCATCCGAAAACTGAACGTAAGGTATCAGTGCGTGTTTACTTCTTTTTACCGGCTTTCTTTTTTGAGGCTTTTTTGGCTGCAGGTTTTCTTTTCTTTTCGGTAACGGTTGCCTTTTCTGCTTCAACTTCCTCTACCATAGCCTTTTCTGCGACAAGGCCTACTCCCTCGTCAAAGGTGAGGTCCGGGGCATAGTCCATTGCCTCTGAGTAAATTGCCGGGTTCATGTGTATTCCGAAGGGCTTCAGCATCCGGGCTGTTAGAATCTTCAAATCTTCGGCAATATGGTAAAATGTCGGGATCAGGACCAGGGTAATAAAAGTGGCGAAGATCAGCCCATAGCCAAAACTGAGGGCCAGGGGCCTCACCATATAATCCATGCCGCCCCAGCCGTAAATACTGGGAAAAAGGGCCAGAACTGTGGTACCCGTTGTCAGAAGCACAGGACGCAGACGCATAACCCCGGCTCTGAGCAGTGACTCTTTCAGTGGATGCTTCAGGTCCCGCTGGTTGTTAATAAACTGGACCAGCACCAGGGTGTTGCTGACGATTACCCCGGCCAGGGAGAAAATACCGAGCGTCGACATAAAAGACATTGGCTCTCCATGGACAAAAAGGGCCAGAATCACACCTACCAGAGAAAAGGGAATGGCAACCATGACAACTGCCGGCAGAATCAATGAGTTCATGAAAACCGCCAGGACAATAAAAATAAAGGCAAGGGCAAAAAGGAAGTAGGTTCCCATCTCCTGCATGTTCTTGTCAGTATCTTCCTGCTCACCCGCATAGGCGACACTGTACCCGGGATATTTTTTTTCAATACCCTTGAACTTCTTCATCAGAAAAAGGTTCGCCTGCTGTGAGGTAATAATATCGGTATCAACATCCGCCTTCACCTGCACGATACGCTTGAAGTTGAGACGGTTAATCTGGGAGACCCCGGGCTGTTTTTTCACTCCCGTTACTTCACTGAGAGGGATCAGGCCCCCCCGGTTATTGGAAATCATCACGTTATTCAGGCTGTATAAACGCTTTCGTGAACTTTCAGGGAAACGTACCCTGATGTCGATATCTTCATCGCCATCCTTTACATTGGTGGCAACAGCCCCCTGGTACGAGGCATTAAGAGAAACCGCTACATCATAGACTGAAACGCCGGTCTGGGCCGCCATAACCTCTTTAATAAAATAACGGTACTCCTGCTTTCCCTTTTCGTAGTCGAGATCAATATCACGGACTCCCTTAATTTTCTTAAGAGCCTTTATATATTCAGCAGCAATTTTTTCCATTACCTTGAAATCCTCTCCCCGGATCTCAATATTAACCGGTTTACCTACCGGGGGTCCATTTTCTTCTACACTGAAAAGGATCTGCATATCCCTTCGGAGAAGCCCCTTCTTTTGGGCAGCCTGTATGTCTTTTCGTACCTGGGCGTCAATTTCTTCGGCAGTTCGCTTTCGGTCCTTTTCAGGGACAAGGAAGATATTATAGGTTGCCTTGTGGGTTCCCTCTCCCGGTTTCGGATCAAGACCGTCACTCGCCTCGTTTCCGACGCTTCCCCAAATACCATTTAATTCTGCTTTCGGAATTTTCAGGATGTATTTTTCCATTTTTTTCATTTCAGTCAGTGTCGTATCAAGATTGGTCCCCATGGGCAGCTTTACTTTAATCTTCAGTTGCTCGGCACCGCCCCCGGTCATAAAAACAAAGCCCACTACACCTGACAGGGCCATTGCCCCCACAAACATGACTACCAGAATACCCAGGGTTATATAACGGTGGTTGAGGGAAGTTTGAAGAAGCCCCTTATAGCCCCGCTGCACTTTTCCGAAAAGTCCTTCATCGATTACTTCCGTCAGGTCATCGACACATTCAGCGTTATCTCTGCAGGTGTCCTTTGTGAACATATCGAGAAATGTAGGAAGCACGAACATGGCTATGAGCCATGAGGCGGCAAGACATATTATAATAACAATAGGAATCGCCTTAAGAAATTTACCCATGATACCGGAAAGAAGAATCAGGGGCGTAAATGCGGCGGAAATACAGAGAAGAGTCACCGTCAGAGGCCCGATAACTTCCAGCACACCTTTCTTGATGGCCTCGAATCTCCGGTGGCCCATCTCCATGTAGCGGTGCGCGTTGTCAGCCACAACAATGGAAAAGTCAACAATCATCCCCAGCACCATGATGAAACCGAAAAGACTGATAACATTGATGGTGAGGCCTCCAATGCCCATCCCCATAAAGGCCATCATAAAAGAGAGAGGGATACTGACAGCAACAATCAGAGAGATACGGAATCCAAGCAGCACCAGCAGCACCAGGGCCAGAAGGATAAAACCAGTGGTGGCGTTGCTGATTACCGATTCAATACTGTTTCGGGTTTGGTTACTGAAGTCATTAAAAATTTTCAGCTTAACATCTTTTGAGTGGGCCAGTTTATGCTTGCCCATTTTTTCTCTTATTGTATTAACCAGGGTAATCTCATCAGCGGATTTCTTTTTCCAGACACGAAGTACTACCGACTTTCTGCCATTGAAACGCTCATGAATGTCAGCCTCTTCGAAAGCGTCTTTTACCATGGCAATGTCCCTGACGCGAGTCACAAATCCTGCATCATTTGACATCAGCACTGTGTTGCGCACCTCTTCGGCATTACGAAACTTCCCCTTGGTGCGCAATACATACTCGTTCTTTCCCTGCTTGATCGAACCGCCGGGAAGATCAATGTTGCGCATTTTCAGACTGCCGATGACCTTGTTGATGCCCATACGGTAATATTTCAGTTTTGCCGGGTTGACTTCGACAATATATTCACGGTCATAAAAACCGAAAAGCTCGACTTCGGCCACTCCGTCGATTTCAAGAAGAAAGTCTTCAAGCTTGTCGGCAGATTCACGCACCCTGCCGTAAGGAACTCCCGGCTTACTGCCGAAGAGGGCTATATCAATAACCATGGTTTTATCGGTCTTGATTTCTTTCACTTCAGGTTCTTCCGCGTTCTCCGGGAGATCCGTGACGCTGTCTACGGCATCTTTTATATCCTGAACCACCTGTTTCTTATTAGATGCCTTATCTTCAATATAAATGGCGATTACCGATACATTTTCTATATTGTATGAGCGTACTTTATCCAGGTCTCCCACTTCTCTTAATTTTTTTTCAATAGGAATAGTAACCAGAGACTCAAGCTCATCAGGAGAGGCTCCCGGATAGATGGTTGTTACCGTCACCATGTCAAAGTTGACTTCAGGTATCATTTCACGATTAAGGCTCATGATGGTCACCATGCCGGCAGACATTATCATTATCACCATCAGGTTGACCAGGAGCTTCTTTCGCATTAAAAATGTTATTATTTTTTCCATTTCAGTTTCACCTTTGTTTTCAGAAACGCAACTTACTTCTTTTTATCTTTTGGAATATAGTCATCCACGTTAATATTATACTTTTCCCACAGCTCGTTCTTTGCTACTTCGAACTGGAGTAGAGAAAGGTTAAAGTATATCAACGCCTGAAGTTCATTCTGACGGGTCTCGGTCATCGCATCGAGGCCGTTTTTTACTGTCGCGCTGTCAAGACGCCCGCGACGAAGATTTTTCAGCATCTTAAAATAGAAGGCCTCAGCCTGGACACGGGCATTGTGGGCCTTTGTATACAGGATATGGGAAGTTTGAATCGTCTCCATGCTCGTCTTCATCTCATCCCGTACCGTCCGCCGGGTCTTATCGAGGCTGATCTTCGCCTGCTTCAACTTAAAGCGGGCATTACGCTCATTGATTTTCGCTTCCCGATCATCTAAAGGATAGGAAAGTTTAAGGCGCGCTTCAATGCCCGGGTAGCTGAACTTGCCCGCATCCCCGTAGGAGGTTCCAAAGTTCTCATTAAAGCCCATGGTATTGGCGTTCACCTCAGCGGTGAGCGAAGGGAGCCCTTCGTTCTTTCTAATCTTCAGTTCCATCTGCGCATTCTCGAGAGCCAGCTTCGCACTTCGAAAATCTGCCCGTTTCTCGTAGGCGCTTTTCAGGGCCGCCGCTTCATCCACCGCCGGGAGGGTATTAGTCAGGATTACCGTACCGGCAACATTAACCGTATCGCTCATGTTGACCGTGGTGAGAAATTTACGCAGGGCATTTCGATAATCCTGCTTTGACTGGGCGAGAGTCGCCTCGGCGCCGGAGACCAGCATATTGTAGTAGTTGGTGTTAAAGCTGTCTGCAAGACCGAGGCGCACATTGCGGACCATGATGTTTCTGACTCTTCTCGTTTCTTTCAGGTTCAGTTCAGCATTATCGACCTTCACCTTGTTCACCGCCACATTCCAGTAATCGGCGATTACACCAACCACCACCATGGAGAGCATGGCGATGATCTGTTCTTTCTGCATGATGGTTGCGTTTTTCAGCTGCTTCTCGAGACGCCGGTCATTTTTTCCGAAAAAGTTTTTTAAGAGTTCCTGCTGGATGCTGACGAAGAAGACCGGGTTGTTGTATTGCGTTGGACCGAATGCTTCTAAAGGTACAGTATATTCAGCCAGCCCTCCCATTGTTTCAGTAGTAGTATTGTAATTATAAACTGGCAATAAAGCCATATCCATCGGGGTCTGCTTCTGATACTCATGTTTCACCCCCGCTGTCACGGTTGTCCCCGAAGAAAATATTTTTGTCAATGATGCAGATACGTCAAACTTCTTCGAATCTTTGCCCGTAGAAAATACGGTTGCCGGTGCATACTTCTGGTAGCCGAAGCCCGTCTCGGCATTCAAAAAAATCGAATACTTCTTCTGAAACTGCTGGTAGTAGGTATCCGCCATGGCAACATCATAACTTCCCCCGAGAATATCATAGTTCTGTTTTATTGCCTGCTTGATAGCGTCGCCGAGGGTAATCTTTACGCCCCCGATGATCACCGCCGGTTCATCGGCAAGCTGTACGCCCATGGGCGGGGCGGTTATTTTTTTGTTATTATTTTGTGCCGGTACCGGTGCGGCGATCAGCATCGCCAGCAGTACCGCGGTACCCTGTAATTTCTTAAGTCTCATATTTCTGCTCCTTCGCCAATAATCAGTTTAATCAGTGTCTCATACATTTTCGGAGATACTCCCCGCTCGGTCATCATTTCAATCAGCTTATCAACATACTCCATTACTGATGGTGAAATCTCCGGTATATCCAGTTCACGTCCCTTGGGACGCATCATTTTAAACATATATTCAACAAAAAAATCAAGGTAGTCTGCCTCGGTAGGCTTGGCCCCTGCCACGTCATGAAGTGAGGTTCTGAAGCCCCGGTCCAGATCGATAGAAAAGGACATGACCATCGATGTAAGCCCCATGAGAACCATGTTCGGATGACGCGACTCGAACTCCCCCGACTCAATTCCTTCCTGGATCAGGCTCATAACCAGTTTCTGCCGGGGAATAATATACTGTTCTCCTACCTGGCGAATATATTCTCCGCCTTCGGCGACTTCCCAGAGAAGTATATACTGGTTTTCCATATCTACTGACCGGAGATGGCCTACAACAGTTATATATGTTAAGAGATACAGTTTTTCAGAAGGAGTCAGGCTGATTTCACCGATAAAAAGAGGTACATCATAATCAGCATTTACCCCGCCGATCCCCCTCTTGAGAATCTCAAGGTATAAGGTTTCTTTATTCTTGAAATAATAATGAATCAGCGCCTTGTTCACCCCCGCCTTTTCAGCAATGGCTGCGGTTCGGGCACCCTGGTACCCCCGTGCGGCAAACTCGCTTTTTGCCGCCGCAAGTATTGATTCTCTCGCTTCTGTATCGTCTCGTTTCATAGGCCTTTTCTCCGCCTTACGTATAGAGGTGCCCCGGGCACCAGAAGAGCATCTCAGCTCACTGAGCACTCGTATCAGCACCTGCTGTCTGTTGGTAAAAATATTTTTGTGAATTATGAGTACAAAATGGAGTCATTCTGACAGTTAACTCACTTAACCATGTGGTTAATGTAATTAACTATCATGGTATCGTCAAGCCCTGTTTTAAAATTTTTGGTTAAAAATACACTTTTTCCGGTTAATCTATTGTGCAAACCTGCTGAATTCTACAGAAACTATAATTATGGATTATTCCATATTTAAGAAAAGATCAACTGAACCCCCAGAAGGGCTGACTTCTACCCACCTGCTCCATTAAGAAAAAAAATAAACAAAGAATTCTGAGCCCCTGATGAGGCACTGTGCCCTCACCCCGCCTCTGGCGCACCCTCTCCCATTAAAAATTGAAAAAAGGAGAGGGTTCATTGTCAGGATGCCGGTTGATTTCCAGAGAGCTGACCATAAATCTATTACAAAGTCCAATAATACATACTTTCGCCTGTATTTCAGTTTTTTAAACTGCCTGCTTCTTACATTTCTCCCACACCAGTTCTTACTGGCAGATTGAATTTCTCCTAAGTTCTCTGGAAAATATTTTTTTATCTCAATACACTGTATACCTTCTTTCTCCCCCTCTCCTTTTCTTTTACTAAATGGGAGAGGGGGCCGGGGGGTGAGGGCATTAAGTCCCTTTAGTGGCGGCATGACCTTTCAGGTCTTAAAGATCATGTAATCATTAAGTCGTTAACTGACCTGGGAGTACACACGAAAGGTTTAAAAAACCGCATTATCTAATAAATACTTTTGCATCTCCCGAAAAGCCGTAGTATTTTAAAAAAAAGGAAGTTAACAATCGGCAAAACAATGAACTTCCTTTAAAAACCATGAAGACATTACAAGACCTGGCCACATACCTGAAAAATATCGACGGCAAGAGCTACCGGCTCTACAAGGAGATCACGGGCCGCTACAGCATCGATGACTACATCCTTTCAGTTGATCACGTCCAGGGAGATCCCTTTGCGGCCCCCTCATCAGTATCGATACATATGCCGATGGCAGCGGCTGACTTCCCCCCCGAAACATATAAAAGCCGAAGCCGTGAAATTGCCCTTCGGGATTACATGATCCGTTCATTCGATGAGGCTCTGAGCCGTCATGTACACAAAAACCGCGGCACGGGAAAAAGTGGAGAGATATCAATAGACACCCCGGGACAGGAGATTCTCGAACGGAGCGCCATCACCATCGAAGACAATCAGTTCATTGTACGTTTCACCATGGCACTCCCCGGTTTCGGGCGCCGTGTTGCCGCGGACAACTGCATTGCCATGTTTACCGAAGACATTCCCCTTATTGCAGCGTCGAGCCTCTACCATAAAAACCTTGATGCTGATACGCTTACCACCCATATCGAAACATCAGAAAACGCCGACCATCTCAGAGGTCAGCTGAAAAGCCGTGGACTCGCCGCCTTTGCCGCCGACGGGGCGATTCTTCCCCGCCTCACGGGCATCGATGACCATCCCCTTGACCGGGACCGGGCCGTGGCCTTTTCATCACCCGAGTCAGTGCGGGTCACCTTCGAGCTGTTAAACGGCGGATCAGTGACCGGCATGGGCATCCCCGAGGGGGTCACCCTGATTGCCGGGGGGGGATACCACGGCAAGTCGACCCTCTTAAAAGCACTTGAGCGGGGAATCTACAATCATCTTCCCGGCGACGGCAGGGAGCTGGTTGTCACCCGCAGCGACGCGGTAAAGATCAGGGGAGAGGAAGGAAGACGAGTCGAGTCAGTATGCATCACTCCCTTTATCAGCAACCTTCCCGGCGGCGGGGATACCGATTCATTTAAGACCGACAACGCCAGCGGGAGCACATCCCAGGCTGCCGGCATCATCGAGGCTGTCGAAATGGGCGCGGAAGTTTTACTGATTGACGAAGACACCTCGGCAACCAACTTCATGATTCGGGACCACCGGATGCAGGAGCTGGTAGCAAAGGACCGGGAGCCCATCACCCCCTTCATCGACCGGGTCAGTCGCCTTCACACTGACATGGGCATTTCGACCATCCTGGTCATGGGAGGCTCAGGGGACTATTTTGACACGGCCGACCTGGTTATCACCATGGATCATTACCTCCCGTCGGAAGTTACCGCAGAGGCAAAGGATATTGCCCGGCGCATTGTCACCAACCGGATTACTGAAGCGGTGACCCCCTTCCCCGATCTGGAACCCCGGATGCCAGATGCATCCAGCATCGATCCCTCGCGGGGACAGAAAAAAGTCAAGGTAGCACCCCGGACACTCCACACCATCAGCTTCGGGAAACATGAAATCGACCTGGCTGCCGTCGAGCAGCTGGTTCACATCAGCCAGACACGGGCCATAGGAGATGCCATGGTACTGGCAAAAAATTTCATCAATGATGGAGCAAGCCTCGTTGAGATCATAGATCTGGTTATGGGTGAAATCGACAAACGGGGACTGACAATACTTCCTTCATATCAAAAGGGATTCTATGCTGCCTTTAGAAAATATGAACTGGCCGCAGCCTTCAACCGTCTCAGGAGCCTGAGGGTACGCTCCCCCGGTCAGGGCCGGTAGATTTCCACACGGTTTCTTCCTAAATCTTTAGCGCTGTAAAGGGCGGCATCGGCCCGCCTGATTAACCCCGATACGTCTTCTGCCCCTTCGGGTACCATGACAGCACAACCGACACTTATCGTGGTGGTTCCGGTGACAACATCTTCGTGAGCAATGGCAAGGGCTTCAATAGAAGCTCTGACTTCCTCTCCCACTTTCATGGCCCCTTCTTCATCGGTACCGGGTAAAATTACAGCAAATTCTTCTCCCCCGTACCGGGCCGCCAGATCCGCGGGACGGTGAGCATGTGTCTCCAGTTCAGCGGCTATTTTTTTTAGACACTCGTCGCCTTCCTGGTGACCATACCGGTCATTAAACCTTTTAAAGAAATCAATATCACAAAGAAGTAATGAGAGGGAAGTTTTTTCTCTTACGGCCCTGTTCCATTCTTTTTCAAGGCGCTCATCAAAGGCGCGACGATTGGCGATCCCTGTTAGACCATCAACCCGGGAGAGGCGTTTCAACTCACGGTTCGCATCCTTCAGTTCCTTTTCGATAGTCAGGCGAATAGAAACCTCAACTTCGAGAAGATCGTTGGTCTCAGTCAGCTTTACCCCCTTCTCATGGATTGCATCCTCAAGCCGGCCAATCTTCCGTATAATAAAAATAGAAACGACCAGAAAGACAAAAAAAGCCAGCACATCAACGACAATAATGTTAATGAAAATCTGCCGGCCGTGTTTCGCAATTCCTGACAGGTTCACAGCAACAGTTTTAAGAATTTTTCGGCGATCTACAATTATATGGATAAAAAATGACGTGTGAGGAATTGGTTCCAGAAAAAGAAAAAACTTTCTTTCAGAGTCAGTGGCGTCAACATACTCCCGATACTCTTCAGACTTTTTAATCATTTCCAGTAACAGGGGAAAAGTTTTTTTCAATAAGCGATCAGTATTAACGCCGGTCTTTTTCAAGGAAGGAGCGACAATCTCTCCCTTTTTTGAAACATAAAATATCAAAAAGCCCCGCTGGCCCCAGGCGAGAAGAGAATTGCTCCTTGTTTTCAGCTTCGATTTCTGCTGCGGTACGGTAAGATTCCTAATGGAGTCAGAAAGCCCTCGTACGCTGAGATCAAGATACATGGTCATTTCATGGTGAATTTCCCTGCTGACCTCCCGTACCACCAGGTCATGCGCCAGGTTACGGGCATGCTCTAAAGAAAACTGAGTAAAAAGGGAAAGAGCTACAAGGGTTCCGAGAAACAGAACAACTAGAAATATTACGCGCCATTGAATACCTTTTCTTTTAAACAATTGCCTGCCTCGATTTAACTATTACATTAATCATAACACAACAGCGGGTACAGTTCAAGACAGCTTTTTCACAAGTCTTCATTAAATGACCCTGATATCTCAGCACCTCGGGTATTGCGATGCCCCAAAAGGCCCATTAAACTATCTTCTTTTGATTGTTTTTTTGATTCCAGACTTGACGAACGATAGAAGCTTCACTATATTAACCTTATGGTTAAACAGATTAACCTTGCGATTAGATATACTATCCATATAATTAATCAGATAAGCAGGTAATCTTTGCTCTTAGCAGCAAGCTTTTTGATGAAGCACAAGAAACTTATGACCAGAGTTCCACTAAAATTTAGACTAAATGAACGTTCAGTTTACTAAAAAGCGGTAATCATGAAAACAACTAAACAACTAAAAATAGCAATCATAATCGACAGCTACGACAACGCAAACAACGGAACAGTTGTATCAACAAAACGCCTTGTGGAGTTGTTGAACAAAGAACATAATGTAAAAGTTGTAACCAATGGCGAATGTTTCGAAGACCATGTCGGCCTGCCCCGCCTCAATATCCCCATTATAAATTCCCGAATGGAAAAATCAGGTTTTGCCTTTGCGAAACCGGATAAAAAAATCCTCCACTCTGTTATTCAGTGGGCCGACATCATCCATATACCGTTCCCCACTCCCCTGGGCCGGTCTGCCATGAAAATTTCAAACCGCCTCGATAAACCGGTAACCACTTCTTTTTACGTTCAGCCCGAGACAATTCTCCTGAATATTCGATGCTTCTCCAAAAGACTGTCAGAATTGATATACCGTTCTTTAATAACAAATTTTTACAATAAAAGCATGAAGGTAATCTGCCCATCATCTTTTGCCGCCGCTGAACTTGAAAAAAGAGGGATCCGGATAGAGACATCTATCATTCCCGGCATTCTACTCCCGGAGTTTTCCCCCACCTTCTGGCAGAAAACCGGCAAAATTAAAAAGCATTTTACAATTTTATCCGTGGGCAGACATGCGAGGGACAAAAATCATGACATACTCATTAAAGCGATTAATCTCTCGCGGTACCGTGAAAAGATTAATCTGATCATATCAGGAAAGGGCCCCCTCACTGGTTACCTGCTCAAAAAAGCCAGAAACCTCTCCACTATTCCGGTTATTGACTTTCTGCCGAATCGTTTACTGCTTAAGGCCTACCAGGAGTCAGATTTATATGTTCACACTTCACGAGCCGAACTGAAAAGCATGGCAGTCATGGAGGCAATGGCATGCGGTCTTCCACCACTCATTGCCAATTCTCCCTTATCTGCGGCCCCCGGTTACGCTATCAACAGTCTCTTTCTTTTTAAGTCAGACTGCCCGAAAGACCTGGCCGGCCAGATAGACTTCTGGTTCGAGCACCGTGATGAACTTGAAGCGTACAGATACCGGTATGCACAACACGCATTGAAATACAGAATCGAGACATCACACCAGAAACTGGAGATTTTTTTCAGAAGTACCATAGCCCAGCACAGACTCAGCAAAAACTTTAACCGCCTGCAGGGTAAAATGGAACCAGCAGATTACCGGTACCGCCACACATAATCCTGTTACTGACAGCACCTCAGTATTTTAAAATTCAAACCAGGGCCTGATTAAAATGAAAAAATTAAAACAAGTCTTAATTTCAGCGGGGATACTTTTGTTTTTACTGCTTATTTATACATTTAACTGGAAGGAGGTTATTGGAAACCTTCAGCAAATCGGCTATTGGATTATACCCATACTTCCTATCGGATTGTCCTGGTTTTTCATGCATTCACTGGGCTGGAAATTTATACTCAAAGCCCTTGGCGAGGATGTGCCAGTCAGTATTCTTTTTAAAATTAAATTGATCGGAGAATCAATCAACATGCTGGTACCGTCAGCAAATATCGGTGGAGAAACTGCCCGTGCGGTCGCCTTAAAACCTTATATACATATTTCTAAAGGAGCTCCCAGTGTACTAATAGATAAGACTATTGATTTTTTAACAAAAGTTATTTATATCAGTTTTGGTCTGTTGCTGGCTGTTATCTGGCTGGATATTCCCAAAAGCATGCTTTTTACCTGTATCGTAATTATTTTTACATTACTTTTCCTTGGAGGATTTGTAATGTTTTTACAGATCAAAGGTTTCTTTAATACTATTTTAAAAGTAAGCAGATTCATTCCTCTTCTTCATAAATACATAATTAAAAACCGTGATAAACTGGAAAAATTTGATGACAGTTTAAAAACAGTATACACCCACGGGCTTACAAACATAGCTACTGCCGCTTTTTGTCATTTTTCCTGCAAACTATTGGGAGTCGTTGAAATAATGGCAATCCTCTTTGTTTTGAAAACCAATGTTACATTTATCGATTCCTTATTTATTTCATCACTGTCCCGCATGTCCCAGTCAATATTTTTTATGCTTCCTGGCCAATGGGGAGTTGCTGAGGGCACTCAAATATTTGCGGCAACCACACTCGGTTTTAGCGCATCCATCGGATTAAGCCTTGGAATTATCAGACGTTTCCGCCGCCTTCTTTATTCAGGAGTCGGTCTGCTCATGACCTTTACACTGGAAAAAACAAAGAAAAATGTTCCCATGGCAGTTCAGGAAAATCAGCATAGTTTTTAAGAACAAACAGTTTAACTAAAAAAGCTTACTTCAACTCCTACTGGTGCAACGCCTGGTACTGTTCATCAAGAGGAATCCGTGAGCTGCAAGAGGACAGGAATTACACTTTTCCTTCAAGAGGTAACTCAAGGTGAAAGGTTGTTCCCCTGTCAAGCTTTGATTCAACAGAAATGCTTCCATTATGGTTGCCGGTAATGATGAAATATGATACGGAAAGGCCAAGGCCTGTTCCTTCTGAATCCTTGGTGGAGAAAAAAGGTTCAAATATTCTTTTTCTGGTTTCTTCATCCATACCGGGACCATTGTCAGAAATATCTACAACAGCCATGGCGCCCGTGATACCGGTTTGTATCCTTATTTCAGGGCCTTCTTCTCCATTGAAATATTCAAAGAGGGCCTGGGCTGAATTTTTAATTATATTTAAAAAAACCTGTTCAATCTCTGTTCTGATCACCGGCACCGGCGGCAGGTTATCACCATAATCCCGGACAATGGCAATATGTTTAAAATCAAATTTTTTCTTCAGGTCATAATCATTCTCCGCCAGCCCAAGGACTTCATCAAGAAGCTCATTAATATCTATCGCTTCACGGTTGCTCGATGACTTGCGGCTGAAGGCGAGCATATTACGTATAATCTTTGAAGCACGGTTACCCGCCTTTTCGATGCCATCAAGGTAAGCTGTAATATCCCGTTCATCCATATAGCCTTTTAATACACCAAGATCCAGGCCCATAGCTTCGGCATATTCCAGATTCTTCTTTCTACCAGGATCAAAGCGGCGCCGTGTGTTTTGTATCCCCTGAAGAATAATACCCAGGGGATTGTTTATTTCATGGGCCATCCCCGCAGCGAGGCCCCCGACAGTCATCATTTTTTCACTCTGAATCATCATCGCCTCTCTCTTCTTCTGCTCTGTAAGATCAGCAATCATACCACGGTACCCCTTCAACTCACCGTTTTTCATTATCGGCCGGGTAAAGATAAGAGCAGGATAATGAGTTCCGTCTTTTTTCACCATTGTGTATTCAGAGGGTTTTACTTCATCCTGGTGCAGCATTTCAGTCATTCTTCTGATAACCCGTTCCCGGTCTTTTGAGATAACCAGATCAAGGGCATTAACACCCCTCTCAAGATCATCACCGGTATAGCCCATACTGTTTAAGGCATACTGGTTCACATAAGTAATTACACCGATATTATTCATTTCAAAAATTGTCTGAGGCAGAAGTTCAGAAAGCTCACGAAACTTCTGCTCACTCTCTTCGAGTTCAGAGCAGACATCGGCGAGCTCTTCGTTCTGGACTTCAAATTCTTCATTAGCCGCCTGGAGTTCTTCGTTGGCCGCCTGGAGTTCTTCATTCTGAATATTAATTTTTCGCTGGGATTTTTCAAGAGAACGCTTCATGGTGTTTATCCGGTCACCGAGACCGAGGGCCAGAAAAAGACCAAAAAATGAAAGTGAAATATCTGAACTCCAGATGGTTAGAGCATTATGAGGCAAAACGCCAAAAGTCCCTAAAACAACTAAAGGCAGTGCTAAGAAGAGGGCCATCATTCCTGCCAGGAGAAAAAACGCCGACCGGTCCTTTTTCATTATCCCAATAATAACCGTGCCGATGTTTATTATTGAAAAAAACAGCCACAAAAACAAACTGCCCATTACAACAAAACGCAGAGGGGCAAAAAAAGCCAGACACGCTAAAATAAGACCAGGTACAATATTTAAAAATTTCAGTAAGTCATGTATCAAAGAATAATTTTCCTTTGTTTTCATGTATGATTGAATAAATAAAGCTGCCGTTACTGTTGCCATATTTAGAAAAAAGGGTATCGACACCTGCTGCCACCACGTAGAGGCAGGCCAGAGATATTGAAAAGAAAAACCTTTCGTGGTAAAAACTTCCAGGCAGAGAACAATCATAAAAACTATATAGTATAAAAATGACTTTTCTCTCACTGAAAGATACATAATGATATTAACCACCGTCAATAAAACCAGCATACCTAAAAGCATCCAGAGAAACGGCATGACTGCTGCCCGATCGGCAACATATGACTCCATGGAATAGAGTTTCAGCCTGATCCGCAAAGCTCCCGTTGATTGAATTTTCAAATACCATAAAGATGTACCCGGCATTACAGCTGCCTTAAACACCGGCAGCCGGTCATCTATTTCCCGCTTTCCAAAGGGGACCATGTCGCCGATTTTATGTACACCATAGCCCCCTTCTTTGAGAGGCGTATAGAGAGTCACATAATCAAGAGAATAGTAATCCAACTCGAAAAGCAGATTCCTGATTTTCTGCATTGGATTATCGAGAGAGAACCTGAACACCAGGGTGTCTGATGAATACCCGAGGCTCACCCCTGACTTCCTCACCCTTTCCCAGGTCTTGTATATCTTCAATGGATTTTCAGGTATTTCTTCTGCTGATTTATAGCGGCACATCTCAAGGGATGAAGAGATATCAAGGGGCCGGTCAATTACCTCAGGCAGCGTGTAGCTTTTTCCGAAAAGGGGGCATAAACTTCCCCCCCATAAAATCAATAAAAAAAGGCATCCTTTTACCATAGGTATCCCGGTTTTCTCGCTGGTTTAAAAAACAGTCATTCATTATAGTATGAAAAAGGACCGGAAACAATAAAAAATTTCCCCTAAACTCCATCGATTATGACTTCAAAACTGCCCTTTTGCACTGTATTAGGGATATATCAGTAAAAGATGAATTTATGAAGGAAGTTATCCGAAAATATACATGACGTTACAGGTTTTCTCTATTACATTATCGATGTATTATTTAAAGGTAAAACGGACACAATGAAGACAAAACAGATGCCCCTGAAGACACTCATGCTGCTACTACTTATAATCCCCGGTACCGCGTCTCTTGCACGGGGCACCGCAACCATGATGGGGAACCTCCAGACCGTCTCTACTGACGGCCCCTTTGACGCCATAAGAAACCCTGCGGCAATGGCCTTTGGGGGCACCTCTGCGGGCATCAATTTCTTTTTCAGCCCCTGGTCAGGCGCCAGTAATGATGTAAAATTAAAAAGCATCTCTGTTATTATAGGCGGGGAAACGCCCACAAGCCTGACAGCACAATCAAAAAGCAGCCTTGACAAAAAGACTGTCATGAACCAGGAATTCGCCACGGTGATCAGAATGAGTGACATGTTTTTCCTGGGCATTGGTGTCACCGCTCATTCCAAAAACCAGGAAAATAATATTGATCAATCGACAAGCGGGGTTTTTCCTGTTGCGGGGGCTTTAACCTACAGCCAGAACTTAGAAATCCGAAACAGCGAGACAGCCTACAGTACACACTTTTCCCTCGGTGTAAAACTCACCGAGACCATTTCCATGGGGTATGCCTTAAACGTGGCCATCACAAATAATGAAAACAATTTTTCAATATACAATTTCGACAGTATCTCAGGAGGCTCAAATTCGAGCGGCAATGACTCAAGGGGAACCATATCGGGAGAAATCTCAGCCTATTTTATGCATAAAACCGGAACCCACCAGACAGGGGTAAACCTCAACTCGGGCAACTACTCATGGATCGACTACAGCGCTGAAAGTGATGGATTTTCATACGATACCAACTTCGCCGGAAGTTACTCAAGTGGCGCCAGCCTGGTAGCGGGTCACTACTGGCGTTTCAGCCCCCTGATTGCCGCGGCCTTTGAAGCCGGGGTCGCTATCCCGGCAAAATATACACCCTATTCATATAACAACACAGCTCTCTCGATCAGCATAAAACAAACAGAACTTAATGGATTGACGATCCTTACCAGTATGGGCATAGAAATAAATCCACTGAAAAAACTGACTACCTCTCTCGGACTCACCTACATCAATACCAGGGGCGGCAGCAGGAACATATCATCAGGGGTCGGCGAGCTCACGGATTCGACAACTAATTACACCGTTAACGTGATCAAGACAACAGCAGGTGCACAGTATACAATATTTGCCGGAATGGAAGTCAACTTCACGGCAAGCCTTGTCTGGCTCGGCACTTCAGTAGAACAGGAAACCCTTCAGTCTTCACCAGACTTTTTCTTTTATACCATAGCGACCGATTCAAATACCGTTCAGCTCGACTTTTCGGTCTCATTCGTAAAAAAAATCTAACTCTCAAGTCAGGTGAAGCCAGCCGGCTTCACCTTCACCCCTTACAGGCCTTCAATCACCGCAAGCAGCGCATTTATAGGATGATTCCCAATGAGCTCATGAGTCTCATTAATAATAATCTTCGGAACACTTGAAACATCATATTTATTCGCCACATGGGGAAAGGTTGAAGACTCGACCATGTCCGCCTTTACATGGCTGTTTTCAAGAGCCAGACGATGTGCAGTACTGACCGCCTGTGAACAGTAGGGACAGCCGAGAGATACAAAGACCTGGATATGCACATCTTTCTTGATAGCGGCGATCCGGTCAGCCACCTCACCGGGGAGAGCTTCTTTCTGACCTGAAGCCTCGAGAAGGCTCTGGAGAAATGAATTGATTTCATAGCCCCCGGGAAGCCCATAGAACTTCATGCCGGTATTCCCTCCTTTACCATCAACAATGACCATGGCGGGTATCTTGTCAACGCCCAGTTCTTCTCTCGCCTTCTGGTCTTTTACAAAGTCAAGGGTCTTAAAACTCAGCTTATCAGAGAGAGAGACAACTTCCTCAAGAAACTCCCGGGTACCTTTGCAGGCAGGGCATTCAATCTCCTGGGTGACAAAGGCCACCTCCACTGTCTCTTTCATCTGCGAGAGAATTTCTTTAAGCTGTCCGGTTACTTTTTCATCAAATAATGCCATGGCAGACCTCCTCTTTTCTTAATGCTTCATCACATAGTCGCAGGCTGAAAGTGCAGCTGTTGCGCCTTCTCCGGCGGCAATAATAATCTGTTTATAGGGCACCGATGTTACATCACCGGCTGCAAAGATGCCTGCCTGGCTGGTTCGGCAGGCACAGTCTATGACGATTTCACCAGCCTCATTCAGCTCAAGAACACCCTCAGCAAATCCTGTATTGGGAAGCAGGCCGATTTCAACAAAAATTCCCTCGGCGGCAACTGTACGTGTATCACCGCTTTTCCGGTCCCGCACAATGACCTCTTCGACGGTATCCTTTCCTTTTATTTCTACTATTTTATGCTCATAGATAATGTCAACATTGGTAAATTCATTAAGCTTATCAATCAGCACCCTGTCAGCCTTCAAGTATTCACGGGACTGAACAAGAGTAACATGGGTAGAAACCTTCGCAAGGTCAATGGCCGCCTCAAGTCCCGAATTGCCGCCCCCCACAACAATGGTCTTTTTTCCCGCATATAATGGAGCATCACATATGGCACAGTAGGCGACACCATGCCCTATTAGCTCTTCTTCCCCCGGAACATTAAGTTTTCGTGAAGCTTTTCCCGTGGTGACGATCAGGGCTTTCGCCTTAAGAACCCTGCCGTCATCCAGTCTGACTTCCTTCACATCACCCGGTTTGACCGCGGTTACAGAAGGCCCCTCTTCAAAGCCGATGGAAAACTCCTGAACCTGTTCACGAAATTTATCCACCAGCTCGGTGCCGGTAATGTAGCGGTACCCGAGGTAGTTTTCAATGCCCACGGTTTCGGCAACCTGGCCGCCAAGGTCCCTGATGACGATAGCGGTTTTCATTCCCTTGCGCATACAGTAGACCGCTGCCGTCAGGCCCGCAGGACCCCCGCCGAGAATCAGGATGTCGTAGACCAACCCCTGGTTCAGGGGTTCAATGTTTTCATTTTGGGCAAAGGCCCCAACGCTGAGATTAAAATCCATCTGCCCATTCCTCCTGATCGAATCCAGTCTTATAGAGAGTATAAGCCGTAAGCTTTGTTACATATTTTCAACTTTAATTCTTTCAATAACCTCAAGTGCACCGGGGCAGGCCGATGATCTTTAAAGAATTGTGTCATAAAACAGCTGTAATGCAATGATTTTTTGGTAAGGAAGTTTATCCTGTTTCTCTGCAATAGTAAATTCATAGTCGAAGAAGCCATGGCAACCGGCACATGAATCGCAAATTTTCCCCTCTCCCTGCAGGAGTATCACATGAACACGCAAAGCAGTTAAAAGAGATCTGCAGGGAGTAATAAAAAGGGGTACCTGTCGGCACCCCTTTTTCAATAAATATTTTAGTTACTTTCTAATACGGCCTTTTTCATCAAACCGGTATCGTCTGCCAGCCTTAAATTTCTTTTTCTTTTTTCGAAGTTTAAGGATACCCTTCTTTTTTTTATACACATAATCTTTTGCAAGGATACCGCTTTCAACTGTACCATTGTTCCTGAATTTCAGCATACGTCCCCGGGCAAAAAGATATTTCCCGATTTGCACATCATCAGCAGGATAGATATAGAGAGGTATTCCATTATCATGGAATGTAATTGAGCCTCGAACGGAGAGACGTCCCCTGACCCGGGGGATGTTTCTCAGATAGTTGATCCCGTTTAATGATGCAGTGCGAATCATACCATTGTCATAGAAGGTAATGTATCCCATACGACGGAGATATAATCTGCCGTTATTATTTCTAATACGCCCCTCCTGGTAGAGGTAGCCACTGGATATTCTACCATTCGTAAAAACATTCAAAGGACGACTGTCTGTAAAGGTCATTTTTCCATAAGAACCTACGTTAAAAGTAGTCGGCCTTTTCAGGTAACCCGTTTTGACTTTTCTCTTTGAATATTTTTTTAGACCCTTTTTCTGAAATCCAGTCTTTTGACCGTTAACAACAAAATTTCTTGATTTCTTTTTTCCGAAAAGCGATTTTCGTGCATGAGCCTGATCCATAGCCGCAGGGAGGGCCATAACAGCTGAAAGAAAAATAAGTAAGGCTAATTTTTTCTTCATGTAAGTCTCCTGTGTAATTTTTAAAATATTAAAGACCACAAATACACTATTATTCTTTGTTTGTAAATCAAGAAAAAACAAAAATGCATCAAGCCATAATCCTGTATATTTGTTGATAATCAGGAACGTTCTCTCTCTCCAGCCGGCATATGAACCTCACCTTTCACCTTTACATTAATAGTGGTCCTGGATAACTGATAAAAAGGCTTGATTTATTGCCTTAATTATTATTATATAAAAAGTCGTAAATATACATACAGGGGTGAAATATTATTATTATGAAAATTGATGCTTTTCATTCTTTGGATATCATTATTCTATGCGGGCTTTATGGCTCCGGGAAAACCAGTTTTTCAAGACAATATTTCAAAAACCACGACCGTTACAGACTCAGCAGGTCAGAGCTCAGAAAACTACTGTTTGAAATGACAAATTTCGGTGAACCGTGGCAGGCTGAAAATTTTAACGAGGAAGATGATGTACTGGTAAAACATGTAGAGCGCAAAATTCTGGAACATTTTCTACATAACAAAAGAAAAGTTTTACTGATAAATACTTTTATGACTACAAAATCAAGATCCCGTTTTATTAAATATGCAAAAGACACACATCGCAGTATCGGTGCCATCTTTTTAAATACAGATGTTGAGCAATGCCTTGAACACAATGGAAAAAAGGATATAAATGTTCCAAGTCACATAATAAGCAAACTAAACCTTCGCAAAGAACTACCCTCAAAGGTTGAAGGCTTCAATGAAGTAATGATTATAAAGAATTATCATCGAGAAGAAGAAAAAAATAATTATGAAATTCCCGCAGATGAGTGAAATTTGATATTCGAAAAATTTATCTTACACCAATTGGCACATACACCCCAATTTTTCCCCTCTCCCTGCATAAAAAAGCACTCCTTTCCCCTGCCTTGCCCACAAAGACGTTATACGAAAGTATATTCTACATTTAACTAATATACAAAAAAATAATTACTTTAAGTGAAGTATGTTTTGTGTTGTGAGAATTATGCCAACAAAACCAATGTCGTCCCCGTGCAAAACGGCGTGAAAAACATCTGCGCCGATACATGTGTCAGAAAATTATTTTCCCCAGAGTAGTTTTATAATATCTGAATCAGTTACTTGATCTGAACCACTAAGTTTCCGTATTTCATGAACTACCTGTGCCCACAACTCTTTACAGTTATTTCCAGTATCCTCTTTTTCTGAACAGGACGTTCCATGATAGTTTCCTAAAGCTTCTATTAGTTCTTTTGGAGCATAGACTGATAATTTGTTTAACATTGTAAAATACTTAGTTGTTGATTTTACATTGTTGTTTGGATCTTCCCAGGCTTCTTCGATAAAGGCATCAACAGCGTTTTTCTTTTGCAATGCTAAAAGTTTCTCTGATTCAGTATATCCTGCAAAAAAAATAGTCAATCCTGAACCAATGACTGCTCCAATTAATCCAAATATACCTGCAATTACTGCCACCCTCATTTCTGCATTAATTTTCAATTTTTTCACCTTTTATCACTGTAATAATATTAATGATACTTTTATTCAATGCCGTAATTATCCACTTTAGAATTATAGCACCTAAAAAGACAACAATGAAGAAAACATCTATCGGAGAAAGCCTCAACTACAATGAAAGGCGAGAATTCGCTTCCTCACCTTTCATTATATTTGGGTATTACTTGCAATCTATTACTTTTATACTGTTTTATAAAAACTCCCCGACATGCCGGGCTTTGTAAAACTTCAGGTTTAAACTCCTTTCTTAAAAATTATTCCAAGGAGGCTTCCTCTTCTTGAACAGGAATTTCAAGTATAAATTCAACTATGTTTTTTACTTCCATTTCAGATTGAGAAATACGAACAACCGTGGAATAATCTGCACTCAGAACATACGTATCAATTGTTACAGCATCGACATATTTTGTAAAAAATATTCTTCCACTTGCGACCCACCAGTCTCTGACATCAGAAACATTTAATACAGCAGTATATTCACTATCATTCTCTAAATCAAATTTATATATTGTATCCCCTTCTTTGGCAAAAAGTATTGAACCATACAGTTTAAGATTACTCATATCCCTGCTATTGCCCAAACTAACGGTTCCCCATAAAGGAATTGTTTTACTGATTAATGAAGTATACGCTGGGACCCCGGTATCGGATATAGTCATTCTATAAAAACCATTTTGATATATCCAATAGTAATATTTTTGATAGGGAGTATAATTCACGGCTGACGTTGACTGAATTATAAAATCACTGCCAGCATCTTCTGAGATTAAGACCTCATCCAGTTGTTGTATTTCTTCCCCTGCTGTTTTCGACAATACAGTCTCAAAATACCCGAGTGTTCTCTTTTGAGTCGGCACATCCCAGATGAATAGAATATTAAAAATATAATTATCACCAATCAAGGTTCTGGCCATTGATTTATCAGTGAACACATGAATACCCTCATCATGGGGTATTGTTAAGTCTACATAAAATAAATTAATACTTGTTGCTATTATTTCATCATTATAAATAAAAAATGGAAGAACATTTGAAGAACTCGTATCAACTGGGTCATATTCAGGATTATTCAATGGTTGGGCTTCAAGCGTAAGTAAATTAATTGCATAGAGGGTCCGGGAATCGATAATGTAAAGAATATCACCTCTCATCCGAGCATATTTTAAATCATAACCCGTTACATCAAACATTCTGCAATCGTTTTTATTTACAATCACCTGATACCTTTGGTAATTAAATGTAAATATCATTGCAAAGTATACTTCACTTAAATTAATAATTTTTTGTATATCAATTTTCAATTCATTGTCATTTTCATCATAAAAAGGGACCGCTTGTATTGTTCCATCTTGAAGTATTTCAAAAAGAATATTTCTGTCAGAATCTTCTTCTCCCAAAACCGAACCACCAACATCAGCTCTTGAACGTGATGATGATTTGCCCATTACCACCAGGGTTTTCGGATTATTTAAAACAATTTTTGAAAAAACCGGATCTATTTTATCACTTGAACTATCACAGCTTGCAAGTGATAAAACAATGAAAGACATGAGAAGAGTTTGAAATATTTTACATGATTTTATATACATATTATAACCTTCTGAACTATTCTATACTTCAAACAAGTAAAGACCATTCAAACACTTTGTCAACCCTTTTTGATCAAATAAGACACTACAATAGTTTTGACACGTTACTATAAAATCGAGGTATTCCCGCAGGCATCAACCTTTTATTATATTCAGGCGAGATTCCCTTATCGGGCAGCAGGAAGGAACAGAATAAGAACTATTGCACAACGTGTTTTAGTATTTTAATTTTTTTCCCATTGGTCAACAGAGGATATAAGTGTCAAAAAAACAGAAAGAGGGTGTTACATCAAAAAGCCCCGAATGCAATGAAAGGCGAGGATTCGCTTCCTCGCCTTTCATTGCATTCGGGTACTGTCTTCAGCCTGCTGGTTTACACTTTATACTTTTATTGTCTATTGACACAACTCTCTTCAAGTCCCTCGACCAGAAAACCTAGAGGTCTTCCACCGTAATCAGCTCATACTCAACCGATCCGAAACCGATAGCCTTCGCGTGATCAAGCTGGGCCCGGTAGGGAATATCATAGGCCATCTCTGAAAGGTTACATCCTGCCTGCTTCTCGACCAGGTCGATAGAGGCGGCATCGATGACAACGGGATCTTCAGATATCAGGATGCCAATATCAGGGGTAATCTTTTCATAAGAAGGAAGACAATCGCAGTCCTTTGATATGCGGGTTAACACATTGACATAAAGAATCTTTCCCTGACAGGCAGTAACAACGCCCCGGGCATGCTCGACAACTTTTTTCTGCAGCTCTTCGTAGGAGACTGCCCAGTTGTAGCCCACAGCGTCAAAGCGGCATACCGCCAGGCACTCTCCGCAGCCGATACACTTCTCTTCATGAATAAAGGCCGCATCATCGTTCATGGTGATGGCGTCCTCGGGACACCATTTAACACATACGCCGCAGCTGGTACACTTATCAACACTGATTGTCGGCTGGGCCGTAGAATGCTGGTGAAGCTTTCCCTTACGGCTTGCCAGTCCCATGCCGAGGTTTTTCAAAGCAGCGCCAAAACCGCTGACGAGATGTCCTGTAAAATGGGTCAGGAGAACCATCCCCTGAAGGCGGCCCACCAATGAGGCTATCTTTACCGATTCGAAAAGCTCACCCTTAATGGGCACTTCGATTTCTTCATCACCCAGCATCCCGTCAGCCATGATAATAGGCACATTCGTTTCGGCAATACCAAAGCCGTGACGATGGGCAAGCATGATATGTTCGATGGCATTGTTTCTATTGCCCTTGTAGAGGCACGAGGTTTCGGTTAAAAAGGGAAGGCCCTCTTTCTCATAGATAACTTCTCCGAGCGCCTTTACCAGTTCAGGACGCGGGTAGCCTGATTTACTGGTCTCACCAAAGTGGGTCTTTATGGCAACCAGGTCACGGTTCTCAATACTGTCTAAAAGTTTTTTTTCAAGAATAAAACTTTTCAGCTTTTCAGCTGCAACCGCATCGTCTTCATTATCCGCGAGGGGAATCAAATAAACCTTTTCTTTCATAGCTACCCTTCCTGCATATCAGCTTTCAGTGATGCCAGCCCCTCGATCATGGTATTTCGCACCAGTTCAGTCGTCTCTTCAACTGACAGATCCTTTAACTTTTCAAAGGGAATCTCAGGCAGTACCCTGACTCTTATGCGATGAACACCGGCGGTTTTCATTGTATATTTCGGCAGGGCATCACTGGTACCATTCAGTACTATCGGTAGTATAGGCACTTCTTTCTTTTTTGCAAGAATAAAAGAACCGGGCTTAAAGTCCTTTATATTACCGTCTTTAGACCGGGTTCCCTCAGGGAAGAAAAAGACCGAACTTCCTCCATCAAGGGCCTTTTCACAATCTTTCATCATCCGGTCAACCTTGGACTTTTCGCCCCTGACAAGCCTGATATAGCGGTTCAGGTACATGTTCCAGCCGATGAAAGGAACCTTGAATATTTCTGCCTTGGATACAAATTTAAAGTGAACATAAAGCCTGAAGTTGACCAGTATATCAAGCTGTGACTGGTGATTGCACACAATCATGTAACAGGCACCCCGCTTCACATTTTTTCTTCCTTCAATCTTAATACGCCACGTCGGCATTATATAGGTATAAAATGATGCCCAGAAGCAGGTAAGCTGATGGAGAATTACGAGGCGGCGGTCGATCAGAACAGTCAGAAGCCATACCGTCACGTTTAAAATGAAAAAGAATATAGAAGTAACACTGATTATCAGAATCAGTGTCCAGCTTATAAAACGTCCTAAAATTTTATCAGTCATTGTTCCCCTCTACCTAATAATTCCGTTCATTTCCGGAGATAAAATCTCTATATAACTGCAAATAAAACCCTCTAAGTATAATGTCAAAGATTTTTTCTTTGACAGAAGGCGATATTTATCTTTAATCTTGAAAAAAACATACTCAGCCCAGAACCAGGTGTAGTTTTTTT
>Ga0070728_10001168_pt1 | contig 42163 bp, 37 predicted proteins | sample tdDd471_FD_66723 | JGI IMG/M metagenome (GOLD analysis project Ga0070728, IMG submission 66723) | Marine sediment microbial communities from the Atlantic coast under amendment with organic carbon and nitrate - tdDd47.1 | ecosystem: Environmental > Aquatic > Marine > Coastal > Sediment | place... | reverse complement strand
GGGAGAATTCCCGCTTTTGGGAAACGGTTTCTCATGGCATTGAACATTCGGTAACTTCCCGAAACGCTGACTTTGAATCCTTTCAGTGTGTTCAGATTTAAGGGGGCGGCACTTCTTTTTGTGATTATAACTGTGGGGGTGTCAAAGTAAGAGGGAGTAAAATTCAGATAAGATGCTGTCCCTTTTTCCATTTCTATTGTTGGAATAATATCAATGTTTCCCCTTTTTGTGTCTTCAAGGATTGAATACAGGTCGTTGTATGATCGTATTTTAAAGTTTATGCCGAGTATTTTTTCAATTTCAAAAAGATATTCTTCTCCGATTGTGGAGTATGAATCTATCGCCTTGGGGCCGGCTGCTTTGGGACGTGTCATACGGGCGGCAACCAGTTTCGGCCCGTGTTGAGTCAGCCATGCTTTCTCTTTATTTGCCAGGTGCAGGGGGCCCGGGGATTGTCCCTGCAGGGTAAGGGGTGCCAGGAGCAGAAGGCAGACGGTTGCTGCCCGTGATATTGCGGTACGATAATATCTATTTTTTTGTTTTTTCACTGTTGTCGCAACTCTGCATCAAATGTATTACATTCTGGAAACGGAATAAACTATTGTTGTTTTTCTGGTTCCAGGGTCTGAAATATGCTGCATATCATTATACCTTTAATAGTCCAATACGTCAAGAGTCGACTTTAAATAATCAGACGCCTCCCGGGGAGCTTCTAACTGCAAGTCAGCTGGATAAGCCCTGAAGGCGATAATATCCCAAAAGCGCCGATGCAGTTCGTCACCTTATCAGGCTTCAGGTGGCCGGCATGTGAGCATGAAAAATAATGGCTGTCCAGGTGGAAGAAGTGGGGGAAAGTCCCCCCGAGGGTCTCTTCTCTTCAAATAGTGGAAAAGTTGCGTTAATTTGCGTAATTTTCATGCAATTTACATTGACGAATGAAATATTTGTTGACCCTTTTTTCTTCCTCTGTTTGTATACAAATATGTTCTGTTTGCAATGGTTTTGTTGCTAATTTCCAGTGAGGTGGCGGCTTTTTTATGAATAAAATATTGTTAATGTTCTCTTTGGTGCTTCTCCTGGCGGGGGCCGGGGGCGCTTTGGATATGCCCAGAGTGAAAGCCTACCCGGTGCCTTTCAATCCGACTCAGGATTCTGCTTTGAAGATCTTGGTTCCTGCAGATATTGGGGGAGATGTAACCATTACCTTTTCGGTCTATGATATAAATGGCGATTTGGTGACGACGAGATCCTTCGCAGCGGCTTCGTACGCTATTGATAGTGAAGTTATTTGGAATGGTCGCAACAGCCGGGGTAGTATTGTGAAACCAGGGTTGTATATAATTAAAGTCATAATGCAGAATGAAACCACTGGCGATTACGGTAAAAAAATAATCAGAATACTGGTGAAGGGATAATGGCTTTACGAATGTACAGATATATACGAAACCTTGCCCTGAGCACGATTATACTTTCAGTCTCCTCAGTATCCCTTTTTGCCGCAAATGCGGGAAGTCGGGCCTCCTTTACCCGGGGCGGATGGGTCGGGGCCCGTTACGTCGCCACCGGTATGACCGCTGAAGTCCTCGCCGATGATGTGTTCGCCATATACTGGAATCCCGCGGGCCTTACTGAGCTCCGGGGGAAGAAAAAGGTCTCCGCTGAAGATCTTAAAGAAAAGGTTCGTACAGGTAATGCTGACGATATAAAAGAAGAAGATCTTTTGAAATTTTCAGAAGATGAAAACGAGCCAGCCGTTGTCCATGTCGGCGCTTCCGGGGCAATTCTTGACGCAGAACGCCAGGCATGCTTTACCGGTGTCGCCTTTAATCTTCTCGGCGGAGTCGCAGGGGTGGGGTTTTATTCCATCTTTTCTCTCGACATTCCGACTTATGATGACCTTGGGGTTTCCACAGGAAGTACTAATTATGTTGCCGGGGTTTCATATTTCTCCTACGCCTACGAATTCGGTGTCGCCTCTTTCGGTGCTTCCGTGAAAATGCTTTATGAACGAATAGACACGGTAAACTACGGCGGTGCGGGGGCCGACCTGGGGACTCAGGTTTTTGTTCTTCCTTTTTTAAAGGTCGGTTTTATGGTTCAGGATCTCGGTACGGGATTGTTTCCCTATAACAATGAAGCGGGGGTCGATAAAAAATATGAATTCGCCCATCCGTCCCTTCGCCTGGGCATTGCCCTCTTGAGTGACAGTGGTCTCACCTTTGCGCTCAGTGTGATTAAGAAACTTGAACAGGATAATTACCAGGTCAGCGCAGGTGTTCAGTACGATCTTGCGAAATATCTTTCCCTCTACCTGGGGGTGAATAATGCATATTTCTCAACGGGTCTTACTGTCAGTTTTTATAATATGACTTTTTCTTATGCCATGTCTTTTGATAATATTGATTACGGGATAAATAATGTTGTATCCTTTTCACTTCTTTTTTAATTTTCGGGATTTTTAAAAATGACCGAAAACACGAAAATAATGGGTATACTGAATGTTACTCCCGATTCGTTTTATGATGGGGGGAAGTTCGGGGATCCCGGGGCAGCCATAGACCATGCAATGGAAATGATACGCCATGGGGCCGATATTATTGATGTGGGCGGAGAGTCAACCCGTCCTGGAGCTGAGGCCGTATCGCCAGAGGAAGAAATCGCACGAATTCTTCCGGTTATCGAAGCAACACGTCGAAAGAGCGATGTGACAATTTCAATTGATACTTCCAAGGCATCGGTTGCCGCTGCCGCGCTGCAGGCGGGAGCCGATATCGTTAATGATATCAGCGGATTGACCTTCGATGAAGAGATGGCTGAAACGGCTGCCCGATACAATGCAGGAGTGATAATTATGCATATCCGGGGAACCCCGGAAACGATGCAGGATAATCCCCGGTATGATGATCTCTTAAAGGAAATTCTGCACTTTTTAACAGGGCAGGCGGCCCTGGCTGAAAAGCGGGGAGTGAAAAAAGAGAAAATAATCCTTGATCCCGGTATAGGTTTTGGTAAAACGCTTGAAGATAATTACCGTATTTTAAACAATATTCATCGTATCAAAGAACCGGGATACCCGGTTCTTATCGGCCTTTCAAGAAAATCCCTTATCGGAAAGATGATAGGTGAAGATGCTGACCGGCTTCCCGGGACTATTGCCCTGAATGCACTGGCGGTTCGGGACGGAGCGGATATCATCCGGGTACATGATGTAGCTGAGCACAGTCTTATGCTGAAGAGTCTGACAATGTTAAAAAGGGTGTCATGATAAATCTATGAGTGTTTTTTTTGATAAAATAGCATATTTATTTTCTGGTTTCTGGGATGTCTTCAGACATATCCTTGATGTTGCTGCTGTTGGGTTTATTTTTTACCTTGTATATAATTTTCTTAACAAAACCCGGGCCATTCAGCTTTTGAAGGGATTTCTTATTATTTTTTCCCTTGCCCTGGCGTCCCGTTTTCTTAATCTTCAAACCCTTGAATGGCTCACAAAAGATATTACCACGCAGATAATTGTAATGGTAACGATCCTTTTTCAGCCTGAGCTGCGTCGTCTCATAACCCAGTTCGGTCAGAGAAACTGGATATCAAGTGACGTGACCAAAGCTGCCTTCCCCCTTGATGAGCTGGTGAGCGCGGTCTTTTCCATGGCCGAAGAGAAAATCGGATCGCTTATTGTTGTAGAAAGAAATACAGGTTTAAAAAGTTACATCGAATCCGGGGTACTGGTTGATTCAACAATATCTGAAGAGTTTATCCGGACCATTTTCTTTCCCCTTACTCCCCTTCACGACGGGGCGATTATTATTCAAGAGGGAAGAATCGCGTCAGCAGCCTGTTATCTTCCTCTCAGTGATTCAAAACAGTTAAGAAAACAGCATGGAGCGAGACACCGTGCCGCCCTTGGTATTGCTGAAGAATCAGACGCCCTTGTGATTGTTTCATCTGAAGAAAACGGCACCATCTCGATTATGGTCAATGGAAAGATGTACTCCCGGGTGAAGGATGTTGATGTGAAAAACATGATTCTTTTTTATATGAATCCCAAGACCGCTTACGAGGAGTACAAGGGATCATGATTCAATATATTCAGTCAAAACTTGAACGGCTCTCGGGCCGTGATGTGATACCAAAGGCAGTGTCTCTTTTTCTCGCGATTACCCTCTGGGCATATGTATCAAACAGCAAGATGGGTGAATTGAAATTTAAAATTCCTGTCAGCTATGAGCATCTTCCCGCAAATATGATGGTTTCATTTATTTCCCATAAAACCATTACAGCTACTGTGCAGGGAAAAAATGAATATCTTAAGAATATTCATTTTAAAAATATCAAGGCCACGGTAGATCTTAAAAATCCGGAAATTGGAAAAACCAGGAAATACCTGGTTCACATGGTGAAAAAGGGATTCCCTGAAAATATTAAAGTCAGCTTTAACCGCAAAATGGTTGATATAACCGTAGAAATGATAATCTATAAAAAGATTCGGGTTATACCAAAAATTTTTGGAAATGTCAAAAAAGATTTTTTTGTAGGAAAGATTACCGTAGAACCTGAGTTTATTCTTGCCGAGGGGCCGCAGTCCATGATAGACGGCATGCAGTCAGTTTTTACCAGTGATATATCTATTGCTGCTGCAGAGGATAATATCATCAAGGATGTTGACCTCAATGTTAAGGATTATAAAGGTGTTTCTTTCAGTGAACCAAATGTCAGGGTGACCATTCCGATAATAAAATATGGTAACCTTTACCGCCTTGAGGTACCCATAGTATTTAAAAATACTGCAGGGGGCTTCACGTATCAGCTTTCTGAACCTGCGGTAAAGGTATATGTAAAGAGTACAGATAAACGGCGATTGATGGTCGATGATATTGAAGCCTTTGTTGATTTTTCAAAGGTAAATATGAAAAATCTTTTTAAGAATAAAAAATCTGCAGTTCGGAAGTTTCCTGTGAAAATTCTTTTTAAAAGCAAGGATATCACTGCTGATGTAATCTCAACGGCTCCTGAAAATGTTCAAGTGTCGATACTAAAAAAGTAATACGAGGAAAAGATGTCTCAACTCAGACTTGGAGTCAATATTGATCATATCGCAACCCTCCGGCAGGCTCGGGGCGGTTTGGAGCCTGATCCCCTGGAAGCGGCCTGTATAGCAGAAGATAATGGCGCTGACGGTATCACTGTTCATCTTCGGGAAGATCGGCGTCATATTCAGGATCAGGATGTTACCGCCTTGAGAGATGTGGTGCGGGGGGTTCTTAATCTCGAAATGGCCCTCTCTGATGATATAATTGGTTTTGCAAAAAAGCTTGTACCTGACCAGATTACCCTGGTCCCTGAGAAACGGGAAGAGTTAACCACCGAGGGGGGCCTTGATGTAAGAAAGTATATGGACAGGCTCAAAGATGTTGTCGGTGAATTTAAAGACCTGGGAATAATCGTTTCGCTTTTTATTGAGCCCGACATTGATGTTATTGATGCTTCAAAAGAAGCGGGTGCTGATTATATTGAGATTCATACCGGAACCTACTGTGACGCACGGGGAGAAAATGACATTCTCCATGAATTGGGACGGATTTACAGGGGAGCTGAACACGCTGTTGATATTGGCATAGGCGTAAACGCAGGGCACGGTCTTAATCTGGAAAATGTTGTACCGATGCTGAAAACTGCGGGCCTTCATGAGCTTAATATCGGTCATTCTATAATTTCACGAGCCGTCTTTATCGGTCTGGCAGCTGCAGTAAAAGAGATGTCAGAAGCGATGGGACGTTGATATGTTCTGTCTGACAAAAACAGCAGAATTAAACCGAGGAAAACATGTTAGGAAATTTGCTTAAACTGATAATAATAGGTCTGTTCATTTACCTCATTTATAACGTTTACCGCTTTGTAACCGCAATTAAAAAAAATGTCAATGACGCACGCCGGCGCATGGAAGACGAACAGCGGGAAAAGATGAACGGCAATGAAGGCAGGCGTGATGAAGGTGTAATCGAACTTGATAAAGACCAGTACCATGTGGATTAATCTTCTATGAGATTGAGACCGGTAATAGTGACTCTTCTTTTGCTCCCTGCTCTCACGGTTGCCTGTGGGAAACTCCAGGGTGAGTTTGCACTGCGGCGCTACAATGATGATGTGTACCGAAAAGTTTCCGGGCCCTTTGAGTGTGCCGCTGACGAAGAGGTGCAGTGGTCTTATGTTTTTTCAAAGGTGACTAAGAGAAGTGATATCGCCGTCATTGTACAGAAGAAAGAAATCGGCTGGGTCGAATCGAGAAGCAACCTTGATTACATCGATATTGAAAAAAAGGTTATTCACGGAACCGTAAAAAGCTTTGAGCCGGGTGAATACCAGATCATTATTCTTCATGTTGAAAAAAAGAATGAAGTCTTGGGGCGTCTGAAGTTTTTTGTTTATGAGGAAGGTAATGCCGGCCGTTGACGGTACTTTCCCGGAGGAACCTTTGAAAAAAACAGGAAAGATCAAACTTGAAGATATAGCGGGGATTTGTGGTGTTTCAATCAGCTCTGTATCCCGTGCCCTGAATAATGAACCGGGGATTTCGACTGAAACCCGAAAAAAGGTCATTGACGCGGCAGCTGAGCACAACTTTACCCTGCCAAAACGGAAACGCCCCCTTGCCAGATCTCAGCTTAAGCTGCTGGTGGTTGTTCCTGAAGAAACTGAACTGTCGGTTAATCCCTTTCTGAACATATCTGAACTAATGAGTGCAATAAATGAAGCCTTTAACGAGGACAAAAAGAGTGTTGAGATTATATCAATCGAAGACTTCACTGTCCAGATGGAACAGGAAACTCCGCGTGTAGATGGTATACTCTTTGCATATCGTGACATCAATGATGAACAGATGGATTTTTTGAAAAAGAGACGCATCCCCTATGTGTTTCTTAGCCGTGTTATGAAAGAAGAAAACTATGTTATCTGTAATGGCTATAAAGCAGTGATTGAAGTAACCGCCATGCTGATAGAGAAGGGGTGCCGAAGAATCGGCTACTTCGGACATGGAGAGAATCGAAACAATATGGACAGGTATCGTGGATACCGGACTGCCCTGATGGAATCAGGTGTCGGAGTTGATGAAAACCTGGTATATTGTATTGATGATATGCTTAATGTCAATGAGGGATGTGCAGATTATTTTATCGAAAACAACTGTGATGCAGTTGTATGCTTTAATGATTATCTTGCTATTAAACTGATGAACAGTCTGAAAGAACGGGGAAAAAGTGTTCCCGGCGATATGTCAGTTACCGGTTTTGATGATTCACCGCTTCGAAAAATCTATAAGCCCCTGCTGACAACAGTTCGTCTGCCGTCATATGATATGGGTTTTCTTGCGGCCCGGTGGCTTCGTGATAATATACTGAATAAAAGCAATCGCGATCTTCGGATTGAAATAGACGGAGAGCTGGTTCAAGGTGAGAGTGTCCGTCCCTGAAGCGTTAAAATCCTTCAGGGGGGCCCCTGATGGGGACACCCTGGGGATTTTAACAGCTATTCAGTTAACAGTTTGACGAATAACCCTTTTACCTTCGGGCCCCCATTGTCAAAAAGAAGCATGTGACCGGTTTTTTCCAGTGAAATTGTAGTCATGCTGTTCCCGGATTTTTGAAGTAGATCACCGAATTTTTTAAAACCCTTCTGGCTGAAATAGAGATCATCATCACCGTAACAAACATAGAGACGTTTTCCCTTTACCTGGGGGATCAGTCTTGTTTCCATGTACTGTGCAACCTTCTGAACTTGTACGCTGCTTCCGAGAGTCTCTTCCCAGTTAATAATATCACGAGCAATGGTTTCCCACACATGTTTATTGTTCTCTTTGTTTACGATGTCCCATAGTCCTGCCCGGTTGGGGTTTTTATTTCGTTTCGTGTAGGGGATAATATACTGAAGCCATGAGGTCTGAGTTGCCAGCCAGCGGATCACCGCTCCGCCTGATTTGTATTCCAGGCCGGTATTGAGGGGAGCGCAGAATACAGAAGCGTAGGGGGACTTGATACCTCGTGCATTGATGGTAATATTCGCCAGGGCGCCAAAGGATTGAGAGCCAATTACAACCCGGTGGGTCGCCGGGAGAGTAGCAGTATAGGCATTATATATTTGAAGTACCTGCCGCATATGCTCATGGTGAGTCCACGTGCGGTTTCGGTGTTTGAAACGCCATCCCTGGAGTCCTATTATCGGAGCGACTATGTTGACATTATGTTTCTGGTGAAGTTCCTTGAACCACTCCCTGTATATGCCTGCTCCTACCTGACCGCGAAAACCTTCTATGAAAAAGAGGGTTTTCCTGTTGCCTGGTTTAACCCAGAGTATCGGTTCTCCCCGGGGTTTCAGGTATTCGAGATCCTTATCATAATCCCTCAGTTTTTCTTTTGCTTCGACGTATTTTTTGACGGAATTGTACTGCCATTCGACAAATTTTTTATAGAAACCGATGGCGGTAAAATAAATTATCAGGGCCACGGCAAGTATTTTGAGGCTCTTTTTCAGCCATGGTATGTCGGGTAATTTCATATATTCTTCTCCTTTGTACATATAAGCTGAACACAATGTAGAATGTATTGGATATTTTTGCAAGATCAATATATCGAAAACGATAAAATTGTGCTCTTTTTCAGACTTAATGCCATGTCGATCTTCAAGCGGTAACTTCCAGCGATACTTGCTCAGAGCCTCCCCCGGGGAGGGCTCTGAGTATTACCTTGAACCGATGGTTCGAGGCTCTGAGCAGGAGATACCGGCATGTAAAATTTTTCTTCCTTACCCCTGATAGACTTGATTCTAATATTTAGATAGTCTATACTTCGCCTGAAAATCTCCGTGGGGCAAATATTTCTTGACGATGAGATTTGATTTTTGTACATTGGAGAAAGTTGAGGTATTTGCGCGCAAAAATATATTTAACAGAATTCAGTCTTTCGGCAGGGTTACACAATGAAATTTACCGATGAGATGTTTGGGTATCATAATAAAACCGTGGTTATCACTGGCGGTGCCGGTCTTATTGCCGGTTATATCGCCGAAGCGTATCTTCGGGCCGGGGCGGCAGTCAGTCTCTGGGATCTTCACAGCGATGCCCTCGAAGAAGCACGCCGGGAGATTTTAAAGCGGACTGGTGAGGGCTTTGAGCTTGATGTCAGGGCGGTAGACTGTGGAGACTCCTCAGCCCTTGAGGATGTCCTTGGGAAAACCGAAGAAGCTCTCAGCCTGCCCGATGTGCTGGTGAACGGGGTAGGGGGGAACCGGGGAAAGGCTCCCTTTATCGAACAGGACATCAAGCTTTTTGAACAGGTTCTGTATATGAACCTGGTTGCCGGTATGGTTCTTCCGACCCAGGTGTTTGCAGCCCGGTGGATTAAGGCTAAAAAGAAGGGCGCCATTATAAATCTTACTTCCATGACCGCCTATTCGCCCTGGAGCGGCGTCTGGGCATACGGGGCGGCAAAGGCGGGGGTCATGAACCTGACGAAAGGGGCAGCCCTCGAATTTGCACAATACGGAATTCGGGTGAATTCAATTTCGCCGGGAGTTTTTGTGGGCAAACAGAATCATGATCTTTTGATTAAGCAGGATGAACCCCTGGTGCTGACTGACCGGGGCAACAAGATTATCGACCGGACACCCATGGGACGTTTTGGTGAGTACCGGGAGCTCGAGGGTGTGGTGCTTTTCCTCGGGAGCAGTGCGGCGGCAAATTTTATCACCGGAGTAGATATCCCCGTAGATGGCGGATTCCTGGTGGACAACATATAGGAGATTTACATGAAAGTAACCTTCAGGTGGTTTGGTCCCGATGATCCCGTTACCCTCGGTGAGATTCGGCAGATTCCCGGGGTGACCGGCATCATCACTTCAGCCTTTGATATTCCCGCTGACCAGGTTGTCCCCAGTGAGCGTTTTGAAGAGCTGGCTGCTCTCTGTGAAGCTGAAGGTTTTACTCTCGATGCCATTGAAAGCATTCCCGTCCATGAAGACATCAAGCTGGGGCGCGATAACCGCGATGAACTGATTGGGGTCTTTAACGAGAGCCTTCGTAACGCCGGCAAAGCGGGAATACCTGTTGTATGTTATAACTTCATGCTTGCCTTTGACTGGATACGTACTGATCTCGCCATGAAGCTTGATGACGGTTCAACGGCCCTGAGCTATAATCATAAAGACCTTGAAACCCTTGACCTGACCCGGGAGCTTCCCGCCTGGAGCACCACCTATACTCCCGAAACCTTAGAGGCTATGCTCGCTGCTGCACGGGCTCTGAGCGAAGAAGAGCTGTGGGCAAACCTTCAGTATTTTCTCGAGCGGGTAGTTCCGGTGGCCGAAGAGGCGGGGGTGCTGCTGGCGATTCATCCCGATGATCCGCCCTGGCCGGTTCTGGGAATTCCCCGGATTATTACATCAGAGGAGAATCTCGACCGTTTTCTCCGCCTCGTTGACCGGCACCATAACGGCCTTGCCCTCTGTTCCGGCTCACTGGGGGCGAATCCAGACAATGATATCCCCCAAATAGCCCGGCGCTTCAGCGCCGAGGGGCGGATACATTTTGCCCATATCCGCAATATACGCTTCACCGGAGAGAAAGAGTTTCACGAATCAGCTCATCTTTCCAGTGAAGGAAGTTTAGATCTTTTTGAAATCATAAAAGCTTATCACGATACCGGTTTCACCGGCCCCATGCGCCCCGATCATGGACGCAACCTGTGGGGAGAAGAAAGAAAGCCGGGCTACGGACTTTTTGACCGGGCTATCGGCGCCGCCTATCTCCAGGGACTCTGGGAAGGGGCTGAAAAAATGAAAAAAGGGGGGAAGTAATGGGACGCTATAAAAAACATGAAACACTGCAGGTAATGAGGGATACCCGCCTTGTAGGACTTTTTCATCACGATGATCCTGAAACCGCCCTGGATATTTTAAAATGCTGCTCAGCAGGAGGCCTTCGGGTTGTGGAATTTGTCAACAGGGGAGATGGTGCTACAGAGATATTCGCCCGCCTTGTAGAGGCGGTGAAAAAAGATTACCCTGAAATTGTACTTGGCGCCGGTTCGGTTCTCGAAGGGGCTACCGCCGGGCAGTATATCAATATGGGTGCTGACTTTATTGTAAGTCCCTGCATGAGTGAAGACGCGGCTAAAGTCTGCAACGCCAGAAAGGTTCCCTATATTCCCGGTTGTGGTACCGCAACTGAAATCATGAATGCTCATCTTCTCGGTGTAGACATCTGCAAGCTTTTTCCCGGGGGAGCCTCGGGTGGACCCGCCTTAATCAAGGGTGTTCTGGCTCCAATGCCCTTTGCAGAAATTATGCCCACCGGTGGCGTTGAGCCGACTGAAGAAAACTGCCGGGCCTGGCTAGATGCCGGTGCGGTCTCTGTCGGCATGGGATCAAAGCTTATAGACTCGCAGCTGGTTAGTGAGAAGCGCTTTGATGAACTGACTGATAAAATCCGGGATTGTGTCTCACTGATAAATCGGTTAAAGGGGGCATGCCGGTCATGAGTATACAATTTGAAAAAGCCTCTGGTGCGGGTAAAGGCGTATACGGCGCCATGGGAGAGATAATGCTTCGCCTCGCTGCTCCCGGTTTTGAGAAATTCTTCCAGTCTCCTGAATTGAAGGCAACCTTCGGTGGTGGTGAGTCAAATGTAATGGCGAGCCTCGCGTCCCTGGGGCTTCAGTCACGTTTTATTTCCGCTCTTCCCGATAATGCCATCGGAACGGCGGCCCTTCGAACCCTGAGGGGCTTTAATGTTGATGTCTCGCCGGTAGTGATAAAAAAGAATTCCCGCATGGGTCTTTACTTCCTCGAAAAAGGAGCGAACCAGCGTCCCTCATCGGTGATATATGACCGTGCTGACAGTGCTCTTTGCAGTCTTAAGTCAGATGAGATTGACTGGAAGGCCGCCATGGAGGGGGTTTCCTGGTTTCATATTACCGGTATTACCCCGGCGCTTTCCGAGACTGCCTCAGCCCTGAGCTTTAAGGCAGTCGAAGAGGCAAAGAAACAGGGGGCCATAGTCTCGATCGATCTTAATTTTCGGGCAAAACTCTGGAACTACGGAAAAGACGCAAAAGATGTGATGCCGAAACTTGCGACCATGGCTGATGTGATTATCGCCAATGAAGAAGATGTGCAGAAATCCCTCGGTATCGGCACGGACCTTGATCCGGCCCATGGTGAGATAGTCCGGGGGCGCTACGAAGAGCTGGCAGGCATAGTCTTTCAGCACTTTGCAGATCTTTCTCTTCTTGCTGTTACCTTGAGAGAATCAGTATCAGCATCTTATAACCGGTGGAGCGCCTGTCTCAGCAATGGCAATGAAACAGTCTTCTCGAATACCTATGACATTACTGACATCGTTGACCGGGTCGGCGGGGGTGACAGCTTTGCCGCCGGTTTAATCTACGGGTTATCGCATTTTTCTGATGGAGAAGAGGCCCTCAATTTTGCTGTCGCCGCATCCTGCCTGAATCATTCAATTGAAGGTGATGTGAACCTTTCGTCCCTTGATGATATCATGAAACTGTATAAGGGCGATGCCTCGGGACGGATCAGCCGCTGACATGTATCAAAAAAAGTTTTTTAAATGAGAGGGAGCTATGAGTACACATGCAAATGAGAAACTAAAGCTGTCTGCAAAACTTGGATTTGGTGCCGGTGATATTTTCGGCGGCGGATCAATGGTCGTTATCAGCATATTTTATGCCTACTTTTTGACTGATGTTGTCTTAATTTCTCCAGGGCTGGTCGGGGTTGTCGTTCTTATCAGTAAAGGATGGGATGCAATCAGTGATCCGATCATGGGAACAATCTCAGACCGAACCCGCACAAAGTACGGCCGGCGCAGGCCCTATTTTCTTGCTGGTGTTATTCTTGTGGCAATCTCCTTTTTCCTTTTGTGGTATCCGGTAAATTATGCCCTTGAGTTGCATCGATTTATTTATGTTGTAGTTACTTATTTGTTTTTTTCCACCTGTTATACCATAGTTATGATACCTTATTTTGCTCTCGCCTCTGAAATAACCACTGATTATGATGAACGAACATCTATAACTTCTATCAGAATGGTTTTTTCTATGGTTTCTTCTCTCATCTGCGCAATTGTTCCATGGGAAATTGTAAAGATGGCCCCTGACAAGAGAGAAGGATTTGTTATTATGGCGGTCATTTTCGGTTTATTTTTTTCACTTCCTTACCTCGCAACTTTTTTCTTTACCCGTGAACGAAAGGATTTTCAGCAGAAGCGGGAGCCATTCAATATAAAAACAACCTTTGTGTATCCCTTTAAGACACCAACCTTTGTAAATGTTCTCTTTATGTATCTTTTTTCTATGACTACTCTTGATGTTGTCATGACAACCATCGTCTACTATATGACCTATTATCTTGGCAGGTCGGCAGAAACGAATTATGTACTGGGGGTTCTTCTTATTACTCAAATATTTGCTATTGTCGGGGCATTCTTTATGGCTCGTAGAATTGGCAAAAAACAGACATTTTTTTATGCAACCATTTATACTTTATTTATTATGGCAGGAAGTTATCTTATCACCGGAAGTTCGCCGGGCTGGATTATTTATGCCTTTGCATTTCTCGTAGGTATCGGCACAGGAGTTGTTCTTGTTATGGCATATTCCATTATGCCTGATGTGCCGGATGTAGATGAATTGTATAGCGGCAAACGACAGGAAGGCATATATTCAGGACTGATGACTTTCCTGAGGAAATTCGGTTCTGCCATAAGTATTTTTATCGTTATGCAGGTGCTTCAATTAGCAGGTTATCAAAAACCAATACGCGAAACAGTAAACGGTGTAACAAAGGTCATAGAACAGGAACAGACCGATGAATTTTTTCTTGTCTTGAAACTGGTCTTTGCCCTGGTGCCGGCAATTTTTCTCCTTATTGCTGTTTATAATACTTATAAATACAGTCTGACACCTGAGACTCATAACCGCCTTAAGGTTTTTCTTGACCGCCGTCGCGCCGGAGAAGAGGTCTCTGCAGATGAAGAACAGGCGCTTAAAAAACTACTAGAGGGATAAGCTGCATGTCCAATGTAAAAGAAATAAAGTCAGGTCCTGCGATTCATGTCGCCTTCAGGTTTCACGGAAATTTTTATCATTCGTACCGGGGCGACACCCCCGATGAACTCGGTTTTGGAAAAGATATCCGTATTATCCGTCACATAATCAAAGAGCTCGATGATTTAAACGCCTCCGGTATACCGGTCCGGGGAACCTGGGACTTTGAGAATTACTTCTCATATGAAAAAATAATGCCTGAACACTGCCCCGATATAATTGAGGATATGCAGCGCCGCGTTAAGAGCGGTATAGATGAAGCCCAGTTCATGTCGTGGAACAACGGCCTGGTTTCAGCCTCTACCCCCAAAGAATTCGATGCCGCCATGAGCCGTGCAATCAGCAACCCTGAAGGCTCAGGGCTCAAGGATCTCTTCGGCACCTATGGTTCAATGGTACGTCCCCAGGAGATGATGTACACGCCGATTCATCTTAAGATGTATAAGAACCTGGGGATCGACGCTATAAGTTTATACTACAGCGCGCTTCCCTTTAACGGATTCAGCAATTTTGTTCCCCTTCTTTCAGTTGAGGAGCGCTATAATCCACTGACTTTGAGTTACCCGGGGATTGATGAAACCATGACCCTGATGCCCTCATTCAATGTGGGTGATCTCATGGATAATTTTTCTATCAGAAAGTGGGTCAAGCGGATGCGTCGTCAACAACTCAAAATGGATGCGCCAAAAGACCTGATGCTTCTCATTGACATGGATGCCGATGACGAGTTCTGGTGGGGCTTTGGCGTGCCGGTTATCTCACAGATTTGGCGTACCGTAGACGGTCTCCGCGGGCTTGTTGAATCTGTCAGTAACCTCGACTATGTTGTTTTCGATACGCCTTCGAATTATCTGGAGAGCCATGAACCGGTTGGCGGGATAAGCATCGGCCAGGACACGGCAGACGGAAGTTTTGACGGCATCTCAAGCTGGGCTGAAAAGTGGTCTAACCAGCGCATCTGGACGGGAGTAGACCGTTCCCGCCTCATGGAAATGCAGAGCAGTGCCCTGGTGAAGGGGGCTTCACCCGCTGCTGCAAAGAAAGCTGAAAAACTTTTAGCCGAAGCCTTTGAAAAACGCGTCAGACTTTTGTCAACAACACATTTCGGTATGGCTGCTCCCGTAATGAATCTTACCCGTCTCGGGGTCGCCCGGAACCTTGCCCAGGATTTTGTTTCAAAATCTTCAGAGGCTTTTGCTCTTTTGAAAAAAGGTGCGGTGAAAGATCTGAAAAAGAATGAATTCAAGCTGATGGACTACCGGCGCGGTGTTGCCTCGGGAGTTATCTCTTTTAAGACAACGCCTTCCCGGTGCCTGGTGAAAATTCCACTTAAAGATGGTGGTACCCCGGTGAAACTTTTCAAAGGAACTAAAAATATTCCTGCAGCGCAGATAAAGAATAGTGAAGGAAGTTTACTCCTCTTCGTCGAAGAAATGAAGGCTGGAAAAAATTCAACCCTCAGGCTTGAAAAAAGCGACATGGAAACTTCCTTTCCCCAAATAAAAAATCCCGTGGTCATAAACAGCAGCGGTATCGGTAACGGACTGGTGGATATGCACCTTGATGAGAAGGGCCTCTGTGTCGGTATCACAGGGAGAGCTGGAAACTTTGAAAGCGCTTCTCTCCTCGGCAGTTCTGTTTCCTACGGAAGTCAGCGTGTTGATGTAACTGACTGGCAGATAGTAAAAAAGGAAGTCTATGCCTCAGGGGTTGCGGGAAATATTATCCTTGCAGGAGAAGTTACCCTTCCGGGACGGGGAAACAAAAAAGTAACCTTTACCCGGGAGATACTCCTTGCGGCGGGTCTTCCCTGGTTCTATGTGACCATGACTGTAGACTATCCTGATACAGTTCATAAACGGTACGATAAGGGCAAGGCGAAGCGACTCCAGCAGACCTGGGACAACCGGTGGAAAGAGGTCATGCCCTGCGAAATAAATCCGAATATCACGGGAACCGATAAGAGTCCCCTGAAAATATGGAAGCATAACTACTGCGGTCATGTCAGCACCTTTGATCTTCATTACGGCACATTTTCAAAAAACCGGGTTCTTGATTCGGTGAACAACCAGGTCTCTAATGGCTGGGTTGCCGTTTCCAATGGCTCCAGGGGGCTCCTGGTTGCCCAGACAGCCGATGAGCTGACCAGTATGGCCTTCTGCCCTGTGCGTACCCGTGAAGAGGGAGAGGCGCTCTCAATTCATCTGAATCCCTTCGGAAGCTACAGCGGAACCCAGTACAAGTATGATTCTGCCTACACGGGAATCGGACGTTTTCTGGCGATCCAGGCAAGCGCCTCTGATCACATCAAGCCCTATGCCCCGTCGTACGCGGGGCACCGTCAGCGCTTTACCATTATGGTTGCTCCCTACCAGGGAGATGAGCCGCCGGCAGCCCTGCAGAATGATGCCCTGGCTTTTGCGTGGCCCCATATTATGTTAACGAAATCTGATCTTGTAGGTAAGATGCCTGTACTGTCATGGGACTTTGAAGGGGATAAAGAGCAAGTATAGGCCAAAACCGGCATGTGGGTGATATGAAGGCGCGAAAGCGTTTTCGCGCCTTCATATCACCCACACCGGCAATTATTAAGGAAACCAAATGACCAACTTCATACATGAAAATTTTTTGCTTCAAACAAAAGCGGCAGAGCGCCTTTATCATGACTATGCCGCGGATATGCCGATAATCGATTATCACAACCACCTCTCGCCGAAGGAAATCGCCTCAAATCACCGCTTCATCGACATTACGGAGATCTGGCTCGGTGGAGATCACTACAAGTGGCGGGCCATGCGGAGCAACGGGATACCGGAAACTCACATTACCGGTAACGCCGCTCCCCGGGAACGCTTTCGCGCCTGGAGCGCCACGGTACCCGCCGCCCTGGGCAATCCCCTCTATCACTGGACTCATCTTGAACTGGTCCGGTACTTCGGCATCACCGACAGGCTTCTCGGCCCTGATACGGCTGATGAAATCTATGACCGGTGCAACGAGGCCCTTCAGGGTGAAGACTTCAACGCCTGGAGCCTTCTGAAAAGGATGAAGGTTGAGATACTCGCCACCACCGATGATCCCGCTGACTCCCTTGAGCATCATATTTCGATGAAGGAAGTTAAGGGCGCCCCGGTCAGTATGCTTCCCGCCTGGAGGCCTGACGCCGCCCTGAAGGGTGAAAACCCTGAGGTTTTGAATCAGTGGATTAAACGCCTTGAAGATTCGTCAAAAGTCACTATCCACGGGATTGATGACTTTAAAAAGGCCCTTGAAAATCGTCATGAATTTTTTCATAACCAGGGCTGTCGTATTTCAGACTACGGCCTCGAGACGATTCCCGCAGTGGATTATACCGAACAGGAAGTTTCTGGTTTTTTTAATTCTATCAGAATTGGTCATGCCCTGCAGGGAGAAGATCTCGAAAAGTACCGATCAGCGATGCTTTATTTTCTTGCAGGCCTTGATGCTCAAAAAGGCTGGACAATGCAGCTCCATTTCGGGGTGCTGAGAAACAATAATACGAAAATGTTTGATCGTCTCGGTCCTGATACGGGGTTTGACTCAATTGGTGACTTTAGTCACGCGAAACCCCTGGCCCTCTTTCTTGACCGCCTTGACCGGGAGGACCTTTTGCCGAAAACTATTCTCTATCCAATACACCCGGGAGACAATGAAATGGTTGCCACCATGATTGGCAGCTTCCAGGACGGCTCAGTTCCCGGCAAGATGCAGTTCGGTACCGCCTGGTGGTTCCTGGACCAGATTAAGGGAATGGAGAACCAGATGGCGTCTCTATCCGCCCTGGGGCTTCTCTCACGCTTTGTCGGCATGACTACGGATTCCCGCAGCCTTCTTTCTTATCCACGCCATGAGTACTTCAGGAGGATTCTCTGCAATGTTCTTGGTCGTGATATGGAGAGGGGACTGATTCCGGTTGATTTCAGCCTGGTGGGTACCATGATACAGGATATCGCCTATAGTAACGCAAAGGGATATTTTAACTTCCCTCAATAATATTTTTATTAAGGCCTTGATGGCAATTGAGGCATGATGAGAAAACAATGAAGGCGAGGATGATTATCCTCGCCTTTATTGTTTTGGCATTACGGCTTTTTTTGTGAAGCGAGATTAGCGAGGGGGAGACTCGAACTCCCGACGCCACGGATATGAGCCGTGTGCTCTAACCAACTGAGCTACCTCGCCATATTAGCGCGGGCAGGATTTGAACCTGCGACCTTTGGGTTATGAGCCCAACGAGCTACCAACTGCTCCACCGCGCGATCATTTCGACAACGTAATGAACGATGCATTCTGTGTCAACCTTTTTCAAAAATAAATCTGAAATTGCGTGAATTTATTTTTAAACATACATTTTTAGAGTACCGGAAAGAGGGCCCTGCAAAAAGACGTGAAGAGCACAGTAAATTTATTGACCCCAGAGGGGAGAAAGGTAATAGTTTTCCTGATTGAAAATTTTAAATCAAACCAACAGGGCAGGCATGTTTAATCCTTTTAAAGTATTTAAAAATCGAAAAGTCGGGCTGGTCCTGGGAAGCGGCGGCGCAAAGGGAGTGTCCCATATCGCGGTAATTGATTACCTGCACAGTATGGAGATACCGATAGACATGATTGCAGGATCGAGTATCGGCGCGGTGGTCGGTGCCCTCTATGCCACAGGCACTCTGAAGCAGTTCAAAGAAGATCTCCTCAGGCGGGGAACCCGTGAACTCTACTCCCTGGTTGACCTGGTTTTTCCCCGTTCGGGTCTCATTGAGGGAAAACGCTTTATGGATTTTCTAGCCACTTATATTCCTCGTGACACGAATATCGAAGACCTTGACCTGCCCCTGGGGATTGTTGCCACAGATTATTCAAACGGCAAGGCGGTAGTTTTTCGAAGCGGTAATCTTCTTGAAGCGCTCCGGGCGAGCATATCGATACCCGGTGTTTTTGTTCCGGTACGGTATAAGGGAACCTTCCTTCTTGACGGGGGAGTTTCATCGCCCCTGCCGGTCAATGTGGCAGAGCAGATGGGAGCGGGCATTACCGTTGCGGTCAACCTGCACCCCCGGCTCAACAAGGCCCGTACTAAAAGCTACCTTCGCGACAGTGTTGATCGGGGAGGAATAATTGTAGATTCCCGTGACCTTGAGATCGCTGAAACAGAAAAGCTTACTCATGAGAAGACGGTAACTAACGGCACATGGCTTCACTCTGTTGAATCATGGCTCCGGCAGGGGAAGGGAGGCAACGAGGTGAAAGCCCCGACGATTTTTGAGACCATTGTACAGGCTGTTGATATAATGGAATTTGTTAATACCGCCCTGATGCTTAAGTTTTATAAACCCTCGGTGCTGATAGAACCGAATCTTGTCGATATCGGTTCCCTTGATTTTTCAGATATATCTCATCTTATAACTGAAGGCTACCGTGCATCGAGCCAGGTCAAGGGGCAGCTTCTGCGAAAAGTCAAGGTCTGGATTTAAAATTGCACTTCCCGAATCAAAACTCAGATAAACAGGATACAAATTGAATGGAAAAGGCGCACAATAGATATAATGAGCTTGTTGAGCTTTTAAATACATATAATCATCATTACTATGATCTCGATACTCCCCTGGTTGATGATGCTGCCTATGATGCCTGTATGCAGGAGCTGATTGATATTGAGAAACGGTTTCCTTCCCTTAAAATTGAAAATTCGCCCTCAGAAAGGGTCGGGGGAACTGTCAGCGAAACATTTTCCCAGGTGCCCCATGATCCCCCGATGCTGAGTCTCGGTAATGTATTCAGCGATGAAGAGCTTCAGGATTTTGAAAATCGCTGTGTGAAAAACCTTGAAGGGAATGTCCCCCTCTATTCAATAGAGCTTAAGTATGATGGCCTGGCCATTGAGGTGGTTTATGAAAAAGGACGCCTCTCCGTTGCCTCTACCCGGGGAAACGGCGCTTTTGGAGAAGATGTTACGGCAAATGTTTCGACCATTCAATCGATTCCCCTGAATCTTGCGGGAGATAGAATTCCTGATTATTTATCTGTCAGGGGGGAAGTTTTCATGGGCCACAAAGAATTTGACCGTCTGAACCGGCAGCGTGAAGAAGGGGGAGAGCAGGTATTTGCCAATCCGCGAAATGCCGCGGCAGGTTCTTTGAGGCAGCTCAATCCGGCAGTGACGGCGGAGAGAAAGCTTGATGTCTTTTTTTACAGCATCGGGCGCCTTGATGGTGAAGAGGATGTAAAATCACAGCGTGAGATTTTTGAGATTCTCAGGAGTCTCGGCATACCGGTTGCAGAAAATGTCATGTTCGGAACAGTGACCGATGCCCGGGAATTTTATACCCGTTTCAGGGATTCACGCTACAGCCTCGATTATGATATAGACGGTCTGGTGATCAAGGTGGACACCCTCAGGGACCAAAAAGCTCTCGGATCAACCTCAAAGACCCCCCGGTGGGCCACGGCCTGGAAATTTCCTCCCCAGGAAGCGGTAACCCGTCTTGAATCAGTTGACTGCCAGGTGGGGCGAACCGGTATCGTTACACCGGTGGCAAATCTGCGCCCCATCAATATTGGGGGCGTTATGGTGAAACGGGCAACCCTCCACAATTATGCAGAAGTGCGGCGCCTTGAGATTAAAACAGGAGACCTGGTCACCGTCATCAGAAGTGGTGATGTGATACCGAAAATAATATCCCGTGTTGAGCATGATGAAAAGACAGAGCTTAAAGAAATTATAGAACCTGTTCACTGTCCTTCATGTAATAGTAATCTTGTAAAAGAAGAAATTTACATGCGCTGTGAAAATCCTCTCTGTCCGGCGATACGCTTTGAAAACCTGAAGTTTTTTGTTTCGAAGGGAGGCGCGGATATTGAATATTTCGGACCTGAGCTGATTGTGCGCCTCCAGGAGGCGGGACTGGTTAATGATATTGCTGATATTTATAACCTGAAAAAAGAAGACCTTCTCGGCCTTGAGCGCATGGGAGACATACTGGCGGACAAAATCATAGAGTCAATCGCCGCACGAAGGCGGATGCCCCTTTCGGTGTTTCTTAGAAGCCTTGGTATTCGAAATGCCGGCGGCCACCTTTCCCGGGTCATTGCGGGTCATACAAAAACCCTTGAGGCCCTCCGCACCATGAGTGAAGAAGAGCTGATCGATATTCATGAGGTGGGCCCTGAGGTTGCCCGGTCAGTCTACTCGTTCTTTCATGCTAAGGAGACCCTGGAGCTGGTAGAAAAGATGCTGGACAGGGGGCTTGAAATAGTAAAAGAAGAAGTAGAGTTGAGCTCTGAGCTCCTTGCTGACAAGACCCTGGTCGTCACCGGGACAATGACCGCCTTCAGTAGAAAAGAGATGGAAAAAATGATTGCTGATAACGGGGGCAGGGCCTCCGGTTCGGTGAGTAAAAAAACAGATTATCTTGTCGCCGGGGCTTCAGCGGGATCAAAGCTTCAAAAGGCCAAAGATCTTGGCGTGCCGGTACTGTCAGAAACTGAATTTTTAAAAATGCTGGGAATAAGTATTGATGAATAAACTGGTAGATTTCCTAAAAAAACATTATTATCTCTCGACAGCCCTTCTACTGTTTTTCTCAGGGCCTACCTTTGATGTCTGGATATGCAAGGGCTTCCCCCTGGTAGCCTGGTTCTCCATGATCCCCCTTTTCTATTATATGAAAAAGGAAACTTTGAAAAACGCCTACATCGGAGCGTTTATTACCGGGCTTCTCGGGGCATTTATAAACTATGAGTGGATCGGCAATTTTGCCGGCAAGCAGGCGGGGGGATATACAACTATTGTAGTCCTGCTGGTTGCCTTTATGGCGGTATTCTTCGCAGGGCGCTTTTTTCTTGCAGAGGTTATCGCCCGCTCATTCCCCGGGCTGCGAATCCTGGTCTATCCCCTCATCTGGGTTTTCATCGACTGGATCCAGTCAATCGGCTATCTTGCCTTTCCGTGGTCAAATATCGGCTATTCTCAGTACCCGATGACTTCACTGGTTCAGTCAGTTTCGGTCATCGGAATCCTGGGGCTGAACTTTGTTATGATTCTCTGGCAGGCACTCCTGGTTGAGGCTGTTATTCAGGTTCGGGAAAAAAAGATCCCCCCGGGAGAACTTTTAAGGCTCACGGCGGTTAAGGGCCTTATCTTCCTTTTTACTGCCATCATTATAATGACCTCATGGGGATTTGCTCTTTTGCGGACGAACGACAGACCAATTAAAAAGGACCTGCGGGTAACGGTCATCCAGTCATGTATTTCTCCCTGGGAAAACTGGCGGCGCAACCGTTTCCGTTACCTCAGGGAGTTGAAAAAAATTACAGAAATTTCTCTCTTCGAAGAGCCTGAATTTGTAATCTGGTCAGAGTCGGCAACCCTCGAAACCATATCATTCAGTTATGCCAGGAACAGCCTTAACGAATTTCAGAAGGAGCTTCTCGAGTATGTCAGGTACATGGGTCGCCCCCTCATAACCGGTGAAATCGGCATTGAAAAGGGGCCGGGCCCCTTTGCGCGGTACTATCCCCAGAATAACGCGGTTTTAATTAATAAGGAAGGGGAAGTCGTAAAGACCTACGCGAAGATTCACCTGGTGCCCTTTGGCGAATGGTTTCCCTATGAGAATATACCGTTTCTTGGAAAAAGGATAAAGAAGATCACCTCGGCCTATGGCGGGTCGAGTTTTATTCCCGGTCAGAAACCGGTTCTTTTTGATCTTAAAGAGAGGAAGTTCGGGGTGCTTGTCTGCTACGAGGGGATTTTTTACCGCCTCTGCAGGCAGTACCGAAGCCTCGGGGCTGAATATCTTATTAATATTACCAATGACGGGTGGACTGATAAGTACCGCGGCCATATGCAGCATTTTGCCGCTTCAATTTTCAGGGCAATTGAAAATGGTGTCTGGTATATTCGCGCCGGTAATACGGGGTATACAACAATAATTGATCCCTACGGAAGAATCAGGGAATCAATGCCTATTCTGAAAAAGGGCTATATCGCGGGAAACCTTGACTTCAGTTTTAATCATTCGACTTTTTATACCGCCTCAGGTGATGCTCTTCAATACCTTCTGGTAGGAGCAGCCTTTTTTCTTATCGGGGCCTGGCTTGTCCGCTTGATGTTACTCAAGAAAAAAGAAAAGGGAGAACAGAAATCCTGATCAGTTCAGTTGAATTACCTTCGGGTGTACCAGGCGGCTAAAATCATCAAATTTCATTCGAATCAATTCCGTATGGGTCCCCGCGTTAAAGGAAATTTCTTCATCATGGGTCAGTTTTTCTGAAATGTATTCTTCAATACCGTAGAGATTTCCGAAGGGCGGCATTGCCCCTGTTTCACAATCCTTGAAGATATACTTGAACTCCTCTTCATTTGCCAGTTCTACCTCAGAAGCGTGAAACATCTTTTTTAAAAAGTTAAGATTGAGCCTTTCATTGGCTGATGTGACAACCATCATCATTTTACCATCCATCTTTACGATGACCGGCTTGGCGATGTCTTTGCCGGAAATGTGGGCAGCATGGGCTGTCCGGGGCGCTGAGAATGAAATTGGATGGTGAATGCTGGTGTATGGCACATTGTGGCTTTTGAGGTAGTCTTTGATTCTTTGTCCCGCCATAACTTCCTCCCTTATTACAAAAACTTAAAAAGCTCTTGCATTCAATATAGTTATTGTGGGAGGGGAAGCTACTTTTTGTAAAAAAAAAGGCTGCATGAATAGTCAGGCAGCCGTTTATAAAAACCTGTTACCAGAAGTGACTTTAATATGTCACAATTGACACAATAAAGTCTCTTCTGGTATATTGTCAAGTAGAAAGCTGAAAAATCTTCCTAATTCTTACTATAATCTACCTTTTTTCGATTTTCAATGAATTGCAACAGCCCCGGTAAGAGAAATAGAGATGTAATCCACATAGTGAGAAGACCGATGCAGGCAAAAATACCTATAGACCGGATTCCCGGATGATACGCAAATACCATTCCTGAGTAGCCGAGCATGGTGGTGATTGTTGTGACTGTCAGGGGTTCAAACATCTCTTTTTGAGTTTCAATTGTGTCATGGCCTTTTTCTTTCCATCGGCGGTAGAAATGAACACCGTCATCGACACCCATTCCGAGAAGGGCGGGTATTACTACAATGTTAAAAAAGTTTAACTTGAGACCTAATATGGACATAATCCCCAGCGAAATAGCCAGCCCGGTTGCAAGGGGTGTCAGTGTCCAGAGGGTGTCTCGAAGTGACCGGTTGTTTAAGAATACCAGTATGAATATGCCGAGAAATGTAAAAATAGTCAGCCATGGCGCTTCGGCCAGGACTATCCAGAGAATTTCCGCAAATACGGCAGTTTCTCCAATAGGTCCGGTAACACCGCTAGGGAATTTCAAGGTGTACATTTTTTTAGTAAACTGCATGGCATTCTTGCCATCTTTTCTATCCGCGTAGGGATGAATTGTCAGCAGATGTTTGCCTGAGCCGTCCTTTGCCGTGTAGCCTTTTTTGAAAATGGCGGGAATCTCTGCCAGTTGCGGTCGGGTGTTCTTCGGCATTGTCCACGCCTTGAAGTCATTGACCAGCCTTTTGCGATCCTCATCCTTTACATGGCGGGTCCATGAACCTTTCAGTTGTTCCTTTATTTCTGCAATCAGGGCAATCCGCTGGTTCATCTCCTCCTGGCGGGGAGCGTACTGCATGATGCTTCTGATTCTTCCGATAATCGAGGGCTTTTCCTTTGCCTGTTCGCCTTTTACTACATCGAGGGCTTTGTTCAGACTCTCCAGGTCATCTGCCAGGTATATGGCACCGGGAGAAGTACTGGTTGAATATACCTTTTTATGTCTTTCCCGAACCTCGCGTATCTGTGCAAATTCACTTTTTTTAACCGTGGTGTTTCTAAGGTTGAAGTCAAACTTGAGGAAAAAGATAGAAATTATCAGAGCAAGTCCTGTCACACCGATAAGTCCATAGGTCATCCACTTTTTTGGGAGAATGGTAAAGTGTTCTGTCAGGTCTTTCGCCTTTATCAGATGAAATCGGTGACTGAGAATCATTATCGAAGGCAGGGCAAAATACATTGCAGAGAGAACGGTAAAAATCGAAATTGCTGAGATAATGCCAAATTCAGAAAATCCTCTGAAATCAGATGCTCCCAGTATCAGCAAAGCAACGGCAGTAGTAAAAGCTGATACAACGATTGATGTACCTGTTGACATGTACGATTCGATCAGAGCATTTTCAGGTTTAGAAGTTGAGAGCTCAAGTTGAAAGCGTTTGACCAGGTGTATCGAGTAGTCGACCCCCATACCGAAAATTATCAGGGCAAGAAACGCGGTAATCAGGTTCAAACCATCAAATATTATCGGAACAAAGGCAAAGCCCCATATAAGGCCCATGGCAAGAGGGATGAGCACCGGAACCAGGGGCAGGGGAGACCTGAAAGTGAAAAGCAGGATTAAAAGAATAAGAGAACCGGCTATGTATCCTGACCGGCTTATGTCGCCGATAATAACATCATATTCAACCGTCTTGTTGACATGAGAACCCCCAATGCCTGCCCAGACCTTGTATTTTGCTGTAACTTCATCGAGTTCAGCCTGTATCTTTGCCTGCAGTTTTCTGACTTTACCAAAATCTTTAATGCCCTTTTCTGTTCTGACGGTAATACCCATAACGGTTTTATCTTCGCTCTCATGGTAGGGCGTCAGGTTCAGGTATTTGATGAGATTTTTTTCCATGTTGTTACGTTCTTCTCTCTCACCAAAGGACTCTTTCGACTTGCTGTTTTCATCTTTCTCTTCGTCCATGAGGTTTTCGACAAAGGGGCTCACTTCAGCTTCCCACTTGATGAGCTCGGTCATGATAATGTCGAGGTTGTCTGAGGTTACCAGGAGGTACCGGTACTTTTTAATAAAATCAACGGGGTAGGTGTAGTCACAGTACCTGACACCTTCGATTTGTTCTATTCTGTCAATAGCCTCGAGATAGGCTTTTCGAAGCTTCTGTACATTCTTTTTATCCTTGTCTTCGAGCAATACAGTAAAACTTCCCCCCTCACTGGCTACACCTTTGAGTTTGTTGCTCAGAACCGAGGCGGTACTGTGCTTTGGGAGAAGCCTGAGGAGCTTGGTATCCAGGCGAATTTTCTGTGTCTGCATAAATGCAGGTACGGTTATGGCAATTGCAAGGATCAGAATGATGTAAGGATGGCGAAAACTTATATTACACCATTTTTTTAGTATTCCGTTCAGTAAACGATTCATTGGTAATCACTCCGGATTTTTGGACAGATTTAGTAGGGGTATTGATGCTGAAATCAGCCGGTATCTGACCGGCTGATTTTAATAGTATTTAAAGTTCTTTTTCGTATCGACTGATGCGTTTATTGAGGGTACTGACTACCTGAGTGTAAGATTTGCGTGCAAACATCAGTCTGAATTGTTTTTTATAGTTTCTGATTGTATCAACATCATCAACTACATAGTTGGTAATCAACCAGCGTCCACCAACGAAGTTCAGGTGATAATTCAGGGTCACCCGGTCTTTTTTATAGATGGCGATGGTACGGACAATTGCCCGGCTGCCGTAGATGTTCTGGCCGAGGTATTCAAAGCCTTCTGCACGGTAGCGTCCCGTCTTTTTAATAGAAGATACCTTCAGAAGACGCTGAAATGTATTATTGAAGGTTCTGCACTGGGCTGTCGTGAGCTTTGCGCAGGAAAGCCTGGTAGCATTTCGTGAGATGTATGACCAGCTGGTCACTGTATCAAGTATACCGTAGATCTTTTTTTCAGTCGCAGGCCCTACTGTATCAACACCCTTAAGTAAGTTCTGTACACGGGAATTAGAAGATTTGATGACCAGCAGCGGCGACTTTGGTGCACTGTAGAGTGTAGAAAAACTCAGTGCAATGGTTACGATGATACTAGTGAATAGTAATTTTTTCATTTTTCAACCACCTTGTGTAATATGTGAGATCTCCCATTACAAAAGCAAGCTTTGCAATGGCTACATTAAGCTCATATTTTTTTTTGATTTCTGATGCCCAGAGATTATAATAGATCCGATATGCTTTAATCGCTGGATTTGGTTCACCGATGCCCATGTCCCAGTTGTCGAGGGTCAGTCTGAGCCAGGTTCGTGAGCTTTTCAGGCTTTTCTGGCAGGTCCTCAGAAGCTGTTCCTTGTCACGGACCTGTGCAAAGGCTTTGTGGAGGTTCAGCTGTAATTTTTTGTCGGCAATCTTTATTTCTTTCCAGAGGTTCTTATGGTCAAGGTCGAGTTTTTTCAGGTCCTGCTGAACCTGCATAAAGTTCAAATCCCATTTTAAGCCGAGGTAAACAGCAGCGCTGTTGTAGTTATATCCGTCAACCGCAAAGGGATTATCGATATCAGTTCTGTTGGGTGCGACCCCGTACTTGTAGGCTCCTGCAGCATAGAGGATGGGGAGCTGTGTGCTTTGGGTATACTTAATTTTCGCCTTCAGGGCCTTCGCTGCCGTCTTCATGCCCTTGAACTGGTAATGATGCATACGGGTGAAAGTGAGAAGCTGGGGAAGGTCGGCATCCTTAAAGGTAAAGGCCGGCACTGTTTCATTTGCCGTTAGCGACTTCTCGTCAACCTGAAGGCCGCTGATAGCATTGAGGGCCTTTTCTGCATACCGTTCGCCTGAAATACTTCCGGTGTATACCTCACTGATGCTGAAGGCATTTGACTTTAATTCGAGAAGATGGTTGTCAGTAATATCTGAAGTTTCGTCGAGGAGCCGTTCTTTGACTTCCTTTTGTAATTTATCAAAGTTTTTCTTCATCTCGTGGGCCATTTCTGATGCTTCACGGGCCGCAGAGAGTGACCAGTAGCTTTTAATGAGGGTCAGGAGGTACTTTTCACGTTCATAGATTGTTTTAGCTCTTTCGACGTCAATGCCGAGTCGCGCGGCTTTTTGAGCGTTAGAATACCTGCCAAAGGTGTAAATCGGATATGAAAATTTGATTTCAAACTGGTAGAAGGGGCCCAGGCCATCCAGATCATCAGCGTCATCAGTTGAGGTCATGCCTGAAGAATCGGGACTGTATGCTTTAGGAACCAGACCGGTTTTCATTTTTATTGCCATATTTGGAAAAAAGCGATACAGGTGAATCTTGTTCAGATCGACCTGAGCTTTCAATACCCGGTAGTTTTTATGGAATATAGGATTGTACGTGCGGGTATGCTCAATCGCCTCTTTGAGGCTGATACTCAGTGGTTTTTCATCGGCGTAGAGAAGTGTGCCTGCTAAAAAAAAAACAACCAGTAAAATATTAAGATTTCTTTTCATTCAGTTTTATACCATTCTTGTAATCGTAACCAGATAATAAGAAAGCCCTGCTTTGTCAATGCTTTCCGGGAATAATTTATATAATTACGGGTACCTTTAAAAGTGCTTTTTGTTGTAAACAGCAATAAGCCTGATTAGGTGTGTTTTACAACAGGGGGTTTCAAAAAAACAGAAGAAAAAAGTATTTTTTTAGCGTTTTTCTTTGCCCCGATAAATCGGCTCCAGGCTATAATATTTGATTATAACAGAGGTAGTGGAAAAAAGTGAAAGAAAAATCGATTTTTTGGAAAGCAGAGGGACTTTTTTGAATTTTTTGGGTGAGGAAGTTTATTCATGCCGTTCTATCTAATAACCAGCAGGGAAGAAGCGCCGGGATAAGTACTTCTTCCCTTTTGCTGGGCTATTTGTTTCGGCAGGTGGCGCGGACATGTTCTATGGCTGACTTTGCGGCAATGGCGCCTTCGCCAACAGCAACGCTTATCTGAAGAAAGCCCCCGGTGCAGTCACCGGCAGCCAGAATACCCGGGGCATTGGTCTTCATATCCCGGTCAACCTGGATAAAGTTGCCCTCGGTAAAGACTCCGAGACTGAGAGCAAAATCGACCGAAGAGGCATCTCCCATGGCGATAAAAAGCCCGTCGGTCTCGTAATCCGTCCCATCCTCAAAGGTTACAGAAGCGAGGGTCTTTTCTCCATTAAGAGTGGTGATATTTTTTTCAATAATATCAATATTGAGTTTTTTCAGTTTTTCCAGGTATTCCGGTGTAATGGCGGATTTTTTTCCCACCGTAGCAATTGAAACATGGGGGGTGTATTCTGCCAGTTCAATGGCCTGGTTGGCCGCGTAGTTGCCTTCTCCCGCTACCATTACTTTTTTGTTTTTAAAGAAAAAGCCATCACAGCTTACACAGTATGAAACGCCGCGCCCCTCATAGTCGTCCAGGTTTGATACCGGGGGTTTTTTGCGTGAAACACCGGTTGCCAGAATTATTGAGCAGGCAAGTATTTCATCAGCTTCGGTTTTTACTTTATATTTACCCGATTCATCAAAGTGAATTGAAAGCACCCGGTCACATTCCATTTCGACTCCGAAACGGGAGGCCTGCCTGATGCCCCGGTTAATGAGTTCTTTTCCGGAAATGGTATCTTCGAAACCGAAATAGTTATCGATGTCGTAGTCTCCCGCAATCTTGGGATCACATCCGAGAATTGTTGTTTTCATGCCCGCACGTGCGGTATAGACCGCTGCCGAAAGCCCTGCAGGGCCCTGTCCGATTATAAGTACTTCTACTTCCTTCATATAATTAACCCTTTTTGTTTATTAAGGAAAAGTATTTCTAAGGAGCAAGTGTGGGGCCCCGCCGGGGGCCCCACACTTACTCCTTAGAATACATCTTTATCTGCTTTATGTCAAATTAGTATTTTAGGAACGGCTAAAGTTACATCCTGGTGAAACTTTTTATGAGATATTTCAAGGACAGGCTGCGGGGCACTTGTCAATACTGGCTTATCAGCACTCCTGAGAGAACGACCACTGAGGCGATATACTGGTATGTGTTAAGGGTTTCTCCAAGGATCAGCCAGGCGAGAATAAGTGCAAAGACCGGTATCAGGTTCACATAGGCCGTAGCCCGGCTTGCGGGCATTCGGCTTACGCCGAAGTTGTAAAGGCCGTATCCCCCCAGGGTTACCCCGATACCGAGATAGATTATTGCGAAGAAGGGTACCTGGTGCCAGGCTGGTGCCAGGTGGGCGCCGGTAAGAAAAATAAGAGGGAAGAAAAAGATGCTTCCTGCAAAGGCCTGAAAGGCGGTGAGAAAAAATGGTGTATACCGGGCGGTCAGTTTTTTGAGGAGCAGGGCGTAGCCGGTACCGCTTACCATGGCAAGAAATTCAAGGCTGTTTCCGAGAATGGGGCGTGGCGCCGCTTCGGTAATGTCACTGGCAAAGCTGAGCCATGCCGCGCCGGCGGCGGCGATAAAAAAACCGGTGATGGTCCGCGGGGTGACAACTTCCTTCAAAAATAACGCCGCTCCTATTCCTACAGTCATCGGGAAGAGGGAAGTAATCATTCCCGCCTGGGCGGCACTGGTATACTGAAGAGCCTGTGCTTCGAGGATAAAATAAAGGCAGGGCTCAAAAAAGGCCATGAGGAGAAGATACTTGATGTCTTCTTTCTGGATACGGTTCTTTTTCAGGAGGGGGAAGAAAAGAAGAAAAATAATGCTTGCGACGAACATGCGCCCGAAAATGACAATTGACGGATGGTAGCTCCTGAAGGCAATTTTAAGTGCAATGAAGGAACTGGCCCAGAGCATCATGGCGATGATAAGGGCAAAAATTGTGATGATATTGGTTTTTTCTGGTTTCATTATTGAATAAGTCGTTCTAAAATGGTTTAATAAAATATTAAATTTCCTGTGACCTGCTGGCAAGCTTATTTTTGTTTCAATTCACCTTGCAGGTACTGAGAAAAAATATTTTCTAATTTTCAGCTTTTTATTGTTACAGGGTAATTGCGACAGGTATGACAAAGCATAGTGAAGAGATAAAGGCTCATCTCCAGAACCGGCTGAGCAGCAGGTTTGGAAATATTGAGCTTTTTTCCCGTGAACATACAGATTATATTGGGAAGTTTTCAAGTCTCGTTGAGAGTATGGGCGTAAAGGGAGAAGACCCGCGGGAGAAGAGTGCGGCAATTCAGCTTGAAGATGTGGCAGGTAACTTTCTTGAATTTATTAAAGAGAGAAATGTTACTCTCTCTCCTTCTGAGACTAAAAAGCTTCAGGTTATAACCGGTTCAGGTTTCGAGCCCCTGGTGAAAAAGAGAATGGCTGAAGACCTGATGCATGAAATCAGACAGCGTCATGAGCGGGACAGTCTTCTTCAATTAAAGAAAAAAAAGCGCAGCGATGAAATCAGTAAGCTCAAATATTCCCGAATAAAGCTTGTAGACTGGCTGCGCCTGACAGGCTTTTCCTTTGAATTCAATACCATCACTCCCTTTTCACACCGGATACGGGGAGCCACTGTCCATGATCTTCCGAAACGACTGAAAGAAGTCATTGATCTTCTGATTCCCTTTCTTGAGCGCGCTCTTAATGAGAAGTTTTATCTTCTCAGCAACATGGAGTACAATGTGCTTCTCGAGGTGCTTGAGGTAGCAAAAGCAGTTCGGGGCCTGTCGCTGATAAAATGGCAGGATAGCTACAGCTCACAGGAAATTTCAAATACCCTGGAAACAATTACCCGGCATTATACGGCAATGATAATTAACATCGATGCGGCTGAACGGGGAATGAGAAATTTAGTTAAAAAAGACAAGGATTCTGCAGCGGTGAAGGGCGCCTTTATGTTTATTATTGATAAACCCCTTCGCAATGGAAAGGTTGCCAGGCTCTCAAGGGCAGACTATTTGCGTCAGACTATTCTTGGTCTTATTCTCACATATTTTACTATCCGTAAGGGGCTTGTAGTAGAAACCCTTAACCAGGTGATGTTTCTTGCCGATGTAGACGGAACGATTGACTCTTCGGCGAAAAATCTGACTGATGCAGCACGAAAGCGTGAAGCTGTAAGCCTCGAGGCGAACAAGAGCGAGTTGAATCAGAATGAAAGACGAATAGATGAACTGAGAAAAATAAATGGCCCCTACCTTGAACTGGGTAGAAAGCTTGAAGAAAAGATTGCCCGTATCGAGGCGAAGACACGTTATCAGGAATGGCTTGATGAAAGTGCGGCCCGTCCCCTTCTCAGGGTGAAAAGACTTGTTGAGGCCTGCAGCAGGTATTTTGCTGAACCCCTTTTTCGTGAAGAGGGGGTAATTTTTCATCATGATAGTCATAATTATGAAAATGTTTTTTCTCAACAGCCCCGGCTTCCTGGGCTGTGCCGGGATTATACCATGGAGCGTTTTGATCTCATCGGCTCAAAGTTAAAGGATTTTCTAAAGGCAGAAATGCCCGAAGGTGCTCTCCCTGACCGGTTCATTGCTCAGATACTGGCTGGTGCCGGAGAGGAGGGAGGAGTCTATTCATTTCAGGCCAGGGTTCTCCTTAAGATTTCTGTTCTTTCTTATAAGGTTGCCAGCCAGATTCTTGAGGTGATCAGAGATTATGAAGCGAATAAAGAAGTCACGGTAGAGAACACTGTTTCAAATTATGATTTTTATCTTCACGGGGTTTTAAAAAGAACCCGGCTGGTACAGACGCCCCTTCTCTTTGACCGGGAAGAGCTGCCCATGAAGGATTTTCTTGAAGGGGCCTGTGGTTTTTGCTTCTATATTGCTGCGTTTCTTCAGAATCCCTACATGGCCGCATTGAAAAGCGAAGAAATTACAATACGGGAGTCCCTTGCAGAGCAGGAGAAAGATGCTCCGCAAAAGGATACTGATATTGAAATTGATCCGGATATTGATGCTGATGACAACAAGAGTGTTCTTGGTGAACTGGATAAAATGTATGCCGATACATTGACCGGACTGAGGAAACGGGAATACCTTGAAGATGTAATAATGCCCCGTCTTTATGATGGTGATGGTTGCTATACCGGTAATGATGACCGTTTTGTGTTTATGGTTGAAATACTGAAACTGATGGCCATCAATCAGCGTTACGGCCATAAAATGGGAAATGAGGTTGTTAAAAAATGTGCCTTGGAGATTTCCGAGGCCCTGAAAGCCGCGGGAAGTAACCGGGAAAATACTGTTCTTCGTTATGACGGTCTTTTTTTTCTCGGGTTTTTGCATACAGAATCTCTTGCCGGTACTGTTGACATGCTGCTTTCAGTTGTCCGTACACTTGCAGGAACGGTGATTGAAGAAGGCGGGCATGAGCTGACAGGAATAACCGCGGCAGCAGCAGTTTACCAGGACCGGTCTTCACAAAGTTTTGATGAAGTCAGAAATATGGTTTTCAGTCTTCTCAGGTATTCAAGACTCAGCGGTGGGGGGAACGTGGTTTTTGTTAAAAAAGCTGATCATATTCTGGGCCCCCGTGATTTTGATGCAGCGGGAAGTGTACATGATGAGCTGATAACGATACTGGAGTAAACTATTTTTTGTCCTTGATAAACTTGTTGTTTTTAAGCTCTTCGAAAGCATGGAGCAGTTCTTCGTCACTGTTCATGACAATGGGCCCTCCCCAGGCAATCGGTTCATGGAGCGGTACTCCGCCGATGAGAAGAAAACGGCTGTCATGGTCCGCCGCTGCTGAGAAGTGACTTCCTCCCGAGAGATGAGCCCCTGTTTCGCCCCTGCATTTTTCGCTGCCGATTGTAATGCTTCCCTCGAGGATAAAGGTGAAGGCATTGTACCTTTCGTCTACCGGTATTTCAAGACTTCTTCCTTTCTTTATTGTGATGTCATAGTAAAAGACATCTACAAAAAGGTCTGATGCAGGACCAGCCGCTGTGTCGATTGTGCCGCTGATTAATCGGATTTCAACTCCCTCGCTGTATGAGAGAAGGGGGATTTCGGCTCCGGAAATATCCCGGTACCGGGGAGTTGTCATTTTGTGCGACCGGGGAAGGTTGACCCAGAGCTGAAGGCCCCAGAGGTCATTTCCCGGCGGTGCCATGGGCATTTCCTGGTGCAGGATGCCTTCCCCCGCCGTCATCCATTGAAGGTCTCCGCCATTGATGATTCCCCTGTTTCCGAGACTGTCTCCGTGTTCAACAGACCCCTGGAGCATATAGGTGACCGTCTCGATACCCCGATGGGGATGCCAGGGAAAACCGGCCCGGTAATCATCGGGATTGTCTGAATGGAAGTTGTCGAGAAGCAGAAAAGGATCGAAGCGTGGTATTTCATTATTGGCAAAGCAGCGCTTAAGTCTGACACCGGCACCTTCCATGACTTCTGTGGGAAGTATCAGTTCCGCTACGGTGCGTATTTTTTTCATGTTTTTCTTCCTGTCCGGTCTGGTTTGTTATAAAATAGTCTTTTACCTGAGGAAAAGCATTAATTTATTGACTCACCTGTGCCAGCATGGTAGGGGTGGGGAAGTAATACTGAAATGGAAAATATTATGATTGATAATACAGTAGCTGCTTCCTCGGAACGGCTGAAAAAGCAGGAGAAGATTCTCGAAGCGGCTGAGAATCTTTTTGTTGAAAAGGGACTCCCTGAGACCACCATGTCTGAGATTGCCGAAGCGGCAGAGATCAGCCGGCGGACCCTCTACCGCTACTACGCTTCAAAAGAAGACCTGGCCTTTGCCGTTGAAGGAAGAATTTTTATTCTCTTCTACCAGGATCTGGAAAAAAATCTGAAAAATATAACCGGTACGGGTTACGAGAAGCTTGCATGGCTTCTTACGTCGATTCCCCTATATATAGAAGAACATAAAAAGGAAGTGAAGTTTACCGGGGTCTTTGATCATTATTTTTCCGGCGAGTATCCCGGTTCTCCTGAGTCTGAGAAATTTATACAGATTATCCAGGAAGACGGCAACCCCGTGGCGGAAATCATCAGGCAGGGAATACAGGACGGGTCGATTCGTAAGAACATCGACGCATTTCTAACGGCCCGAACAATCGGTAATACCATTATCAGTCTTGCTCAGAGAATTATTATTCGTGGTCATCATATAGAAAAAGAACAGAGTGTGGCACCCAGGGCTATTATGGAACAGTTAATGGAGATGATCCTTGAGTCCCTGCGGCCCCTGTAAGTGCTAAAACCAGGAGGAAAGGCTATGAAAGAAAGACCGGAATGGGAAAATCCTGAAATTTTCAGAATTAACAGGGAAGATCCCCATTGCACCCTGGTCCCCTTTGACGCCCCCCAGGATATAGATAAAAGCGGGGAGCCGAAATATCGCCAGAGTCTTAACGGCACATGGAAATTCAACTGGGCAAAAAATCCCCAGGAGAGACCGGTAGATTTTTATCTACAAGATTACAACGCCTCTTCATGGGACGAGATTACTGTTCCTTCAGTGTGGCAGCTCCAGGGATATGGGGTGCCCATTTATACCAATGTAAAGTATCCCCACAGTCTTAATACGCGTCGGTTTCCGAAGATTTCCCGGGAGTATAATCCCGTCGGGTCATATCTGAAGACCTTTACGGTTCCCCGTGCATGGAAGGACCGGCGGATTTATATCTGTTTCGGAGCGGTCAAGTCGGCTTTTTACCTCTGGATAAATGGAATCAGGGTGGGCTACAGCCAGGGCTCCATGACTCCCCATGAGTTTGATATTACCGATTATGTTCATGACGGTGACAATACTGTTGCCGCGGAGGTTTACCGCTGGTCAGACGGCAGCTACCTTGAAGACCAGGACATGTGGCGTATGAGCGGCATCTATCGAGAAGTCTATATATGGTCAGCGCCCAGAGTGCATATCCGGGACTTCTTTATCGACTGCAGCCTTGATGATACCTTCAGCCGGGGTGTCATCAATCTTGATGTTGATATAAAGGCATTCAAAGAAGCAATGGTAGAGGAAGTAGAAGTCAAGTGTGAACTCTTTGATAGAAAAATGAAACGTCTTCGTACCCTTGAGCCGATAAAGCGGAAACTGCAGATGGCTTCTTCTTCTGAAATCCAGTGCCGGTTAACGGGAGAAGCCGAGTCAGTTGAGACCTGGTCGGCAGAAAGCCCGTCACTCTACCGGATGGTTTTAACTCTGACAGGACCGGGCCGGGAGATTATCGAAGTGCTGACCGCGGATGTCGGTTTTCGGCGTATTGAAATACGGGACAGTCAGGTTCTCGTAAACGGAGTGCCGGTTATTTTCAGGGGCGTTAACCGCCACGATTTTGATCCCCGTTACGGCTGGGCGGTACCTTACGATGTGATGCTTAATGATGTACTGTTGATGAAGCGTAATAATATAAATGCGGTACGTACCAGTCACTACCCCAATGATGAACGGTTCTATGATCTTTGTGACCGCTACGGGCTTTATGTTATGGATGAATGTGACCTTGAGACTCATGGCATGCGGATGCGTCTCCCCCGGAGCAGGCCTGAATGGCGGGGGGCCTGTGTTGATCGGATGGTCCGCATGGTCCATCGGGACAAGAATCATCCTTCAGTTGTTATGTGGTCCCTTGGCAACGAGGCGGGTTATGGGGAAAATTTCCGTCAGATGAAAAAAGCAGCCCTTCTTATTGATACGACCAGGCCTGTTCACTATGAGGGTGACCACCACCTGGATATTTCTGATCTCTTCAGTACCATGTACTCAACGCCTCAGCAGACTGAAGAGGCGGGGCGCTTTAAGAAAACCCGTGTCGGAGTGGGAGAGCGGACTCTTCTTGATCCCGGTACCATGGTTAAGCCCGAGCAATATAAAAATCATCCACGGATTCTCTGCGAGTATGCTCACTCGATGGGCAACAGCCTGGGAAATTTTCAAAAGTATATGGATGTTTTTGAAAAGTACCCCAACTGTGTCGGGGGGTTTATCTGGGATTTTGCTGACCAGTGTCTTGCGGCCATGACCGCTGAGGGGAAAGAGTTCTGGGGCTACGGGGGCGACTTTGGCGATGAGCCGAATGACGGTGCCTTCTGTGCCAATGGTATTGTCATGCCCGACCGTTCTGACAAGCCGGCGCTTTTTGAAGTGAAAAAGGTCTACCAGCAGATTTCTGTAAAAGATAATGGTGACGGAAGTTTTCGCATCATCAACAAGTATGATTTCATCGATCTTTCCTTTGTGACGGGAACCTGGGAGATTGCTGAAAACGGCAGGGTGCTTCTTGAGGGTAAACTTCCTTCGCTGAAAATAAATCCTGGTGAATTTCTTGATTTTGAAGTGCCGACCGGGTTAATCGATCCGCTGCCCGAGGGGAAGTATCATGTCATGTTCAGCTTCTGTCTGAAAAATGATACTCTCTGGGATAAAGCCGGCTACCGGGTTGCATGGGATCAGTTTGAACTTCCCATTAAAACCCGGGGAAAGTCGAGACCCCCCTCAGAGCTGCGGCGGGTTCTTCAGCTTGATGAACGGGACGATACGGTTAAAATTTATACGGATACATTTTCATGTACCTTTGATAAACATAACGGCACCCTGGTCTCAGTAGTACTGCGGGGCCATGAGAAGCTGCGGGGATGCCTTGAGCCTAATTTCTGGCGGGCACCCACAGATAATGATATCGCCTACGGAAATTACTGGAAGCCCCTCTATCGCCCGGGACCCTGGAAAAAAGCCGCTGCAGGTCGAAAACTGAAATCATTTTTAGTGGTAAAGGAAGGAGACCGGGTCATCTCGGTAGAGGTGCAGGATGCAATTGCTAAAGGGAAGAGCAGACTCAAGACACGGTATACCATATTCGGCAGCGGAGACATCCGGGTAGAGTGCAGCTTTATGCCGGGGATCGACATGATACGTTTCGGTACGACCTTTCGTGTCTCACGGCTTCTCGATACAGTAACATGGTTTGGCCGGGGGCCCCATGAAACCATGCTTGATCGAAAACTCGGTGCACCTGTCGGCATCCATTCTCTGAAAGTCGAGGATATGGTGCATCACTATGTGCGGCCCCAGGAAAACGGCAACCGGACCGATACGAACTGGATCACTTTCATGAACCGTGACGGGGCGGGGCTTCTTGTTTCCGATGAGGGGAAGACGAGCCTCAACTTCAGCGTCTGGCCATACACTCAGGAAGACCTTGAAGCGGCAGAGCACCCTTACGATCTTCCGATGCGGGATTTTCTTACTCTGAATATTGGTCTGAACCAGCGGGGTGTTGGGGGAGATCTTCCGGCTATTGACCAGGTGCATGATGAGTTTAAGATGAAAAAGAATATTGAATACCGGTATGCCTTCAGGATCAGGCCGCTGTGGCCCGGAGATGATCCTGAGGATTTTTTGAAGTACCGGTTGCGATAGCTTATTTACTTAAAAAGTTATAAAAAAGTTCACTGTTACTATAAAGCTGGCACGGATGCCAGTCTGTATGGAATAAGCTACAGGGCGGCGCGCAGGATGCGCACTCCCGCCCGTTGAGCCACTCTGGCGATTGAAGAGCGCCCTTTTTCCCTTTTTGTGGCGAGACAAAAAGGGCCCCCGGAGGGAGAAAAGTATAAGGATTAAATATGATGATGGAAAAGGGGAAGGTATAAAAAAGGGAGTGACCCTTTTTTATACATTGATTCTTTTTTCCAGCAGTAGTACCGGAACCTTAACCGAATCAAATTCCCGGATAAACATTTCACATGGTTGAAAGCCAAACTTTGAATACAAGATCAGGGCCTCAGTATTCTCACACCGGCAGAATATTTTTATCTTTTTGACGTTATAAAGTTTTATGGCCTGGGCAATATTCTCCTGCAGTAAGGTCGAGGCAAATCCTCTTTGCCGGTTGTTCTTATCTATTATAAAATTTCCAATACAGCATTCTTCCTTTTCTTTGATGTTGTAGAGATCTGAAAATCCGACGGGTATATCATTGTAGGTAATGATCACCGCATTTGACCGGGACTCAATGATTGACCCGAGCTGTTTCGGGTCAGCAGGGAAGTCGGCCTGGTAAAAGGCCGACTGGAGTTCTTTTTTCGATTCGAAAAAGCCGGCGATTACTGAGTAGTCTGATTGTTTTATGTTTCTGAAGGCTATCATTTATTATCCTGTTGCCTGGCTGTCCAGGTGTAGTAGCACGCCAATCAAAGCAAATATCAAAATAACAATTATTGTAAAACCGGTTAATACATTTCTGAAATCATTTTCGCTGGTGTGTATCTCTTTAAAGGTTTTGTTGCCACCATTGGCAAACCAGTAGAAGCAACAGCCGATAAGCCTGTATATAATAGCGCCTAAGGGGTTTATCATGTGCTGCTCCCTTTCTGTAGCTTCCGGAGCTCTTTCATGAGGTCAAGGATCTTTTTTTCGATTCTTTTCTTTTTGGTTTTATCCCTGGTGTGGTGAAGAGCATAGCGGTATTTTGCTATCTGCATTTTGCGGAGTTTGATCTGAAATTCAGGTGAAGTTCCAGTAGTTTCTTTTTTCCTGGTCATGGAGCTTATATACCGGCAGGTGCTGGTAATCTCAAGCAAAAAAAACTTTAATTTTTTTTGTGATGCCCGGGACATCCGGGTTTGCTTCTGCCCACAAGTCAGCTAACTAGGCTCGTGGCTGAAGAATTATGACAATGAGCCCTCTCCTTTTTTATATTTTTAACGGGAGAGGGCGCGCCGGAGGCGGGGTGAGGGTACTCAGCTGCCTGAAGAAAACTTGTTCCTTGTACCTTTCAACGTGTCCCTTTTATTTTACTTGACGATCTTAATACTTTTAGTTACTTTGTAATACAAAGCAACTTTGTAACTAAAAGTTAGGGGTAAACCGGATATTATGAGCGACGAAAAGAGAAACCAGAATATTGATAAGTACGCCGATGACCTGGCGACCATAAAGTCTTTGCTGATGGATGTTGACAAGCGACCCTTTCTCGAGTACTGGGCCTTCTTTACCTGGGGGGCCCTGATACTGATCGGAACCCTGATTCACTTCTGGCTTCGAATAACTATGGATCTTCCTGAACCGAAGCTTTTTCTCTACGTCTGGGTACCGGTATTTATTATTGCTGCTTCTTTAGAAACCCTTGCGTGGCTTAAGCGGATGACGAAAGAGTCTATGTCGCTCCTTAACCAGACAACCATGAAGATGTTTGTTGCAATGGGGGGCGTCATGACCGCCATGGGACTTTTTCTTGTTATTGTTGTCGAGGGAACCGGCTACAGCTATGTGCCCCATGTTGTGGTTGCCATGTATGGAATCTTTATGCTTTTTTTCGGGCAGTTCTCCTATAATTTTTATTTCGGCATTGGTTATCTTCTCGTTATGTCTGCAGTGGTCCTTTATGTTCTTCCTTTGCCGAAGGATATTGCATACCTGGCTGCCGGCATTGTGCTGGGTTTAACTTTTATCGTCACCGGTGAACTGACCCGGCGGGCGGAAAAAGAGGACCAATGATAAAAGAAGAACTCTTTACCCAGTTCGACAACATTTTCTTCGAGAAGACCCGCCTCTCCATGATGACGGTTCTCTATAAAGAAGATCGGGTTTCCTTTAACCGCCTTAAGAAAATTATAGGGGGAAGTGACGGCGCCATATACACTCACCTTCAGAAGCTTCAGGAGGCGGGATACGTTGATCAGAAAAAAGAGATCATCGGCAGCAAGGTGCAGAGTTTTTTCTTTCTCACTGCCAGCGGCAAAAACCTTTTTAAAAAATACTTGAAGTTCATGGAAGAAATGATCGTCAGCAATAAGTAGGGGAGGAAGTTAAGGCTATGGAACTTTTATTCTGGATATACCTGGTAAACGCGGTGCTTTTAATTGATCATGAAGTCGATTCAGCCTACTGGAAAGAATGGGACCTCTTCGGTATTAAAGGGGGCATCCAGTTTTTTCTCTTTATTCATCTACCGGCTTTCGGGGCGATACTCTACGGGCTGGTTGAAATTTCCCGGGGCACTTCTGCGGGGCTGATCTATTCACTGGTTCTCGCAGGAATCGGTATTTTTGCCCTCTCTATTCACAGCTTCTTTCTATTACGGGGAAGAAAAGAGTTTACACTTCCTTTCTCTATATTTTTACTTGGTGCAACAGGCATTGTTTCTGTTTTTCAGCTTATTATTACTATCAGGCTTTTGACCGCATAGTACCCCTGGTTTTCCCGGGGGATGTTTGTGTCCCGGGACAGCCTTAACTTCCTTACCCATCTCTTTTTTTAAGCTGCTGGTGTACCTGAAAAAATATTGCAAAGACTGAAGGGCATGATCATAGAGACCCATGGAAAAAAATATCTCATCTTTTAAAACTTCTGATGGAATGTCAGTTGAAGTGTTTGCTTCATTTGTTGAGAATCCCCGGGCAACGATTGTGGTGTGGCCCTGCATGGGAGGCAGCGTTTTGATGTACCGCTGTCCCGTTGAGCGATTTACCAGCGGGGGGTGCAGTGTGATTCTTTTTAATCCCCGGGGGCATGGAGCATCAGGGGGACAGTTTGTTCCCGAGCTGGCGGCCCGCGATCTTCATGAATTTCTTTCCCGGTATAAAACCGATTTGAGCCCTCTCTATATCATCGGCCACAGCGCCGGGGCCAACGCGGCCCTTCAGTTCGCCACGGGCTATGAGCGGGGAGACCGCTTTCTTCTGGTGTCACCGGTGCTCGACAGCATTGAATCCCTCCGGTACATGTACCGTATCAAAACAATCGCAGAATTCAATATGCTTATCGGGGCGATTACCCGTGACAGGGATTTCACTCTTTCTGTCCTTGAAAATGAGGAGTGGATGGAACCTGAGACATGGAGAAAAAAAGACTATCGAAAACGACTGAATGATATTTCAGGAGACTTTCATGTGGGAAGTTTTCTGGAAATACTATTTATAGATGGATACAATGCCTTTGATGACCTGATTCTTCATGGTGAAAAAAGTACCGTCCTGCTTCCCCGGCAGGACAACTGGTATCCCTTTGAGACGGTAAAAGCCCTTACTGATCGGGGGAATGTCAGGCTGCAGATTCTCCAAGAGGCAGGCGATCATTTTTTTACCGGTGCCTGGGGCGCGGTATGGGACTGGGTGTTAGAAGATCTGACAGCGTTGTTTTAATTGAGTTTTATCGGTAATCAGAACCATTTTGAAATTCTTTATGAACATATATGCTGTATGTGCATATATTGTGATTGAAAATATGAATACAGAGTATCTGAAATAATAATGATTGACACATAAGCTTCTGGTGTTAATTTGAAGAAAATTTTAAATTAAT